>Ga0210394_10001609_pt1 | contig 35094 bp, 27 predicted proteins | sample IncBWC12MmetaG_FD_160121 | JGI IMG/M metagenome (GOLD analysis project Ga0210394, IMG submission 160121) | Forest soil microbial communities from Barre Woods Harvard Forest LTER site, Petersham, Massachusetts, United States - Inc-BW-C-12-M | ecosystem: Environmental > Terrestrial > Soil >... | reverse complement strand
CAACCGCGTCAATCGATTGGGTGTTCGCGCGTTTCGAGATCGGCCGGATCATTCACTGCATCGACCGCGAAAACGTCGCGTCACAAGGCGTGGCCCGACGGCTTGGGGCGATCATCGAAAGCGAGTTCGATCTGTTCGGCCACGTCGCTGATGTGTGGGTGACACAACGCGAAGCCTGGACGGCGCGGCCCAGACCATAGGGTTGCAGTTTATTGCCGTCCCAGATGCGTCGCCGTCTCGATGCGATCAAATCGCTCCAGCGACAGAATGGCATCGGCAAGCTGATCGGCGCGGCCGTTGAGCACGGGGCGCGCGAGGGTGAGGAATTTCTGCGCCATCGCCTGCGCGTCCGGGAATGAATTCGGCTCACCGGAAGGATCGGCATAGATCCGCTCGTGCACGCCGTCGTCGGTAGTGATACTGACCCGCGCGCCAAAGGGATGGTTGCGCCCGATCTCAAGACGGTCATCCCGCACGACGTCGAACTTGTCCGCCAGCGCGTCAACCGCGGGCTCGCCAAGCCGCTCGTAATCGTCCCACCCGAAGCGGCCCTGATCGAGCGCAACGGCGCCGGTGAAGAACATCGAGAACTGGCCGCCGACGATCGAGGTCGGGTGCCGCTTGGTGGCGGCGTCGCCGGTGAGCGTGATGCCGTTGCGGTGCAGCCCGATCTCGACGTGCCTGATCTGGTCCGGCGTCAGATTATGCTCCCGGCGCATCGCGATCAGCGCATCGAGGGCGGCGTGGGTGTAGCGGCAGCTCGGATAGGGTTTTACCCCGATCTTCATGGTCTCGTAGATCTTGCCGAGGTCGGCGATGGCCTTGTCCGCCTGCGCGTTGTCGCTGTAGCCGACCAGGAGGCCATGCTTGCCCTCGATCGATTCGGTCGCGCCGACGAAATCGTTGCGCGCCAGGGTCGCGGCGATCACGCCGTTCATCGCGGCCGCGCCGACCTGGTAGCGCTTGTTCCAGGCGCCGTTGACCAGAAACTGCAGCGAGCCCGCGGCCTGACTGCCCGCGACGCCGAACGCCGCGACGATCTGCGCTTTCGATAGCCCGAACAGCTTTGCCGCCGCGGCCGCCGCGCCATAGGTGCCGGCGGTGGCGGTGGGATGGAAGCCACGGGCGTAATGCGAGGTGGGATCGAGCGCGTTGCCGAGCCGGCAGCACACCTCGTAGCCGGCCACGATCGCCGTCAACACGTCGCGGCCCGAGGCGCCGACCAGTTCGCCGACCGCGAACGCGGCCGGCACCACCGGCGCGCTCGGATGCAGCGAGGAATCCGCGTGGGTATCGTCGAAATCCAGCGAATGGCCGAGCGCGCCATTGAGCAGCGCCGCGACCGCCGGCGTCCAGGTCTTGGCGTCGCCGAACACCGTGGATTCACCGCTTCCGTCAAGCGCCAGCGCTTCGAGCATTTTCAAGAGCGAGGGCGTGGATTCCGCGTCACGCCGCGCCCTGATCGCGCTGCCGAGGAAATCCAGCGTCAGGACCTTGGCGCGTTCGCGCACTTCGGCCGGAATATCCTCGAATTTCAGATCGGCGACATAGGCGGCGAGCGTAGCGGTTTCATCGGCCATTTTGTTTCCTCGCTATTACCGCACACGGTAGGCGGACTGTTTTCCGGTTTCAAGCCGCCGGCACGAGACGGGCAGCAGCCATGCTCAATGTCGTCTATAACGGGGTTGTTTTGTAAATTTCCGAAAAAGGGGGCGAATGACCGCATTTCTGAAACCGCTATCCAGCCTGGTCCGGTCCCGGAAGACGCAACTGGCGCTGGCCTTCAGGGTCACTTTGGCAGCCGCAGGCGCCTACGCGATTGCAACCGCGCTGCATCTGTTGCTGCCGCTGTGGGCCGTGCTGACCTCGCTGATCGTGACCCAGATGAGCGTCGGCCGGTCGCTGAAGGCCACCCGTGACTATATGTTCGGGACCATGGGCGGCGCGATCTATGGCGGCGCCATCGCGGTATTGCTTCCGCATTCCGGCGAGCTCGGGCTGCTTGCATTGCTGGTGCTCGCGGTCGCGCCGCTGGCTTTCATCGCCGCCATCAATCCCAGCTTCAATGCGGCCACCGTCACCGCCGTGATCGTGCTGCTGGTTCCGACCTTGAGCCATGCCGATCCCCTCGGCTCCGCGATCGACCGCGTCATGGAAGTAGCGGTCGGGGCGTTTACAGGGCTTCTGGTGTCTTTCTTCGTCCTGCCGTCGCGGGCACACAACCAGATTCGTATCAGCGCCGCAGGGACGTTTGAATTGATCGCTGCCGCATTCGGCGAATTGCTGGCCGGCCTGACGCGTGGGCTGGACAACGACGCCTTGCACCGAATTCAGGACGGCATCGGCAAGGCGCTGGTCGAGTTGAATGCCCTTGGCGCCGAAGCGGAGCGTGAGCGCGCTGCGCATCTATCGAGGGGGCCGGATACCGGCCCGCTGCTGCGCACTACAATGCGGCTGCGCCACGACCTTGTGATGTTCGGGCGCGCGAGCGTGGCACCCCTGCCGTCAGATTTGCAGGCGCGGCTCGCGGGCTCGCTGCACCAGATCGACGATGCATTCGTCACCTATCTGCGTAGCATCGCCGCAGCATTGCGGGCCCGCGCCGCCTGCCCGGCCGCCTCGCCGGTCGACGGAGCGCTGCAGGCCTATGCCGCCGAAGTCGCGGCACTGCGCAGCGAAGGGTTGACGCGCGATCTGCCCGGCGACGTCGTCGAGCGCTTCTACGCGTTCGGATTTGTGCTGGAGCAGATGCGGCAGAATCTGAATGACCTGGAGCGCTGTGTCACGGAATGGTCGGAAACGCCGCATCGGCGCGCTTGAAAAATCCCGACGCGCGGCGCGCCATCAGCGTCCGCCGCCTCGCACGATCCCCGCGAGGGCCAGATGATCCGCGAGCCATCGGAACCGCAAGATGAGAAGCAGGGCATAAGCCGCGGTCCCGCAGGACAGCCCGATCCAGACGCCGATCGCACCGAGTTCCGCCCAGAAGGCGAGCCCGTAAGCAGCTGTGAATCCGATCAGCCAGTAACTGATTGCGGCGAGCAATAATGGCACCCGCGTGTCATTCATGCCACGCAGCGCGCCGGCCGCAACGGTCTGGATGCCGTCGGCGATAAAGAAGGTCGCACCGACCATCAGGAGCGCGGCGGTGAGATCGATGACGACGCCGGCGCTCTCGCTGGCTTGGCCGAAGAAGAATCGCGCGATCGCATACCGCCCGAGGATCACGGCGAGCGTCATAGCTGACATAAAGACAACACCGAGGCCAGTCGCGACCAGCCCCGCACGTTTCGCCGCCAGCGCATTGCCCCCTCCGACAGCGTGCCCGACGCGCACCGTCGCTGCCATCCCGATACCGAAGGGCACCATGAACAGGATAGCCGCAATCTGGAGCGCGATCTGGTGTGCTGCCAGCGCCGTGGTGCTGATCAGGCCCATCAAAAGCCCCGCGGTACCGAACAGGCCATACTCCAGCAGGAATGACAGGGAGATGGGAGCACCGATGACAATCAGGCGCCGCATCAAGACCCAGTCGATGCGCCAGATGCGACCCAGCACGTGATATTTTTTGAAAGGCCGACGACGGGTAACGAACCAAATGCCCGCGACAAACATGCCGAAATTGATTGTCGTGGTGGCGACGCCGGCACCCAGCAGCTCAAGTCGCGGCATTCCCAATTCACCGTGGATCAGCAGATACACCAGCACCCCATTGGCCGGGATAGCCGCAAGCGTGATCCACAATCCCGGCTCCGGACGGTTGACCGCGCCCATGAAACCGCGGATCGCCAGAAACCCCAGCGCCGGTGCAACGCCCCATGACAGACCCGATAGATACCGTTGCGCGAGATGTGCGGTCGCCGGAGCCTGGCCCAACAGCAACAGGATCTGCTCACCGTACAATGGAAGCGCCATCATCGGCAGCGACACCAGCAGCGCGGCCCACAGCCCCACCCGAAGCGCGCGCCGAACCAGCCGCGGATCGCGGGCGCCGAACGCCTGCGCAGCCAGCGGCGCTACGGCGGACACCAACCCCATGCCGAAGGTGAAGCCGAAGAAGAAGATTGTGTGGGCCAACGCTGCTGCCGCCACGGCGACGTCCCCGAGGCGTCCGATCAAGGCAAGATCGGTGGTCATCATTGCGATCTGGCCGAGCTGTGTCAGCGCGATGGGCACTGCCAGTTTGAGCGTCTCGGTCAATTCGACCGCGAGATGACCGCCGGACATTTCCCCGATGTCAGGTGCGGCGCTCGGCCCTCGCTTGATTTCATCAAGGAATGTCATCGCGGCAGATTGGCACCGTCGCTGGTCAGAATGGTGGCAAGCGGCCTTTTCGTTCTAGCTTCCGTGAAGGGAGGCGGAAAAGAGAATTCACGCCCCGTTTACCGTGCCGGAACGCGCCTGATCTTCGCGCCGAGCGCGTTGAGCCGTTCGTCGATGCGCTCATAGCCGCGTTCGATCTGGTCGGCATTGTTGATGGTGGAGACGCCCTCGGCGCACGCCGCTGCCAACAGCATGGCCATTCCGGCACGAATGTCGGGAGAGGTCATCAGCGCACCCCTGAGCCGGCTGGGCCCGGCCACGATCGCCCGGTGCGGATCGCACAAGACAATGCGCCCGCCCATCGCGATCAGCTTGTCGACGAAGAACATCCGGGATTCGAACATTTTTTCGAACATCAGGATCACGCCGTCGCACTGGGTCGCGGTAACGATGGCGATCGACATCAGATCGGCCGGGAACGCCGGCCACGGCTGATCCTCGAGTTTCGGCACGTGGCCACCAAAATCGTCCCTGATCTTGAGCGTCTGCTCTGCTGCCACGACGAGGTCATCGCCCTCCACCTCACAGACGATGCCGAGCCGCTCAAAGCCCATCCGGATCGAGCGCAGATGTGTGATGCCGGCGCGCGCGATGCGCAGCGGCGAACGCGTCACCGCGGCGAGCCCGATCAACGAGCCGACCTCGATGTGGTCGGCTCCGATCGAATAGCTGACGGCGCCGAGCTTTGCCGGGCCGTGGACGACCATGGTGTTGGTGCCGATGCCCTCGATGCGCGCCCCGAGCGCGACCAGGAAGTGCGCGAGATCCTGCACATGCGGCTCCGAGGCGACGTTGCGCAAATGGCTGGTGCCGTGCGCGGCCACCGCGGCCATCAACGCGTTCTCCGTGGCCGTTACGCTGGGCTCGTCGAGGAAGACGTCTGCACCCTTGAGACGCGAAGCCCGCAATTCCAGCCGGTCCGACGCCGTGACCGTGGCGCCGAGCTGCTCAAAGGCCAGAAGGTGGGTATCGAGACGCCTCCGGCCGATAACGTCGCCGCCGGGCGGCGGCAACAGCACCTCGCCGCAGCGCGCCAGCAGCGGCCCCGCGAGCAGGATCGAGGCGCGTATCCGCGCGCACAGCTCCGGGTCAAGATCAGCGGCGCGAATGCTTTTGGCGTGGATGGCCAGCGTATTGCGCGTCCGCCATTCGGCCGCTGCGCCGACCGAGCGGATCAGTTCCACCAGCGTTTCGGTATCGCGAATCCGTGGGACGTTGTTGAGCGTCACCGGATGGTCGGTCAATAGCGCCGCGGCAATGATAGGAAGGGCTGCGTTCTTGTTGCCCGACGGCTCGATCGTGCCTTTCAGCCGATGGCCGCCCTCAACGATGTATTGAATGGGCGGCACGCGCTGACCGTGCCTCACACATCCACATTCGCGCTGAGCGAATTGTCCTGGATAAATTCACGGCGCGGTTCGACCACGTCGCCCATCAGCTTGGTGAAGATGTCGTCGGCCTCGTCGACCTCCTTGACCTTCACCTGCAGCAGCGAGCGCTCGTTGGTGTCGAGCGTGGTTTCCCAGAGCTGGCCCGGGTTCATCTCGCCGAGGCCTTTGTAGCGCTGCAGCTTGACGCCCTCGCGCCCGGCGTCGGTCACCGCCTCGAACAGGCTGACCGGACCGTGTATCACGGTTTCGGCGTCCTTGCGGCGTAACAGGCCGGGCCGCGGATAGGCCTCCTGGAGCTTTGCCGCGTATTCGTCGAGCTTGCGCGCGTCGGCGGAGCCGAGCAAGGCGTCATCGATAATGGCGACGTCCTTGACGCCGCGTATGGTGCGCTCGAACAGGAAACCCTGGCCCTCGGTGAAGCGGCCGGTCCAGCCGCGCTCGACCTCATCGGCCAGCGCATCCAGCCTGCGCGCGATATAGTCCGCGGCGGCATTGGCGGTGGCGACATCGCCGGTGATCCGGGGGCTGAGCACGCCTGCGATCGCGGCCTGCTCGATCACCTTGCGGTTATAGCGGCTGTGCAGATTGTGCAACGTGCCGCGAATGATCCGGGCATCTTCCACCAGCGCCAGCAAGTCGCGGCCGCTGCGGTCCTCGCCGGACGCCAGCTTGAAGACACAATCGTCGAGCCCGGTATTGATCAGGTAATCTTCCAGCGCGCGCTCGTCTTTCAGATACTGCTCGGATTTGCCGCGCGAGACCTTGTAGAGCGGCGGCTGCGCGATATAGAGGTAGCCGCCCTCGATCAGCGCCGGCATCTGCCGGAAGAAGAACGTCAACAGCAAGGTGCGAATATGCGCGCCGTCGACGTCGGCGTCGGTCATCAGGATGATCTTGTGATAGCGCAGCTTTGACAGATCGAAGTCGTCGCGGCCGATGCCGGTGCCCAAGGCCGTGATCAGCGTGCCGATCTGCTCGGAGCCGAGCATCTTGTCGAAGCGCGCGCGCTCGACATTGAGAATCTTGCCGCGCAGCGGCAGCACCGCCTGGAATTCGCGGTTGCGGCCCTGCTTGGCGCTGCCGCCGGCGCTGTCGCCCTCGACGATGAACAGTTCGGATTTTGCGGGATCGCGTTCCTGGCAGTCGGCGAGCTTGCCGGGCAGCGAGGCGATGTCGAGCGCGCCCTTGCGCCGCGTCAATTCGCGCGCCTTGCGCGCGGCCTCGCGGGCGGCGGCGGCTTCCACGACCTTGCCGACGATGACCTTGGCCTCGGCGGGATGTTCCTCGAACCAGGCCGCAAGCGCCTCGTTGAGGACATTCTCGACCACCGGGCGGACTTCCGAGGACACCAGCTTGTCCTTGGTCTGCGAGGAAAATTTCGGATCGGGCACCTTCACCGAAAGTACCGCGGTCAGGCCCTCGCGGCAGTCGTCGCCGGTCAGCGCGATCTTTTCGCGCTTGGCCATGGCGTCGGCGTAGCCGTTGACCTGGCGCGTCAGCGCGCCGCGAAAGCCCGCGAGATGGGTGCCGCCATCGCGCTGCGGGATGTTGTTGGTGAAGCACAGTACATTCTCGTGGTAGCTGTCGTTCCACCACAGCGCCGCCTCGACGCCGATCCCGTTCATCTCGGCATTGATCATGATCGGCGCCGGCACCATCGCCTTCTTGTTGCGGTCGAGATATTTGACGAACTCCTCGACGCCGCCGTCGTAATGCATCTCCTCACGCTTCTCGACCGCGTGGCGCATATCGGACAAGACGATGTTGACGCCGGAATTCAGGAACGCGAGCTCGCGCAGGCGATGCTCCAGCGTCGCGAAGTCGTATTCGACGTTGGTGAAGGTTTCCTTGGAGGCGAGGAAGGTCACTTCGGTGCCGCGCTTGCCATTGGCCTCGCCGACCACCTTCAGCGGCGCCACCGCGTCGCCATGGGCGAATTCGATGAAATGCTCCTTGCCGTCGCGCCAGACCTTGAGCTGCAATTTGCTCGACAGCGCGTTGACGACGGAAACGCCGACGCCATGAAGTCCGCCGGACACCTTGTATGAATTCTGGTCGAATTTCCCGCCCGCATGCAGCTGGGTCATGATGACCTCGGCCGCGGAGATGCCCTCGCCTTTGTGGATGTCGACGGGAATGCCGCGGCCGTCGTCGCGCACGGTGACGGAGCCATCGGCATTGAGCACGACCTCGACCGCGGTCGCGTGACCGGCGAGCGCTTCGTCGATGGCGTTGTCGACGACCTCGTAGACCATGTGATGCAGGCCCGACCCGTCATCGGTATCGCCGATATACATGCCTGGCCGCTTGCGGACGGCGTCGAGCCCCTTCAAAACCCTGATCGATTCCGCACCGTATTCGATCGGAATGGAATGCTCAGTGTCGGCGATCGATCGCCGGGCAGGTTCTGTCATGTGAGGCCTTCGAGAATGTCTTCGAATCAGCGGCGCAAAACGGGCGCTGATTGGTTTATTTCTGCCATGAAAGGCGCAAGCCGCCTAGCGCAAAGTCTGTGGCAACAAGCTATTGAATAAATAGGGATTTTATGCGGTTTTTCAAGGTCGGCAGAGGCCGTTTCGACCGCTTGGCAAAAGCGCGATTCGCACGGTGATTTTTCGTCCCCAAAGTCCCGCTGTGCAGGGCCGCGCAGGCCGACGTGGACGATTCCGGCTGAAAATGGCAGACCGCCCCAGAACTGCTAGAGAACACCATCGCCCGCGTCGCGAGGTTGACGGACTTCGCTGATGCGCTGTGGTGGCGACGTGACCTTGGATTGGCCTGATTTGTCCCAGCCTTCAGATCGATACCGGCCGGATATTGATGGCCTTCGCGCGGTCGCGGTGGTGCTGGTGGTGTGCTTTCACGCCTTCCCGGAGGCCATGCCGGGCGGCTTCATCGGTGTCGATATTTTCTTCGTGATATCCGGATTCCTGATCACCGGCATCATCATGCGTGAACTGGATCAGGGCCGCTTCAGCCTGCTCGCTTTCTATGGCAGGCGGATCCGGCGGATTTTTCCGGCCCTGATTACCGTGCTGGTGGCCGTGCTGGCGCTCGGCTGGCTATGGATGCTGCCTTCGGCCTATGCGCAGCTGAGCGCCGATGTCCTTGCCAGCGCGGCGTTTTTCTCGAACATCGCGCTGATGCTGCAGTCCGGCTATTTCGATATCGAATCGGGCAAGAAGCCGTTGCTGCATCTGTGGTCGCTCGGCATCGAGGAACAATTTTATCTGTTCTGGCCCTTGATCCTGATGCTCGCCGCGCGAATGCGAGTTCGTTTTCTCGCCGTGACTTCGGTGATCGGCGTTGCGTGCTTTGCGCTCAACGTGGCGTTGATCGGTCGAGACCCGGTGGCGACCTTCTATCTGCCGTTGACCCGGGCGTGGGAATTGCTCGCAGGCGCCGCCCTGGCCGGCGGCTGGCGCCATATCAGTCAAACCAGTGCTGCCAGCAACACCCGCGCCGCGATCGGGTTCGTGCTGATCGCAGCGGCGGTCGCCGTGCTCGATTCCAAAAGCGCATTTCCCGGCTGGTGGGCGGTTCTGCCGGTTGCCGGCAGTGCGCTGATCCTGTCGGCGCCCGCGGCATGGGGCTGCCGGCACCTGTTGGCCAGCACAGGCTTCGTCCGGATCGGACTGATCAGCTATCCGCTGTATCTCTGGCATTGGCCGCTGCTGGTATTTTTCGGGATTATCAAATTCGCACCCCTGACCCTGCTCGAGCGCGGTCTCGTGGTCGGCTTGAGCCTTGCGCTGGCGTGGCTGACCTATCGCTTCATCGAAATACCGTTTCGATTTGGCCGGCCGGGCCAATACAAGATCATCAGCCTGTGTTCGGGCATGGCGCTGGTCGCGGCGGCAGGCGGCATCATCGTCGAGGGGCGCGGCTTCGATTTTCGGCTGCCGCCGGAAATTCGCCAAATGGCGGACGTGCGGACGGATTCGTCGAAATGGCGGGTTCACGAGTGCCTGCTCGATCTCAGTCATGAAACCTCGTTCGCCGATAGTTGCGTCGATCGGGGTCGGCGGCCGCTTGTTCTTGTCTGGGGGGATTCGACCGCGGGCGCGCTGTTGCCCGGCCTGCGCAAGGCCCAGGAAACCAACGACTTCGGCATCGCGCAGTTTACGTCCAGCTCGTGCGTTCCGGCGCTCGGCACGGATGTGGAAGGCGTTCCCGATTGCCGCGCCATCAATGACAAGATCCTGTCGATCGCACGCGGCCTCCAGCCCGACATCGTCCTGCTGCACAGTACCTGGGACCGATATCTCGACGGCGTCGCCGACACCGTGGCGGCGCTGAAAAGGCAGACCAAGGCGCGCATCATCGTGCTCGGTTCGGTGCCGTGGTGGAAACGCGGACTGCCAAACGAGGTGCTGCGCTACTTCATGCTGCATCATCGCCTGATTCCGGAGCGATCCGACCGCGCCGCGGCCGATTCCTCCGGCGCGCGCCTGCGTGAGAAGCTGGTACCGCTTGGCGCGGAGTTCATTTCGGTTTGGGACACGATGTGCAACGCGGATGGCTGCCTGGCCCGGGTCGGCGATACGGCCAGTGACCTTTCCGCGAGCGATCAGGTTCACCTGACCGAAAAGGGATCGACCTTTCTGGTGCAATCGATCATCGGCAACATACTCGGCGGGCGATCGTCGAATGTGTCGCAGTGATATCGCTCGGCACGGTTTGCACGCGGGCCCCATCGCGCGCTCAGGCGCGGCGGGCGATCTGGCCGGAATCGACGCCGAAAATTTCGCCTGATGTGCCAATGCCGGCAAATGCCGCTGGATCAGCGCCGGTCATCCAGACCTGGGCGCCGAGCCTCGAGAGTTCATCGAACAGCGCCGTGCGCCTGCCGGGATCGAGATGAGCGACCACCTCGTCGAGCAGCAACAGCGGCGTGATGCCGGTCATTTCCGCGACCAGGCTGGCGTGCGCCAGCACGAGGCCAATCAGAAGCGCCTTCTGCTCGCCGGTCGAAGCGTCGCGGGCCGGCATGTTCTTCGGCGCGTAGATCACCTCCAGATCCGTGAGGTGCGGGCCGTCGAGCGTTCGGCCGGCGATGGCGTCGCGCGCGCGGTTATTGCGCAGGATCTCCCGGTAACGATCCTCCACCGCGGTCGCGGGTTCCGACGCCAGCGCGTTCTCCATCCAGCCGTCGAGCATGATCTGCGCCGATGGAAACGGAGAGGTTTCACCGCGTGCGCGCAGCATGGCCGCCAATCTTGTCGCGGTCTGGCCGCGCATCGCCGCCACCGCCACGGCAAGTTCTGCCGTTTCGCGTTCGATCGCGTCGCACCAATGGTCGTCATAGTTGCGCACCTCCAGGAGGCGGTTGCGCGAACGCAGGGAGCGATCGAGGGCCGAGACCCGCGCCGAATGCTCGCTGTCGATCGCCAGCACCAGGCGGTCGAAGAACCGCCGCCGCTCCGACGCCGGACCCAGAAACAGCCCGTCCATCGAGGGCGTCAGCCACACCATGCGCAAGTGATCGCCGAAGGCCGCCGCCGAGGTCACCGGCTCGCGGTCGATGCGGCAGCGCCGGCTTGTGGCGGAAGCCTCGAGGCCAGGGGCATCGATGCCGGTACCGAGGGTGGCGAGCCCAAGGGCGCCTTCGACTTCCGCAGACACCGCCCATGAGCCATCGCCCTGATTGTCGGCGACGTCTTCGAGGGTAGCGCGACGCAGACCGCGCCCGGGCGTGAGATACGAGATCGCCTCGATGGCGTTGGTCTTTCCGGCCCCGTTCGGGCCTACCAGCACGACCACGTCACTGCGCGCTTCAAGGCTCGCCGCGCGATAGTTGCGGAAGTGCGTGAGGGTAAGGCGGTGAATGCGGGAAGCGGTCATGGAGGAGAGACGTTGACCTTTCTTCCCTCTCCCCTTGTGGGAGAGGGTGGCGCCTCACGCAGTGAGGCGACGGGTGAGGGGTTCTCACGGCTCGACGAGCTTTGCGAGAATGTCCTCCAATACGGCCAACGGCTGCTGCAATACGTCATTGTTCCAGTAACGCGCTATCCTGAAACCTTCGGCCGCAAGAATGGCATCTGTCTTCATGTCACGCTCCGAAGATGCGTGCTGACTACCGTCGATTTCAATAACCATCCGCTTGTCGAAACAGACGAAGTCGAGAATAAAACTCTGAAATGGGACCTGCCGCCGAAATTTAAAGACCGCGAGCCGTCGGTCGCGAAGCAAACGCCACATCGCAGACTCAGCGTCGGTAGCCTCGCGACGCATCATTTTTGCGAAATTGCGGATGCGCTTGGCGGTTGGTCGATGGTTTGGCGTTTGCGGCACGAACCCCTCACCCGACGCCTCACTTCGTTCGGCGCCACCCTCTCCCACAGGGGGAGAGGGAAAGAAGCCTGCTCGTTGCAGAAATTCTACACCCGCATCGGCATCAGCACGTAGAGCGCGCCCTTGGATTCCTTGTCCTGCACCAGCGTCGGCGAGCCGGGATCGGCCAATTTCAAGACCGCGACCTCGCCCTCGATCTGGGCTGCGATATCGAGCAGGTAGCGCGAATTGAATCCGATATCGAGCGGATCGGAGGCGTATTCGACTTCAAGTTCCTCGGTCGCGCTGCCGGAATCCGGATTGGTCACAGACAGCACCAGCTTGCCCGCCGAGAGCGCCAGTTTCACCGCGCGGCCGCGCTCGCTCGAGATCGTCGAGACGCGGTCGACGGCGGCCTCGAAATCCTTCTTGTCGACCACGAGCTCCTTGTCGTTGTTTTGCGGGATGACGCGGCCATAGTCGGGAAAGGTGCCGTCGATCAGTTTCGAGGTCAGCACCACATTGCCGATGGTGAAGCGGATCTTGCCCTGCGACAATTCGATCCCGACCTCGGCCTCGTTGTCCTCGATCAGCCGCTGCACTTCGCCGACCGTCTTGCGCGGCACGATCACGCCCGGCATGCCGACGGCGCTCTTGGGCAAGGTCAGATCGATCTGGGCCAGGCGATGCCCGTCGGTCGCAACCGCGCGCAGGGTTGCGGCCTTGGCGCTGCCGGCGGAATGCAGATAGATGCCGTTGAGATAATAACGGGTCTCCTCGGTCGAGATCGCAAATTGCGTCCGGTCGATCAACCGCTTCATGTCGGCAGCCGCGAGCGCGAACGAATGCGTCATCTCGCCGGCGGCGAGATCAGGGAAATCGTTTTCGGGCAAGGTCTGCAGCGTGAAGCGCGAGCGGCCGGCGCGGATCGCCAATACCGAGCGGTCGCCATCGCCTTCCAGCACGATTTGCGCACCGTCGGGCAATTTGCGCACGATGTCGTAAAACATGTGCGCCGGCACGGTCGTCGAGCCGGCGGTCGCCGTTTCCGCCGCAAGCGTCTCAGTTACCTCCAGATCGAGGTCGGTGGCCTTCAGCGAAAGCCGGGCGTTTTCGGCGCGGACCAGCACGTTGCCGAGGATCGGAATGGTGTTGCGGCGCTCGACCACGCGGTGGACGTGGCCCAGCGATTTCAGGAGTTGCGCGCGTTCGACGGTAACCTTCATTGCAAATACCCGCCTGATCCAAGGATGGAAAAGCCGGGGCGGCCCCGAAGGCGCGCCGCGGCGTCTGAACCCGCAAGCCCGATCAAAGCTGGATTTGATCAAGCCCTTTGGGGGGACCCCAAGGTGGCGCGGATGGCCCGCAAGCGCAAGAGATGCCTCAAGCCGTTCCCCACGTTTTGGCGGGAAGGAACGAGAGAGCCGACAGCGTCTCTCGTTCCCCTCCCCCTTACGGGGGAACATGGTGACCACAAATCCCCGTGCTTATGGTTCACCCTCCGCTTCCCCTCCCCAAGGGGAACCTGAGAAGGCAGCTTACTCGCTCTGCAATTGGCGCTTTAGCGACTCGACCTCTTCGGAGAGCGCGACGTCCTTTGCGACCAGGGCCTCGATCTTGCGCACGGCGTGCAGGACCGTGGTGTGGTCGCGTCCGCCGAACCGGCGGCCGATTTCGGGCAGGGAGCGCAAGGTCAGCGTCTTCGCCAGATACATCGCCACCTGGCGCGGCCGGACCACATTGGCGGTCCGGCGCGATGACAAAAGGTCGGAGCGGCTCACATTGTATTGCCGGGCCACCACCCGCTGGATGTCCTCGATCTTGATGCGCTTGGGCTCCTGCGGACGGATCAAGTCACGCACCTCGCGCTCGGCCATTTCCAGCGTCACCGGCTGCGCGTTGAGCTTGCTGTGCGCCAAGAGACGATTGATGGCGCCCTCAAGGTCGCGGCCGTTGTGGGTGATGCTGCGGGCGAGATAATCCAGCACCTGGTCCGGCACCTCGAAGCTCGCGTGATGCGCACGGGCGGCGGCGACACGCGACTTGAGGATGCCAAGCCGCAATTCTTCGCCGAGCGATCCCATTTCCACGACCAGGCCGCCGGCAAGACGTGAGCGCACGCGGTCGTCGAGGCTCTCGAGATCGGAAGGCGGGCGGTCGGCCGCGATCACCACCTGGCGGCCGGCATCGATCAGCGCATTCAAGGTGTGGCAGAATTCGGCCTGGGTCGATTTGCCCTGCAGGAACTGCAGGTCGTCGATGACAAGCACGTCGATACCGCGCAACGCCTCCTTGAACGCGAGCGCGGTCTGCGTCTTGAGCGCCGCGACAAAGCCGTACATGAATTTCTCGGCCGTGAGGTAGAGCACCTTGCGTTCGCTTCCCGAGTTGCCGGCCCAGGTCACCGCCTGCAACAGATGGGTTTTCCCAAGGCCTACGCCGGCGTGGATATAGAGCGGATTGAACATCACGGGATCGCCGCGCCGGCCTTCCGCGACCTGACGCGCCGCGGCGTGGGCCAGCGTGTTGGAGCGCCCGATGACGAAACTTCCGAATGTCAGGCGCGGATCGAGCGGCGAACCGCCGAGTGCGTCATGGCTGGCGGACACCGGCGCGATGGCGGTCGCGCGCAACTCGGGCGCGGGCCGGCCGTCCGGCCGTTCGGTGCGGCGCGCATCAAGCGGTGCGACGGCCTCCTTGGCTGGCGCCGCGCAGCGCATCGCCGTGCGCACCGTGAGGTCGATGCGGTGCACTTCCGGCATCTCGGCTTGCCAGCAGGAAAGAACGCGCTCGGCGTAATGTGCTTGGATCCAGCTTTTGAGAAAGCGCGTGGGAACCGAAAGGTGCACGCTTTCCGGCTGAACGCTTTCCAGATCCATGCGCGCAAACCAGCTGGTGTAGACGTCCTCCCCGACACTCGTCCGCAACCTGCCTTTCACACGCGACCAGCGATCTTGTTCCATATTTGTCATTGCCTGAGGACTTCTCTGAAGGAGTTTTGTTGACGGTGAAACTGCCGTGCTTGGGCCCCGCACGGGGCTGGCCTCACGCGAGACTTCCCTTTCAGCCATAGACACGCCGTTCGGCGGAAAGCCGTCGGGCAAATCGGTGCTTAGAAGGGAAGCGTCGCGAGGCTAGCGCGTACTCGACGTTCTGTCCGGAGCTCGCGCGGGAGGCCGCGTGCAGGCGGCGTCCAAAGTATCCAATACGGCGTCGTTCGAAAATGGCTTTACATTAAAATCCGCGATGATTTCGTAAGACATACGACCTCCCCCTCTTACCGTGAATACCCACAGCAAGTCGTCATTCCAGTAGTATTCAAATTCGAGCGGCGACGCCTGAAACTCAAAATGTCCAGTCGTTACGCCATTCCGCTCCGCCCACTCACTTTAACCCGCTCGCGTACTTCGCCTTCGGTGCGGTCGGTTGGCCGGTGCCTATTTCTCTTGTTCAAAGCGAACGAAACGCATGCGTCTCGCCTGAGAAATTTCGACACAGAACTCCGACACCCATATTGCTATAGGCTTAAACCCGACAATCGCTTGGAAAGCGTCGCCAACGCGCACACCGCCGCCGATTTGCACGTCCGCCCCGATCCTTAATCCGCGCTGGTCTCAAGAGCCATGGGCGATGCGAACGCTCTAAGAGATACATCAAGCCCTGCTTCCCGCAACGAAAATGATTCTGCGCCGGTGCCGGCAAATACAACTTGGCGCTCGCCAAATCAGCCGGCGTCCTTCGTGCAAAGCCGCAAGGTTTTGAATCTGTGCGAAGATTCGAAACGCCGAGGCGCCGTCATATTTCTCGCCGTTGCCCAAAATAAATTCATAAATTGTTTACGTTCGAATGAGACCGAAGCCATTTTTCCAACAACTGATCGCCACTATGCCGATAAGTGACTACGCAAGCGCGTTTTTTTTTGCTCATCGAGCAAGGGTAACCCCTCGGCGCTGCTCGATGCCGGCGCATCGTCGCGATTGCTATTTCGAAAGCATCCCCGATCAAGGGCCGCGATCGGGTATCCCTCGCCATCGTCAGCCGCGACGTCCGTGACCGGGCAAGGCGCCCGTCCGTAAAAACACCGGCGCGAAAATCTCGTTGGCCGGAACGCGCGGGCGAAAAAACAAAAAAGCCCGGCATCGCCGGGCTTTTTGATCAATCCTCTCTCGACCGGCTTATTTGGCCAGCTTGGCGATCTGATGCGCGAGCCGCGAGACCTTTCGGCTCGCATTGTTCTTGTGAATGATGTTGCACTGCGCTGCCTTCATCAGCTCCGGTTCCGCGTGTGACATTGCCTTCAGTGCTGCGTCGCGGTCGCCGCGCTTGATCGCCTCTTCGACGGTGCGAACCGAACCGCGCATCTGGGTCCGGCGGGACTTGTTGATAATGGTGCGGCGGGCAATCTTGCGCGTCGCCTTCTTGGCGGAAGTGGTATTGGCCATGTTCTCAAATTTCCTTCGACAGTGACGATCGCGGGCGAGCGTACCGACGGTTGGCGTGATCGACGCTGATAGGTTTTCGGATGTTCTATCGAGATTGCCACTCCCCGAGCCCAGGCTCAGAAGCCTATACTCAGATCGCGGCGGCGATGCTCAAAGAACAGCGGCGGCGGGATTGCGCCCGCCGCCATTGCCGGTCTTATAGAGGGCAGGCCCTGCAGCGTCAACGCCTAACGGCCCGTTTGGGGCCGGGGAGCCGTTCGCGAAGGGGTCGATAAGGTGCTGATGAGGTTGAATTTCCTTCGCTGCACCATTAATGGCTGACTGCGCTTTTGGGCGCGAGAGGTATAAGGTGACGCATGATCCGCGGTCTTTTCCGCCTTGTGGGACTATTGCTGCTGGCCGGCGGATTTATCTTCATGGTCTATGACGGGGCGCGCTTTGTCGCCGACAACACCTTGCGTTTCACCCGCTTCGGCGAATTCTGGAACGATGTCCATCAGTCCAGCCAGCAGGCGTTCCGGGCGTCGGTGGAGAGCACGGCACCCTGGCTCTGGACCAACGTCGTCCGGGTCATCCTGGACCAGCCGGCATTTGCCGTCATGGGTGTCCTGGGAATCCTGCTGATGCTCCTGTTCCGGCCGCGCAAACCGTTGATCGGCTATTCGAGGAACTGACGGGCTGCCGTAATCCGCACAATGGCCTATATTAAGGGCTGTATTGCCGCCATCAGGTCGAATGCATCCCTTAAGGGAGGGTACTCATGTTGTTCATGCGCAAGACCACTGCACTGCCGAGCGCTGCCGAGGCACTGCCCGGACGCGCCAATCCGATTCCGACAGCACCCCGGCATTTCGTGAACGGTCATCAATTGCAGCCACCCTATCCGGCTGGCCTGGAGCAGGCGGTGTTCGGGCTCGGCTGCTTCTGGGGCGCGGAGCGTAAATTCTGGGAGCTCGGCGACGGCGTCTACACCACCGCGGTGGGATATGCCGGCGGCCACACCAGGAATCCGACCTATGAGGAGGTATGCTCGGGCCGTACCGGTCACACCGAAGCGGTGCTGGTGGTGTTCGATCCGAAGCGGATTTCGTACGATCAACTCTTGAAGACGTTTTGGGAAAGCCACAACCCGACCCAGGGGATGCGGCAAGGCAACGACGTCGGCACCCAGTATCGTTCTGCGATCTACACATTCAGCGACGCACAACGCAAAGCCGCGGATGCGTCGAAGGCCGCCTATCAAAGGGCGCTGGCGGCAAAGGGTCTGGGCACCATCACCACCGAGGTCGCGCCGTCAGGCGAATTCTATTTCGCTGAAGACTATCATCAACAATATCTGGCCAAGAATCCGGCCGGCTATTGCGGGCTCGGCGGAACCGGGGTGTCGTGTCCGATTGGCGCGGGCGTCACCGCCTGATCGCGTCGCCGGAGAGAGCGGCTTTCGGCCGTCGCATCTGCGTACAAAAAACGATTTGTTAACCATACCCGGTGCAAGACTAGGGCTGTCTCGAGAGGGGATAGCTCCGGTGCGGGTTGCGCGCGCGTTTCGACTGCCGATCATTGCCGCCATGACCGCGCTCGCCCTGTCGGGCTGCATGCATACGACCGCTCCCGTCGCCGCTGCGCCGCCAAACGACCTCGACGCCATGGCCTACGGCCAGCCTTACAACTCGGCTGCCGCGGTAGCGGTCCCTGCCGTGGCGGATTCCGGTGGTGCCATCAGCGCGCTTCGCGCCAGCTTTGCCGCTTCCCCGCGGCGCGGTTACGCCCCGGCCCAGGCGGCCTATGCGGCGGCGCCGATGCCGGTGGCCCATGATCCCGCCTATCGGCTGGATGCCGGCGACAAGCTCCGCGTCGTGGTCTACGGCCAGGAAGGCCTCACCAACACCTATGCGATCGATGCCGGCGGCGCCATCACCATGCCGCTGATCGGCGCCGTGCCGGCGCGTGGCCGGACCCCGGCGGGACTGGCCGCCGAGATTTCGGGAAAACTGCGCAACGGCTATATCCGCGATCCCTCGGTTGCGGTGGAGATCGAAACCTACCGGCCGTTCTTCATCCTCGGCGAAGTCGCCGCTCCCGGCCAATATCCCTACGTGCCCAATATGAGCGTCGAAAGCGCGGTGGCGATTGCCGGCGGCTTCTCGCCTCGCGCCCAGCGCGACCGCGTGACGCTGACCCACACCGACAATGCGGGCCCCGGCCGCGCCGTGGTGCCGCTCGGCACCCCGCTCAGCCCAGGCGATACCGTCGTCGTCGGCGAACGCTGGTTCTAGACGAAGTACGGAGTACTTCGTCATCCCGGGGCGCGATAGCGAACCTAGGATCTCGAGATTCCCCGATGCGCAATGCGCAGCTGAGGTCTGGTCCGGAGCCTGTCATCGGGCCGCGCTTGGCGCGGACCCGTTGGGACCATCCCGGAATGACATCGTAAAAAATTACTTCCTCAGATGCCTGGCGAAAAACGCGAGGCTACGCGGCCAGGCGATATCCGCGCTCGCCTTGTCGTAACTTGCCCGCTCGTCGCAATGAAAGCCGTGCTGCGCGCCCGGATAGATGTAAATCTCGACTTCAGGTCGCTTGGCGCGGATGGTCTCGACATCGCCAGGCGGAATGCCTGCATCCTTCTCGCCGAAATGCAGCTGGGTCGGTACCCTCGGCCGATCGTCGGCGAAGCGAACGATGGCGCCCCCGTAATAGCCGATCGCCGCGGAAAGACCCGATAGCTTCGTGGCGGCGGCATAAGCGATGCTGCCGCCAAGACAAAAGCCGATGATCCCGACCGGACCGATATCCTTGACGGCATCGATGGCGGCCTGAGTGTCGCGCAGCATCGCCGCCCAATCGGGATTGGCGACGAACTTGCGCGCCACCGCGACTTCATCCGGCGAATAGCCGGACAGGAAATTGCGCTCGACGCGGTCGAAGATCGCGGGCGCAATCGCGACATAACCTTCAGCCGCCAGGCGGTCGCAGACCGCGCGAATGTGGTGGTTGACGCCAAAGATTTCCTGGATCACCACCACCGCTGCCCTGGGCCTGGTGGTGGGGTCGGCGCGGTAGCCGCCCAATTGAAAATTGTCCGAAGCCGTCAGCTTGATATCGTGTCCCACGTGTCATCCAATCCATTTTAAAAGTTGTGCGAAGTTTCTGGTGATTGAACCGGAACGTGGTCCTGTCTGCAACGGTAGCTGCCTTACTGCCTTACTATAAGCGGCCTTCGTGCCATGCGCCTGGAACGTCGCTCTCGAAGGCGGTGGTACAATATGACAACATCATTGTCGCATCGCACAACGATGCTTTTGGAATTTTATTTTCTCGACCAATTCCAAATTACGTTGCCTCCCGCGGGGATCGCGATCATTCTGCCCGCACTGGCATCGGCCCGGTGGGTGCCAGGCAATACAAACAAGTGAGTTGTCGCCGTAAGCGGCTTCATGCACCGGCAGGGGAAGAAACCATGCCTAATCTTAACATCAACGGACGGAATATGTCCGTCGAGGCGGCGAACGATACGCCGCTGCTCTGGGTCATCCGCGAGCAATTGCAGATGACCGGAACGAAATTCGGCTGCGGCGCCGGTCTGTGCGGCGCCTGCACTGTTCACCTCAACGGCGAAGCCGTGCGATCCTGCCAGACATCGGTCAACGATGCCGTCGGCAAAAAAATCACCACCATCGAGGGCCTCAGCGCCAAGGGCGATCATCCGTTGCAGAAGGCATGGATCGCGGAGCAGGTTCCGCAATGCGGCTACTGCCAGTCCGGACAGATCATGCAGGCAGCATCGCTGCTCGCGAAGAATTCCAACCCGACCAAGGAAGAAGTGGTGGCGCACATGGACGGCAATCTCTGCCGTTGCATGACCTATTCGCGCATCCAGAAGGCGATCATGCGCGCGGCCGCCGATATGCGCACCGCGTCGGCCACCGGCAGCGAGCGGAGGGCAACATGAATAGTCACGTGAAAATCACCCAAAGCAAGCCAGCCGATCTGAGCCGCCGCTCGTTCCTCGTCGGCACCGCCGCCACTGGTCTCGTCCTCGGCTATTCCGCGGTCCCCGGCCTCGGTGAAGCCTTCGCCGCAGCCGGCAATTTCGATCCCAGCGTCTGGTACTCGATCGCACCCGACGGGATCGTCACGGTGACATGCGGCAAGGCCGACATGGGCCAGCACATTGCGTCGACCATGGCGCAGATCATCTCCGAAGAACTCGGCGCGAGTTGGAAGGACATGCGGGTTCAGCTCGCGTCCAACGATCCGAAGTTCAACGACCCCGTGCTCGGCGCGCAGATTACCGGCGGCAGCTGGAGCACGATGATGAACTTCGATGCGATGAGCCGCGCGGGAGCCGCGGGGCGTATCGCATTGGCGGAAGCGGCCGCCGTTGCCATGGGCGGCGTCCCCGCCGGCGAACTGGTCGTGAGAGAGTCCACGATTACGCATCCGAGATCGAAGAAGTCGATGACGTTCGCGGACGTCGTCAAGAGCGGGAAGGCCACCAAGACCTTCACGCCTGACGAACTCAAGGCGATCAAGCTGAAGACCGCCGACCAGTACACCATGATCGGCGTTTCGGTTCCGCAGCTCGACATCCCGTCGAAGACCAACGGTACCGCCAAATACGGCATCGACGTCATGCTGCCGGGCATGGTGTACGGCGCGGTCGTCACGCCGCCGGTGCGCTACGGCGCGACGGTGCAATCGGTCGACGACAGTGCGGCAAAGAAGGTGCCGGGCTTCATCAAGGCGGTTACCCTCGATGACAAGACCGGGACGACGACCGGCTGGGTGGTAGCGGTGGCCAATACGTACACCAACGCCCGCAAGGCCGCTGACGCACTCAAGATCGCTTATGACGGCGGTCCCAACGCCAAGCTGTCGAGCGAATCCCTGCTCAACGAAGCCAAGCGGCTACAGAAGCTTGACGACTCCGGCCTGTTCTTCGTCAAGGACGGAGATACGGCCGCAGCGTTCGGCACGGCGGCGAAGGTGATGGAGGCGGAATACACCACCAACATCAACATCCATGCGCCGTTGGAGCCGATGACTGCCACGGCACAGCAACAAGGCGATATCTGGCACATCTATACCGGCAACCAGTTTGCGACGCGCTCCGGTGCGATCGCGGCCGGCGCCGCCGGCGTCGATCCCAAATATGTCGTGATGCACCAGATGTGGCTGGGCGGCGGCTTCGGCCGGCGTCTCGACGCCGACATGACGGTGCCGGCAGTGCAAGCGGCGAAGGCCGTCGGCAAGCCGGTCAAGATCATTTACTCGCGCCAAAACGACATGACCATGGACTTCTCGCGTCCGTTGACGTTCCAGAAGATCAAGGCCGGTCTTGACGGCGACGGCAAGCTGATCGCGATGAACCACGACGTGGTCAGTGCCTGGCCGACCAAACGCTGGGGCATCCCTGACTTCCTGTCGCCTTCGGTCGACAAGAAGGGGGCGCTCGATGCGTTCACGGTCAATGGTGCGGACTTCTTCTACTCCGTGCCCAACCACAACGTCCGCGCGATCCTCAACGAGATGGCGGATAAAGCCACCCCGTCGGGTCAGTTGCGGTCGGTGGCACCGGGCTGGACCTTCTGGGCGGTCGAAAGCATGGTCGACGAACTCGCCCATGCCGCCGGCAAGGATCCCGCACAGTTCCGGATCGAACTGCTCGACGGCAAGGGCGCCAACAATGGTGGAGCGCAACGCCTGCGCAACACCCTGCTCGCGGCGATGGGCCTGGCCGGTTACGGTACCAAGCAACTGCCGAAGGGCGAAGGCATGGGCGTTGCCTGCGTTTCGTCGCAGGAAAGGGCAACTGCAAGCTGGACCGCGTGCGTGGCCCATGTTGCCGTTGCGCCAAGCGGCGAGGTCAAGGTCAAGAAACTGACCGTGGCCACCGACGTCGGCACGCAGGTGCATCCCGATAACATCCGCGCCCAGGTCGAGGGCGCGGCGCTGTGGGGACTTTCGCTTGCGATGTACGAAAAGGCGACGCTGAAGGATGGCGGTATCGAGCAGACCAACTACGATACCTACACGCCGTTGCGGATGAGTCAGACGCCGGAAGTCGCTATCAGCGTCATCGCCAATGGCGAACACGCCACTGGCGTCGGCGAACCGGCAGTGACCGTGATCGCGCCCGCACTTGCGAATGCGATCTTCAATGCCTGCGGCGCCCGCGTCCGCTCGCTGCCGATCACGGCAGAGGCGGTGAAGGCGAGCATGAAGGCTTAAAAAGCCGCAAGTCAGCCTGTAACAACCATCCGCCGGAGGATCTCCTCCGGCGGATTTTTTGTGCCGGGATTTTCGGGCGGCATTTCCTGCCCTTTCCGCCAGCGCCCCATAACTCGTTCAAATTTTATCTTCGGCGAAAGGCCGCCATTTATAATCTCTATTAAGCCTCGGGGAATGTCTTGTCGGTAGCTTGTCGCCCGGCCACCGCATCCGCCAACGAGGACCCATGTCAGCTCAACCCAATCCGTCGTCTTCGTTCAAGCGCCGCCTGCTGCTGGCGTCCGATAATTGCGAGCAAAGCCGCGAGCTGGCGAATATCCTGCAATCGGTCAGCGAGGTGGATACCGTCTCGACGTCGGACCTTCCCGACACCCCGGCCGACCATATCTCGGGAGTCGTGGTCGATGTCAACCTGCGCTCCGCCGAAAGCGTGCAGCGGGTTCGAAACAAGCTGCGTACCGAAGCCTACCGCGCGATGCCGCGGCTGTTTGTCCTCGCCGACGCCCTTCACCACGGGTCGATGCAGGCCTGGGCGCTCGGCGCAACCGACACGATAGCGCGGCCGTTCGACGCCGCGGGCCTTCTGCAACGCATCCACGCCGCCTTTCCAGACAGCCATGGTTTCGACGCGACCGATCGCGGCAAGGCGCTGAACCGCGGCGTTGCCGCGGCCCATGAGGTGATGGTCAAGATATTCAACAAGCTTCCGGCCGGCGTTCCGCTGAAATTCAGCGACATCGTGGAAGCGGAAAACAAGATTCTCAAAGCCATAAAGCATTCTTCGTTGCGTGAATGGCTAACCGCCGTCGGCTGCCACCACACGGATACCTATCGCCACTGCCTGTTTGTCACCGGCTTTGCGGTCGCATTTGCGCAACATCTCGGCATGCGCGAGGACGACCAGCGCCGTCTGACACGCGCAGCACTGCTGCATGACGTGGGCAAGGCGTTCATCCCGGTCGCCATTCTGGACAAGCCGGGAAATCTCACCGAAGAGGAAATGAGCGAGGTCCGCAGACATCCGCGCCTCGGCTATGAGGCACTCGCAGACCAGGGCAGCTTCCCGCCGGAGATGCTGGATGTGATGCTGCACCATCACGAATTCCTCGATGGTACCGGCTATCCCAATGGCCTGCGCGGCGATCGGATCAGCGACATCGTGCAGCTGACGACGATCGTCGATATCTACTCGGCGCTGGTGGAGGCGCGGGCCTACCGGGTACCCTTTACGCACGCCAAGGCCTTCGCGATCATGGAGCAGATGAAGGGCAAGCTCGACCCGCATCTGCTGCAGGCATTCCGGCCCGTGAGCTTGGGCGCGTATTGATCGCGGGGCGTAGTCCTCGCCGTCATTGCGAGGAGCGCAAGCGACGAAGCAATCCAGCCTTCCTTCGCGGCCCTATGGATTGCTTCGCGGAGCCTGTCATCGGGCGCGCGTTCGCGCGACCCGTTGGCTCGCCATGACGGAGCTCGTTGCCCCCCGCGAAGCGCGGCCTGTTGCGCCACCGAGGCCGGCATTCCTAGGCCGGATCGCTCTCATGGGATGAAATCTCGATCAGACTGCCGTCGGGATCACGGCAATAGACCGAGCGCAACGCGCCGCGGGCGCCTTGCTTCACCACCGGGCCTTCCTCGATCGTCACACCGCATGCCTTCAGATGCGCCACCACCTGATCCGGCGTGCTTGAAGTGAGAAAGCACAGATCGTCACTCCCGGCGGTTTCGTGGTCGGCGGTAAACCACTCCACCTTGTCGGCATCGCGCGGCCGCAGGTTGATTTTCTGATTGCCGAAAGTCAGCGATGTCCTGACCGTCTTGCCTGGGCCGGGGTCGAAAACCCTGATCTCCATGCCGAGGATCTTTCGATACCATTCGGCGGAGCGCGCCACGTCGGATACGTTGATCACGATATGATCGAGTGCGTTGACTTTAACCGACATGACCGATCCTTTCGTCGAGGCCCAACATACGGGCCAAGCTGGCCGCGCCGCGGTTTGTTTGTTACAACGCCAACCGTCTTTGATTCAACAAGATCGAACCGTTTGCAGGTTCGGCACGGCAGGGAGAAAACGCATGGCGTTACGCAGCATCGCAATGGGTCTGGTTACACTTGGCGTGTGCGCCCTCACCGCACCGATTGGGAACGCGCTGGCGCTGGATTATCCCACGCGGACGGTGCGGTTCATCGTCGGATATCCGGCCGGCGGCTCGACCGATATCATCGCCCGCCTGATCGGGCAGCGGCTGTCGGAGCGGCTGGGCCAGCAATTCGTGATCGAGAACAAGCCCGGGGCCGGCAACAACATCGGCACCGAGACCGTGGTCAAGGCCGACCCCGACGGCTACACGGTGCTATTGGTCAATCCCGCCAACTTCATCAACGCCTCGCTTTACACCAACCTCAATTTCAATTTCATCCGCGACATCGCACCGGTCGCCTCCTTCAATCGCGTCCCCAATGTGATGACGGTCAGTTCGGAAGTGCCGGCGAAGACCGTCGCCGAGTTCATCGCCTATGCGAAGGCCAACCCCGGCAAGGTGAACCTGGCGTCATCGGGCAACGGCACGTCGGTGCATCTGTCCGGCGAATTGTTCATGGCGATGTCGGGCGCGAAAATGCTGCACGTGCCCTACCGGGGCGCCGCGCCTGCGATCACCGACATGCTCGGCAACCGCGTCCAGGTGATCTTCGACAATATGCCCTCCATCATCGAGCATGTTCGCGGCGGCAAGTTGCGCGCGCTGGCCGTCACGACCGCGGTGCGCTCGCCGCAATTGCCTGATGTGCCGACCGTCGCCGAGACCGTTCCGGGTTACGAGGCGAGCGCGTTGTTCGGCATGGGCGCGCCGATCAAGACCCCGCCCGAGATCATCGCGAAACTGAACCGGGAGATCAACCTGGTGCTGGCCGAGCCGGAGATCAAGAAGCGCCTCACCGAACTCGGCGGCGAGCCGCTGATCAGCTCGCCGGAGGCGTTCGGCGCGATGATCGCGGCCGAGACCGAGAAATGGCAGAAGGTCGTTGCATATGCCGGGATAAAGGTGGAATAGACCGGCTTCGTCGGCGCCTTACGGATCAGGCGCCGACGAAAACCATGTCAGGTTCCGCCGGGAGCCGTCGCATCGGCAGATTGCCGCGGCGGGCTTGAACTGCTGGCCACCGGAGTGACGCTCGAGGGTTCGGGGTCGGGGTCGAAGCCGAACAACTCGACGAGATATTTGTAATATTTGGGCAGCTTCTGTTTCAGTTGCGCCCGCGTTTTGGGCTCGTGGACGGATTCCTTTCCGGCCAGGAATATGCTCGCGGTCACGGCGAAGAATTCATGGTGGTTCTTCGTAACGTATTCTTCCCTGGGGAACACTTGCTTGCTGATGGCATCCGCATAGTAAGCCTTGATGCCCAGATTATCGAACCCTTGCGGCATCAGCTTGGCGTGGTAGGCGTGGAGGAGTTCGTGCAGGATGACGGGATCTTCGGCATATTTCAGCATGTTCGGACGCAGCATGATGACGCCGGTTCCCGCGTCCGCGGCCAAGTCGACGAAATTCGGATTGCTCCAGCGCAGCTTGCCTTCATCCCAGGTCGTGAAGGTGCGAGACACGCTCTGGCCTCTCCTGGGGACGAGAGGGCCATAACAGGCGATCCCGGCTCCCTCGTCCAGGCAGGCCATCTCGCTGGCGACAATCGGCACTGTATGAAAAAATTGCAGCACTTTTGGGCTGAAGCCGACGCTTTCGACAACATCGAGCTGACGTCGGAGCAGATCCGCTATGGCGCCGACGTCCTTGCGTTCCGAATTCTCGGAAAGGTCGAACACGTAGCCGCGATGCGTTTCAAAGCCTGGCGGTACCGCTGACGGCGGCTCGACCTGGACCGAGAGAGGACCGGCGCCTGCAAAATTAGGGGCGAACGAGAGTATGAAAACCACGGAAGTCAGCAGCAGCCTGCGCATGATTATCCCCCTGTAGCGTGTCGTTGGCCGTCGGCGATTGATGAAAAGGACGTGATGCCGGGTGTTGGGGCGCACTCTATCCGCGCGATGTTGCAGCGCAGTTTAAATTTTCCTGCTAAATTGGCTCGTCGCGTTCTGACGCTGTTAACTACAGGACCAACGCTTGAAAGATTGAAAAAACCACAGGAGCCCGCCATGCAGCCGCACAAGATCGTATCGCGCGAGGAATGGGTCGAAGCCCGCAAAGCCCATATGGCGCATGAAAAGCAATTGACGCTGGCCCGTGACCGGCTCAGCGCAGAGCGCAGGGCGCTGCCCTGGGTCAAGGTCGACAAGAACTATGTTTTCGATGGGCCGGGCGGAAGAAAAACGCTGGCCGATTTGTTTGGTGGACGCAGTCAGCTCGTGGTGCAGCATTTCATGTTCGCGCCCGACTGGAACGAGGGCTGCAAGAGCTGCTCATTCTGGGCCGATCAATTCGACCACATGGTCCCGCATCTGGCCGCGCGCGACACCACGCTGGTGGCGATTTCACGGGCGCCGCTACAAAAGCTCGACGCATTTAAGGCGCGGATGGGCTGGACCTTCGACTGGTTTTCTTCCGTAGACACCGACTTCAACCACGACTATGCGGTCTCGTTCAGGCCGGACGAAATCAAGTCAGGCGCCAAGATCTATAATTTCGGCACATCGGGCTTCGGCGTCGAGGAGGCGCCCGGGATCAGCGTGTTTTATCGCGACGAGGCGGGAGCCATCTTCCACACTTATTCATGCTTCGCCCGCGGCCTCGACATGATGAACGCCGCCTACCACTATCTCGATCTGACGCCGCTCGGCCGCGATGAAGAAGGCTTGTCCTACCCGATGGCCTGGCTGCGGCTGCGCGACCAGTATGAGCCTGCGGCCGCCGCGGCGGCATCCAGACGGACGTAATCTGGCCAGGAGAAGTTGCGCCTGCTTTCAGGAATGGCTGGGCAAAGCGCCGTCGACGCATGCGTAAGCGCTCGAACGACATGAGTTGGCGGATGCTGGCGCACCCGGCACCAGGGCCGCGCCCACGAACGACCCCGTAGTGAAATGCGGACCCTGCCGCGCGAAGTGATACCGCCGACGTGTGCCACAGCCAACGTTGGGCGAAGATTGTTCCGGCTTTAATTCAAATCGAGTGGAAGAAGCCGCGAGTTCCATGGAGCCAGATTCCGCCGGCATCATCGCCGGCTTCTCGGACGCCCCGGGGCGCAGGGGTCTTCGTCCCGAGTGCGGGTTGCGCCCTGCGGTTTAATATGTTGAAAACAGCACGCTAGGGGCAGCGTGATAATGGCAACCAAGTATCGGCCCGATATTGATGGCCTCAGAGCCATCGCTGTGTTGGCCGTGCTGGGTTTCCACGCCTTCCCTCGCTTTTGTCCCGGCGGCTTCGTCGGCGTTGACATCTTCTTTGTCATCTCTGGCTACCTCATTTCAACGATCATCTTTGATGAGGTGGCGTCTGGGAGTTTCACTTATGCCGGCTTCTATGCCCGCCGCATCCGGCGCATATTTCCGTCCCTGGTGACGGTGCTGCTGGCGGTCCTGATCGTCGGCTTGCTCCTGGACTTTTCGACGGAGTTTGCTCGGCTCGGCACCCACGTCGCTGCTGGCGCCGCGTTCCTTTCAAACCTGATTCTTTGGCGCGAAGCGGGTTACTTCGACATCGATTCTGCCTACAAACCGCTTCTCCACCTATGGTCGCTTGGCGTCGAGGAGCAGTTCTACATGGTGTGGCCTCTATTGATCGCCGCAATTTCAGGGCGGCGCATCCTGGGTGTGGTGGCCGTCATCCTTTTGGTCTCGTTCGCGACTAACATTGCGATCGTCAGGACCCAGCCTGCCGTAGCGTTCTTCCTGCCAGTCACGCGCTTCTGGGAACTGATGATCGGGTCGCTACTGGCCTATTCGGCACATGCCCGCCTGTGGGTGCCGCAGCGCAGGGACGCGCTTTCGGTAATCGGTTTCATTCTTCTGCTCGTCTCCGGGTCTTTGATAAACAAGGACACCGTGTTTCCCGGCTGGGCCGCCCTGGCCCCGACGCTCGGGACTGCCGCCCTCATCGCTGCTGGCCCCGATGCGCGACTCAACCAGATGCTGCTTGCCAACAAGGGCGCCGTATTTGTGGGCCTCATCAGTTACCCTTTGTATCTATGGCACTGGCCGATCCTTTCCTTCATGACCATCAGCGAAGGAGAATTGTCGCTTGGACTCAGGGTGGCGGCTGTCGGAATGAGTTTCGGCTTGGCGTACATCACTTACGTGGCGATCGAGAAGCCACTGCGGTTCGGCCGATTCGGACCCCTCAAGGTCGCGGGCCTGTCTGTCGCGCTGGTGACGCTTGGTGTTATGGGGATTGTGCTCCCCTCGATGCGCAACCCCGACGACCGAAGCGCATTCGTGTCCTTGTTCGAGAACACCCCTCCAGCCTACAAATACCTTGCGGGGCATGACCTTTTTGTTCGGTGGCGAGAGGAGTGCAACTTCCTTGATATCGTCACGCAAGCTACCAAGGCGTCCATATCGTCTAACTGCACTACCGGACCGGGTCAGAGCGTGCTGCTGTGGGGCGATTCACACATCCAGCACTTGAGTACTGGACTGAAGGCGACCCTTCCGCCCAAAGTTTCCCTGCTGCAAGTCGCTACGTCAGGCTGTCTTCCTGGCCTAAGGCAAATGGGGCCAGACGCGGATAGTCCGTGTAACCGATCTAATGCATTCGCACTGCAGGCGGTTGGCAAGACGAAGCCCGAACTTGTGGTGATGGCCCAACGAGGCTACTACGATTCCACGGATTGGACGGAACTCGCTCAGACGTTGAGGGCGCATGGCGCCAAAGCGGTCCTGTTGTTGGGGCCGGTACCGCGTTGGCAACAGCCGTTGCACGCCATTATCGCCCGGCACTTTTGGCCCAACCCACCTGTGCGCCTCAATACTTGGTTGGCATCTGCGCCTTTCGAGACAGACCGGCTGCTTTGCCGGCGCTATGGGAGTTCATCCGACCTTCGATACGTCTCGATGATCGAAGGCTTATGCAATGCCGACGGATGCCTGACGCGCGTCGGCCCCGACTTGTTCGAAGATATCGAGTCATTCGACGATGGGCACCTCACGCCTTCCGCCTCGAAGTACCTCGCGGAGCGCGTTGTCACGCCCGTCGTGCTGGAGTTGCTAGACAATACCAGCATCGCAACAACCAGGCCCGGATCGATCGATTCTGGCCACTGACGCAATCGGTATTCGACGCGGGTGGTCCTCAATACCTGCAAGTACTGCCGGCAAGATCGCGCCAACGGATTTTACCGAAATTCTCCTCAAGCGGGCCAGAGCATGATCCGGACCCGTAGGGCCGCGTTAGCGCAAAGTGGGCACCGGTTTTCCGAAAGGATCATGCTCAAACAAAAAGATAGAGCGAGATGACGATTCGAAGAAATGTCATCTCGCGCTAGGCCGCCGCGACGGCCCGGTGCTGCTCGCCCGCGATGGCGCGATCGATGGCATCGATCAGGACCTGGGTCTCGATGAATTTGGCCCGCGCCCGCTCGGCCTTGTCGCGATCGAAGGGGCCGGCCAGCGTTTTGGCAAAGGCGTCGCGGTCTTCGGTCATGCGCTCGCGCGCCTTTTTCAGCGTCTCAAGTCGCTCGCTCATTCGGGTTTTCGCTTTCGTTGGTCGCGCCTTCCTTGGCGCGAAAGGTATCGGCCGCCGCCCGTTTGTGGGATACGGCTGCAGCAAAGCCTGCGACGCAGCGTCGGCCCAAAAGCCTTAACAATCGATGGATTTCTGGCGCACCCGACACGATTCGAACGTGTGACCTTTGCCTTCGGAGGGCAAAAGAAACTATTTTCCCGCGTTTACCCGTCATTACTGAACACCGCTAAGCGACTGCTCGGCCGTTGATTTTCTCCATACGACGGCTCATGGGTCATTACCAGCAAATCCCTCAGCTTGCTTACCCGTGCTTACCCCCTGCTTACCCGGAACGGCGGCCCGATGAAACTGACCAAGCGCGCGCTCGATGCTGTTGAGCCAGACCCCTCGCACGATGTGTACCTCTGGGACGACGAACTCGCGGGCTACGGCCTGCGCATTAAACCGACGGGCATTCGATCTTTCTTTGTCCAGTATCGAAACGGCATGGGTAATAGCCGTCGTGTGACGCTCGGCAAGTTCGGCATCCTGACGCCAGACGAGGCGCGGAAACTAGCAAAGATCAAACTTGCCGAGGTTGCCAAAGGCAACGATCCAGCCGATGAGCGTGCGCGAGAGCGAAAGGCGATGACGGTTCGTCAGCTCTGCCAAAGCTACCTAGAGGCCGCCGAGCAAGGACTGATATTAGGGAAACGCAAGCGCCCAAAGAAGCAATCTACTTTGTACGTTGATCGCGGCCGAGTTGAACACCATGTCCTGCCGCTACTCGGAAGCCGACGAGTACGTGATCTCACGACGCCTGACATCGTACGCTTCATGCGGGACATTGCGGCCGGCAAAACTGCTAATGACATCAAGACTGGATTTCGAGGCCGCGCTATTGTTGAAGGCGGGGTAGGAACGGCATCGCGCACGGTAGGGCTGTTGGGCGGCATCCTATCTTTTGCGGTCTCTGAAGGAATTATTGTCAACAACCCCGTCCGGGGGGTCAAACGGCCAGCAGACAATCGTCGTGAGATCAGGCTAACCGCTGACCAGTATCGGACGTTGGGCTCCGCCCTTGCGGCAGAGCCGGGCACGCAAAACCCCGTGGCCATTTGTGGTATATGGTTGCTCGCATTGACTGGTTGCAGGCGCGGCGAAATCGAAAACCTACTTTGGGAGGAAGTAGACCTGTCGGGCCAATGCCTTCGGTTGTCGGATACCAAAGAGGGAAAAAGCGTTCGCCCACTCGGTGACGCGGCAATTGCGTTGCTTCGGAAGTTACCGAATGAAAGCCGATATGTTTTGCCCGGGACAACACCGGATATGCCGTTCGCGGGCCTGCCGAAAGCATGGCCTCGGATCGTTCAACGTGACGCACTGTCGGGGCTGACGCCCCACGGACTACGCCATGCGTTTGCTTCCGTTGCGTCGGACCTTGGGTACACCGAGTCAACCATAGCCGCCATGTTGGGACACTCCACCCGCACCATCACCGGGCGCTACATCCATCATCTCGATGGAGCGCTAATCGCTGCCGCAGACGCAGTTTCACAAAGGATTGCAGCGATGATGAAAGGTGAGTCCGCCGAAATCGTGCCGTTTCGAGCCGTCGTCAAAGCTTGAAATTTGTCGAAAGGCTCGTTCAAGCATCGGGCTTGCAGAGCGCTTCAAGCACTCCGGTGAAGCGACCGCACCCTCGCCAACTCCATTTCATTTTGCGGTTTATGGCCTAACAAACCGATATACGAACCCTTAAGGATACTGCCGATATCCGCCCATCATCAGCCCGGCAATGCCGGGCATTTCCAGAGGATGATGTGTCATGGAACCTCATAGACTTCTTCGGCGGAAAGCTGCCTCAGCTTACTTGTATAAAATCCACGGTTTGGAGCGCGCTCCGAGCACGTTAGCCAAGTTGGCCGTGATCGGCGGCGGGCCGGTCTTTCGGCGCGTAAACCGCGTGCCGCTCTATTCAACTGACGATCTCGATGAGTGGGTTGCCTCTAAACTCAGTGGGCCGATGCGATCCACATCGGACAAGGCCGCTCCGGTACCCGAAGCTGCTGGCTGCAAGCAGGAGGTGGAGCAGCACGAAATGAGCGGAAGCATGTGATATGAGCACGTCGGATGATGACCGCGTTGAGACCGGCTTAGAAGCTGCGGCCGCTTACCTTGCCAACCGCTCCAATGACGATTGCAGTCACGCGTCGCAATGCGCGTTCGAGAATGACCGCGTAGAGACTGGCATAGAAGAGGCGGCCCCTCACCTAATCGCCCCGGCTAAGGACGACCGCGCTCACATCGCGCAATGGCCTGAAACGAATGGGGATAGCGTTGTGCCACGTAGGGACGCCTTAGAGGCCGCAGAAAGCTATATTCGCGCGGGCTGGAAGACGTTTCCCGGCAAGCGTGGCAATTACGATCATCGGGACAAGGAACCCGTGGGGGGCTGGTCCTGGAAAAATCATCACCTGACCCTCGTCGACGCACCAACTTATTTCGGCAAGGACGAGCATAACGTGCTTGTCGTACTCGGTCACGACAGCGGAAATTTGACCGACATCGACCTTGATTGGCCCGAGGCCTGTGCCGCAGCGGACGTAATCTTCAGCGACCTGCCCCCTTTCGGACGAAGCGGCAAGCCACGTAGCCATCGCCTCGCGAGATGCGACGTAAAGACCCAAAAATTCTTGCTGCCGCAATCTCTCGCCACCCATCCACAGATCGCTGGGCAGCAGGCGCACACAATGTGTATTGCTGAAATCCGCGGCAGTGGCGCGTACACGGTGTTCCCGGGAAGCGAGCACCAGACAGGGGAACGGATCGAATGGACCGATGCCAGTGTCGATAACGTAGGGTCAATACCCGATATCGAGCCCGATGTTTTGCGCAAGCGGATGGGCCTCCTAGCTTTTGCCGCCTTCTGCACACGCTTCTTTCCTGCCATCGGTACGCGGTGCGATTTCATGATGGCCGTGGCTGGCGCCCTGGCGCGCGCCGGATATGGCGCTGACGCGATCCAAAAAACCGTCCAAGCTATCGGGTCGTTCAACAATGATGAGGGCGATAATGGAAGCTGGCGCGTAGCGTCAGAGAGCGTCGCCGGCAAACTTGACGACGGAAAGGAAGTCACCGGCCTATCAACCCTGATCAAGATTTTAGGGTTAGATGAGGACGTTTTGAAGTGGTGCCGCGAAATGCTGGGTACACCAGTGGAGGACACTACGGAGGGCAAGTGGCCCGATGGGCAACTAAAAAATGGAAAGCCGAAAAGAGGTATCCTGAACACAATCGAAGCGATCAAGCGTCTTGGTATCCATTGCGCTTGGGACGAATTTAGACAGAAAGAACGCTGGCACGGCCATGAGGATCGATCGTTCGACGGTGACGTGTCCGATGCCGCGGTTGTCGTTACCCGTCGGAATATTCAAAGGCAGTTTGGTTTTTACCCCGGGTCAGCGCAAACTAGCGAGGCGATCACTTGCGCCTGCCGAGACAACAAATTCGACCCAGTACTTGATCATTACGCTAAGCTCAATTGGGATGGCCAGCCGCGGCTTGAGAAGATGCTGCATCGCTATCTAGGCGCACCGGACACGTCACTTAACTCGGCAATCGGCGTCAAGTTCATCTGCGCGGTTGTTCGCCGCGCCAAACAGCCGGGGTGCAAATTCGATCAGCAATTGGTAGTTCAAGGCCCGCAAGGAGCTATGAAGTCGACCTTCTGCGAGGACCTCGCCATATTCCCGGACCTCTACACCGATACTGGCGACCTATCGGGCTCGATTAAGGATCAGATGGAAATCATCCAAGGCAAGCAGATCATCGAGTTCCCGGAGCTAGCCGGTTACAATCGTGCATCCCGTGAACATAACAAAGCAATGCTAAGCAGGAAGGTAGACCGCTCTCGCCTGAGCTACGCCCGCTATGCGACCGATGCCCCACGCCGCTCGGTCCCAATCGCGACGACTAATGAGGACAACTTTTTGAGTGATCCGACGGGCGAACGTCGGACGTGGCATTTCGCGATGACAAGCTATGACCGCGAAGCGTTCCTGCGCGACAAAGATCAACTCTATGCCGAGGCAGTTGCGCGGGAGCCAAGCGAAAAGCTGTGGCTCGATACACCAGAACTCAAGGCCGAGCATGATGCAATGGTGGCAACTGCCAAGGCACCGGATGATTTGGTCGACCAACTTTCTGACTTGATCGGCGAGGTCTGGGACATCAACGGCCAGAAGGAAGAACGAGTTAGTGTCACCGACATCAAGATGAAGCTCGGACTATCTATGGTCGACTCTATCCGGCTCCATAGCTTCGGGCGCCGCGTCGCTGATGCGATGAAAACTCTGGGCTGGCGCAAGGCTCCCAAGAACATCCGATGCCACAAGGGCGGTAGTCCGACGGCAGGCTACAGTCGGCCATGGATCGAGCAAAACACACCTGATGGTGGTGATGAGGCCAACGCGCCGCCGTTACAGCCGACCGCGAATACCGCGGAGGACGTCGGTCAACCCGAGGAGACAGACACTGCCCTAGATGAGCGTGTCGCGGCCTTGTCGAAGTCTCTTTCGAAGTGACCCGATCTAATGGGTCACAGAAAAAGGGTCACCCATAAACTCACAGTTTGCAGGCACTTCTGTTATTTGTGAGCCTTGTGACCCTTGTGACCCTTACAGGGTGAAACGCTAAAGTAGTAAAAGAACGGCGCGCCTCGGTGGTGGGTTTCGCGTAACGTTCGGTGGACGTGGGTCACAGCCCTCACAGGGTCACAGCTTGCAAGAAACGCCTATTACACGGGCCTTTTCTTGTGACCC
>Ga0210394_10001608_pt1 | contig 35120 bp, 35 predicted proteins | sample IncBWC12MmetaG_FD_160121 | JGI IMG/M metagenome (GOLD analysis project Ga0210394, IMG submission 160121) | Forest soil microbial communities from Barre Woods Harvard Forest LTER site, Petersham, Massachusetts, United States - Inc-BW-C-12-M | ecosystem: Environmental > Terrestrial > Soil >... | reverse complement strand
ACATTGATCGATCCTGCCGATATCGACACCCTTGGTAAGTTCGATGAAACCGAGCTATTGGTCTTTATGTATGAACTGAAAGCTGACCTAAATGCCTATCTCTCAAATCTAGGACCGAGTGCTCCCGTCCATACCTTGAAGGACATTATCGAGTTTAATGATCGCAATCGAGAGAAAGAAATGCCGTACTTTGGTCAGGACTTATTTCTGAAATCAGAATCGAAGGGCCCGCTCACTGAAAAGGCGTATCTCGATGCAATCGATAATAACCATCGACTAGCTCGAACCGAAGGTATCGATGCCACCATGGATAAGTATCGTCTCGACGCGATTGTCGCGCCCACCGGCGGTCCGGCGTGGCTTACTGACCTGGTGAACGGCGATCACGTAGCGGGCGGAAGCTCAAATGCCGCGGCCATTGCGGGTTATCCCAACATCAACGTGACCGCGGGTCTTATTTCTGGCTTGCCGGTAGGAATTTCTTTTTTTGGGCGTGCCTGGAGCGAACCCACGCTCATCCGCCTGGCTTATGCATTTGAGCAAACCACAAAAGCCCGGCGTTCACCACGCTTTCTATCTACTATCGGCGCCTAATAACTGGCTGGGATGACCTATTCCCGGTTCTAATGGACCCGAATCAGTCCTAACTTATTTTCCGTAGAAGCTGATTAAGTAACTCATCTTATGCCTTCTCGTGTTACCTTACCTGCAAGGAGGTATTTGATTAATGATGAACAAAGTTGTTGATTCTTTGCGGAAGGAATATACCCGTCTTGAAAGAGAGATGGGTCAGGTAGGGAAGGCGCTCGACGCACTCGGCCACAACGGCGCGAACAAGCTCAAGAAGACTGGCCGTACTTTGAGCAAGGACGCCCGCAGACGAATCGCGGAAGCGCAAAAACTACGTTGGGCAAAAGTCAGAAAAGCAGCTGGCAAGCTAGTAAAGGCGTAAGTGCATTTGTTTTTTCGCAAGTACCATAGCCGGCCTCGTTCGGGTTCCTCTAAGAACTACGGGCGAGGCTGATGCTTTTGGTGGCTGGTTTCTAGTGACTGGTTTCTAGTGACTGGTTTCTAGTGACTAAGCTAAGAACGACCTCCCGCCTTTACCGCGTACTGCAACGAAACAATTCCCGAATCGTAGACCGTGTGGCGTATCAGCTCCAACTTGGCTTCGTTGGCTGGTGCCGGAAGCAGCGGAATCCCCGCTCCCAACAACACGGGAACCACGGAAACCTCCACGGTATCAACCAATCCCGCCTCCAGCAGACTGCGAAAAAGCGTTCCTCCACCCATCAGCCAGATATCCTTGCCCGGCTCCCTGCGCAGCGTCGCCACGATCTCTTCCGAGCGATCCGTAAGAATAGTCACTTCAGGATAGTCACGCTGGCGCAGCGTCCGCGAGAAAACAAAGGTGTGCAGTCCGGGCATGGCGCGGTTGCCTGCTCGCGCCATCGCCTCGAAGCTGTGGCGTCCCAAAAAAACTGTGTCGAACTCTTTGAACATCTTGGCAAAATCGATCTCCGGATCGAGGATAATCCACTCCGCTTCGCCTTTCGGACCCGCTATATATCCATCGAGGCTGGCCGCTACCGCATAACGAATTCGACGCACTTATTTCTCCTCTTCCGAAATATTTGGAACTAACGATAGCTGTAATTTGCGTCCAGTCCGCTTCTAAGTCCAGCGGAACCATTTCAGCGCCAGAACGAAGGAAATTCCGCCCCACAGAAACATCACTAACAAGCGCGGCCACTGATGAATAAGCGGCGTACCTTCCAGAATGCTCGCCCGCAGTGAATCGTTCAAAGCCGTCAACGGCAGCGCCTTGATCAGCGGCCGAATCACTGCAGGAAAGCGCTCATAGGAAAAGAACACACCGGAAAAAATCCACATGGGCATCATCACTAAGTTCATCAGCCCGCTGACGCTCTCTATCTTCTGTGCCCGGCTCGCCGTCACTAATCCCACTCCGCCAAAGCACAAAGCTCCCATAGCTCCCAGAAACAAGATCGCGAACAACGATCCCAATACTCTCATGTGGAATACGATGACTCCGAGCGTGAGCAGTAATCCGATCTCGATAATCATCAACACCAACCGGCTCGACATCAGCGCCAGCAGAAAATCGCTCCTCCGCATCGGCGTCCCTACAAAACGCTTGAGCAGTTTGCGCTGCCGCATGTCCACCAGCGCAAACCCGATTCCCCACATGCCAGAGTTCATCAGGTTCATCCCCAGCAGTCCGGGAATCAGAAAATCAATGTACCGTGAGCCCGGCTCGGAAGAATTCACCAGCGTAGTTGCAACCACATCTTTGCGTCCGGCTGCAGCTTGCAGCGCATCATTCACTTGAGCTCGCGCCAGCACACTTTCCGGTCGCGCCGGATCGTAAAGATATCGCAGTCCACCGGCGCCGTCAGGTTCAATGACGAGATCGTATTTCCCCAGCCGGAAGCCTTTTCGCGCTGCGTCCGCATCCCGCACCGAGGCTTCAATCGATGCATGCTGTGGAAAACGCTGCAACAGCGCCTCGGCTTCCTGCGCTCCACTGCCAGCCACAATCGCAACCGAAGATGCATCACCCGGCTTATTCCGGAAAGCAATCCCCAACCCGGCGGCCAGTAACAACGGAAAAACGAAGACCCAGAAGACAACTTCCGGCTCGCGCTTCAACTCCAGCATTCGCGCCCCAAGAAGATGAAGGTACCCTGCCCACCGCCCATTTCGTCTAGGCGGATGTTTCCTCAAGGGCATCTTTTCGATTACCGGCGTTTGCTCTGCAATGCTCATAAGTTTGTTCACTCTGGCCTGGTCAAAATTCAAGGCTCGTAATATCAGGACCTTGGCTTCCACTTATTCAAGAACTCCAGCAGCGCTTGCGGAGCGAGCGACCGCGCATCCTCGAACTCGCCGTTTTTCTGACTCATAAGCAATTTGCCATCGCTCTCGATCACCGCCAGCACTGGAATTCCTTTATTCAGGGGCACATCAAACTGCTTCACCACGTCGGCGTTCTTTTGTTCGTCCAGGCCCAGGTCGATGTGCACCACTTCGTACGCCAACGCCACGATTGGCGCCAGATCAGGCCGCTGGAAGGCCAAGTCCAGGACGTGGCAGTCGTAACACCAGTTAGCGCCGAAGACAAGCAACACACGCTTATGGTCGCTCGCTGCCTTTTCTTCAGCTTTTTTGATCTCCGCGTGCGCGTCGGCATCCGCAGGATAAATATTCTTATTCATGTCCGAAGGTTGATTCAGTTGTGGTGCATCCGCCCGTTCCACGCTGATCACGCGCCACTGCTCACCCTGCTTTCGCCACATTTGGCCATCGGTAACGTTCAGCGTTTTACCGTCCGGCAAATTCACCGCAACTTTGAAGACAACACTGGTTCCCTTCGGTCGATCTAACACGGCAACCGTCTGCAACTCAATACTTCGCGCCTTCAGGCCCAGCCAGAAACTGATGTCCGCATCCACGCTGGTTTTGACGCCGTTGGCCATGACCTGCGCCGGCGGGTCGGTACTATAAAAAGCTCTAAGAGTCACCGGATCTCCAGCAAGAACCTCGGCCTTCCAGACTTCGAGCGGCGGAAAACTCGCCGCAGATTGAGATACCGTACTCTGCGCCAACACGTAATGGCCGGCAAGCATTCCTACGGCGACCAAAACTAGAAGAAGATAGCGGCAATATCGCATCAAAGTTCTATCGATCCTTTCACTTATTATGAATCGCTCGTTCACTCTTCCCGCAAATGCCGCCCTGTGAGCCGCACGAACACGTCTTCCAAACTAGCCTGCCGCGTGGTCAAATGTTGCAATTTGCTGCCCTGCTTCCCCACCGCCTCGAGCAGCGCCGGAATCGTCAAATGTGGCTCCTTGACGTTCAATGCCACCATCCCGTCGTTTTCACGCACCGACTCTACGCTCGGCAGCACCCGCCAGGCCTCGAGGGCTGCGCCATCGGAATTTCCATTTCTTCCACTCACCGCAAACTCCACCACATGATGGCCGCCCAGCCGTTCGATCAACTCTGCCGGAGATCCCTCAGCAATGATTTGCCCCTGATCGACGATCGCCAGCCGGTCGCACAAACGCTCGGCCTCATCCATATAATGTGTGGTTAGCAGAACAGTCCCGCCACCTCGCTGAAATTCTCGAACAATATCCCACAACTGCCGCCGGCTCTGCGGATCGAGGCCCGTAGTCGGCTCATCGAGGAAAAGAATTTTCGGATTGCACACCAGCGCCGTGGCAACCGCCAACCGCTGCCTCTGCCCACCGGAAAGCTTGCCCACCCACGAGTCGGCCTTTTCGGTTAGCTGCAACTCTTCAAGCACTTCCTCGGACGAACGCGGTTCCCGATAGAAGCTGGCAAACAGTTCGATAGTTTCGCGCACTGTGAGTTTTTCGGAGAGGCGCGTCTCTTGCAAGGAAATACCCAGCCACTCCCGCATCTCGCGCGCGTTCTCGCGCCAAGTGTGGCCGAGAATCGACACCTCGCCCGAAGTCGGCTCCAGCAAGCCTTCGAGAATCTCGATGGTCGTGGTCTTCCCTGCCCCATTCGGACCGAGCAGCCCGAAGCACTCGCCGGTCTGAATCTCAAGATTGAGTCCGCGCACGGCCTCAACTTTGCCGTCATAGGTCTTGCGCAGATCGCGACATTGGATGGCAACGGTCACGCAGGCATTCTAACGTACCGGCTCCTCGAATCCGCGAACGGAATCCGAGGGATGATCTACCCTGGCTAGGCCGATATACCCGACTTCCCCGCCCAATGCAAAGAACTGTAAAGGTGATGGTATTTTCCCGAGCCCTCAGCCAAGCTAAACTTTCTTAACGCGGCAGGTTACACTTCTGTAGGAGATCCGCTTCGATGGTGTGTCGAGTCAACCGTCTTCGTGCTATAGGCCATGCCACCCTGGCAGCCGCGCTCCTCGTGTCTCCGTGCGCGCTCCTTGCTCAGCGCGGTGGCGGAGGCGGCCACGTTGGCGGCGGCACGGCCGGCGGAGAGGGATTAAGCGGGGTTGGCAAACCAACCGGCGTCGATCAGAAAGACAGCTTAAGGGACTTTCACGAAGCCCTCGCCGTCCAAGCCACTAACGAACAAGTCGCCGCTTTCGTGTCCATGCTGAAGAGTACTTCTATGGCCAGCGCGGAGTTACAGGCCTTTCAGCAACAACTCACCAAGCCAGGCTCAGCGCCAGAAATTTCCACTCACGGCGCCGCAGTCGCGCAAGCCATCGAAAACGCACGCTCGCTGAATAAACTGTTTCTCGCGGGATTCTCCGAGCGCCAGAAAACCGGCCTGAAAGAAACCGTAAAAAAACTGACCAAGGCTGAGGCCGACCTCGCGCAACAAACCCAAGTGCTCGATCAGGAACTCCGTGATGCGAAGGCCTCGGGGCCACAGCTCCCAATCTCCGCGCAGGCCCTCGATCATGACCTCACCGCCTTTCAAAATCAGCAACTCGACCTCGGAAAAGAAATGAGTATCGGGGCCGCCAACAACAACCAAAACTTCGTCTTCGATCTTCCTCCGGTAAGGAACTCGATCACGCTCGGAAGTCAGCCCATCGCGATCTCAACCTCCGGCGCGGTTTCGAAGGGCGTGGCCGATGCTGGCCAGAACAGCTTCAAACTCGAGCTCACCACCGATCTTTCGGACCTGCGCCAGAACTTTACCTCCGCCTTGCGCGCCCAGCTCGACCGGTCGAACCGCTGCGGAGAGCGCATCGCCGTGCAGACCGCAACTTTAGACGCGCAGCCCCCAGCCAGCGCGGCGATCATTCGCCTGCACTATGAGCGCTGGGTGTGCTTTGGTGGGTCTGCAAATGAAATCGTGGAAGGCAACGGCACAATCGAGATTAAGCTAACTGCGGCAGTAGCAGAAGATGGCACGTTGCGGATCGATTCCGCTGTTGGTCGCATCAATGCCGAGGGACTGGTCGGCGAACAGTTGCGCTCAGGCTTTATAGGCGATACAGTGCGCGAGCAAGTGGCGCAGACACTGCTCACTACCGTGCAGGGCGGCAGTGACTTCAAACTCACGCTGCCTCCATCCGCCCAAGGCAACGCCATCCTCCATCGCGCGCAATTTCAAGGCACGAGCTCGGGAAAGTTGTGGGTAGTCCTGGACGGAGAAATTCGCGTCTCCAACGACAAAGTAGCCTCATTGACCAGCGAACTCCAGGCGCTCTCATCCTCCCAAGCCGTACCCGAACTAGTTCCCCGCTAGCCCGAAATGTGGGGACAGCCGCCCTCGGCTGTCCGTCGAGCGCAGCTCGACGCTTTCTGCTTGCCGCTTACCCACCGAAGCAAACGAACATACTCCCCACGCTCCACCACGCCACACCCATAACCATCTCTGCTAATCTTGTGGCTTCCCAATTAACGACCCAGCATCTTGCGAAAACTTCTCCTCATCATTGTTCTGATCCCGCTCCTGGCCGCGCTCGCATGGTGGCACTTCCGCGAGCAACCTCTGCCGGATTACGGCCCCGCCCATCGCGAATATGCCTACGTCACCAACGGCAAGAGCAACACCGTCAGCGTCATCGATCTGCGGACGTTCGAACCTGCGAAAACTATCGCTGTCGGCCTCGATCCCACTGGCGTCGCAGCGAACCTCAAGAAGAATGAAATTTATGTGGTCAACTCCGGCTCCAACAACGTCAGCGTTATCGACGCCGAAAAGAACGCCGTCGTCGCCACCATCGGAGTTCACGGCAAGCCCTACTTCATCGACGTGTCCGCAGATGGCAAACGCGCCTACGTCGCGAACTCCGGATCGGCCAACGTTTCTGTCATCGATCTGGAAAAGCGCGTGATCCTCGGCGATGTTCGCGTCGGCTCCGCTCCAGGACTGGCAAGGGTTTCTCCCGACGGTGCAATCGTAGTGGTCTCCAACCGAGGCGACAACACGGTTTCCGTTATCGACGCCAAGTTGCTGCGCGTTCGCGCTACCCTGCCAGTGTGCCAGCAACCGGAAGACATCGCTATTCTGCCGGATTCGAGCAAAGCTTTCGTAGCCTGCTCCGGATCGTCGCAAGTTGCATCCATCGCACTCGCGAAAACCGCGCCCAGCGGTGATCCTACCAGGGACCGCGTGCTCGCCCTGCTCGACGTTGGCCGCACCCCGGTGAGTCTCGCTCTCAAGCCCGACGGTGGCGAACTCATCGTGTGCGATTTCGATTCCGACAGCATTTCCATCGTCGAAACCGGGAACGATGAAGTCGGTAACACCGCACTGATCGGCCAGCATCCTACCCGCGCAATCGTTACGCGCGATAACTCCAGGCTATACACCAGCAACTTCGGCTCTGACAGCGTCGCAGTCTACGATATCGATCTCGGCCGCCGCATCGCCACCATGTCCGTCGGCAGCCGCCCGGATGGCCTCGCGCTGTCCCAGGATCAAAAATATCTTTTGGTCCTCGATACCCAAGCTGGCGATGTCACCGTAATCCAGCGCCGCACTCCTCGCAAGCTTGAACCCACCGAGTATTCCCTGTTAACGATGATTCCCGTAGGCCTTCAACCCAACGCAATCGCAGTCAAGGCCTTCATCATCAGCAAACCCGCGAGCGTCACGAATAAATAGAGTTAAGGCAAAATTGGTAAGGGCACGACGTCTAGAGGCTGAGGAAAAAGTCTGTGTTAGTCAGGTTTGGGAAGAGCACGAGTTCCAGAGGCTGCGGAAAAACTCTGGTTTTGGGTGGAGCAGCGCTTCAAGCGCTGCGTTAAGGCTTGGATTTCAAAACGGCTTTAGCCGCTGCGGGACTACGGCAACGCTTCCCACTTCAAGGCACCTTAGCAATATATCGTGAGTAGAATCGTTGAACTCCCCTACATCTGCGCTGTCACTGCCTTCCCGCAGAACTTATCCAGCGCGGCCTTCAACTCCGCCGCAATCGCCGGCGCCTCCCGCGATTCAATGTCGCGCCGCGGCATCATATAAACCAATTGCCCGTCGCGCAAAATCGCGATCGACGGCGACGACGGCGGCTGCCCCGTAAAATAACTGCGCGCCCGTTCGGTGGCCTGCACATCCTGCCCCGCGAACACGGTAAACGATCGGTCAGGATGCGCGGCATTCTGCAGCGCCATCCGCACCGCCGGACGCATCCGCCCCGCGGCGCACCCACAAATCGAATTCACGATTACCATCGCAGTGCCCGGCTGAGCCTTCAAAGCGCTGTCAACTTCCTCGGCCGTGCGCAATTCTTCAATGCCCAAGCGGGTCAACTCTTCGCGCATGGGAATGACCATAATTTCTGGATACATTTGGCTTACCCCTTAATTTCCTGGGAACAGGTTAGGAAAACATCACTTACATTCATTCTACACTCAGCCCTTGCGACTATCTAACTAAGTCCCTCCAAAAGGGTTGTCATCCTGAGCGCAGCCGCTTTTCAGGCGAAGCGAAGGACCTCCCGCTCCACCGGCCTCGCGCGTTAGCGAAAGCGAAACCGCACACTCGAAAAATAAACTCGCGCTAATACATCCACATTCAATTCCCATTCTCGCCGCGCCCTCGAATTCGATCCCTTAATTCTGGTTTTTCCGCGCTTCACCCGGGTGTACAATCGCCTTAGAAAGCACTGGTTTGCTCCACTTCGTTGGCAAGCTCGAGGTGCTCATGAACGTCCACATCAGTTACCGGCTTCATAAAACTCCTGCCGTAGAAAAAGAACTCCAACATCAAATCGAAAAACTGCGCAAAAGGCTGCAAGTTTTTCGCCCCGAACTCGTCCACCTGAAAGGCGCGGTGGAAGAGATTTCTGCGCGGGAAGGCACGAGCGTTTCCCTTAACCTGCGCTTGCCTTCAGGGCAGATGGCCGCGCAAGCCAAAGCCCCGTCCGCCGCAGCCGCGGTAAAGACCGCCTTTGAAGACCTGTTGCACCAGCTCGGCAAACATAAAGACCTTCTCCGCTCCTCTCATAAATGGACGCGTCGTCAGAAGGAAGAGCCGGCTCGCCGCAATTCTTCCGTCCCCTTCGAGCAGACCCTTGCCGTGGTTTTTCCACCCCTTGTTTCTGGCGAAGATATCCGCTCCTACGTCAACGTAAACCTCGCGCGCCTGGAACGCTTTGTCGAACGTGAAATTTATTTCCGCGAGACCTCCGATCTCGTCGCGCCAGATTCCATCAGCAAAGAAGAAGTCATCGACGAGACCATCGCCGCCGCTCTCGGCAACGGTCACGAGAAGCCTGAGCGCCTCGCTCTCGAACCCTGGCTTTACCGCCTCGCCCTCAACGCGCTCGATCAGCTCGCCCGTCCCGATGAGAGCAACGGCGGCACCGTTCATCTTGAAGATTCTGCCCGCAAGCAAAACGTCAAAGCCAGCGACGAACCTGAACTCCAGTTCCACCAGCCCGACGAAGCCATCACCGAAGAAACCATCATCGCCGACGATCGCATCTCCACTCCCGAAGAGATCGTTGGCTCCGATGAAATGATGCGTCTCATCGCTTCTGCTCTTCGCGACGTTCGCCCCGCCCATCGCGAGGCTTTTATCCTCCATGCCCTAGAAGGGTTCGGCATCGGTGAAATCTCCGCCATCACCGGCGCTCCGCCCGAACGCGTAGCGGCGTCCATTTCCGCCGCCCGCGATTACCTTCGCCACTCGCCCGCACTCGCCCAGCAATTCAAGGGGCGGTTTGCTTCCACCGGCACAGCGTAAATCAATTTATATCGAATAAGGACTGGGATCCGAATGATCACACGCGAACAAATCCGTGAATTAGCTCAATTGGAAGATCAACATTCTTGCGCTCTTAGTTTCTACTTTCAGCCCACACCGCCTCGCAACAAAGCCCATAAAGAGGAAACGATTCTCGTTAAAGATTTGGCTCGGGAAGCCTTGCGCTCCCTGGAATCCAAGAGTTCGGAAGGTAAGAGTAACGGTAAAAATAACGGCAAGTGTGAATCGGCCCGTGCCGATCTCGACCGCATCGTGCGCCTGTCACAGGATTTGCGCGGCAATGGCTCGCATGCCAAGGTAGTCTTCGCCTGCTCGGCGCAGAATTTCTGGCGCGAATTCGATTTGCCGGCTCAACTCTCCGCTACCCAGCTTTTCGTTGATCGTCATTTTCATCTCAAGCCTCTTGCCCGTTTGCTGGGAGCTTTTCCCAGCCTCGGCATCGTGCTCGTCGATCGTCATCGTGCCCGGCTTTTCGATTTGCGCCTCGGCGAACTGACCGAACGCGAGGGATTTTTTCATCCGCTCTCCCGCCGTGGCCGCGGCGATGGCTTCGCCGGATATGACGGTGGCCATGCCGAACGCCGCGTCGCCGACGAGGCCCGCCAGCATTTCAAGCACATCGCCGAGTTCCTCAAAGATGCTTTGGACAAAGGCATGTTTGAGAAGTGGATTCTCGGCTGCCAGGATACGCATTGGCCGCAATTCGAGGCTCAATTGCATCCCTACGTCTCGCAGCGGCTGCTCGGGCGTTTTTCCGCCGCCGACGTGGCCCACATCGGCCGCGAAGAAATCCGCTCCGAAGCGGAAAGCCTCTTCACCGACTCTCAAAACAAACGCTGCGGAGAGGCAGTCCGCGAAACCATCAACCAGGCTCGAGGCAATGGTCGCGGCGTCACCGGATTGCGGCGGGTGCTCCACGCCCTCGAGTTGGGCGAAGTGCAAACCCTGCTACTTGGCGAAAATTATTCCGCGCAAGCCGTCGAATGCGCCGGCTGCGGCCATCTCGACGCCCACCTGGTGCATTATTGCCCCGCTTGCGGACGCGCAACTCGCACCGTCGTCGATGTTGCGGAAGCGATCCTGCCTTGGGTGATCCGCCGCGACATCGAACTCTTCTACGTCAAAGACGATGCCGAGTTCGACAAAGTCGGCAACATCGCCGCCCTCCTGCGCTTCCGCACCGAGGCCGACACCGGCCCACGCCCCATCGCCAGGTCCGCCGACTATCCGCCCAGCCCTCGCGCCAGACTAGTCGGCCGCTACCGCGGTCTCGCCACCGGAGCCTAGTTTGTCATCCTGAGCGAAGTGAGTGCTTGGCAACGCCAAGCACTCACGCAGTCGAAGGATCTCTACCAGTTCTCGACTCGCGCCGCCTCAGAGAGCTAGGGAGTGACATAAGCCAAGGTCGAAGGGATTGGCTCGCCCTATGCAACCACGAATGAGGCTGCCCTTTTTCGTGGCCCCATCGGGGTGCAGCCCTCGGATTTGGGTGGCGCAAGTCTGTGTGGCGCAGCGCTTCCAGCGCTGCGATAAACCGCCCCCCATTCCTGGCAGGGCTTTAGCCCCTGAGGTCTAGCGCCTTCCCGCGAGATCTGCTCCGAATATTGATTACGGCCTGCAGATATATCCTCAGTCTAGATCGCTAGCTCTACAAGGGCACTGCTTCAAGGAAAAAGTATCGCTCTAGAAAATCACTAGGGGACCAACTCACCCGTTACTGCCGGGTGCCCCCACTTTTCGCCTCTTTTGCGAGAAGTGGGTTTTCCGCATATCGACACCGCTCACCAACAGAGCCAAGACTGAACGTGCAGCACAGCCGCATGATATGCTTTCCGCTTTCCCGGAAACTGGAGCCCCACATGCCATTCTCGCGCCGTGATTTCGTCAAGACTTCCCTCCTGGGAGCAGTTGCCGCTGGAATAGGAACACCAACCCACGCAGATTCAACCTCCGCTGCGCATGAAGCTACGCAAGAACACGACGCCCCGCCGCGCAAGCGCCCCATCCTGGTCTGCGCCAACAACGGCTACGCCTACCTCGAAGATGCATTCGCCTTCCTGAAAGCTGGCGGCGATACTCTCGATGCCGCCCTTCGCGTCGTCAAAGGCCCGGAAGACGATCCCAAAGACGATAGCGTCGGCCTCGGCGGCCTGCCCAACGAGGAAGGCGTCGTTGAACTCGACGCCTGCTGCATGCACGGCCCCACGCGCCGCGCCGGTTCCGTCGGCGGCGTGCGCAACATCAAAAACGTCTCGCTGGTCTCAAAGGCCGTGATGGAGCACACCGGCCACGTCATGCTGGTCGGCGAAGGCGCCGAGCGCTTCGCCGTTGCCATGGGCTTCCCGCGCGAGAACCTGCTCACCGAAAACTCCCGCAAGATCTGGCTGCTCTGGAAGGAATTTCACTCCAACGGCGACTGGTGGGGTCCCGGTCTCGCCGACCCGCACTGGCAGCCGCCTGACCCGGACAAGGATCGCGACTTTGAAAGAAAACGCGATCCTGAAAGAAAAGAAGACAAGCCGCACTCCCAACTCTGGCAGCAACGCATCCAGGATCTGCAAGCCCGCGCCGCCGGTCTCGGCATCGCATCCGAGCATCAACTCGCAGCCGTTAGCAAAGTCATCTTCCCTCCCACCGGCACCATTCACTGCTCGGCCTTGAATGAAAAAGGAGAAATCTCCGGCTGCACCACCACCAGCGGACTCGCCTTCAAACTGCCCGGCCGCTGCGGCGATTCGCCCATCATCGGCGCCGGCTGCTACACCGACCAGGACGTAGGCTCCGCCGGCGCCACCGGCAGCGGAGAAGAAAACATCAAAGTTGCCGGCGCTCACACCATCGTCGAAAACATGCGCCACGGCATGTCCCCGCAGGAAGCTGGCCTCGACGCCCTTAAGCGCATCGCTCGCAACTATAACGGCGATATGAACAAGCTCCGCTTCGTCGACATGATCTATTACGTCCTGCGCAAAGATGGCGCCTACGCCGGGGTGTCGCTATGGGAGGGGTACTCGCCGCGCAAGATTCACAAGATCGCCATTCATGACGGCAACCACCGCGCCGAAGTCACGGCCAGTTTGTTCAAGGGCTACTCCCAGGACTTCCCCCCGTTCCCCCACATCCCGGAGGAGCTGAAAAAAGATTCGGAGTATTTGAAATAACAAGTCGGACTCGTCAGTGAACGAGCTCAACACCGGCCTTCACCGCAGCCGCCCGCAAGGCTCTGTCGAGCGTGGCGAGCGCCAACTTGTGGCGCAGCGCCATTTCAAGATAGATCGCATCGTAGGCGGTAAGCGAGAATGCGCGAGCTGAACCAAGAACAGTGCGGATTGAGAAGCTTTCTGTGCCGACTTCTATACTTTGTGCGAGAATCACATCGAGATGGCGTAGCGCTTCAATGATCTCTGACGACGTTAACAACCTTCGCCGCTCCGCCACGGCGAATCCATTCGCCATTTCCAACAGCCAGAGCGCAGGAACGACGGCGCGAACCCCGCTCAACAGGAGCCGGCCCACGCGGTCGGCGTACGCAGGGGTGGGACGATCAAGAGACCAGGCAAGGGCGACAGAAGCGTCGAGAACAATCGACTTCACCTGCGACCTTCTTCGATCAAATCTTTGACGGTCATTCCTTTGGGCAGTGGTTTGGCGCGTCTACGAATGCGTTCCAGGCCGGCGAATGCCTCTTTCAAGCTGGCTTCATCCTGCGCCGGCTTCAGGATCGCAGCAAGTTTCCCGCGCCGCGTAATCCCAATCTGCTCCCCTTCACTGGCGCGCTCCACCAGTTCGGAGAGCTTCTGCTTGGCTTCGAATAGGCCTACGGTTTTCATTATCCACCTAGATGGTCATTCTAGATGGTTATGAAACTCGAAGCAAGCATCGAATCATGTAGGGACAGCCGCCCTCGGCGGTCCGGTCGAGCAACGCTCGACTGCTTTCTCTCGCCATGATCTCGAAACTTAGGTTCTTCTGACCCTAGCCCTTTACGCGAACCTCACCTTCACATCCGGCCCCTTTTCCAAATGGATGCTCTCAATGAACCGCACCTTCCCCGTCTGCTGCGTCAGAATCACCGACGAAGTCCGCGTTCCTTCACCAAAAAACCGCACCCCTTTTAACAGCGCCCCATCGGTCACTCCCGTGGCGGCAAAAATCAACTGCTTGCCCGGAGCCAGATCTTCCGCCTCGTAAATCCGATTCTTATCCTTCACCCCCATGCGCGCGAGCCGCTCTTCCTGATCCGGCCTCACCACCAACCGCCCGAGCATGTATCCATTCAAGCATCGAATCGCAGCCGCCGTGATGACGCCCTCCGGCGCGCCGCCCGAGCCCATCACCGCGTGTACGCCGGTCCCAATCACAGCCGCCGCAATGCCCGCCGAAAGATCTCCATCCCCGATCAGCCGAATCCGCGCACCCGCCGCGCGAATGTCCGCAATCAATTTTTCGTGCCGCGGCCGGTCGAGCACAATCACCACCAGATCTTCCACATCGCGCTCCAATCTCTTCGCAATGTTTTTCAGATTGTCGGTCACCGGAGCATCCAACTCCACCGCGTTCTTGCACGACGGCCCCACCACAATTTTTTCCATGTAGCAATCCGGCGCGTTCAGCAACCCTCCGCGCTCCGACGCCGCCAGCACCGTAATCGATCCCGGCGCACCGGTCGCGCACAGGTTCGTCCCTTCCAGCGGATCGACCGCGATATCGACCTCCGGCACCTCGCGCCCATCCGTAAATTCCGCACCCACCCGCTCCCCGATATAAAGCATCGGCGCTTCATCGCGCTCCCCTTCTCCAATCACAATCGTCCCGCGCATCGGGATCGATTCCATGCTTCGCCGCATCGCCTCGGTTGCCACCTGATCCGAAAGCTTGCGCTCGCCCTGCCCCATCGTCCGCGCCGAAGCGATCGCCGCAACTTCCACCACCCGCAAAAATCGCGACGCCAGGTCACTTTCAATGTTCTCCCCAAAACTGCGGGCCTTCCCCTCCGGTCGAGTCTGCGTAGCCATCAAAGCCTCCCAAGCACCTTTTTGTCATCCCGAGCAAGCGTTCTTTGCGCAGCGAGGGATCTGGGCGAGCCGCGCGAAGCATCGCGTTCTTTTGCGATGCAATAATAGCGCGTTCGGCTCGCTTCCTTATGCCGGCCTGAGACTATAACTCACTCGCAAGCAGAATGGAAAGGAGAGGTTCGCACAAGAGATTCACCTCACCAGAACGGGCCATAAACAATCCGCCAACGAACTTCGTCCCGCCTCCGCCGGTAACCATCCCTTAAGGCTACTCACGAAGACTATGCAAACTCGCCGGACTTTCCCGTCCCGTCCACAACGCTTTGATGTAAGATTGCGTACCAATCACCGGCATTTCGTACGGACCACTCAATCGCCGCGTCAGGAGGACTTATGAACCAGCCCCGTCCTAAGACCCCTCGCAATCTTTCAGTTGCAAACCAACGCCGCCTCAGCGCGTATGCGACGGCCGCAACCGCCGCAGGCGTGGGCGTTCTCGCGCTGGCTGTTCCCGCAGACGCCGAGGTTGTTTATACCCCAGTCCACCTCATACTGGGGGCTGAGGCTCAGCCTACTCAGGGATATAAGCTCGACCTTAATGGCGATGGCATCGCCGACTTCGAGTTGGTCAACTCCACTTTTGGCCACGGTGGCAATCAATTGGCAATGCCAGCGGCACATAACCAGGTGATGGGCTCCGGCATTTACGCCTTTGCCTTGGCCTCTGAAGCGGCCATCGGGCCGAATGGTGCGTTTCAGGGCGCAAACTTCATGGCGAATTGGATTGACTCCTCCGGATCTATTACGGTCAAGGGTTTGTGGGCCAATACGCGGAACCGCTACCTCGGATTCAAGTTCCTAATCGACGGCGAATATCACTTCGGATGGGCGCGAATGTCGATTCACGACAACCACATGAAACTGGACGGCTACGCCTACAATACCGTTGCCAACCAGCCGATCAAGGCAGGCCAGGAAAGCGGCTCAGCCGAAGATGCCACGAACATTTCACCCACGAACTCCGGCAATCTGACGGCGACCGCAACTCTAGGACGGCTGGCTCAAGGCGCCGCAGGTTTGGAAGCGTGGCGGCGCGAAGACGCCGATGTCGTTAAGTAGGGTTGAAGGAATCGCTAAGTTGGTTTGACAGGGCGCGGCTTCCAGCCGCGCCGCCCACGTTTCGCAAGGCGTGACCTCATCTACTGGAGGTATCAGAGCGGCGGGCTCGCCGGGATCACCGTGTTACGGCATGGGAAAGTGATCAGGTTCATTTCGAGCACACAGCATCTCCGCCTCCCACTGTAACCGCACACTCGCCGAACCCCGCATTTTCGTGTTGCGGGTTCCAAACCCTAATCCGCACTCTGTCGCCAGGATGCAATTTCCACTCACCCTGACGCGGATCGCCCTGACCATACATCCCAGAGAAACCCTTAATGGTGATCAACGTGTCACTCCAGTCTTGAACCAGCACTGTCACATCGCTCACTCGATCGGCGTCCATCAATCCCGCCATCCAATGAGCTGTGTCATCCCCAATCATCAGGTCGGGAGTGTCAAGGCCCACGCCAGTGAAAGGCACGTGGTGGCCTAGCCCGCGCCCAATGATCCTTATCTGCTGCATTTGCTCGGCTTCGATTGCGGAAATGCTTTCTATGACAGGCTTTGGCCAGGCACTCAGCAACATCTGCGTCAGTCCGAGGGCAGCAATGCCGAGCACAAAACCCAACAGAAAACCCAGCAAGAAAGGTCGCAGCTCCGGATGTTTTATCAAGCCGGCCGGAACCATGCTTGCGGAGGCATCGTCTGTTGAATCCGCAACCATTGGAGCGGAGATAGCCTCTGGCTCCGCTGGGTTATCAACCGCCGGAGAAGGCCTCACCGGAGCGACGAACATGTACCCCGCCTTGCGAACCGTGCGGATATACCGCGGTTGCTCGGCATTGTCGTTCAATGCTTCCCGCAGCTTGCGAATGGCAAAATTCAAGCGGCTATCGAAGTCGCCATAGCTTTCTTCCGGCCAGAGGGTATTTTTGATTTCTTTCCGGGTAACAAGAATGTCAGGCCGCTCGGCCAGCAGGATAAGGATCCTCAAAGCCTGCGGCGGTAAATCGACACGCACACCGTTACGCCAAAGCTGGCTAGATCGAGTATCGAGCTCGAATAGATCGAAGCGTAGAAGAGAATCGCACGTTGTAGAAACAAACTGCCCATCGGCGGCCATCACATCCTCCATCGAAATCAGCCGTCGGCGTCGCTAGCGCCCACACTCCCGCGGACATGGCCCAACAACTTATCCGAACTCATGCTTCCCGTCAAATGAATGATTGGTTGCATACTTTCGGGCTAATGTGGAGCTAATGGGGAACTTCGTTGACTCCTACACACATCAAGTAGAAAGTGCCTCAAAACGGGGCCAATGGAGCTTCCTCAAGGTAGTTCGGTGCCTCGGAGGAGCATATTTATCCCCGTTAGATAAGGAGAGAAACTATATGAGGCTATTGCTATTTCGGGTGCGCTGTTTCATCGTACTTTCGTTTGTCACGGGGGCGTTGCTGGTCAACTCGGCCATGGCGCAACATCTTTCAGACAACTTCACCCTGTGGAGCGCGAGTTCCGCATTCCTGGACAACTTGGCCGCTGCAACGTCGTCTCCTTCGGGAACGTTTGTGGCTCCGCAAACAACCTTTACGGGAACAACCGGGTTGCAGATGAGCGGGCTGACGCAAGATTACACGATGACCGGTTTACAGTCGCTCATGACATTCAGCGCACCATTGACCGTCACGACAGAAGTAACTCCGATACAAGGAACCGCGAATCCATTCGCTATCTATCTGGTGAGCACTGACCTAACCCAATACTTAACCCTGCATGCGAACGTTGACCCTGTGTACGAAGGCTTTTGGGTGAACGCTCCCAATGTCAACCAGCTTTACAACCTAGGCGAACAGTTCTCGCCCAATTTTGTCCCCCAAATGAACACGCTGTATAGGGTGGCAATTCAGGTAAACTCCTCAGGAGTAGGCACAGTGAAAGTTTACAGCGGGAAGACACTCCTGGGCACTTTGAAAAATCTGGAAGTGGGCACCGGTCCCTTCTACCTCGTAGTCGGCCAAAGGATAGGGCTTCCTGAGCAGACAGGACCGCAGGTTGCGGATTGGTCATCCGTCACAGTCGCGCCCTAAGAGCCGGGTGGGGGCTAGCTCACACCTTTTGCACTATCACGACGCGGCTGCCCCACCCGTCGTGGTTTTCGACGGGTGGCACGATGCTGCTGACAGCTCGCGCTCCTGATGTGTCCGCCTCTCGAAATGCAAAACAAATCGGGCCGCTTCGCAGGCGGCCCGTCTGGTCTTATGCTAGAAGCTGCACTTAGTCGCCCGCCACCGGCTCAGCAACCTCCGGCTTCGGAGCGGCTGCAATTCCACCGTTAGCCTTGTTCAGCGCCCCCAGCGGAATGAACCCATCCTGCGACTGCGCCGGTTTCTCTTTCAACACCACTTCGCGATACAGCGAAGCCATGCGCGCGTTGTAAGCCTCGTCGTTCTTCACGGGCCCACGATGCCCGCCGTTTCCTAAGACCTGAGACCCGTTACCTGAGACCTGAGCAGCCGCCTTCGCATCCCGCGCCCGCATCTTCTCTTCCCGAGCGTTCTTTGCGATGCCCAGCTTGTCGAGATCGTGTTGCAGTTCGGTGGTGACGATATTTTCGCGCAGCAGCAGCGAGTGCGTCTCGTCTTCCATCTTCACTTTCTTGCCGCCCGCAAAAATCTCGTGCCGCCCGTGCTCTTCGTACCACTTCGTAAGCGTGGCCGTCATGTGCATCTTCTCGATGATGTTCCGCCAGCCCACGCCCGTGTTGTACGCGCAGAATGAAATCTCGCCCTCCTGCGTCGCATAAGGAATAATGCACTGCTCCGTCCGCCGGAAGTCGTAGTTGAACAGATCCTGAAACCACATCCCCGCGATAAACAAAAAGTTCCAGCGGTCGGTCGTACGCCGCTTCATCACATCCTCGACCGTCCGGTCCGGACCGACCTTCCCGTAGTCCTTTCCGGTAATGTGATAATTCTTGTCGAACTTCTTCAGCAGATCCATCAGCTTGAAATGAGTCGGCGACTGGAACGGATCGTAATTCTTCATCAGGCACAACGCCATGCCGAGCCCGGTCAAAAACTTTCCACGCGACGCATCGTTCACCTTGGCAATGTCCTTCGCCAGCTGATCCCCATGCAGAAAAGCCGTAACCGGCACTGCCTCCTTCGTTTCCTTGTCAATCATCACAGCCATCCCCGTCCCACAGTTCGGGTGGCAGCCACAACTTAGTTGGCCCCAGTCATTTTTGACGTCATTGGCGTGCATCAGGTCGGCCCAGTCGCTGAAGGTGCCCATGAAAGAAATTGGGAACCAGTCGCGGCTTGGTTCGCCTAATCCGGTTTGATTTTTTACGTCGTGCGCTAAATGACTTAGCGTGTAGCGTTGGGCCTGGCGGCGGTCGTCGGTGACGGCTTCGTCGCGACCGGTGAAGCTCACTGGCTGGAAGCTCAGGAAGCTGATCGTCTTCGGATTGTCGAGGGCGAACTTGATGATGCGTCCGACTTGTTCGTTGTTGATGCCGTTAACTATGGTTACTACCGGAACGATTTCTACTCCAGCGTTGTGCAGGTTTTCGATTGCCTTCAACTTCACATCGAACAGGTTGCCGACCATGCGGTGCGCGTTGGCCGCATTGCCAATGCCGTCAAATTGTAGATACGCATAACGCATGCCGGCTTCCACGGCCTGTTGGCAGAATTCAAAACTCTTGGCGAATTCGATTCCATTCGTCGCGGCTTGCACAGAGTTGTATCCAACTTTTCTTGCGTAGCGCACGGCGTCGAGGAAGTACGGCGACAGCGTGGGCTCGCCGCCGGAGAACTGCACGCTCATCTGCCGCCGCGGCTTAATCGTAATCGCGTTGTCGAGCATGGTCTTGATTTCTTCCCACTGCAGTTCGTGGACAAAGCCAACCTGGTTCGCGTCCATGAAGCAGGGATCGCACATCATGTTGCAGCGGTTGGTCAGGTCGATGGTCAGCACCGAGCCGCGTCCGTACTTCACCGTCGACGACCCGTGATGATGCAGCTTTTCGTCATTGTGCGCGGCAATGTCGCGGCCGGGGAAAACGTCTTCGAGATGCTTCGAGAAATCGGTATCAATCGACATCACGTCTTCGAAGTGGCCATGGATGGGACAATCTTTTACCATCAAAATCTTTCCATCTTTTTCGACAATCGTTGCTTTAATTTCGCCGATCTTTTCGTTCATCAGCACTTCGTGCGGCAGTTTGCCGTCGAGAATCTGCTGGCGGATTTCCGGCACGCACTTCGGGCACAACGAATCGGTGGAGCGCGGCCAGCCCAGCGGCGGCTTCGACTTCTCGTAGGACTTGAGCAGAGGCTTGTCGGACCACTTCGGGGTGGGCGAGGCGCCGGGGTTGATGCGGTTGAGTCGGTCGAAAACGACCCACGCACCCTTGGCGGCGGCGACGGCTGCTTTTTCTACGTACTTGATCGGCTTTCGCATGTTTGCTTGTGGCTCCTAAGCTCTTAGCGTCAGCTCAAACTTTCGAAGCGCGCTATAGCTGTGGCTCTCCCTCGGGATTACCGCGTATAACCTGGTTTCTACACTTTTCCCTGGGTATCAGCCTAGGGTGATGCTATTGGAGGGCAAGGAGTTACGCATCTTTATCCCAACGAACGGGAGAAAAACGGGGTTTAGCGGTGAAATGGGGGATTGGGCGGAGGTAAGTTGTTGAAAGGACAAGGGGCTCAATTGATAACCGCTGACGTCCGGACTGGTTCTCCCTTGAATTAGTATTCCTTCTAGGTTATATTCTATCCGTGGAATGGTTCGTCGAGTTCACGGATGAATTCGAGCTCTGGTGGGACTCGTTGAACGAAGAGGAGCAGGGAGATGTTCGATCCAGCGTCAAAGTTTTGCAGCAGCGCGGGCCTAGTTTAGGGCGTCCACATGTTGATTCCGTGGCGGGATCGCGGTATCCGAATATGAAGGAGTTACGCACGCAACATGCGGGGCGGCCTTACCGAACGTTGTTCGCATTCGATCCGCGGCGAGTCGCCATTTTGCTGATCGGCGGCGACAAGACGGGAAACAACCGCTGGTATGACGAGTTTGTACCTCTCGCGGACAAGATTTATGACGAGCACTTGAAAGAGATTGCGGAAGAAGGAAATCGATAGAGGGGGAAATCAGATGGCCAGGAATTTTCGTGAGCTCGAAGCTAAGATGTCGCCGGAATCGCGGGCGCGCTCCGATGCGAAGGCGCAAAAGATGATCGCAGAAATGGCACTGGACGAACTGCGCGAGGCGCGCGAGATGACCCAGGTACACCTCGCGAAAATTCTGGGAGTGAATCAGGCCGCGGTCTCGAAGCTGGAGCGCCGTGCCGATATGTACGTGAGCACGCTGCAGAGTTTTGTGAAAGCGATGGGCGGGGAGTTAAAGATCACAGCGCGCTTCCCGGAGGGGACGGTGGAGATTAATCAGTTTGAGGATGTGAAGAAGGCAGGCGAGAACTGAGTCGAGCGGGCAGCCGTGCCGCCCACTTCTCGCAGAGAACGCGAGAAATGGGGCACTCAGACCTGGGCCACCCGCCAACTGGCTGCTACTTGCCGCTAGATGTATCCGTGGTACTTGACGAGTTGAGAAGCGACGAGAAGTCGTAGCTCACGCCGAACTGCGCGCTCCAGAGTGAGTGAGTGATCAAGTCAGTACGGTTCGACCAGCTCACGGCGATGGGGAACTTCACGTTTTTCCCCGTGCCTAGCCCGTACTTTAGCTGAACAAAATTGATCGGGCCTTTCGTCGCAAAGACGGTTGATGTCGTTGAGGCTAAACCAGTGATGGTGATGCCAGGTAATGGCATTCCCGGCGTGACTTTGAGGATCGATGGACTCTTCTGATCTTGGTAGTAATACGTGAGCCCGAACGTCGCGTTGCCCAGCCACGACAATATCGGGTTGGTCTTGGAGTTGCAAATCGCATAATCGAGTTCGGTTCCTGCTTGTGCATCGCGGAATGCGCTGGCGCCGGGGACTGATGATGGTGGCGAGTTGTAAAAGTTGCCTCCTGCGTTAATCGTCGATGTCAGCCGATTTATCGTGTTCGCGGCGTTCGTGTCCTTGCCTCCGCCCTTGGCGCTCTTACATGTTTCCTTCCACCACGCATAGCTAAATACGAGTTTTGCAGTAGAGGTTGTTGGTTTGTTCACTGGAGTGTTGTAGTCATATTCCAACGAAAGGGCAGGTGCGGCGGCCTTTAGTAGCTGGTCGGATTGTGCTTCAAATATGGAGACTGCGGCCAAGTAATCGTCCACAGCGTTAATAAGATCGAGCCGCCCTTTGATAAGCATATATTTCTTGTATGAGTCGGTCGACGTGTCGGCAGGCAGAGTATTGCTGGCTAAATATGTTGTCCATTGATCGCGCTGTGCGCTGGTCGGCCTCAACGCAGCGATGTGGTCTTGCGGAGTTTGCTGAGCGTTGGCGTCGCAGTGCACAGGTGTTGATGCAAAAAAAACGTCGACTATTTGAACCCAGTATTTGTTGAATTGTCCGTTCTGTGCGGCCGCGTCAGAAAGGTGATCGGGGGTGAACTGAGTCACGACGCAATTGCTCCAGGAGTCAACATCTACACCGCTTTTCTGTATTTCTCTTGTTGCCAGAATTATTTTTTCCTGCGCGTCGTTCACTGCCTTACCGTTACTGCTCAGGATTGTCTTTCCAGGCTCGAACTTGCCCCTAAGGATCGTCACTTTAGTGAATACACTTGCGAATGATGGTGCGGTAGTGCCAGCGGTCTTTAACGAAGCTTGCTGGGCAGTACTTGTGGAGGGCGACGCAGCCCCTGTTATACTCTGCGATGAGTTGGTAGTGTTAGCGGTGATGCCTAGGCCTACGCGATTCAGCCACCCTAGGTGCGAAGCGCTTACGCAGCCGGGAATGGTAACAATCGGAGACCAACAGTAACTCGCAAAACCGTGATTGGCAAGTGCGGCCGGTATGCCGTCCAGAGTGGTTTGTAGCGTCATGGTCTGATTACTCGTGGAGGACGTAATTCCACCGTATTCTGTTGCTAGGGAAAGTGGTGTAGATGGTTTCGAAACTGCGCTGGTTGATCCGCTCGAGCTATTTGGGGCGCCGGTTTGGACCGTAGCTGCACTCTTCTGAACTGCGGCTTGAGCCCTAAGCGAACTAGATAATGATAATTGTGGCAAGGCAAGTTCCCAGAAACAGAGAATTGCGCCGCTGTTCCTCAAGTAGGCGAACTCTCCTGGCGCGACCCGCTCGGCTGGCGATGCAATAGCGGCCATTACCTCACTGCATGCCCTCGGCGGAGGAGGCGCTGTCTGCGCATTCGCCGTCGAATAAAGGCACGACATCATCAGTGAGATGAGTCCGACAAGTCGACGGGCCGTACCCGCCGTAGGTTTGAGCCGCATCAGATCACCTCCAGCGTGAAACTGCACCCTGGACCGGCAGATGTAATGAAGACGCACAATTGGGTCTTTGGAGTGCCGCTGCAAGCCTCATACAAATAAACCGTCGGCTTCGAGCCAAGAATGGCGCCTGCCCCGGGTCCGACAGTTGTGTTGATATCGTAGGTTCCTGGTTTTTTGAGGTCTAGGGTGAACGAGGTTGCCGTCATCTTAGTAGGTTGGCTGGGGACGGGTGCTCCGGTATCGTCGTATACGATGACCGAAACGAGCTGCACTTCTGTCGCTGCAGCACCGGTTGCGTCCTTGCAAAGGTTGATCGTGACCTGCATATCCGTCGCCTTGATTTTGAAGTTCGGCCAAGAAGGATTCGGTGATATCTTGCAGGGGCCCGGCGCTACGCCAGCTCCGGGACTGTTTTGGGGACCGCTAGTCATAAGCATCTCCTTGTGTCCGCGCGTGGCTTTCAATTTCGGCTTATTGGTTCCGCGCTTAGGAGCGGTGACTCGCTTCTTGGCGGTCTTGCTGCGGTTTGCCTTGGTTCTTTTTTTCTTTGTAGGCACGAATTAGGTCCTCCACAAGGGAAGTCGTCCCTTATGCGGGTTGGCAGAAGCCCTGCCCGATTCTCAATCAGGGTTGAATTCTGTCCCCCTGCTCTCATAAACGAAATTGGTTGCATTAATCCTTTTGGGAATCAGCCGAGAGGCGCCGTTTCTGCACCGCAGGCTAACGCGTCCCCGCGAATTCTTATTTCATTCTCATGGCTGCGTCTAATGCTTTTGGGGGCTTGCGGTATGGTCAGCTGCAAGTACGCACGTACACAACAGCGTTCGCCGGGGTCACTTCAGGAGCAGATTTGCTGAATACAGGGAGGCCGCACTGTCCGACTGCATTTCTGTATCCCCAAGTGCGCGGGAGGTTATCAAGGATCGAGAATGCCCGGAATGATTTTATTTTTTGTTACGAAATACGAAACATAAGGGGCGGCCCTGCGTCATTTGGCTGGTTTTTCGGGTAACGTTAATGCGAAAGTTGGTGTTGCTCGATCAGCTCAGGACTAAACAAATTACGAAATCAGAACAGGCTTCGGAAGTATCCCCGCTGGACTTAGGATTAGCAGTCTTTCCCTTCCTTGTTTTGCCATTATGCGCCAGTGAACTGGTGGGCTATTTTCAGAGGTCCCTCCGGGACCGGGCTTAGCGAAGGTGCGTCTTTAGTCTTTAGGGAAGGTCTTGAGGCGGTTCGCCGTCTCCGTCCATTGGCTGCGCTTCTTCTTGCGGTTCGTATCCTTCGGGGTAATCTTCGTCCACGCAGGCGTGGATGGTTAATGGGGGATCGAGGAGGTGCCAGGCTTCGCGGTATTTTTCCAGGCGCATCAGCTTGGCTTTGCGGTGGGGATAGAAGCGGAGCATGGGTGCGGGCGAGCAGATTTCTACGGGGATGATGTACCAGATGTCGAGTTCAATCACATGAGCGGCGATGAAGTCGATGTCGCGCTTGGTATAGACGGCGCGGCCTTTGCCGGTAGTGTAGGTGGCGCGGGTTTCGTAGGCGCCGGCGCGGAGGGAGTCGGTGCATTTGACTTGCACGCGGAAGAGGTGAACATTCGGCTTGGGGCGGTTGTCGAGGATGAAGTCGTAACGCTCGCTGTCGCCCCAGGGCTTGCAGATGCCGAAGCTGCGCTGGGTGGCCTGGTAGAGGAAGGCGGCTTCGGAGCGCTCTCCGGTGCGCTTGGTGTTGGAGAGGTTATGGTTGTTGTTGGGGTTGCGGCGTGGGGACATCGGGGCTCCGGCGAAGTTATTGCTTATAGTTATGTTAGTTATGATCGTGGTTTCCGGCTGTGACAGATGTCACTGGGAGGTCCACAGGGCGGGGACAGCAGGTTCCTCCTTGCTCCCTTCGGTCGCGCGTCGGAATGACAAGGGTTTATTTATTCGGTCGCGTGTCGGAATGACAAGGGCTTTGTGGGGTGGTTCGGGTTCGGTTTTCGTTTGCCGGGTTGCCGGCATGTGGTTGTTCATGTTCGATCGGGAAAAATTTTGTCATTCCAACGAAGGAGTGGAGCGAGTGTGGGAGGAGTCTGCTTGGGCGGCGGCACGGACGCGGGCTGGGACAGCAGATTCCCTTCGGCAAGCTCAGGGCAGGCTCTCACCGGGCCTTCAGCCCCGTTCGGAATGACAGGGTTAGTTTTGGGTGGGCTCTTATCGCAGCGCTGAAGCGCTGCGCCACCCAAAGGGCGAAACTCGGAGTGGGAGCATTACGCTCCCCCAGGGACAGCCGAGGGCCCGCCCCGAGCATGCCGAAGGCCCCGGCTGTCCCCACATGAGCATCCTGCTACGTGATCCGGCTAACTCAGCCCTCCTGGGATCACGAGCTTTCGCTCATGGGCTCTTCCATCTCTAGCGCATCCAAAACGGCGGCAATGACTTGCCGCGACTCGCCTGGGTTCACAAAGCCGCAGAGACGCACTGCGCTGGAGACAATGTCGGTAAGTTCGGGTGTTGGCAATCCGCATAATCCTCCCGCGGATCTCTGTAGTTGCCGCAGCAGCAGGAATAACTGAGCGACTCTTTTATCTTCGAGACACGTGGGTGAGTCGGAATGAGCTTCGGCCAACACATTGTTGGGGCGTATGTAGCGGGGAGAGAGATGCAGAAATACCTGACTTACCTTTTCCATGTCCATGGTCGCCTCACTCGAAATTGAATTTGCGCCTTCGCGGCGCGCGGTTGACTGGTTTTGTAAAAATGCTCCCCAAAAACCGTTAACTTGCTTTTTCATTGCGACCTCGCCAGCCATCGATCCATCGAGAAAAAAATGGCGGCGCCTGACTCTCGGCAGGCCTGGGCCGGGAATTGGGGCGGGAATACTGAATTGCCGGCGCCAAGGTTGCGTCGCGAGGTCGAGCGGCCACCACGCTCCCGCCGGCCAATCCGCGTGTGTGCACGATGAACTGTGCTTCGGATTTGCCGGGAAGAACTTCGCGCAGCGCCCAGTCGATACGGCGAACGCAGTCTTCGACCACGTTCATCTGCATCTTCGTTTCAGCCTCTTGCGCCACGAACACGAGGGGTTGAAGGGCGTTGCGAATGTGGTGATTCATCAGGTCGATGAGGTGAAGGTGTTCGCGCAAGCGCCGCAATCGTTGGCGCTCGTACAAGTGAAAGATGGAAGCGGAAATCGCTCCGCCCAGAAGGTCGTCGGCGATTCGCTGATAGCCATGAAGACCGAAGCGCGTCGAGAGCTGGTCGATGGCGATCAAGAGCCCTGAGACGACAACGAATAAAACCGTCGCGCTCCACAGGGCGGAATGCTGGGATTGCCAGCGCTTGAGAAAATTCAACTGATAGGCTCCTTTGGACTGTTGCAGGTCCGGTAGGCGGGCTCGATCGAGAGCTGCCAAGCTGAGGATTGCTATGACTTGAATGTCGCGATTGGAAATGCCTTGGCAAATACAGCCTTGGCAATCGTCACGCGGAGATTCAGCAGCAATGTGTGAGGGACTTCAGATCAGCAACGTACAAAGGAGACTTTGGAGAGAATGGCGCTGACGCGGCGCGGCCGGCCGGTCGAGCACCACGCTGCTCACGGCGTAAGGTGAACAGGAGGGTGAAACCGCTGGCGTTACCGCAACTGGATCGACAGTAGGAAGAACTACAAGACTGCCAAGCCGGGCCGGCGGAGCTAGATTTACTGGAGCATCGGCCTCGTTGAAAGTAGTTTCGGGCGAATCCGCTCTGGGCACGACGGATACGAAGACCGCCGCCACCAACAGAAATAGAACGGATATCGAACGAAGTTGCTTCACGGCCCGCATTACTCCTAAGTGCCTCCAACGTACTCCGGCAATTCTCGCTTGTCAATCCTGCTTCGGGGCTACAGAAGCCGCATCCGGCGAGAAATTGGGTACTTTGGTTTTTCGGTTGCAGGGCCGGAAACGGTTGTCGAATGGGCGCGGGCAGCTTAGAATTAGCGGACGCTACTCCCCCCCTTAAGGAGCACCATGCAATTCCTACGTGCGGCAGTAGTTTGTGCGCTTTCCGTCTGGATGGGGCTGGGAGGGCTTGTTGTCCCCGGTGCTGCAGCACAGAGCTGCGTCGCCGTCACCACTTATCACAACGATAATTTACGCACGGGACAAAATCTTTCAGAGACGGTGCTGACTCCCGCCAACGTGGGCACCATGACTCAGCTGTTTGCGACCACTCCGGTGTTTGACGGCTGGGCCGTGGCGCAGCCTCTTTACTTGCCGCAGACTCCGATTAACGGTGGCGTACACAACGTGGTGTTTGTGGCGACGCTGGCGAACAGCGTATACGCGTTTGATTCCGATCACGGCACGCAATACTGGCATGTGGTTTATGGTCCACCCGATACTTACGGATATCAGAAAACGGGCGGGTGCACGGACTCCGGCTTCAGTATGAATCCCAGCGGCGGCGCAGGCATCGTGGGAACGCCGGTGATCGACACCTCGGTTTCGCCTCCCGTGATGTACTTTGTGACCAAAGAATTGAACTACATCAACCTGCAGAACGTGCATCAGTTGAAGCTGCACGCGGTGGATACTTCGAGCGGCAAAGAGTTGAATACACCCATTGTGCTGGCTGGTTCGGTGGTCAATCATTCGGGCAAAACGGTTACATTTGCCGCGGAGTATCAGATGTCGCGGCCTGCCATGTTGCTCTCGAATGGAACCATCTATGTGGGGATTGGCTCGACGGGGTGCAAGGAATTTCCCAACTATGGCTGGGTGATGTCCTACACTTACTCGCCGACGAATGGATTTACGCAGCAGGCCGTGTTCAACACCTCGCCCGATCTTATGAATAATCCGAAAGGACCTTACGCCAATGGTGGCATATGGCAGGCTGGTGGCGGCCCAGCAGCGGACGCCAGCGGCAACGTTTACTTCGAGACCGCGGACGCGAACAACTTTTTCAATAACCCCGCGGGCTGGCAAGGGTCGGATTTTGGCGACAGCATCGTAAAGCTGACTCCGAGCCTGGGGCCACCGGCATCGTCGGCCAGTTACTTCACGCCTTATAACGATCGCACTTTGTACTCGGCCGATCTGGATCTCAGTTCAACCGGTCCAGTGCTGTTACCGGATCAACCTGGGCTGCACACCCATATTCTCGTTGGCTACGATAAGTCGGAAAATATCTATGTTGTCGACAGAGATAACATGGGCGGTTACACGGGGCCGAATGGGCCGAATAACATCATTCAGGATGTACTGAATCCGACTGCGTCCAAGTGTTCGACTCCTGTCCAATTTACCGCCTGCGCGAACCAGTCGGGTACTTGCGGCTGGAATGCGCCGGTCTATTGGAACAACAATCTTTACTTCACGTCGAATCCTGGGCCGCTGATGGCCTACTCGTGGACTCCAGGCAGCGCGACTCCGCTCGCGACTTGCCCTACGATTGAATCCGGCTTTGCGAGCGGCGCTTATCGCGCTGCCGCCAGTCCATCGATTTCTGCCAACGGCACTACGAACGGTCTGCTCTGGGTGGTGACGTGGCCGAACACAAGAGTGGGCACAGTGCGCGCGTTTGACGCCACCAATCTGGCGAACGAACTTTTTGAGGCATCTGTTTCCGGAGTAGGCGGCTACCCCTCACCCACGATTGCCAACGGAATTGTCTACGTGGAAACCAAGGGACGGTTGTATGCCTTTGGGATCAAAGCGTCCTCCGGTTGCAGAATCAAGGCGGCCAGAGTGACGTCGCCACTTGAGCAAGTCGGAGACGATGCGCCACAGGCTACTGGAAAACCGTCGCGCTGAGAACCTGACCGAGCATTGACACCCGGTCTTGACGGCCTGTGCTATAGTTTTTGCCGTACCTCGCGGGCCCCGTGCGGCGCCGGTTTCCGGATGCCGCCACCGACAATGAGGCGGCCCTACCTGCTTTCCATTTCCTCGCAAGGATCGCGGATGGAGGAGTTGCGAGCACATCCCAGGTGTGCGTGCAGCCTCTGTTTCGCGCACACTCACCTGAGTTCAGACTGAATCACAACTCAATTTTAATACTGAATCACAACTCAATTTTAATCACGAGGAGATGAAATGAAATTCAAGAAGCTCACACCCAATCTGGTTGTTTCCGATGTCGAAGCCAGCATGAAGTTCTACCAAACCGTGTTCGGATTTCAAACCGGCTTCGCGGTTCCCGACCAGCCACCCTACGTCTTCGGCTCGGTGGTTTCGGGACCGGGCGCGGCAGGTGACGGTGGCGTCGAAATCTTTTTCAACGAGAAGAACTCCGTCGAAGCGGAGTATCCCGCGCTCGTCGCCCGGCCGATCGGTGGAACTCTCACGCTGTATATCGAGGTGGAAGGGATGGAAGAGATTCTTGCTGCCGTCAAGAAAAGCGGAGCGAAGATCACTATGCCGCTGAAGGAACAGTTTTACGGTATGCGCGAATTCGCCTTCGAGGATCCCGAGGGCTGGGTGATCACCATCGCGGAACGCGTAGCAAAATAATCGGCTTGTATTTTCCGGAAGGCTGCGGCTTTTGCTGCCTTCTGTTTTCTGGAGAACGCAGTTCCCTACTTCTTCTGCTTCGCGTATTTCTCCGCGCCGAGAAAATGCAGCGACACGTAAGGTTCGTCGCCAATTACCCAACTGTCGTGCCCCGGCGCAATGTAGAAAAGATCGCCGGCTTTCATTTCGATCACGCGGCCATCGTCCATCGCGGCCGTCGCGCAACCCGAAATCACCAGGCCAACATGCTCCACTATGCAACTTTTAGCGCCCGAGGCCTTTCCCACATGCAGCGACCACTTCCACCCCGGCTGGTATGTCGCGCGTCCAATCGTCATTCCGCCGACCTCGACTAGTTCAAACTTCCCCTTTTCAAAGGTGCGAACTTCATCAGGTTGCTCGAAACGCTTCAGGATTACTTCGTACATGATTCCTCCGCCACAAGAATTGAAAAAGGCACTTTATAAAAGCGGCCGCAATGTTAGGCCAACCTGAAAATGTTTACTTCCCCGCAGAATGCCGATGGAATATTTTGCGTTTGGTTTGCAAAGCATTGTTCGTATTTCGGTGAGCGTCATTTCATTCGCCGAACGGTTGCCTATGGATTCGATAACATCACTACTTTCGATGCCAGCCTCCGCGGCGGCAGACCCGGGCAGAATCCGTCGCACCACAAATCGGTGAAAGTCCGGACCCTCGGCGCGAATTCGCAAGCCGCTCTCATCATATTGTGTGGGCTCTGCATAACTATGATTCGGCACGAGCCATACCTGTTTTGCGGGGCTGTCGAACACCACCGTAAAGCGCTCCAGGAACTCGGCGCCAATCAGTCCTGCGTAATCTTTAGATGCCATCAACCCTTCCGTATCCTGCGCGAACGTGATCGGCGGGCTCTTGATGGAAAACGGACCAACTTTGATCTGATCGGCCCGACTGTCTTTCGACTGCGTGGTGCCTCCTGTGCTGGTGCCGGGTTCCTCCAAAAGCTTCATCGCCGGCGGCGGCAGATGGTGCGCGTCGCTGAACGGTTTGTAAATGTCCGCATAAGTGTTCGCTCCACCGTCGATCAGAAATTTCCCAGCGACAGACTCGATACCAGGCAGCGTGACAGTCGCGTCAATAAACTGAAAACCATGCTCATCGACATGAACCGGAAAGACCGTGGCCTCCGCTGGAGGCTTGTATTGAGTGGGCAGAAAAACGGAGACCATGCGATGCTCGTAATCCACCCGCACGACAAAGTCGTCGAACAAGCGTGATCCGATGATGCCATCGACCTCATGACCCACGCTCGGCTCCAAAGGCTTCAAGTCGATTACAATCAGATTGCGGTGGGTCAACACAAGTCCCGGCAAACCGATTTCGACATCGCGGATGACTCCGGCGTCGATAGCGTTCGCGCCGCCACCGCGGGCTGCCACGCTGCCGCTGGTCTGCAGGCCAATCTTGCGGGCGTAATCGCGGTCGATGGTAAAACCCTGACTTCCGTTGTCGAGAATGAACGATCCCTCATAGCCGTTCACTTTCGCCCTAACGAACACCAGACCGTTCGCAACCAGCTCCACAGGAATGTTTAAGGCGGAGCCGCCGGATGAAAATCGATACGCAGGAGGTGGCTGCGAGGGAGCCTGACCAAACGCAGAGGTCACCGCCAGAAGCGTGATCGCAACTCGAAATACGTTTCTCTTTACTTCTTCGCGATGACCGGCGGGATAAGACATCGGAGTTCCTCGTTCTGCAGGCGCTTAAGTATGCCCTCAAAACTATTTCGCAACCTAGCAAAAATATTATCTTGAACATATTTTCCAGCGGTGGTCTGATGCGGTGTCAGTGGAACGTAACGACAACAGAGAACGTGACAGGAGAACATAACGAATGACGAGTGATCGAAACGATCCGGCCGCGCCAGCCAATGGCCCCGGCCGGCGGGAATTGTTTACTGGGTTTGCGGTGACGTTGGGTGGTCTGGCTTTAGGTTCAACCAGAGTGTGGGCGCAGACTGAAGGGGAAATTTCTCACACGGCAGAAGCCATTCATCAGGAGCCTGTTATCAAAGCGAGCCGGAAGCTTGTCTATGAAGCACTCACCGACACCGAACAATTCGACAAGGTCATCCAGCTCAGCGGAGCGATGAAGGCGATGCCAAACTTGGGCAACAAGCCCACGCAGATCAGCCGCGAAGTTGGAGGCGCGTTCATTCTCTTCGGCGGATACATCACGGGTCGACACGTCGAATTGATGCCGGGTCAGCGCATCGTGCAGGCCTGGCGAGCGGGCAGTTGGGATCCGGGCGTGTATTCGATCGCGAAATTCGAACTAGTGGAACAAGGATCCGGGACCAAGATCGTCTTTGACCACACGGGCTTCCCCAAAGGCGCAGCGGAACACCTGGCTTCCGGATGGAAAGAGCATTACTGGGAGCCGCTCGCGAAACTGCTGGCTTGATTGGAAGCCATCCGCAGTCATGCCTTGCGGCTGCGCATGTGATAAATCAGGTACACGACGATGGCGACGTTGAGCGCGAGCACCACCACCTTCACCCAGCTTGGATGCCTGCAGATTTCGTAAATCTCAACCGGCACCAGAGAGCTCGTGATAATTACGGTGAGCCACTCCGCCCAGCGTTTGCGCAACCACAGGCCGGTGCCCTCGGTTAGAAACAAAGCTGCATAGATAAAGCTGCCCACGCCAACTTTCTTGATCTGTTCAGGAGTTACATCGGAGGCTTTCGCCAGAGCAATATCGAGGTAGTGCTGGCCCGGGTCGAACCGTAACGCTCGAATCCAGTGGTCGAGCACGCCGCCCAAATCTCTGTGGAGCAGTCGGAATGCTCCAACGCCGAGCGCGATCAGCGATGCGGCCTTTAAGAACTTAAATACCGCGATCAGCCGGAGCAGCCGGTCCTCGGACGATTTCATCTAGAGCCATTATGCCTGAAGCCGAGGATTCGAAGGTTCAGGTAAGTGGGCCAGCGGCACAAAAAGCGCCTAAGATTTTTATGGTCTGGAAGAAAACCTAAACCTCTCGCCTAGTCCACGTTTTAAAAAGCTCCTCACTTTTTAATAGTTGGTCGTCCCAATCAGCGATCTTGGGTTTTACTCCCATTTCAGCAATTAAAAACCGAATTACTTCTTCAATGGTTACCCAACCGGTCGATAAATGAAGCTTATCCAGATCCATTTCTCCGGCGGGGGTATCAACAATCGTTGCAATATGAACATGGTGGCGCGGATGCTCGTTGCGTCTTTGGGAGTGGGACACGTATTCCCATCTGATAATCCATCTGCTATCGGGATTGGAATCTTCGAGAAGATGATAGCTATATGCTAGTGTCCGCAATTTCCAAGTTTGATCTTGCTGTTGCTCGACTTGGAGTTGTTGCGATACCGCTAGGAATAAACCTGCCGAGAACAATGGTGCGGCCATCGGGAAGTCAGCATCGTCCCTAAAAGCAAATTGGGCGAACGGTCTGTCTTTCCGATGAGTCAGGCTCAACGGAGCATCAGTAATTGTTTTATTGAGTAAACCGCTGATATGATCGCGAAAGTTACGGAAAACTTCGGTAGGCCGATCTCCTATCAACTAGAAAATCCTACTCGTGAAGCAGATGCACTAAAGAGGCTAGGTCTTGCCAGAGATAGTTTTCGCCGATCTGACCTGCCTGAACGCGAGAAACGGCATCGTTGAAAGTCAAGCCGAGGGCTTGTGCTTCCCGCTCAATCATCGCTTTAAGCTGAGAATCGCTCATGTCTAGATACCTTCGATAGTAATTAAGGCCTAACCGCGAAGAGAAAAGCCCAAGCTAGTATCGCCTATTATTCGCCTAGTGTCAATAGCTTATGCTGGGCGCTGCAATGCGGAACTCTAACCTCAACAATACTAGCGTTTCGGAAATACTAGCGTTTCGGAAATTTCCATTGATTATAAGCACTTAGGCAACGACAAATGCGCACACGGCATCCGTTCCTGATCGAAGGCCGATCATTGGAGTTGAAAAGAAAACCGTTCCACAATGAGTGAAGTCGTCAGCGCCCATCCGCTATGATAATGAGATTGATCGCTGCGGAGTCTCCATGGCCTTTCCCATCAAAGTCTGCAGTATCTGCTCAGAGGAGTTCGAATTGAAGCCCGACAAGCCGGGTTTCGCCAACCGCTGCCCGGAATGCAGCGTCGAAGAAGCTGCCGCACCCACCACGCAGCCCACGAAGGACGCGGTGCAGCGTAAGTCTGAGAGTGAAGCGAACGAGGCCCGGAGGCAGGCGATGCGGGACCTTCTCTATCGCAAGGATAGCTAACGCCGCCAGATTTGAACCGAGAAAATTTAGGTGAACACCACCGGCCCGAAAGGAGAGTAGCCAAACTGACCGGTGGTGCTTCCGAGGGCAAAGGACCCCTCGAAAAGTTGAGTTCACAGATCCGTTGAGTTCCGAGAGCGGTTGATTTCTGATATCCGTGGAACCGATGCTCGCGCGCCGGGTCTCGACGCGCGAGCAGTTTCGGTTACGGTATGTAGTAACGGATCGAAGTGAAGAACAGGTTGTCGATGCCTTTGGGTGCGATTCCAGGTGCACCGGCAGTCACATCGCCACCTCCGGACCACGCGAACTTTTCCAGATAGGAATACTGCAGGCCCCACTGGAAGCGGCCTTCCGGCCCCTGGTGCAACCTGTGCCAGAAACCAATTGTGCCTTCGATAATGTTGCGAATGTCGCCGGCGCAGGTGCCTCCTGTCCCGGGCGCACCCGTGCCAGATGGCGCTGATTCCGTCGCGCATCCGGTATTGTTCGCGAGAATGTTTCCGTAACCGCCGATCCCACTGGTGGAAGTCGTGTAAGTGGCAATCGAAGGATACGCGGGTTGAGTACCAAATGCCGGGATGGCCGGCGTGTTGGCAACTTTTACGGTCTGGTAGCCCGTGTATTGCGTTCGTCCGGCATACTCGTTGCCGAAGTAGGCGTAAACATCGACCTTCGGCGTGGCATGCCACTCCAATTTGATCAAGGTTTGTTCGTTGCGAATCAGAGCCAGCGTGCCATCAGGCCGGGCCGTCACATCGGACAATTGCGCTGCACCGAAACGGCCGATGCCATCGCCGCCAACTACCTTGATGCCCAGGTCAAACTTCTTCGGGACCAAAGGCAATGCGGCGCTCACGCCTACACCACCGCCAGTCCGCGAGTCGTTGTGTGCGCCGGTAGCCGACGGGGCCGTCAAAACCGCTCCCGTGGTGCTGCTTACGCAACCCGCAGGATTGATCGGCGAACCCTTCAGAATTACCGTTCCGTCTGTGCTGCTGGCGGTTGGACTGACCACAGCGCAGGGATAGATGCGATCCCGGAAGGTGCTGATGATTCCCAGAACCTCATAGTGTCCGAAGCCAGGATCGAAAGCTGCGTTCACCACAACATACGGC
>Ga0210394_10001607_pt1 | contig 35121 bp, 22 predicted proteins | sample IncBWC12MmetaG_FD_160121 | JGI IMG/M metagenome (GOLD analysis project Ga0210394, IMG submission 160121) | Forest soil microbial communities from Barre Woods Harvard Forest LTER site, Petersham, Massachusetts, United States - Inc-BW-C-12-M | ecosystem: Environmental > Terrestrial > Soil >... | reverse complement strand
GACATAGAAGTCGCAAAATACAAGAAGACCAACCATGACTGAGGTCTGGACGAAGTGGGAAGGCCAGGTCATCAACGGAGTCTTTCCGCTGCGCCGCTTTTTGCGCGCCTCAGAGCATAGCGGAGTATTCCTTACCGAATATAAGGCGCAAGACTTGCCCAATGCCGCGATCAAGTTGATCCAGGCCAATCCGACTCAGTCTCAATCACAGCTCGCGCACTGGACGGCGGCGGCCAAGCTGTCCCATCCTCATCTGATTCGACTTCTCGAGACGGGGCGCTGCCAGCTCGGTGGTCTCCCATTTCTATTCGTCGTGATGGAATATGCCGAGCAGACGCTCGCGCAAATTCTTCCCAAACGGGCGCTTACTCCCGACGAAGTGCGGGAATTGTTGGTTCCCACCCTGGACGCAATGGCTTTTCTGCACCGCCGGAACCTGGTGCTGGGTCAGCTCAAGCCATCAAACATCCTGGTCGTCAACGATCAGCTTAAATTGGCGAGTGATACGGTCCGCCCCGCCGGCGCATCCGCGCCGACTGGCGGCGAATTTGCCGAGTACGATGCGCCGGAAACAAAACTCGGCAGTTTTTCCATGGCCGGCGATGTCTGGAGCCTCGGCTTAACCTTGGTCGAGGCTCTGACTCAGCACCCGACTCTGTGGCCCGAGAGTAAATCCGAAACTGCATTCTTGCCCGGCGCTATTCCGCCCACCCTGGAGGGGATCATCCGGCAATGTTTGAATCGCAACCCCGCCGACCGGCCCACCGTCGCGGAGCTGCAAGCCGAGATCAATCCGGCGCCAGCGGCGGCAGTCGCTTCGGTACCGTTGTCCCCAGCGGCACCGCCGTCCCCAGCGGCACCGCCGTCCCCAGTTCCCGCCCCTAAACCACTCGAGACGGTTCCCAAGCCCGTCGTGCACGAGGCACCCATCAGAAGCAAACCTGCCGAGAAGTCGCCACAACACCGCTGGTTAGTCCCGGCGGTCGCGGTGTTTTTCGTCGTGGTGGTCGCGCTTTGGGCTGGCGTGCACGTGCTTCGCTCCCAATACGCCTCGAAGCCAGCTGCCCCTTCGACAGCGGCCGCGGAGAATTCAGAAGCCTCACCGCCCGCGCGCCCCGAGGTCTCCGGCGCTCGTCCCGTAGATCATCCCGCAACACCAGGAGCGAACGACGCGTCGGTGCTGCATGAAGAAATTCCGGAGGTGCCGCTGCACGCCCGCGGCACGATTCGCGGTGTCATCAAAGTCGCGGTTCGCGTGACGGTCGATCCTTCAGGCAATGTCGTCGACGAAGTCCTCGAAGTGCACGGTTCGAGCTACTATTTCGCCCGCCTGGCTATGAATGCCGCCAGCAAATGGAAATTCGTTCCCGTTGACAATCCGCGTGCTCGCAAATGGCTATTGCGATTTGAGTTCAGTCGCGCCGGCGCCACCGGACATGCCGCCTCGAGATAAGCGCGCCAAGGATCGAATGCGCAGCGAGACGGGCAGCCAGGGAGTTCCTGGCTGCCCATGTTCCGACTAAACGATGATCGTTGTGCCGTCGAACTTCGTGAATGTAAAGCCGCTGAAGGGCTCGTTATAAGTGGAGCGCTGATCGCGCAGGATGCTGATGGTGACCGCCTCGCCGAGCAGCAGAGCCTGCTCTGCGTCCGAGCGCCAATGTACACCGGCCATGTCACGCCCCAAGGCAACATTGTCGGCAAGCTTGTTCAGTTCTCCGCCCACCGTGATCTGCCCCGCATCGGCGCCGGTGTAGGCAAGCAAGGACTGACCATCATCGGAAGCGACAACGGGTTTCGGTATCACGAAGCTATCATTGAAAAAAGCCTTAATGGCCGTGGCGCACGCGCCGGCGATCACACCATGGCCCTCACCATAGGAGGGATGCTGGGGGTTGCCTTCGGGATAGGCCGCAGGGAGAAGGTAAGTGCCATACCTTGAAAAAACTTGATCGACCGCCTGAGAGTTCAGCACCTCACCATGGACGGGGTAATTTGCCACTCCCGTCATGGTGTTATGCACAAGGCCACCGTAGGCAAGGGGGCGCAAGGCACGATGTACGAACCATTTCTGATACCACATTGCCTTCAGCGCCCGGTTTGCGACTTCGCCCAGCAGATCGAGGATGTGCTGTGAGCCGAAGGTTTGAACTCCGGCCTGATTTGCGATGGCAAGATAAGGGTTCCCGGGATTGAACGGGGCTCCGTGGGTGAGCAGCCACTGCGCCGCGAAAAGGTACGCTTGGAATGAGATGTCCGAATGGACCCAAGCTCCCAAATCGCGCCCGTTCTTGATGTAACTCGTGCCGGAAATCGTGTTGGCCGGGAAAGGGCCTTGTCCATTTTGCACTGCCAGCCAGGACGAGAAACTCGTCATGTAGTCTGTGCCTGGAGCGTAGGCGTTGAACTTCTGCGCAACGCTGAGAGTTCCGAAGTTCACTGGCATCAGGAAAAATTGCGAGAGGTATGGCCCGATCAGATCACCCGGGTTAATTCCGCGAAACAGCGTGGCGGATGTGACCTTGCCATTCACTTTTGGCCCTGCGAAGTCGGAGAGCTTGTTGAGTTCGATGATCGCCGCGGCGGTGATCGGCTCCTCGCCGTACTGGGAAAAAGGAATGTCGCGCGCGAGGGCCATCCAGTAGTCCTCGACCATCTCGCCTGCCCGCTCCGCACTCGCCAACTTGGGCGAAGGCGGGATGGTGAGTTGGGCGCTGTCTGTGCCTTCCAGATCGAATGCCAGTCCTCCCTGAGGACCGGAAAGTTTGGTATTTCCGCCCAACGGGATGAGCGCGAAATCACTTGGATTGCCGCTGTGGACGGCTGTCAGCAAAGCCTCGTAGGCGGCCGGGTCAACCTCACCAATGCTGTTGTGCGGCAGACCCTGGGAGTAGTTACCGATGAAGTTGGAATACCGCTCCTCGTCGCCATTTGCGACCTGGCGAGGAACGGCAACCTTGCGTTCTTCGAGGGCCGCCGTGCGCCGAATTCGGTAGGACCGCGATCTGCGCGATTGCCCGTCATCATCCTCCGCGCCTTGACCATCATCATCGCCGGCTTTGGCCTTCTCGCCTAAAAACAACGAAGGCCCAACCGCTGTAGCGGCTGCGACCGCGGTGGAAGCACTCAGGCGACCAAAGAACGAGCGTCTGCTCAGGGGATTGGGTGCTGCGGCAGTAGCCATATCTTCAGCGTCGGGTATGCCTGTATCTCCATTCTTATTCATTGCAGTCTCCTTCGAAGAATTATGTTTGGACGCATGAGCATGGTCAGAACGCGGGAGATCGCTCCGTCATTCGCAGAGTTGGAGTCGATGAATGCGCAGCAATCAATTCATCCATGAAATGACCCTTCGATGGTTCTTGTTATCAATCCAAAGTAGACACCTGCAAACCTCGGACGTCAATCAAGGGGGACACCTGAACCTACGATGAATTTCCCAGGCATAAAACCAGGCCGGATTGGATCCATCGTGAAATCCGCGGGCTATACTGTTCGTCTTCACCGGGAGGATCGCAATGTCGGCGCAGGCTCGCGTGGGCGCGTGGCAGATCGGCGAATGGATCGTGGACCCGAAGGACGACACGCTCAGCCGTGACGACGTCTGCGTGAAAATTGAGCCCCGCATGATGCGCCTGCTTCTATGCCTTGCGGAATCACCCGGCGAGGTCGTGAGTCAGGAGCATCTGCATACCGAGGTTTGGACGGGCGTAGTCGTCGGGCCGGCATCGGTATATCAGTCTGTTTCGCAGTTGCGGAAAGTCCTCGGCGACACCACCACTCCGGCCAGTTACATCGAGACCGTCGCGCGCAAGGGCTATCGTCTCGTAGCACCGGTGCGCCGCCCCAAACAGCCCGGCGTTGCAGCACCCGAAACCACAGCACCCGGTGCGCCCGCACAGACCCATCCGCTCCGTTGGATTGTGGGGCTGACCGCCGCAGTGATCCTCATCGCGATGGGCATTTTCTTGACTTTGCGACCGGCGGGCCGCGCCTCGGGAACCTCGATTGCAGTCATGCCCTTCGTCGACATGACCACCGGCAAGACGGAGCGGCCGTTCTGCGATGGGGTCACTGAGGAGCTTTCTAATTGGCTGGCGCAGATCCCGACATTACGCGTAGTCGCGCGCAGTTCGGCAAACGCGTTTCGGGACAAGCAAACCGATGTGCGCGAGATTGGCCGCGCACTCGGCACCGAGCACGTACTCGAGGGCTCTTTGCGTCGCTCCGGCAATTTAGTTCGCGTGAGCGTACAACTAGTAGCCACGCGGGACGGTTACAGCCTCTGGTCGGGGTCGTATGATTCCGCGCTGACCGATGTCATTAAAGTTCAGGAGCAGGTGGCCCGTGCCGTGGCGAGCAACCTGGAAATCCGTCTGAGCGACGCCACGTCGGCGAAATTTGCCGACCGGCGGAGCAGCAATGGTCAGGCGTACTCCCTCTATCTCATCGCTCGCTATCATCAACAGCAGGGAACCAAGCAGGACAACGAGCGGGCGATCGAGCTTTATGGGCAGGCGATTGGCGCCGATCCCAGCTTTGCGCTGGCGAAAATCGGCCTCGCCTACGCGTACTTGAATCAGCGCTACTTCAACGACCGGCTCATCGCGAGTATTGCGCAGGACGCGCAGCCTTTGCTGGCGAGCGCCGCTGCGAGCGCTCCGCAATTGGCCGACCTGTACGTGGTACGCGGCGCGCTCGAGACCGAGCTCCTGCAGCACGACGCCGCGATTCGGGATTTGCGTCACGCGATTGCCCTCAATCCTAATTCACGCGACGCGATGTCGGAGCTCGGGTTCCACCATCTGGTGACCGGCGCCCCGAAAGAAGCATTGCAATACTACAGTCGTGCCACCGAGCTCGACCCGCTCGATCACAACCTCCATGCGCAGCGCTGTCTCGCCTTGTCGGATCTTGCGCTGTTCGCCGATGCCGCTGCCGCATGCGAGACGGCTCGAGCGCTGGCTCCCGGTGCGGCCTGGGTCTACAACGCTTCGAGCGCCTTCGAAGAGGCGCGGGGACGAATCGGCGACGCACTGAGGTGGAACGCAGCGGCGCTCGCGCGCAGCCCTGGCGTTCCGGAGATCTACGCCCAGAGAGCCGAATGGCAATTGAGCCTGGGTCTTCCGGAGCGCGCGCGCGAGACTTACGAAGCCGGGATGGCCGCGACGGGCAACGAGGGTACTAACGTTGCGCTGACATGGCTTGGACTGGTGAGCGTCTACGCGCATGGAGGTGTGGGTGCCATGCACGAGTGGATGGCCGCGCGTGGTTTGGAGTCTGCCAAAAATCCAGAGTTGCTGTTTGAAATGGCTGCCGCGGAGCTCATTGCCGGTGACGCGCGGGCAGCGCGAGCGTTCGTCGATCGAGCGCTTGGATCTCCCGACCTGAAGGGGGATGTTCTCGCAAGCCCCTGGCTTGCCCGCTCGGGCCGTTCGTACTTGTTGATCGCGGCCGCGGCGCGTCAGGCGAGCGGAGATCCTACATCCGCCATGCAAAGCCTCGCCCAGCTCAGCGCGCTGCTGAATCGTTTGACAGCCGCCGGCATGCGCCGTCATGGCGTGTACGAGTTGCAGGCGCAGGCGGCAGCGTTGCGCGGAGACGCTGACGCGGCGATGCTCGCGTTACAGCGCGCGGCGGATCAGGGATGGCGGGATGTGTGGCTGGCAGAACATGAGCCGTATTTTGCAGCGCTGCGCGCGCGCGCCGATTTTCGGACGCTCTTGGAGCGCATCCAGCGAGAAAATGCGGCGGAAAGCGCCAAGCTCGGTGCCGATGCAGCCCTTCCGGCGGCACCGCAGAGTTAACTCAAACTAGTGCGGCGGCCATTGGTTGGGGCCTCCACCGCTGCCCCCCCGCCAAGCGTTGATGGCCTTGAGCAATGCATCGGCAATGACCGACACTTCGATCAGCCGCACGGTCGGTTGTATTCCTTGCCAGAGCTTCGGTATGGATGCAAGGACCGGCCAGTTTTGTGCGAGCAGAAAATTCGCGAGTCGATCGCGAAGCGATCCGCTGCCGTCGGGCACAGGCGGCTGCTGCAGCACGCAAGCCTTCAACAGTACGTCCATAAACATGTCGAAATCCGCGATTACGCTTGGACCCGCCTGCGTCGGATCAGGCCACGGATCGGTCGTCGAGCTGATGAACTCAGCGATGAACGCACTCATGAATTTCGTGCGCAGTTTCTGGGTCGCGACCTTGTGTTTGGCGGCTTTCTTGACTGCTGGTTTCTTTTTCTTGACCATGGCGCCCTCCCGTTGGCCCGTACTCTACGCCCACCTGATTCCCAGTACTATTGCAAGATCGTGATCAGTTTGTAGGCTCGCGCAAGGAGGCCGTCATGAGAATCTTACTCTCCCGGGTCACTACCTTAAGCGCCGCCCTGGCTCTAGCGGTTGCATTTTCGCAGCCGGCCGGAGCCGCTACGGTGGTGCTGCCCCTGGTCGACCTGGAGCCCCAATACGCGTCCCAATTGTGCTGGGCGGCCGGGGACACCATCGCAGTCAACAGCTTCTTCACGGCGAGCTGCCAGACGGGTGCAAATCCGGGCCGAACCAGCCAGGCAATCGATGCCGCCTACAACGTACTCGGTATCACCAGCCTGGCCGGTCTGCAGTCGACCGTGGCCAGCAATCCCGCCGGCGTCACAAACGCACTGTCGGCGTGCGAGACGAACATCCAGGGATGCAACTATCGCGGCACGCCCGGGTTGTTGGGGCTCAGCTATCAAATGAGCTCCGGCACCGGCCTCAGTTGGACGGTGGCAAAGCAGCAGATTGACGGCGGCCATCCATTTCTATTCGTTTGGGACTATCCCTCGAGCGGAGACCCCTCAAAACCCAGCGGGAACCATCAGCTTGTGGCCATCGGGTACTCCGACGACTCAGGCCAGCAGTTGGTGATCTGGGATCCGTGGCCGGTACCCGACACCTTGCCGGTGGGGGTCCCGGGATGCGGCCCGGTGAGCGTCGGTCTCACCGCGGCGCAGCTCATGGCAGGTCACAGCAAAACCATCGACTTCAGCGTTTATACCGATCCGCTCAGCGACATGGGGGTGACCGCCGTTCACGGCCTCGATCAATTCAACCTGGCGCTGGCTGCGCAACCTGCGCGACCAGAGCCACCCCAAAACCTGCAAGTCGACGTCGTCGATGGCAAAAAAATGCAGCCGCTGCCCCCATCGGGCGCGCGTACACGCGCGCAGCCGATGGCTGGGGTGTCATTCGCTGCGGCACTGCTAAATGCACGATCGCAGGGCAAACGGCAGGCGCTCAGCGCAAGGCTTGACGTCGGTGTGCCCTTCCCGATCGTTGGGATTGGACTTGAACAATTGCGGCGGGCTGGCTCAGACCCGACCCGACTGCTTACACAGATGACCTCCGCGGTGCTATTTCCTCTCGAATCGAATGGGATGGTCGTTGATGCGTTTCTGTTGCTGTTTTCACACGGGACCTGGGAGCGTGGGGGCTATGCAAACACGGAGATCACGAGACTCCTGGTGCAAGCGCGTCTTCGATACGCCAACGCACATCACCTCAATCCGCAGGACTTCTATATGGTCTCGGTGCCCGGACTCGCAGCCTTTTTCGCGGCCTACGGACCGGGCCGCAAGGCCGTGCTGATTCCTGCCTCAAGCGACCCGTTGATCGGCGCGGTGGCCGGAACTGCGGTGCCGGCCGCGATGGAACTTACCCGTCTGCGCGACGCGGCCGGTCGGCTGGAAGCCGGCACGCAAGGCACAACGCCTCCGGCGCACCACTGATTGCGGTCCCCATAGCGCGACGTCGCCTCCTGCTATGAGCCATTCGCTCGAAGATGCGGAGGGCGGGTCGGACCGGCCAACCGGCCGCGACGTGCACCATTTGGCATTTCCCAGAGTGTTTTGTTTGACCAGAGTCGCAGAGAAGTGTGACCCAATCCGCTAGGGTAAGTGTCGCATCCTGGAGCTCCACCTACACGGAAGAAGCGACAATGATTCAGTTGGGGACAATGGTTGCGCGCGCTGCGCCGAACCCGCCAGCCAGTAGAGCTTCGGTGGGCTAAGGGGATCAGCGATGTCCGCCCTGCGCACATTGATCCTCGTGGCGGGCGCCAGCGTACTGTTCGCCCAGCCCCTGAGATCTGCCGAAGTGCACCTCTCCTGCGTTTGGCAGTCCCACGGAGCGGGCCACGAGAAGCGGGCCTTCGAAGTGACGATTGATCAGCAGGCACAACGGGCGCAAATCAGCGGCAACTATTCATTGCCTGCGACCATCTCCGAGACTCAAGTCTCGTTCGCCGTTAACTTGAGCGGCTCGATCTTCCAATACGTCATCGATAGATCGTCTGGATTCGGCACCATAACCATCAAGGATCAAGTGATTTACAGCGGTATGTGCACGATCGCCGATTCTGCGCACCAGGCTCTTTAACGAGTTCCACCAACCCGGGTTTACTGCCGCTAGTCGTCGCTGTCCTTCGGCCTCGAATGCTTGATGTAGAGCATGGCCGGCGGCGGTTGCGAGCCCATGGCATCGCGCCACAGAATCAAATTGAGCACATTTGGATCTGCTCTATCCGCATGGCGAAAGTCCATCTTTCCCGACAGACTCGCGCCGCTGGCAGTGGCGCTATTCGCCCGGTAAATGAGTCCGTTGTCGCGATTGGACACATCTGCGTCGTAGGCAGGCTGATCCCCCGGTCCGGCAAAAAGACTGGAGATCAACGAGGCAAACGCATCGTTGTTGTTCATCGGCGGAACTTCCAGCAGCGTCTCCATGGTTCGCAGCATGCTCACAGTCGAATAGAACCGGCTGTCAATCACAGCGCCCAGCCCGTCCTTCGGGTGTGGTGCGTACTTGCTGACGACGATGCCGAGCGAACGGTGCGAGTCCACGTGATCGGCACCGGCCTGCGCATCATCTTCCAGAATGAAAATCGCCGTATCGTCCCAGTACGCCGAATGCGAGATTGCTTCCACCAAGCGGCCGACCGCGAGGTCATTGTCCGCGACCGAGGATTTTGGAGTCGGGCCGCCCACCGTCGTCCCGGCGGTATGATCATTCGGCAGCCGCAGCTGGATAAAGTTGGGCATGGTGTCGTGACCGCTCGAGCGGTCGAGTTTCCACTGCGCAAAATGTCGCAGAAAGATGCCGACTCTGATCTGATCGGGCACGCGCAGGTTGAAGTCGGGCGCTTCCGGCGCGAAATGTCCCACCAGTTCCGGCTTGGTCGCGATGTTGCCGGCCAACCGGGGAATGGCCCATGGCCACAGGTTCGTGCCTCCGCCCCACTCCTCGGGCATTGCCGCGCCAGGCTCAATGGTTGGGTTCGAACAATGCGCGACCGCGCCTGGCATCGCGCCCAGCTTCGGATCGGCGATGCGCTTGCGCCCCTTCGCATCGTCGCAAAAGATCGACGAGATGTATTCGGCAAAATGATAGAAGGTCTTGCCATGGGCCGCGAAGTTGGTCCACAGATACCCGCTCGCGGGCTCGGCCACATCGGGTATGTGCTGCAATAGCGGGTAGCCATCGGCCACTACACCCTCATAGTCGTAGGTGCGCTGTTCGTTGCGGTAGAATTGCTGCCACGTTTTTTCCACATAGTCGGTGCTGATGGCTGCGTTCGACCACACGTGGCCATCGCCCGACACCTCGCCGGAATCAAAGAAATTGTCGAGTACTCCAAATTGCAGCGCGAGTCGATGCTCATTCGGCGTCGTCTCCGCACCATACATCGCGAGCGCTGCATCGCCATTGCCAACAGGCTTGCCGTCTTTGGCCAGGTCGCCTAACACCTGGTCGTAGGTGCGGTTTTCCTTCAAGACATAGATCACATGCTTGATCGGGTTGACTCCGCCGGCGAACTGAATCGTCTCCTGGGCCGCCTTCATGCGGTTCGACTGCAGTACCACATCCGTCGCGGCCTTGAGTCCGGACTCAATCCCCGCCTCATCGAGCTGCGCAATCGCGCCGTACAGCAGTGTTGGCCCGTAAGTAAACTTCAGCTTCGTCATCGCCAAGCCCTTGGTGGCATCGGTCGGCCGCTGCGCCGTGTTGTTGGGACCGGTCCCTGTGCCCTTGGCGCTCGCGACAAATAGGTGACGGCCATCCGACGCTAAAGCGATCGGCATCAACTCGGTTGGTACGAAGCCGATCGGTTCGCTCATGCCGGAGGTCGCAAGCCCGTGGGGGTCGAGAATCGCCACTGCGTCCGATCCTAAATTTGCCGCGTACAGCCGCGATCCGCTTGCATTCTGCGCAAGAGCGCTGGGTTCCGCCCCGAAATAGCTCTGTCCGGGCAAGCGAGTATCGAAATAGCCTCGAAGAGTGAATTCGTGAACTTTCGTCGCGCCTTTCTTCCCAATGCTGATTGCTGCTACTGCATCCCGATTCGACAGCGCCGCGTACAGCAACCCGGCACGCTCATCCAGCAGCAATGCACAGGGGTGCGATCCTGGCGCGGTCGCCGACTTCGGCTTCATTAACGACAGACGTCCGCTTACCGTGCCCTCTACCAGGTCCAGCTCGACCACCTCACTGACATTCCACAGGGCAACGAATGCTCGCCTGCCATCCTGCGTCGCGACCACGGCAATCGGATAGGTCGCTGGAACGTTTTCGCTGACCGACAGATCGAAGCTGCGCGCGACAACCCCGGATTGTGCATCGAGCAGTACGACGCTGTCGGAGAGGTTTTCCGCCACCAAAATTGCTTCATGCGCACCGGACACGATCGCGATCGCGGCCGGATACGGAGTGACCGTATGGCCATCGCTGCTCAACAAGCTGCTGTGGCGGCCGGGCGCAAGCACAACCCCGGACAGGGGTAGAAACCGTTCAGGCTTCAGCTCGCCCTTCGAAAATGCATACACGACGATGCCATTGCCGGTCTTGCGCTGCCCGTCGCCCTGCAGATCGGTCGATGAAGCAAGGCTTGCATAGACCCGCGTCCCGTCGGTACTGAATGCGAGGCCTGCGAAGAACGCCTGGGTGGTATCCAGCAGGGTGCGCGGCTCGGGAAAATCTTTCACCGCCCCAGTGCGTGCATCGAGCACGGCGAGCGACTGCATGTAACCTGATTCGAAGCTGCCATAACCGGCGTTCAGCGATACCACCCAGCGCCGATCCGGCGATACCGCGAGCGCCATCGGCAGACTGTTGACGCGCTGGGCATTGCCCGGAGCCGGCAACATCAGCTGCTTGCCGGTGGGTAAATCCAGCCACTGCGTGTTCGCGGCCTGCTGCGCATGGCCGGTTGCCGCGCACAACGCTAGACCAGCCGCCAATCGTAAGTGCTTCATCGCCCTAAAACCTGGCGCTGAGCGCCATTTTCTCGGTGCCGCGGTACAGCTTGACCCCAACGGTTGAATTTGGCGCGCACGCAGCCACCGCGGCCTCGAGCTCCGCCAGCTCTTTGATTGGATGACCATCGAACTCGTAGAGAATGTCGCCAATGATCACGCCTGACTTTTGCGCCACCGAGCCGCTGTTGACGCCGATGATCAAGATACCCGCTCGACTCGGTTGTTCAGGTGCCGCGGACACCGGCATTCCAACGATGCCGAGATCCAGTTTGAGCGACGCGCTGGCGGCCTTCTCTTTGGTGACGGACGCGCTCTCTTTGACGCTGACGGCGCCCTCCTTACCGATGACGGTGTTTGCCTTGGCGCTTGAGACCGCACTCATGGATTGGTCTACCTTGGCCAGAAAGCCGGCGATCTCCGCGCTCGAAAGTCCGCCGCTGTAGTCGGGACCCGGCTTCGCTGTGATCTTGAACGTCAAAATTGTTGGCTTACCCGGCACATTCCCTGCCGCTATTTGGCGCAGGTCTGCCTCGTCGACAGCAAAGCCGATGAGTTCGGTGTACACGCAATCGCCAACCGCGCAAGCCTCTCGTTGGGTGCGAATCTGGGTCGCGGGCACTGACTTCGGGCCGCCTACCCACTGATAATCCGCCGTCTGATAGAAGCGCCGATTGCCGCTGTAAATGGTCATGGCAATGACCTGAAACGACTTCTGGCCGGTGGTCCTGTCGATAACCGCCTTGAGGTATTCGTCGTTCCACACCATTTTCATCGGGCCGGTACGTACCACGTAGCCTTTCTCGGTCGTGATCGTGGTGGTGCCTTCAGCCTTGTCGTCCTTGGCGGTCGCGGTATCCCTGAAATGCTCCATCGTGAGCGACAGAAGCGGCGGATTTTTAGCGCTTGCGGTGTTTGCGATAATGCCGAGGATGATCAGGATGGCGAGTGCGGCGATGGGGTTTTTCAAATTCTTCTCTTTCTCATCGTTTAGGAACCCTGAATGTTAGCCGATCGACAGCTCATCAACCATGGCGATGATGCCGGCCAGAACCGCGCCGCTCACCCTCAGTCGGCAGCTCTCGATTTCCTGACGGCTGAATGATCTCGACACGGTTTTGCCGCTGACTTCGATTTCGATTTTTGAACCGGTAGCCACATGATCGGCGGTCTCGATGTCGGTATACCGGATGCTGCCGAAAAACCCGTGCGGCACCAGCCGGCTCTTTATTTCGTGCCTGATCTTGCCTAAGCCGGTGTCGAATTCCTCGCGAGTTTGTTTTTCCTCCATCGGTTCCTCCGTTGCGTAGCGACTAAGCGCCGAGCGCAATGCTCAACATGCTGATGGATCCCAGTTCGATGCCATCGACGAGAACCTGCAGTGCATCGTCGGCACGCTGCAACGCAATTACATACAAAAGCGGCAGGTAATGCTCTGGTGTTGGAATGCTCATCGAACCATCCTCGCCCAATGCCGCCATATTCGTGAGCGCCGCGTGGTCATGGGCGATGAGCCGGGAGCGCACGCTTTCGTTGAAGCGGGTGGCCCAGATGAACGGCCCTGCTCCCTCCGCGCGCATCGCCATGCGCAGATTGTGCACCACATTGCCGCTGCCGACCACGAGGACGCCCTCGTCCCGCAACGGCGCCAAAGATTTCGCCAACTCATAGTGGTACGCGAGCGGCTGCGTGCCATCGATGCTGAGCTGCACCACCGGGATGTCCGCCTGCGGATAGACGTGTTTGAGCACCGACCAGGTACCATGATCGAGCCCCCACTCAGTCGTATCGGCGCCAACCGCAGTGCCCACGAGCAAATCGATCACGCGCGCTGCCAGCTTCGGATCACCGGGCGCCGGATATTCGATCTCATAAAGGGCAGGCGGAAATCCCCCGAAATCGTGAATCGTCTTAGGTGTCTGCATTGCAGTAACCGCCGTGCCGCGCGTATACCAATGCGCCGAGATGCACAGAATGCTGCGTGGACGCGGCGCGCGAGCGCCGAAGTTTTGCCACGCCGCGGTATAGCGATTTCTTTGCAGTGCATTCATCGGACTTCCGTGTCCGAAAAACACGGCAGGCTGTCGTGCGGTCTCCACTTCTATCGGCTGCTCCGTCTCTTCAGGATGGCCTGTTCTACTTCATCCAGTCGATCCTTGCCGAACCACATCTCATCATCCACAAAAAATGTCGGCGAACCGAATGCACCGCGTTCCACCGCCCGCTCGGTGTTCGCGATCAGCTCTGCCTTCACAGCCGGGGAAGTGGATTCCGCCATCAGCCTCGCGGCGTCGAATCCTGATTCCGTCAATGCCGCGGCGAGCACCGCGGGGTCGTCCAACTTCTTGTGATCGACCCACATGTGCCGGTACAACTCATCGACGTAACGATCGAACACCCCTAAATTACGCGCTGCGATCGCGCCGCGCATTAGGCTAAGGGTATTGACCGGGAAAAACGGCGAGTACCCAAAGCCTTGGATGCCATGTTTGCGGACGAAACGTTCGACTTCGAGCCGCTCATACTCAGGTTTGTTGCGAATATGCGCGAAAGCAGTTGCGGGCGACTGATTGCCGGTCGCTTTGAAGATCCCGCCCAACAGCACCGGCACGTAATTGAAGCGCACTCCGGTGCGCGCCTCGATCGCAGGAATCACTCGATGAGACAAAAAGGCGTTTGGACTTCCGAAATCAAATAGAAACTCGACCCGCGGCAGCTCACTCACCATTTTTCTCCGAAGGGGCGAATCTCCTGCTCGAACGTCCAGGCATCGGGCGATTGGCGATAGAGAGCCCAATAGGCGTCGGCGACCGACTTAGGATTCATCAAGCGCCCGGGATCGAGATTATCGACAGCTGCCTGTCCTTCACGCGCTGCGATGCGGCCGCGCACGAACTCCGTATCGACGCCGGCGTCGATCACCAGATGGGCGACATGAATGTGTTTCGGCCCCAATTCTCGCGCCATTGCCTGCGCGAGTCCGCGCAGCGCAAATTTGGCGCTGGCGAACGCGGCGTAGCCGATGCCGCCGCGCAATCCCGCAGTCGCTCCAGTAAAGAAAATCGCGCCTTTTTCCCGGGGCACCATGAGGCGCGCTGCCTCGCGTCCGGCGAGAAATCCCGACCAGCACGCCATTTCCCATACCTTGCGAAATACCCGGTCCGTGGTTTCCAGAATTGGAAACTGCACGTTGGCGCCGATATTGCAAATGCAAATCTCGAGCGGCGCGCAATTCTCGGCGTCCTTCAAGAATGCCGTGACGTCCTCCGAGACCCGCGCATCGAGTGTGCGTCCGAACGCCCTGCCGCCGGCAGCCTCGATCTCGGCAACCAGGGGCGCCAGTTTCTCCCCGTTGCGCCTTCCGGTGAACACGGCAAACCCCTCGGACGCGAATTTCCGGGCGATTGCAGCCCCGATGTAGTCGCCGGCTCCGATGACCGCGACCGATGCGCTCCTTTGTGCCATGCCAGGCGTAGCCTATTGTTTTATAAGCATATTGATCAGTTGCCTCATGGCCGCGCGCGCGGGGGGACCTAACCCAAGCGTGCGACACATCACACTCGGAAACGGATTTGAGGTCAAGAACAAAAAAACCCCTGCAGGGTGCAAATGTTTTTCGCCGACGGCCGATATATCTAGCTTGATGGATTGGGACAACAGATAGCGCGCCGGCGATATCCAAAGGATGCGGGTTTACGTTCCCGTTTCGATTCGACACAAAACGGGGCGCTGCGCGGTTGCCGTCGCGCCCCCAGTGCGGGGTATGGATGGTCAGAGGTTACATGCGTTGGTGCAGCATCTGCGTGCTCGCGATACTGCTCATTATCGTCAGCCGTACCTCCCTCGCGCTCGATCCGACGCTCCGCTTGAGCCAGTACTTGGTCGAGAATTGGCAGATCCAAGATGGATTGCCGCAGACTTCCGCGCAAGCCATCGCCCGAACACCCGACGGCTATTTGTGGGTCGGCACTCAAGAAGGCCTGGCGCGCTTCGACGGTGTCCGGTTTACCGTGTTCATCAGCGGCAAAGACGTCGACATTCCGACGAAGCAGATCTCGACGTTATTCGTCGATGCGGGCGGACGGCTCTGGGTGGGAACGCGATCGGGAATCGCGGTACTCGAACAGGGCCACTTCAGATCATTTGGCAAGTTTCCCGCGCTTGCCCACGGCTATATCGCCGCGATTACCCAGGACCGCGCCGGCCACATCTGGGTGGGTACCGAGAAAGGTCTGACTGAAATCGATGGCGAAAGTGCTCGTGACTACGACTTGTCGACTGGGCTCATCGATAATCGGGTTCAAGCATTGTTAGAAGACCGCCAGGGTGTTCTGTGGATCGGCACTGCCGGCGGCCTGCAGCGTTTTGACGGGAAGTGCTGTGCCGTAGTATCGCTGGACACAGCGAGCGCCGCTCCCTCCATCACCGCATTGCATGAGGATGGCAAAGGCACGCTGTGGATAGGAACGGCCACGGGAGCCTTGTACCGGCGTAGCAAAGAGAACGTCGAACAGCTAGCCAAACCAGGACAACTGGGTTCCGTTGTGCAGGCCATTACGCACGATCACGACGACAATCTCTGGATAGGAACCCGCGGCGGCGGTCTTGTCAGATGGCACAACGGACGATTCGATTCGCTCACCGACAATCTATTTGCCACCAGCGACCTGCGTGCGCTGCTGGAGGACAACGAAGGAAGTCTGTGGGTCGGATCCTATGGCGTGGGACTGCTGCGGTTGCGGGAGGGAAAGTTTGCAACCGCCGGGGAGTCCGAGGGCCTGCAGGGAAATCTCACCTGGAGCCTCACGCCGCGCAAAAGCGGCGGCATATGGGTGGGCTCCGACGGGGGCTTGAGCAGCTATGTCGATGGCAAATTTCAGCATTTTGCCGGTCCGCAGGGTCACGAGAACATCCGGGTGCGAGCCGTGCTGGAAGACCGCCAGGGCGCGCTCTGGGCCGGCACTACGGGCGCGGGAGCGTTTCGCATCGACCCGAGCGGCATGAGTGTCTTCAATCATGACAATGGGCTGTCGGGCGATTCAGTGCTGGCTCTTTTTGAGGACCACAGCAACAAAATGTGGGTCGGCACGAATCAGGGACTCGATGTCATCGTGGACGGCCGCGTGACCTCCATGCAATCTTTATTGGGAAGCTGGAGCCGCAGCGCCGTTCATCTGATTTATGAAGACCGCACCCGCAAACTCTGGGTTGCGACGGGGACACAGGGCCTCTTCCTCATCGACGCGGGCATTGCACACCATTTCACCATGGCCGACGGCCTGCCCAGCGATTGGGTTATTTCGATCCACGAGGACGACCGGGGAGAAATGTGGTTGGGGACTACCGACGGCCTGGCTTTGTGGCGCGACGGCAAGATCATTTCGCTCGCGAATCGAGGCGGCCCTCTGCAGGAAACCATCCTGGGGATCCTCGAGGACGATGCGCATCACTTCTGGCTCACTACCAACAAAGGTCTGGTATCGGTTGCGCGCAGCGGGCTCGACGCGGTAGCAGCCGGCGGGACCATTTTGCCGGAGTTCCGTATTTATAAATTGGCCGATGGGTTGCGCACCGCCGAATTTGCGGGTGGCAACACCTCTCCTGGCTGCCGCTCGCCGGATGGGCTGCTTTGGTTCCCCAGCATTCGCGGCATCGTCAGGGTCAATCCTCACGAGTTCAAGACAAATACCTTGCCGCCGCCCGTGCACATCGAGGAGGTGCTCGTCGATGGCGTGCCTTTAAGCATCGCTGATGCAGCCAAGATTGCCCCTGGCGCGCGACAGTGGGAATTTCATTACACCGGCCTCAGTCTCCTGGTGCCGCACAGCTCGCACTTTAAATATCGTCTCGAAGGATTCGACAGTAAATGGATCGATGCCGGCGCCCGCCGCACCGCCTACTACACGCAGCTGCCGCCGGGTACCTATAGTTTTCACGTGATTGGCAGTAACAATGATGGCGTGTGGAATGAGAGCGGCGCGAGCTTTCGCTTCACGCTCAAACCGCATTTCTACCAAACCATCTGGTTCGCTCTGCTCTGCATCGTCGGGCTCATTGCCGCCGTGGCCACTTGGTATCGTCTGAGGGTAGGACGTCTGCGCCGCCTAGCCCATGAACTCACCGAACAGGTGGCGCTGCGCACGCAAGATCTTGAATCGGCCAATGCCGCGCTTCTGCTGGCCAAGGAGCGCGCCGAGCTTGCGGGACAGGCCAAGTCGCAGTTCCTGGCCAATATGAGCCACGAGATTCGAACCCCGATGAATGGCGTGATCGGAATGACCGAATTGCTGCTCGATACGAAGCTCGATCGCACGCAGCGCGATCATACCGAGACGATTCGCGACAGTGCGGGTGCGCTGCTGACCATCATCAATGACATTCTCGACTTCTCGAAGATCGAAGCCGGCAAGCTGGATGTCGAGCAAATTGAGATGGATTTGCGCAGCATCATGGATGATGTCGCGCATCTTCTGGCGATCCAAGCGCATGCCAAAGGGCTGGAGTTGATAACCAGCGTCGACCCGTTCCTGCCCGACTGGGTCCTTGGCGATCCAGGCCGCACGCGGCAGGTCTTGCTCAATCTTGGCAGCAACGCAATTAAGTTCACCCGCCATGGCGAGGTATCGATCGAACTGCTGATGGCCTCCGCGGATTCCGAAGGGACGCTGATCCGCTGCAATGTGCGCGATACCGGCATGGGCATTCCGGCAGAGCGCATCGATTCTCTATTCCAGCCCTTTTCGCAAATCGATGCATCGACGACACGCCACTTTGGCGGCACCGGTCTCGGCCTGTCCATCGTGAGCCGATTGGTTGCGCTGATGCACGGCGAAACCGGCGTGGAAAGCACCGTGGGAGCAGGCTCAAATTTCTGGTTTACAGCCCGCTATGGCGCCTGCACGAGGAAGACGAACGTGCAGCGCTTGAATATCAAAGTCCTCGAACAAAAGCGCGTGTTGATCGTCGATGACAATGCGACCAATCGCAAGGTCCTGAGCCAACAGCTCACCCAGCTTGGGATGATACCGACCAGCGTGGACAGCGCCGACGCGGCGATGCAGGTTCTGCGCGATAGTGTCGAGCATGCGCCCTTCGATCTTGCCGTGCTCGACTACATGATGCCGGTCTGTGACGGATTCGAACTGGGTCAACGAATATCCGAGGACCCCCGTTTTGCCGCGATGCGGCTGGTGTTGCTCTCCTCTGCGCACGGCGGCAAGCGCGGCGCGCAGGACTTCGCGCAGCTCGGATTTGCGGCCTACATATTGAAGCCCGTATCGCACCGCGACTTACGCGAATGTCTGGGGCGCGTCATGTCGATGGAGCCATCGCGGCCGCACGAAAATACACAACCCATTCTCGTTGCGGAACACTCACGCGATACGCCGGACTTGCGAATCCTGCTGGCCGAGGACAACCTGGTGAATCAAAAAGTGGCGCGTGGCGCACTGGAAAAAATGGGGTTCAAGGTCGACATTGTAAGCAACGGCGCCGACGCCGTTGCTGCCTGGAAGACCGGCCGGTATCACATCATTTTCATGGACTGCCAGATGCCCGTCATGGACGGGTACCAAGCAGCGCGGGAAATCCGCCGGCTCGAAAGTGGTGCAAAACATATTCCGATCGTCGCGCTGACCGCAGATGCCATGAAGGACGCGGCGCAGAACTGCCGGGAAGCGGGTATGGATGAATATTTGACCAAGCCGTTTGATCGCAAGCGGCTGCGTGAAACCATCGACCGGCACTTGCCGGCGTCCAAGCCCGAGAAACTGACGGCCAGCAATGGCTTCGGGGCCTCGCCGCCGGTCAACGGCGCCGCGCCCCGCAACGGCGATGCGCCCAGCAACGACGATGCGCCGGTGGACTGGGATCGACTGATGAAAATATCGGACGGCGATGAGGCGTTTGCACAAGAATTGGTGCAGCTGTTCATTGAATCCGGCGATGCAGCGTTGCGGGATATCACCCTTGCTTTGCAGCGCGGCGATCTGGCAACTGTCGGAAGAGTGGCGCACTCATTCAAGGGGTCGAGCGCCAATATTTTTGCGCAATCCGCAAGTACCGCAGCCGCCCGGCTGGAACAGGCCGCGCGCGCGGGAGACGCTGAGCAGCTGGCACCGCTGGAAGAGCATTTGCGGTTGGAGGCGAATCGGGCCACAGATTTTCTGCGCACGCGCCAAACGCGCCGCGATCGAACCTAACGCCGGGTCTCTTTGCTCCCCCGCCAAGTGGAGCATCTCGACATGACATCGCTGACATCAATTTCTTCGGTTGCAGCGCATCATCGTCGGGCGTACGCCATGAAACTCGGGTTGTGTCCGGAAGCATCTCCGGGATGCGGCGACGCACCAATTTGGCAGCGCTGACACTCAGCGCACCGATTAAACACAACAAAAATATTTAATCGTTGACGCCGAGCGCGGCTGGAGTTAGCCTCGCGCGTGCGTCGACCGTGGCATGAAGATCGGTCGATGGGGGATAGAGAGCGCAAAAATGTGCCCGGCAGCGCAAAAATGAGGCAGCGGCCGGTCACCGGATTCGATGCGCCAGTAAAATAACGTCACGAAGTGGGAGTCCCAATACCATGTCGCATCGTAGGGAAAAGCGGGCCCGTCAGGCTGCGCGTTTAGCAATTATGACAGCGGTGTCAATTCCGACGTCGCTTGCCAGTCACATCGCGTTTGCCAACGATCAGTCGCTATCCACTTCGCAGCCCGCGCTCAAAGACAAGGACAGCGAACTAGCGGAAATCGTGGTCACCGGCTTTCGCGCCTCGCTGCAAACCGCTTTGGACACCAAGCGCGCGTCCCTCCTTCCCATCGAGTCGATAGCGCCGGAAGACATCGGCAAAATGCCGGACAAGAATGTCCCTGAAGCCTTGCAGCGATTGCCGGGCATCCAAATGGACCGCTCGGGCGCCAACGGTCAGGGCAATACGGTGCTCATCGACGGTTTGCGGCAAAACCTCACGACCTTGAATGGCGATGTGTTCCTCACCGGCAAGGAATTCTATGTCTCCGGAGAAGCCTCCGGCGGCGGGGCCGGCGGCAACCGGCAATACAGTTCGTTGGAGAGCATACCGATCGAATTGATGAGCGGCATCGACGTCATCAAGAATCCCGACGCGACCATCACCGAAGGCGGCCTTGGCGGCACCATCAACTTGAAGACCGCCAATCCGCTGCTTTCCGCCGATGGCCTGACGCTGGGCGGGGTGTTCCGCGAATCGTGGGCCGAGAACCAAAATACCAAGACGCCCGACGGCACCCTGGTGGCGAGCTACAAGCTCAATGATCGCGTGGCCTTGAGTGCCAGCGTCACAATGGACAATGAACAGACCCACACCAAGGAATACCAGGCTGCGAATCGCAACCAGTGGCTGATCAACAACGCGGCGACCGGACCCTATGTGGGCGCGCTCACGCCGGCCGGAATCACCACTCTGCCGCAGTACTACATCGAGCCTCAGCTCGGATATTTCTCGGATATCTATGACGAAACCAAGGATCAGGGCGCCTCATTCGACATCGCGGTGAAAATAACCGATTCGATCACCAGCAACTTCCTGTACTTCTATGATCGGCAGAACCAAACCGACTACAGCTACTCCGACAAGGTGTGGTTCAACGGCCAAGGCGCCGCACCCGGCACGCCGGCGGCGCCAGGAACCGTGATGCCGGGCATCGACCCGACGCTGCCCTACTCCATCGACGGCAACGGCGTTGTGGGTTTGGGCACGTTCAATGCAAACGGCGCCGAAACCGCGACACTGTTTCAGCAAAACATTTCAGAAGCCAGCAATTTTCAATGGAACACCAAGTTCGATAACGGCGGGCCGCTGCGCGGCATATTCGATGCCTCCTTCGCGCACGCCTTCTCGAATTTGCAGGCCGCGCAAGCCGACGTCGAGCACGGGCTGTATACCGCGAGCACCGGCGTGCCCACCTCGCCGGGGGCTCCCGGTTGCAACAACGGCTCCTCGACTTGCACCAATGCAACTGGCAGTCATGGCTATGAATTCACGTACGCCAACGGCGGCACCTCTGGCCTGCCGTCGGTGAGCTACCTTGCTCCGTACACCAACATATTGACCAATCCGGCCTGGACCACGTTCAAGTCCAACTGGGCGTGGGCAAACCTCACCGACGAGAGGGAATTTGCGGTCAAGGCCGAACTGCAGTGGGATCCGGCCTTCATCAAGGATGTGCAGTCGCATGTGACGGCGGGCGTTCGCTATGCAGGCCGCGATCTTGACCAGACATTCGGCCGATATCTTATCAACGGGACGCTCGCGAACGGCGACATTGCCGGCAATGCGAACGGCCCCAAAGGTGACCCGACCAACCCCGGTGTCGGCTTCGGTCCCTGGTTGTATTACCAAGATCCGGGCTACGGCACGCCGAATATTCCCTACTCGACGGCCGTTTCGAATCCGGGCTTGGCCTCCACGGTCCCCAATTTCGCGGTCGGCAATATTGTCGTGAAGAATCCCATCACGGGAGGTCTCAACCATCCGTCGACCTATCTCAATCAAGTTTGGGCAGGAGCCGGAGTACCGAATAACACCGAGCAGTTCTTCGTTGACGGTTTGAGCTCATTCGAGGTGACCGAGCGGACCACTGCACCTTACGTGATGGTCGACTTGGGCAGTCCAAGCAGCCGCTTTCACGTCAATTTCGGTGTGCGTCTGGTCGACACCGACTTGACCATCAATGGTGGTCAGACCAACCCGCACGGGTCGACTTACTATGGCACCGCTTCCTGGAATGGCGTGGACTCAAACGTCGTACCGGTCACCACCAAGCGCAACTACACGGACGTTTTGCCCTCATTCAATTTCGTACTCGATGTCACGGACACACAGAAAGTTCGCTTCAGTGCCGCTCGAGTCGTGGCGCCGCAGGACTTGTATTCGCTTGGCCTGGGCGACTCGTACAACTTTACGCGCGGCGCGAACGTGCCCGGCACGCAAATCGCTCGCTTCCAGTTTGCTGGCGGCACTTCGGGCAATGCCCATCTCGATCCCTATCGTGCCTCGCAGTTCTTGCTGGGTTATGAGAACTATATCGCACCGGGCGCCCTGGCGAGCGTTGCCGGGTTCTACAAGCAGGTGGACAACTTCGTCGAAACCGAAAACATTCCGACCTTCGTGAAGGACGACTTTGGCGGCACGACTTCCAACGTGACCCAACCTGTGAACGCCGGCAATGGCCGAATCTACGGCCTCGAGTTCTCCGGTCAATACAATTTCGGCGAACGGGTTGCTTGGTTGAAGGGTTTCGGCGTTGCGGCGAATTACACTTACTCGCAATCGCAGTCGCAGCAGCCAACCAGTTTCTCGACGACGGGGCCAATCCCGGGCGTGTCCTTGAACGCGGCAACCGGAACGCTGTTCTACGAGAACCACGGTTTTTCGGTTCGCGGCTCGTACTCCTGGCGCAGCAAGTCCATCAACGACTCAGCGGTCGGCTCGACCTTCGCGTTTCCGAATCAGTATGGCGCGTCGACGGTGTACCAGGTCTACGCCGCACCGTACGGGGCGCTCGATGCGCAGGCGAGTTACGACTTCAACAAACACGTTGGCGTCATCTTCTCGGTGCAAAACCTCACCGACGAAGCGCAGCATACGTACCTGCAATGGTCGAATCAGCCGTTCACGTATGATGACTGGGGTCGCCGCTTCTACCTCGGCGTAAAGGGCAAGCTCTAAGCCTGCACGCCGCACCCTTAGGCGGTGCGGCGGTGGGATCGCACGCCGGCGGCCATGCGCGGCCGCCGGTCTTCCCTCGCAGTTGCGGAAAGGCTCTTTCCAGCCGAGGTTCGGGGCAATGTCGGATAATTTGCACATCAAACGCATCGCAATCGTCGGCGGCGGCACGGCCGGGTGGATGGCTGCGAGCATGCTGGCGCGGGCGCTTCCGGGCACCGGCACCGTCATCACTGTGATCGAGTCGCCGGACATCGGCACAGTGGGTGTGGGCGAGGCGACCATTCCTCCCATCATGGACTTGCTGCGCTTTCTTAATATCAATGAAGGCGATTTCGTTCGCCATACGAAATCGACCTACAAGCTTGGGATTAAATTTACCGATTGGTCGCGCATCGGCCATACTTATTGGCATCCGTTCGGTACGTTCGGCGGCATGATCAATCTGCGGCCGTTCTTCCACGCCTGGCAAAAAGCGCGGGCCGAGGGTCTCGCGCCCCGTTTCAATGATTTCAGTCTGTGTGCCGCATTGGGCGATGCGCGCAAATTCCGTTATCCAGACCCTGCTGCTCAGGGTCCGGTGTCGGGGCTGCGCTACGCCCTGCACTTCGATGCAGGGCTGGTCGCGAAGTATCTGCGAACCTATTCCGAACGCTTAGGCGTCGCGCGCCTGGAGCACACGGTCGCCGATGCCACTCTGCGTGCGGATGGGTTTCTGAATGAACTCGTCTTCTCCGATGGATCGCGCCTGCAGGCGGATTTATATGTCGATTGCAGCGGCTTTCGCGGCGTGCTGATCGAGCAAATTCTCAAGACCGGCTACATCGACTGGAGCGATGTGTTGCCGTGCGACCGGGCGGTGGCAATGCCGACCGAAGCGACCACGAACCGGCCGCCCTATACCGAGGCCAGCGCGCGCGGTGCCGGCTGGCGCTGGCGCATTCCGCTGCAGCACCGTGCCGGCAACGGCTATGTCTATTGCAGCAGGTTTCTCGAGGACGGCGCAGCGCTTGACGATCTTAAGCTCGCGGTCGGGGAAAAATCCTTGGCCGAACCGCGCTTTCTGCGCTTTGTGACGGGCCGGCGCAAACTGTTTTGGAACCGCAATTGCGTTGCCCTCGGATTGGCTTCGGGGTTTCTAGAGCCGCTCGAATCCACCAGCATTCACTTGGTGATGAGCGGTGTGTACAAGCTGCTCGAGCATTTTCCCAACGCGGCCTTCACGCAATCCAATATCGATTCCTACAATACCGAGACGATCCAGGAGATGGAGCGGATCCGGGATTTCATCGTGCTGCATTACTGCTTGACAGAGCGCACCGACACACCGCTCTGGGCGTATTGCCGGGCGATGAAACTGCCGGACAGCCTGACGCAGCGGATTGAACTGTACCGGCGCACCGGGCGAGTTCGCGTCAAAGCAGGCGAATTGTTCACCGACCTCAGCTGGTTCTACATCTTCGATGGGCTGGGAGTGCGGCCGGAATCCTACGACCCGTTGATGGATGTGGTCCCCCTGCCGCAGCTGCGCGACCTTCTCTCCGGGTACGCGCAAGCGACAGACGCGGCCGCGCGCGCGGCACCCTCGCACGATAGCTATTTTTCAAACGGCCTTGCCTCCAGATGACGCAATCCGCGCTCTCGCTGCCGGCGCAAAGAAAAATCCACGTGAGCGAACCGGCGGCGAATACCGGCGCCTCGTATCTATCGGGAACCAATCCGGCGCGCGCCGGCGATCACAATCAGCGCGTAACGCTGCACGCCGTGCGCGTCAACGGGCCGGTGACGCGCACCGATCTTGCGCAGAAAACCGGGCTGACCCCTGCCGCAATCGCCAATATCACCAATCGGCTGCTGAAGGATCAGCTCATCTTGAACGCCGGACGCTTGCGCGGAGCCCGTGGCCAGCCGGCGTCGAAGTTCGTGATAAATCCCGACAGCCGGTTCTCGATTGGTCTGAATGTCGACCGCGACCATGTCACGTTGGTGGTGCTGGATTTCGTCGGCAAGATTCGGGCGCGCGCCTCGCGTGAAATCCATTTTGCCAATCCCGGGGCGGTGCGCATGTTTTTTCAGCGCTCGATTGGACAGCTGCTCGCCAAGGCCGGAATCGCACGTGAGCGCCTGGTGGGGGTCGGCGTGGCATTTCCGGACGACATCACCCGGGCGCACCTGCCGGACCAACCGGCCGATTACGCAGCGTGGGCCTCGGTTCGAATCGACGATCTAATCCGCGACGTCTTGGGAATTCCGGTATTCATCGAAAACGATGCGGCGGCAGCCGCCATCGGTGAAATGCAATTCGGCTCCGGCCATCGCTATCGAAGCTTTTTCTATCTGCTGCTGACCGCGGCGCTCGGCGGCGGCGTGGTAGCAGACGGCAATTATGTGCACGGCGCCCAAGGCCGCAGCGGCGAAATCGGCTGGCTGAGAGCCCGCAATGAGGCCGGCGAGGAGAATCAGCTGCAAAACATCGTGTCGCTGTCCAATCTGTACAGCCGCCTCGCCGAGCAAGGATTCCAGGTGGCGACGCCGCGCGGCCTCACCCGGCTCAAACCCGCCGCCCGCCTCATCGTGGCACGTTGGATTCACGAATCGACCGAAGCACTGGTGGACTCGTTTCTCGCCATCAATTGTCTCATCAATCCCGAAGCCATACTGATTGGCGGCCGTCTTCCGGCTCCCCTCGTCGACCAATTGGCGCAATCGCTGAACGACAGAATGACCAGGTATGCATCGCAATTTCCGGCCATCGCACCGGTTGCGCGCGCGCTCACCTCCGACGATGCGCCTGCCGTCGGCGCCGCCATTCTGCCGTTCAGCTACCGGCTGTTGCCGACCCGCTTTGCGCTTCTGGCTAAATGACGTGCTAGACGGTCATGTCAAAGGCGTAACCAGGCCGCTTGCATGCGCGCAACCCAGCGCTGCGCCGACCTATCGCGGCCCGTTTGCCGTCATGACAATTCTATTTTTCATGTGGGGATTCATGACTGTCTTCAATGACATTTTGATCCCCCACTTCAAGGAAGCGTTTACCCTGGATTACTTTCAAGCGATGCTCGTGCAATTCGCCTTTTTTGGCGCCTACTTCATCGGCGCACTGGTCTATTTTCTGATTTCGGCGATCGCCGGCGATCCCATCGCGCGCATTGGTTACAAGAACGGGCTGGTCGTTGGACTTGTGATTGCGGCGGCCGGCAGTGCGCTTTTTTGGCCGGCAGCAACGCTGCTTTCCTACCCACTGTTTCTGATCGCGCTGTTCGTCGTTGGACTTGGTTTTGCCGTGCTGCAAATCGCCGCCAACCCTTACGTAACGATACTGGGACCGGAGCGGACGGCATCCAGCAGGCTAAATTTGGCGCAAGCTTTCAATTCGGTGGGAACGACCATCGGACCGCTGATCGGCGGCTATCTGATTTTCCACTACTTTGCCAGCTCCGGCGTGCACGGAGCGGCATCCGTCAAGGTTCCCTACATCGCATTCTGTGCCGTGTTCCTGGCTCTCGCCGCAGTGTTCTTCGCCATCAGGCTGCCGCACGTTGGCGAAGGGGAAGTCCGGCGCGGCGCAGGAGCGCTGAAATATCCGCACGTGGTGCTGGGCGTTCTGGCTATTTTCATGTATGTCGGCGGCGAAGTCTCCATCGGCAGCTCCATCATCAATTTTCTCGGCGAGAAATCCGTTGCCGGACTGGATCCGGTCGAAGCCAGCAAATACGTCGCGCTTTTTTGGGGCGGCATGCTGATCGGCCGCTTCATGGGCGCCGCCGAACTGAGCGAGATGAAGACGGCGAACAAGCAGATTTTGCTGCTGGCCATTCCCACCGCGGCGTTGGCCATTCTCGGCGCCTTACGCGGCTGGGCGATCGTAAGGAATTATTTGCCTTTGCTGGCGCTGTGTTGGGCGCTGTTTCAGTTCGGCAGAGCACTCGCGGGACGCACGCTGACGATATTCTCGGCGGCGATTGTCCTGTTGCTGCTGACGGCGGTTGTTTTTGGCGGCAGACTTGCAATGTGGTGCGTTGTCGGCGTTGGTCTTTTTACTTCCATAGGCTGGCCGAATATTTTTTCACTGGCGCTCGACGGCACCGGAATTCACAAGAGTCAAGTGTCTTCGCTGCTGGTCATGGCCATTCTCGGCGGCGCGTTGCTGCCGCCTTTGCAGGGGCATGTAGCAGACATCGCCGGACTGCAGATTTCATATCTCATTCCGCTCATCGCGTACGCTTACGTCGGTTTCTATGGCTGGTTGGGCCACAAAATCGGCAGGCATGGCCGGCGCGTCGACACCTGACGTTTGCCTTGCATCGGGGCTATCCGCCCGGGTCCAGTTTGGCCAGCTCGAGCAGCGGGCCTAGGTATTTCTCGTAGTTGCGCCAGCGGTCGACGGATGATTTGTTGATTTTCTGGCGCACCTGCCACTTGCTTGCCGTGATCACGGTGCGCACCGTCAGGTGAAAATCGGCGCAGTGCGGGTCCCAGGGCATACCGATGAACGTCAACATATTGCGAATCCACGCATCTTGGCTCTCCACCAGCGCCTCGTAAGGCACGTCCAGAATTGCGTGACCGGGCAAGGTGCTGCGCCAGTGCTCGATGATGCGCAGATACTGGGTGTAGTAGTGCGCGAGATCCTCCAGATCATTCGCGTAGGAAACGCCGGCCTCAAAGCGCTGAAAATAGATGGAGAGACAGGTATCGATCGGATTGCGCCGCATGTGGATAATGCGGGCGTTGGGCAACGCCGCGTGAATCAATCCCAACACCCAAAAATTGGCGGGCATTTTGTCCACCACGCGCAGCGCATCGGCCGATAACTCTTGCAGTAGCCGAAGATAGTCATTGCCCAGCGCGGGAATCAAAGTGGCGCTTGCCGCAGCGTCTGGCAAAGAGGCTTTATGGGCGGCGAATGCAGTGGTCCAGAACGGAAGTTCGCCGGCTCCGTACACCGCAGGGTGCGAGGCGAGAATTTGCTCGGCAAGTGTCGTACCCGAGCGCAACATCCCGACGATGAATACCGGGCGCTGCGTGGCCGTCGAATGGATCCCTGCCCGACTCAGCCAATTGCCATCGTACGAGCGGATGATCTGATCGACCGCTTGGGTGAGATCACGGCGGTCGAATTTGGGTCCGTATTGCTTTGAAAGTTCGTTGGCGCGCCGAAAATTGTCAAATGCTTGGTCGAAATCCTGCACGTCGTCGAAGTATTTTCCAATTGCATAGCGCAGATGAACCTCTTTTCGAGGCGGCAGATGGCGTCCGGCAATTCTTTGTGCTTCTGCCAGCCAAGGCGTGTCACGGCGGGACATTTTGCGCAGCCGGCAGATGCCGGCCCAGCCTTCGGGCGATTCCGGCTCAAGCGAGATGGCCCGCTTGAATAGGTCTTCCGCCTCGGCGAATTGCCCCCTATCCGCGTGCGCTTCCGCGAGCGCCGTAACGGCCGCGGCTAGTTGCGGATTGATTTCAAGCGCTCTACCGCAGCACGCTTCGGCCTCGGCGGTGCGGCCGAGAAGCCGCAGCACAATTCCAAGGTTGTTGTGCGCTTCGGCGAGATCGGGCTTGAGCGCCAGAGCCCGGCGGTAGCTTGCCATCGCCTCGTCCAGTTGGCCAAGGCCACGCAACAAACTGCCCAAATTGTTGTGCGCCTCCGCGAATTCCGGTTTGAGCGCGAGTGCCCGGAGGTAGCTGGCGCGGGCATCATTGTGCTGCCCGAGATCAAGCAGGACGTTTCCCAAGTTATTGTGCGCCTCGGCGAAGTCCGCCTGAATTTCCAGCGCGCGCCGATAGCTCGCCGCCGCTTCAGCGTACTGGCCCAGCAGGCGCAATGCGTCGCCCAATTGATTGTGCGCGTCGGCAAGATTGGGATTTATCTCAAGTGTGCGCCGATAGCTTGCCGCAGCGGCTGCACACTGCCGGAGATCCAAGAGCGCGTTGCCCAAGTTATTGTGCGCGTCGGCAAAATCGGGATTGAGCTCGAGCGCTCGAAGATAGCTCGCCACCGCCTGTTCCAGCTGCCCGCGGCGCGCCAACGCATTACCCAAATTGTTGTGTGCGCCGGCATCTACCGGCAAGAGTTTCACCGCCATCGCCGATGCGTGCACAGCGTCTCTGCCCTGCCTCGCAAGGGCTATACCCAGCAGCTGCCAGAGCATGCCGGAATTCGGGTGCTGATCGAGCAGCTCGCGCAGCTTGCTTTCCAATTCCACATAGCGCCCGGCATTGAGCAGGGACGGGAGTTCACTCAACATAGCAACTCGCAGCGCTCAGCGAAAAATGACGACCACGGCCGCCGTCAACGCGAGCAGCGCTGCCGCGTGAAATCGATAGTCCTGCCACAGCGGCACTCCGCGCAGCCGCAGCTGTTCCGCACGGCTGTAGCTCACTTGCCACATGGTCGCCGCACCTGCAGCCGAGAGCGGTGCCGGCCTGCGCAGACTCACGGCCAGCAATATGGCGGCATCGATCAGCGTGAGGATGGGTGCGGCATAAAGAAAATGAAAATGAGTCCAATGGAACACCACGTTGACCAAAAACAGCGCGAAGCCGCACATCGAACCAATCAGCATGGTCGCGGCAGCCCCATCCGCGGTTGCGCCGCGCCAAAACATTCCCAGTACGAACAAGGTCACGACGGGCGGCACCGCATAGGCCAGCACCGCCTGCAAGTATTGCCACAGCGACGGGAACAGATTCAGCTGCGGGGCCCAGGCGACGGCAATCACCAACAGTGCTGCGGTACTCCAACGGCCCACCCGGACAACGTTTTCATCGGATAGGCCGGACCTGAATTGTTTCACGACATCCATCGTGATGAGCGTCGAAGCGGAATTGAGCATCGAGGCGATCGAGACCATGGTGGCCGCGATGAATCCAGCTACCACCAACCCCACGAGTCCACTGGGCAGCAATTTTAAAATCAATGTGGGATACACCGTGTCGGCCCTGGGCAGCTTGGGAAACAGCAGCAATGCGCACGTGCCGGGCAATACGATCAAGAACAGTACGGGCAGTTTCAACAAGCCGGCGAATAATGCACCCCAGCGCGCATGGTCAATGTTCTTGGCTGACAACATCCGCTGCACGATCGATTGGTTCGTGCACCAGTAATAGAATCCCAACAGGGGGATGCCCAGCAGCAAGCCGGGCCAAGGGACACCGGGATCGCCGATCGGCCGAATTAGCGATATCGCCGCCGGATTCACCCCGCCCATGACGGCATGCCAGCCGCCGGCGCGGCTGAAGGCGCCAATGGAAATCATCATTGCGCCCGCCAGCAACACCACGGCCTGGACCGCCTCGGTGTAGATCACGGCGCGCAGTCCGCCGAGAGTCGTGTACAGTCCGGCCGCTCCCGCCAACACGGTGACAATGAGCCACAAGGGCCAAGTCGGGAACAGCAATTGGCAAACCAGCGAGCCGCTGTACAGAATACCGGCGGAGTCCACGAAAATATTCAAAAACAAAGTCAATAGCGCGAAATAGAGCCGGGCGCGGCCGTCATACCGATGTTCCAAAAATTCCGGCATGGTATAGGTCTGACTGCGGATCACGAAGGGGAGCATGAACAGACAGAAGAAAACCAGTATGACGACCGCCGACCATTCATAGTCGTAAACGGAAACGCCTACGGCATAAGCACCGCCCGCGAGTCCCACCAGCGCTGTCGATGACATGTTCGAGGCCAGCAGTGCAAGCCCGATGACGGGCCACTGCGTGGCACGCGAGGCTAGAAAATAATCCGCCGGTCCAAAATGGCGGCGCGACATCAGCAGCCCCAACAGGATCAGGCCGCCGGAATAGACGCCGACCACCAGCCAATCAAGGACGCCCAATAGGCCGGCCGGTGTACTAGGTTGCGGCATGCTCGCACGTACCTTGCATGGTCATCGAATCAAGTTCCCCGTAATTGACAGCGCTGACATTTTCCCTCCAATCCATGCTAAAGTCGTTGCCGGCCGGGTTGCGAGAACCCGCGCCCTAGTGACGTTTCTATAGCAAAAATTATAACTATTATAGGCACTTACAAGATTATTATGTTAAAGAATTGGACTCCCGCTGCGCTCCGGACCGCCGCCCTGTGGGTGGCCGGGCTTGGCGCGGTCACTGCAGCATCTCCCCCTGTCGATTTCGTGCCTCCGCAGCAGCATCCTGACCTATGGCCCCTAGGTTCGCACAGGTTCGACCACACCGGTACCGAGGCCATGGTCGATGAGCTTCTCGCCCACATGAGCTTGGAGGAGAAAGTCGGACAAATGATCCAGGCCGATATCGCTTCCATTACGCCGGACGAAATGCGCACCTACAAATTGGGTTCGATTCTGGCCGGCGGCGGTGCGGCGCCGGGGAATGATGTGCGCTCGACTCCTCAAGCTTGGTTGAAGATGACCGATGGCTACCATCGCGCCGCGCTTGACGCAACGGCGCATGGACATGCCGCCATTCCTATTCTATTCGGGATCGACGCCGTTCATGGTCACGCGAAAGTGATTGGCGCGACGATCTTCCCGCACAACATCGCGTTGGGGGCTGCACACGATCCGGAACTGATTTATAAAATCGGCCAAGCGACGGCGCAAGAAGTCTCCAGCAGCGGAATCGATTGGACCTTTGCGCCGACCGTCGCAGTGGTTCGCGATGTGCGCTGGGGTCGATCCTATGAGAGCTATTCCGAATCGCCTGAGCTGGTGGCGCAATACGCGCGCGCGATGGTGCAGGGGCTGCAGGGCGAATTGAATACCCCGCAGTTCATGACATCCGGACACACCCTGTCCTCGGTCAAACACTTCATCGGCGACGGCGGAACCGTCGGCGGCCGCGACCAGGGAAACACGGTGGTTTCCGAGGCTGAGCTGCGGGACGTGCATGCGGCTGGATATGCCGCCGCCATCAATGCCGGCGCGATGATTGTAATGGCATCCTTCAACAGCTGGAATGGCCTCAAGCTGCATGGCAATCGCTACTTGTTGACCGACGTCTTGAAGGGGCAATTGGCTTTCGACGGATTCATCGTCGGAGACTGGAATGGCCATGAACAGGTGCCCGGCTGCACCAAGTACGACTGCGCCGCCGCGATACGTGCCGGCGTCGACATGTTGATGGCGCCCGACAGCTGGAAGCAGCTGTATCGAAATACCTTGGCCGAGGCCCGATCGGGCGCAATCCCACTGGCCCGCATCGACGATGCGGCGCGCCGCATTCTGCGCGTGAAAGCGATCGCCGGTGTGTTCACGCGGCCCGCGCCGGCCGCGGGCGGCGGCGCGGAGCTTGCTGCGTCGCTCGGAAGCCCGGCGCATCGCGCGCTCGCGCGCGAAGCCGTGCGCAAGTCGCTGGTCTTGTTGAAAAACGCCCACGGCACTTTGCCCATCGATCCGCATGCCACGATTTTGGTGGCGGGCGATGCGGCGGACGATATCGGAATGCAATGCGGCGGCTGGACCATCGACTGGCAAGGGGACCACAACACCAATGGCGATTTTCCCGGAGCGACATCCATTTACGGCGGCATCCAGGCCGCGGTGACGGCGGCAGGCGGCAAGGCAACCCTGAGCCGCGACGGCAACTTTGGCAAAAAGCCGGACGTAGCCATTGTGGTATTTGGCGAGGGTCCTTACGCAGAATTCGAGGGGGACCGCGAGACTTTGGAGTTTTCCCCGGGCGATAAGCACGCATTGGAATTGTTGCGCCGGCTGCACCGCCAGGGAGTTCCCACCGTCGCCGTATTTCTCTCGGGTCGTCCGCTATGGGTAAATCCTGAGATGAATGCCGCCGACGCGTTCGTCGCAGCGTGGCTGCCGGGCAGCGAAGGCGAGGGGGTCGCCGATGTTTTGCTGCGCAACGCGGACGGCGCCACACCCTATGAATTTACCGGCCGCTTGAGCTTTTCCTGGCCACAGACTGCGATGCAGGTGAGCTTCGACGCGGCCGGAAACGCGTCGGGCGCGCTGTTCGCAAGGGGTGCGGGCCTCGATTTTCACAGTGCCTCGACTGTCGCGCACCTCTCCGAAGATCCGCAAATTCCAGCTCAGTGGCGCGCACCCGCCGGAAGTCTGTTCCATGCCGGACATGTCACCGCGCCATGGTCTTTGTTCGTGGCGGACTCCGGCGCGGAAGTTCGTGTGACCACCGTGCGCCAGCAAAGTCCGCACGGTGCGCTCGCCATCGAACTCGAACCGGAAGGCGCTGCGGCTACCTGGAGCGGCAGCCAGCAGGCCTCCCTGATCATTTCCGGGCGGGCGTCGGATCTTGATTTGCAGGCGAGTCAGGGAGGCACCATCGATCTGCGTTATCGCGTCGACCGCTCTCCCAAACACATGGTCAACATCGCCATGCACTGTGCGCAGGCGCTGTGCGGAACCGCCGCAGGGGCATCGCTGGATGTCACCAAGGCCTTTGCGTCGGTCCCGCTCGGCGCGTGGCAGAACTTGAGCGTGCCCTTATCGTGTTGGGCCGCAGCCGGTGCGCGTTTGCGCAATGTCGACGCGCCATTCTCGGTGACGACGGCCGGTCGATTTGGCGTGACCATTGCCGCTGTCCGTATCAGCCCCAAGGCCGATCGAGCGACACCGACGTGTCCATGAGACCGAAGGATCTAAAGTAGCTTAGGATTGGCCATGGCACTCATTCCCCCCTCGGTGACAATTCAGGAGGTGGCCGATCTAGCGCAGGTATCGCCGAAGACGGTGTCTCGCGTCATCAACAACGAACCTCGAGTGCGCAGCGATACGCGCAACCGCATTCTCGAGGCCATCGAGCAGCTCAACTACCGGCCTAATCTCAACGCGCGGGGCTTGGCCAGCAATCGATCCTTTCTGATCGGCTTGTTCTGCGACCGTCCCGGCGACTACCTGAGCGAATTCCAAGCCGGCGCGGTCGAGCGCTGCCGCGAGTCCAGCCTGCACTTGATGGTTGAACCCTGGGACGTACAGAGCCCGAATATTGAAAAGCAGATCGATACCCTGCTCGGGCAACTGCGCCTGGAGGGCGTCATTTTGCTGCCGCCGCTCAGTGATCATCCGATTGTCTTGAACAAACTGCAGGAGGCAGCGATTCCCATCGTCCGGATTGCCCCAAAGCAGAACCTGAGCGCCACACCCTCTATCGGCATCGACGATTATGCAGCCGCACGGCAGGTCACGTCGCATTTGCTGAACCTCGGCCATCGGCGCATTGGGTTCATGCTGGGCCGGCCGGAACACGGCGCGACAGAACAGCGCTACCTCGGCTTTATCGATGAAATGCGTGCCCATGAGGTTGCGGTCGATTTCGACCTGGTGCAGACCGGCAACTTTCAATTCACGGACGGCCTGGTGTGCGCCGAGCGGATGCTGCGATCGGCGGTTCCGCCAACTGCCGTTTTCGCCAGCAACGACGACATGGCGGCCGCGGTGGTTTCGATGGCGCGAAAATTCGGACTCAGCCTGCCAGGGCAGCTCTCGGTGACCGGATTTGACGATGCCCCGGTTGCCACCATGATATGGCCTGAGTTGACGACGGTGCGTCAGCCGGTATCCGCGATGGCGCGCATCGCCGCGGATCTCATCATCCGGCTCGAACCACGGCGTAACGGCTGGCCCGAACGCATTCCGCGGCATCTGCTGGCCCATGAATTGATCATTCGCGGTTCAACCGCCCGTGCGGCCGCGCGCGCGCCCGCCGACCTCCGGCTTGGTCACCGTACCGACATCCCCTAAACGCCGCTCTCCCGTGGCAAAGTGTCGGGCTGCGGCGTAGGTTCCGGGGCGCAAATGATTCCGACGATTTACATTTTGGTGTTGCTGCTGACCGTGATCGCCGCCGTTTCGGTCGTTGCGCTGCGCCTCAAGATTCCGCCGGCGATACTTCTGGTGATCACAGGGGTCATCCTGGCGCTCGTCCCCGGGTTGCCGTCCGTAAAGCTGGCGCCCGAGTTCTTCTTACTGTTCGTGCTGCCGCCGGTGGTTTATTCCGCGGCGGTGTCCATGAGTTGGCGGGAGTTCAAATTCAATCTGCGTCCCATTTCCCTTTTGGCCATAGGCTGCGTGTTGTTCACGACCATCGCCACGGCAGCGGTTGCCCATTGGCTGTTGCGTTTCTCCTGGCCGGTGGGCTTTGTTTTGGGGGCCATTGTTTCGCCGCCGGACGCCGTGGCGCC
>Ga0210394_10001606_pt1 | contig 35122 bp, 39 predicted proteins | sample IncBWC12MmetaG_FD_160121 | JGI IMG/M metagenome (GOLD analysis project Ga0210394, IMG submission 160121) | Forest soil microbial communities from Barre Woods Harvard Forest LTER site, Petersham, Massachusetts, United States - Inc-BW-C-12-M | ecosystem: Environmental > Terrestrial > Soil >... | reverse complement strand
GTCGCCAGCGGCACGAAGACGAATCCCAGGAAGAATCCGCTGATCGTGATGGCCCAAAACAGCGACGTGGGCGCGATGTCCAACGTCACATGCCCCAACCACAAATTGCATACGCCCACTCCAAAAAAGCCCATACCGATGAGACGTCGTGGATCGATTTTCGTCATGAGAAATCCCACTAGTGGCATGGCGAAAATTGCCCCGATTCCCCGGGGTGCCACCGCCCATCCTGACGCCAGCGCCGTATACCCCATCAGCGTCTGAAAAAACAACGGCAACAGCGTCACCATAGCGTACACCACGCCGCCGAACAAGAAGATCTGCACGCATCCCACGGCGAAGTTTCGGAACTTCAGCACCGCCAAGTTCACCAGCGGCTTGGAAATTCGCAACTCGCGCCACAGGAATCCCACGAGTCCAATCACAAATAGCGCCGCCATCCACCGGATCAGTCCTGAGCCGAACCAATCATTCTCTTGTCCCTTATCGAGCAGGATTTGCAGCGCCCCGAGCCATAGCGCCAACAATCCGAGCCCGATCCCGTCAAACTTGCCGGGCTTGGCGTCGCGGATGTATAGCGGGTCGGTAACTAGCCGGCCGATCAGAATCACCGCCAATATTCCGATGGGGATGTTGATGTAGAACGACCACCGCCACGAATACGTTTCTGTAATCCAGCCTCCCAGCGTCGGCCCCAACACGGGCGCCACCACCACGCCGAAACCAAACGCCGCCATCGCCTGCCCGCGTTTCGCCGGAGGAAAACTTTCCAGCAGGATCGCCTGCGATAGCGGCTGAAGCGCTCCGCCGCCCGCTCCCTGCAGCGCTCGCGCAATCAGAATCATCCCGAGATTGGTCGCCGCACCGCACAAGAACGACGACACCGTAAAAATCCCAATGCACGCAATCAGGAACCGCTTGCGTCCGAACCGTTGCGACAACCATCCGCTCGCAGGAAGCACGACCGCGTTAGCCACCAAATAACTCGTCAGCACCCAGGTCGCTTCGTCGTTGGTTGCGGACAAACTCCCCGCAATGTACGGCAGCGACACTGCGGCGATCGAAGTGTCGAGCACTTCCATGAACGTCGCCAGCATCACCGCCATGGCGATCAGCCACGGATTTATGATCGGGGGATCTTGAAAATCTTCAGGCATTCCGCGCGCGCCCTGTTATTTCTGCGGGATGTTGCACATCATAGCCGCAGATCCTGCCGCTGCCGCAGTTTTGCGCATGAAATCTCGCAAACTCTTCAGATGCTCACTCGATGTTTTCGGACTCACTTGCGGTCGAGCGCACAATGAGCGGGGAATCCTGAGTTTGTAATTTGCAACGCAACACGGATCACGGCGCGTGCGTCCGATTCACATTTCCGGAATCTGATTGGGGTCGTGCGGCGGAAAGTTGTTACAAATTCAACTCACCGTATTTCGTTTCTGCCATTTCACGGGCTCTTGCGTGCGTTTCGGCGGCAGTCTTGCCGTGTGGATTCGTCCAGCGTCCCGGAATCGCCAGAGAGCACTTTGGGCAGCGCCCTCCTTTCAGGTGATTCTCTCGGACATCGTGCCACGACCGGCGTATCAGCATCTCTCCGCACGACGGGCACCTCGTGTGCGCGCCATCGCTGTAAATATTCCCCTCGTAGACGTAGTGCAGCCCTGCATCAAGCGCGATCGCTCGCGCCGCATGCAAAGTCTCCGGCGGAGTGCGCGGCTTATCCTGCAATTTAAAATCAGGATGAAACGCCGTAAAGTGCAGCGGCACGTCGGTGCCAAGGTTCAGAACGATCCAGTCGCACAGCTTTCGCGTCTCGTCCTGCGCGTCGTTCAGCGTCGGAATCATCAGGTTCGTAATCTCGAACCAAACGTTCGTCTCATCCTTCAGCCACTTCAGCACGTCGAGCACCGGCTGCAAATGCGTCAGCGTGATGCGCCCGTAAAATCCTTCGGTAAAGGCCTTCAGGTCGATGTTCGCCGCGTCCACATGATCGTAAATATCGTGAAACGCTTCGCGCGTAACGTATCCGTTCGACACCATCACCGTATTGATTCCGTATTCCTTCGCCGCCCGGCAAATATCGATCACGTACTCGCCCCAAATCGTCGGCTCGTTATAAGTGAACGCAATCGACGGGCATCCATTTCGAATCGCCAGCAGCGGCACGTCTTCCGGTGGCACGTGCTGCGACCGCACCTGATCCGACCGCGATTTCGAAATGTCCCAATTCTGGCAAAAAAAGCAGCCCATGTTGCAACCGGCCGTACCCATCGAAAACACGCGCGTCCCCGGCAAAAAATGATTCAGCGGTTTCTTCTCGATCGGATCGATCTGCATCGCCGCAGGAGACGCGTACCCCAGGCTGTAAAGCTTCCCGCCCTCGTTCACGCGTATAAAACAAAATCCCGCCTGCCCTTCCCCGATGTGGCAGTGCCGCGGACACAAATAGCAGTGCGCTTTCCCGCCAGGCTCCGCCTCCCACCATCGAGCCTCGTGCAACGCGTTCGTCTTTTGCAGGATCTTCAGGTCTTCCATCTTCTCTGCCGCCTGAGCGTAGTATACCCCTTGGCGGCGCATACTGGCCGTGCCTGTGTTACCAACAACTTGCGAGGCGCAACTCAACGCTCAACGACGTTCATGAACGATTATTTGACCGAAATCGACCTGCCGTCGTCGCAGCCCGGGCTATTCGCTGGCGGAAGAGCCGTTGTTTGGCGCAGTGGTGCGTGGCTTTGATTGGGAGGAATGTTCCGATCGATGTTCCGGGCGATTTTCCGGACGGTGTTCCGTTTCTCGCCTCAGCACCGACAGACTGTTCAGCGCGTCTTGCATCGCCTGCAGTTCCAAACGTCCATCGGGAACGCTTCGTACGGCCTCTAAACGCTGAAGAATCGCGGTTTCTGCGGCAGAAACTCGGTGAGGAAGTTGTTGTGGATCAGCTTCTAGGAGCGCTTCTTCGTAAGTCTTTTGCCAATCCGGATACGTGATCCTGCTCATGCAGCTGCTCCTTTCGCGGTTGCTAGGGGTGGCCCGCGTCTTAAGTTTTGCCGTTTATCGTAGGCTTGCGGTTTCAGCGAGTCTGTTCAATTCTGCACAGCCTGTGGATTTCTCCCTCCTTTCGGCGAACAGGAGGCGCACAATCTTTCAGTGGTTTCCCGCCGGTTCGCAGCGGCCCAAACGTTATGGGCACCTGTTTCTACCAGGATTGCCGTGGCTAGCTCTGTCTGGCCTGTACACTCGGACTGCACGCCTACCAACAGTTCTCCGTTCCTGATCCAGCCTTCGTACCTTTTGGCTTCGTCAGCGGGAACGCCCAGCATTTTCAGCGCGCCACACACCACTCCTCTTCCGTCCCAACGGATGTAGGTCAGAAAATCCAAGTTGCCGCCAATCAGCGGCCCCATCGCCCGTCCGGCTGCGGCAGGTGCCTTGGGCTCGGCTCCTCTTGGGAGCGTCCGCGAAACGGCGCACTCGGGAAATAAAAGCGAAATGTCATCGCTGCGGAATCCGAACGCCTTCAGGCTGTCTACGCTGGCGCGGAGAGTCACGAAATCCGGGTACATTCCAAATACCGTTGTGTCGTTTACCAGCATCAGAAGATGCTCCTTAACGTTCTGAAGAGACGCTAGGCTTCCCGCCGCCAGTTTTCTGTTCAATTGTGACCACTTCGTGAAACTGCCTTTTCGGCAATTTGCAATAACCGGGCGCAATCTGATATAAGAAGCAGAACGTAGTGATTCGGCAGTGGTGTATTTGAAGAGCGGCCAATGCCAAAACCCCGCAAAAAATCTCCATTCGAGGTCGAGAAATATCTCCGGACGGCCGGAGTCGCCCGGAAGATCGAAACTTATGGCAAGGGTCAGACTATCTTTTCCCAGGGTGAACCTTGCCACGCGGTCATGTACCTTCAGCGGGGCGTCGTAAAACTCACGGTTACGTCCTCGTCTGGAAAGGAAGCGGTGATCGCGCTGTTGGACGCGGGCGAATTCTTTGGCGAAGGCTGCATCGCCGGCCAACCGCTGCGTTCCGCAACCGCCATTGCCACCGAACCCTCATCCGTCCTGGTCATCGGCAAGCAGGAAATGATTCGCGTCCTCCATGAAGAGCACGAATTTTCCGACCGTTTTGTTTCCTACATGCTCCAGCGCAACGTCCGCGTGGAAGAGGATTTGGCCGACCAGCTTTTCAATTCCAGCGAAAAGCGTTTGGCGCGCGCCCTTTTGCTGGTCGCCCGTTATGGCAAGGAAGAACAGCCCGAGAAAATCGTAGCCAAGCTGTCTCAGGAAACTTTGGCTGAAATGATTGGCACCACCCGCAGCCGCGTCAGTTTTTTCATGAACAGGTTCCGCAAGCTCGGCTACATCAAGTATAACGGCGGCCTCGAAATCAACAGCTCCCTGCTGCGCGTCGTCCTTCACGACTAAAATAACCGGCAGGGCAACCAGAGCGCGCGCGCGGCTTTATCCCCATACCTTTTCTCGCCTGGGCATTTTGACTTTTCTTCCGTAGCGACGGGCTTCCGCCCCGTCATCTTTCTTTTGTCTCGGTAGCGCCTGAGCCTGCCGAACGTCTCGCCGGCTCTTTTGACTCTCTGCAATGTCAGGAATGTTCCCGGTCCGCACCCTCGTGAGTGCCAAATGCAGAATTTCGAGTTTCCAATTTACAAGTTCCAATCGTTAATTTCGAATTTTCGATTTCAAATTTCAAATTGCTCCTTAACGCCGGGATTTCTCCCAGCGCGAGATCGTTTCTACTCACCCAATGTTTCTTTTGAAGTTTCGATCTTCCCGCAACCGACGGACGCACCCGCCGCTCGCCCGTCGTGACTTAAGCTCCAAAGGTTCTATAATTTTCGGCCCCCGTCAGTGTTTATCTTGTGTTCGTCTGTGGCTCATCGCTTTGGGGGCCATTTGCAGGTCTGCGTGCGCGGAGAAGACTACTCCAGGTCTACTTGGCGGCTCGCGAGCGCAGCTTTTTCTTACCCGCGCGCCCAAGCACATTCCCGTTTCGCGCAGACTGTGCCATCCGCGGCTCCGCCATTTCCTTCTTCACGGCGCGCAGGGTCGCCCTATCCAAGTTGTCTTTCCTGGCCTTACTAGGCATGCAGCCATTGTGCCCCCGCGCCACGGTCAAATACTGTCCGCTTTGGCACAGCCGTTGCCACTATGTGTTTTTCGGTCCATCAGTGTTTATCTGTGTTCACCTGTGGTTAAACTTTTTCCGGCTCGATTTACGGGAATTATATAGTTGAGTCCCTTGGCTCACGCTACTTTGCCGCCTTCGTCGGTCAGAAATGCGTTTCCCTCGGAGTCCAGCGCGAATTTTATCTCTTTGCCGACGGTGAAGGGCCGAGGATGCTCGTGCCCTTTTCCTCCAACCACAAAAACCCAAGTCGTTGAGTCGATTTCAACCCGGTAAATCCATATCTTATACTTCACAGGGATGATAAGGGGCGGGCTAACGTCTTTAATGATAGCGACGCTGCCGGGGGCTGCCTCTTCGATGCTGATGAGCTTCCCGGTTTGCCAGTTTCGCTTTTTCGCTTCCGAAAGGCATGGAATTGAGATGAGAGTGGAAACCGATAACAGTAGTGCGACCCATGGTCTGATAGGCATTTTCTGTGGCTCCAAGTCCCGTGTTTACTTGCAGGAGTTGACTATATAATTCCCCGATTTACCACTTGATTTCCGTATTCCCTGTGATACGGTAAAAGAGGCGCCATGACGCTACGCAACAAAACGCCCGCAAGACGGCCCGCGGAACAGCGGAGGCCACGAGCAGGAGTCCCCGCTCAAGGTCGCGTCGATCTCCGCACTGTCGCCCTCGACTACCGCGGCATTTCTAATCGCAACATCGCGCGATTAGAACAGGCCTTAACCTCTCTCAAATCAATGCCAGCCCCATTTCTAACCGCAACAAAATCGAACTTTTCATTTACCCGGTGTGTCACCTCTGGCCCTCCCCTACCGGTCGCGCTGTTCAGGTCCGTCGGCTTCAAGAGTCGCGCTTCTAATCGACAGCGCATAGCAATTCGGAATCGTTGTAACTCAATGCAAACTAAGGACTGGCGTGATGTCTAATCGTCGCTGGATTGCGGATTCCACAATTCACAATGATGGCAGTCTCGGCACGCCACGCAGCGAAGCAATTCGGCGTTTTATTGCTCTAAATCCCGCAGCGGGACGTGACCTACCGTCGTGCGGCGCGGCGGCGCACCGCGACCCATTCGAGGAAACGCTCCATCCGGGCGCGCTCCCGCCACATCAACTTGAAGAATTTGCGCGCCTCGAGGTCCGACGCTTCTTTCCCAAAGAATGTCTCCATGCGCCAGCGAACGTAAGGCGATCGCCACGGCGTAAGGCGATACCCTCGGGAGATGATCCAGTAGTAGCGCAGGGCATTCAGCATTGTGATAGCGAATTGCCGGTCGATAGTACAATGCCGCGTGATAGCGAAGGATTCAGATGACCGCCGAAGATCACTACTATGCGGGAATTGATTTTTTCGGCGATGGTAAGCTCGACGCCGCGATTGCCGAATACGACCGCGCGCTCGCGCTCGATCCCAAATTTTCCGACGCGCTCCATGGTCTCGCGCAAGCATACTACGCCAAGGAAGATTTTGACCGCGCGATTGACTCCGCCCGCCGCATCGTCGCACTCGATCCGGACGACATTCTCGGATGGACCACCCTCCCCCGCCCCTACCAGCGCAAAGGAATGGTCCCGGAGGCCGAAGAAGCCGGCAATAAAGCCCGCGTCCTAGGCTGGAAGAAGCAGCTTCAAGAACAAAAGACTCAGGACCCGAAGATTCCAAGCCAGAAGACAAAGGAGCAAGGGAGTTAGGAAATGCTGACCAGAGCGCTAAGCGCGGGAAGACTTACGGTGGCGCCCGTGATGCTCCGCGCGCCGCGCGGCCTCTGCCACCAGCGCCGCATTGCTCGCCGCTATTGTGCCGTCAGGCATAGCGAGAACGTCCTCGAAGCCCACGCGCGTGTCGTAGCTGCGCGCCACGGCTTCATCGAGAATGGGCCACGCGGTAGCATCCATTCCGTGCAGTACGCGCGGCAGCGTGACGCGGCCCCGTGCAAGCACCGTCTCGATGCTGTCGACCATCCACATCGCCCTCACCACCGCCTCTTCCATCGGCTCGATCAAAACGCGCAAGCATTTCGCTGTCAGCCGGCTCGCAATGAACAATTCGGTGCCGTGGACGTCGCTGAGCCCTACCTCAATTCCAATCCCGCGCGACAGCAAAAGTTCGGCCAGCTGCTTCGCGCCGTCTTCCTTGAAATTCACGCTCGCGAAATCCGGGAAAATCTTCCAGCGTGCGACAGCTTCGTGCCGCGCCTTCGGATCGGACAGAATCCACGCACCCGTGCTCACTCCGAACGGAACGCTCGGAATCGCGGCGCGCACGGCCGTCACAGCCGCGGCCACCTCGTCCGCATCCACGCTCTCGCGTCCATCGCGATTGCGCACATGAAAATGAATCGCGCCAGCGCCCGCAGTGACGGATTCCTTCGCGGCAACCGCAAGTTCCCGCGGCGTGCACGGAATCGCTGGATGTTCAGCGCGTGCTCGTCCGCCGTTCAGTGCCGCTTCAATGAGCATTTGCAGGCCTTTCGTTCGCTGGCTGCGGCTTCGATACTGCCTTGGCCGGGCGAGCACGTTACTCCCGGAGAAAGAAAAATTCAAGTCGCGGAGCGGCGGCCGGGATCGAGCCATCCGCGGCACAATCCGCGCCTCACGTGAAACATTTGCGCGTACAGCGCGTACTTACAGTTGAGCGTAAAGTTACGCCACTACCCAACTCCAAACGGGAGGCCGCCTTATGGGACGCGTATACCGAAGGTCGATAACCGGCGCTCTGGTGCTGATCGCCCTCGGCGTTATTTTTTTGTATTCGAACCTGCGGCCCGGTTTCGACCCGTGGTCCGTCCTATCGCGCTACTGGCCGTTGCTCTTGATTTTCTGGGGTCTCGGCCGGATCTTCGACTACTTCATGTTTGAGAGAGAGAACGTCAATGGCGTCAATGTGGGAACAAGAGGTTATGGCGGCGAGGTGTTCGCGATTGTTGTTCTCGTCGTTCTGTTCATGGTCGCGTTAGGCCATTCGCGCCCTCACGGCAAGCTCGAAAACGTTCACGAATCCATCCCTTTGAAGGACGCGAAAACGGTCGATATCACAGTGGATATGACGTCAGGAGAGATTCATGTCGCCGGCGGCTCCAACCCGGCGAATGCCCTCGAAGCCGATTTCGCCTACCGCGAATCCGACGGCAAGCCCGACGTGGATTACAACGTCAGCGGAAGCCAGGGAATGCTCAAGGTCTCGTCAAAGGACACGGGGATACACACTCATTTCGGCTCGTCGAATAACCGCTGGGATCTTCACTTGAACGATCTCGCTTCCGAATTGCAGGTTCATATGGGCGCGGGCCAAGGCAATCTCAAGTTAGGAGGACTCAACCTGACACACGTCGATCTCGAGATGGGCGCCGGGCAGGTCAATCTGGACTTGACCGGAGACTGGAAGAAAAATCTGTCCGTGAACATACAGGGCGGTGTCGGCAATGCCCACATTCGCCTGCCGAAAAATGTGGGCGTCGAAGCGAGCGTCTCGGGAGGAATCGGATCGGTTGACTCGGGCGGCTTGAAGAAACACGACGGCGAATACGTGAACGATGCCTACGGTCAATCGCCCGTTACAGTCCGAGTCACGGTACAGGGCGGAGTAGGTAGCGTCGATCTTGAGTCGGAGAAATAAAACGCGCGCGATGCGACATGCTACGAGGACAGTCGGCGGACCCAGATGCGCTTCGTGGCAGGATGACCGAGATGTATCCGCGGCGCGCGATGGCCGGAAACGTTGAGCGTCATCGTTTCATCGTACTCGCGCTGATGGATTCGCAGGCGTGCTCCGGGCCGAAGCGCGAGGCTCGAAACGAACTCAAGAAATTTGGGGTCCTTTTCATACACGCGCAAAACTTCGTAAGACGCGCCCACTTCCGCATCCGCCAGCCGCACGGCTCCATATTTCCGCCGCAATCGCGCCAACCCGCCAAACAGAGGAACTCCGTGCGGGCAGCGGCTTTCGCGTCCGAAGCGCTTCAGCAGAAGGCCTACAACTTCGGGGGAAATGCCGTGCTCGAGGCGCTCGGCTTCTTCGTGAGCGAGCGACCATTCGAGTCCGATCACGTCGGTGAGTAACTTTTCGGCGAGACGATGCCGCAGAACCAGATGGTGCGCGATCTGCTTCCCTTTCGCAGAGAGATCAATGCGCCCGCCGCGCCGGACGCGAAGATAGCCCCCGCGAGTCATGCGCTTCAGCGCCGCGGTAACGGCGGGAGGAGTGACGCCAAGATCCTCGGCGAGACGCGCGCTGATTGGCACCTGTTCCTCCTGGACGAGTTCCCAGATGGCTTTCAGGTAGTCTTCCTGCGATACGCTGGTTTTCTCGCGGCGCAAGTTTTCTACGACTCCTCAGCGTATGAGCGCAACTGCGTTGTGTCGTGGAGCGCCCGCCGCGCCCGCGGCCTATTCCGGTGCGCCGGAATGGTTTTTCGCGCGGAGACGCGCGGACAAATCCGCGATGCGCGCTTCGATATCATCGCAGATGCGGCGGTAGGTTGCCAGATCGTCGCCGTAGGGATCTTCCACATCCCAATCTTCGAAATCGTAATCGCCGAATTTGCCGCGGCCGTTATAGCCCGACATGTTGATGATCAGGTCCGGCTGGAAGCGAATGATTTCACCGAGGCCTTTCGACGTTTGGCCGTCGGAAGCGATTCCGCGTTCTGCGAGCACCGCGCGCGTAGGAGGCGCTACGAAACCCAGAGGCGAGAGGCCGGCGCTGGCGACTTCCATCGTGTCGCGAGCCGAGTGGCGCGCGAGCGCTTCCGCCATCTGACTGCGGCAAGAATTGCCGATGCAGACGAAGAGCACTTTGGTTGGGACTCCCATCTGCCTACGATCCGTTGCGGGCGAGTTTCAGAAAGGATTCGTGAACCGTGGTGTCGTCGGTCAACTCAGGATGAAATGTGGACGCAAGAATGCGCCCTTGCCTGACGAGCACGGGATGGCCTGCATCTTCTGCGAGGACTTCGACTCCGTCGGCGATCGATTCGATGATAGGAGCTCGAATGAAGACCATTTCAAGCGGCTCTTTGCCGAGCTTCGAGGGGCCGAAATGAACGTCGCTGGCAAGTTGGCGCCCGTAACCATTTCGCAGGACCGAGATATCGAGCAAGCCGAGCGACGCTTGCGGCGGTCCGTGGACCTCACGAGCAAGAAGGATCGCCCCGGCGCAGGTGCCAAAAAATGCGCCGCCATTCGCCGCGAATTTCTTGAGCGCGTCGAACAGGCCTTCTTCGGTCATCACTTTGAGGTGCGTGGTGCTCTCACCTCCCGGCAGAATTACGCCGGACAGCCCTGACAAGTCATCAGGAACGCGCACGAAAGTGTGATCGACGCCAAGACGGTCGAGCGTCTTCGCATGCGCTTCGTAGTCTCCTTGAATGGCGGCGATCCCAATTTTCATGATCTTCCTAGATTACTTAACGACGGCTACCAGCCGCGCGTCTGGAGCAAATCTTTTTCTTCCATCTGACGGATGTCGAGGCCCTTCATGGCGTCGCCGAGTTCTTCGGAGGCTTCTAGGACCACCTTCGCGTCCTTGAAGTGGGTGACGGCTTTCACGATGGCTCGCGCCCGCTGCTTAGGATCGCCGGACTTGAAGATTCCTGAACCGACGAAACACGCCTCGGCTCCGAGCTGCATTACGAGCGACGCATCGGCGGGAGTGGCGATGCCGCCAGCGGAGAAGTTGGGCACCGGCAACTTTCCGTGTTTCGCGACCCAGGAAACGAGTTCGAACGGCGATCCTAGTTCCTTCGCTTCGTGGACGAGTTCTTCTTCTCCTAGCAGCGTGAGGCGTTTCATTTGGCTGATGATGGCGCGCATGTGGCGCACGGCTTCGACGATGTTTCCCGAGCCGGCTTCGCCCTTGGTGCGAATCATCGCCGCGCCTTCAGCGATGCGCCGCAGCGCTTCGCCGAGATTGCGCGCGCCGCAAACGAACGGGACTTTGAAGCCGTGCTTCCAAACGTGATGCTCTTCGTCGGCAGGCGTCAGTACTTCGCTCTCGTCGATGTAATCGACTTCGAGCGATTCGAGCACCTGAGCTTCGGCAAAATGGCCGATTCGGACTTTGGCCATCACGGGAATCGAAACGACTTCCATGATTTCGCGAATGATTCGCGGGGCGGCCATGCGCGCGACGCCGCCTTCCTTGCGGATGTCGGCGGGAACGCGCTCGAGCGCCATCACGGCGCACGCGCCGGCGTCCTCGGCGATCTTGGCTTGGTCGGCGTTGGTGACGTCCATGATCACGCCGCCCTTGAGCATTTCGGCGAGGCCCACTTTTACGCGCCACAAATTATTGTTCATCAGTTCCATGCTTGCTCTCCCTCACACTGCAATTTTTACGAATCTCGATTTTACGGAGCGACCGTTGTTGCCGCGTCTGCCGCAGAACGCGCAGGGCCGATTTCGACGAAACGGCCGCGGCCTCGCGCCAGCAAATCCCCAGCGCTGTTGCGAATCTCGCCGACGTAGAACATGCTGCGGCCCTTTTTATCGACTTCATGGGCTTCGATGACCAAATCAGCGTCGATTGGCACCGGCTTGATGTACTCGATCGTCAGCTCAGCCGTTACGGCGCGGGCCCCGCGGAAACGGGTTACCTTCCCCATAGCTTCGTCGAGAACGGTGGCAATAATTCCGCCGTGAACGAACGCTGCGCCGCCCTGATATTCGGCACCGAGGCGAAAGGCGCCCCGAATCGAGCGCGCAGCGTCGTCCTGTTCGAAGGTGAGCTGCATGCCGCGCGGGTTCGCTGCGCCGCAGCCAAAGCAGGAGTTGGTCGGATTAGGTTTGAGCAACATCCGCTATCTCAAAGTCGTTACGTTCAAATAAGAGCCACGCGCGAGTGCGATTCGTGGCGCGCCCCGCGTTGTCGCTTCCGGAACTCCACTTTGAACGCGTCGCCGAGCATTTGTATTCCGCGCGCGATCCGCTTTTCGTCGAGACCCGCGAATCCAAGCCGCAAAGTATTGGGTTGCGGTTGCTGCGTGTAGAAATATCGACCTGGAACGAACAGAACGCCGCGTTCACGGATATGAATCAAAAGCTCGCCGGCGTCGAAACCAGGCGGCAGCGTAATCCAGACCGTCATGCCACCTTCGGGACGGGTCCAGGTGGTCTCCTCAGGCATGTGCTGGACGAGCGCATGTTCGAGAGCCTCGAGGCGGCTGCGATAGACTTTTTTCATTTTCACGAGGTGCCGCGCCAAATGGCCGCGACGGACAAATTCCGCGAGCGTTGCCTGCGCGAGCTGGTCGGTATGCAGATCGGTGGACTGCTTCACGAGCCGTAGGCGTTCGATGGCGCTTTCGGCGCCGATGCACCATCCGACGCGCAAACCCGGGAAAGCGATTTTCGAAAAGCTGTCGATTTGAATCACGTTACCGGAACGGTCCAGGGATTTAAGCGTTGGAACGGCGCTGCCGCGAAAACGCAGACGCGCGTAAATGGCGTCCTCCACGATGGGGACCTGATGGCGCGCGGCGACTTCGAGAAGGCGGCGGCGCTCGGCGACCGGAAGCGTTGTGCCGGTGGGGTTATGAAAGTCGGGTGTGACCAGAATGAATTTCACGCGGTTTTGCATCAACACGGATTCGAGCGCGTCAATATCGATTCCCACGTAACCGGTGCGGGCCGGGTCGGTTTCAACGCCAACGGCAAGCGTGCGAATGCGGGCGCTGGCAAAAATCGCGATCGCTCCGGGATACGCGGGATTCTCCAAAACCACGGAATCGCCCGGACGCAGAAAGGCTTTACAGAGCAAATCGAGAGCCTGCTGGCAGCCGTCGGTGATCAGAAGCTGCTCGGGACGCACGGACATGCCTTCGCCGCGGAACATTTCGATCAGGACGCGCTTGAGCGGTTCGTAGCCGTCGGTTGAACCAAGCTGGAGTACGCGGCGGCCTTCGTTTTTGAGTACGGAATTGCAGCAGCGGCGGAATTCCTCGACGGGGAAAAATTCTTCGGATGGGCGCGCGTTGACGAAGGCGATTGCGTCCTCTGGGACATTCGGCATCAGACGGCTGAGACCTTCGTCGCCGCGCTCGTCAGCGAACAGGGCTTCCCAGCGCGTACCTCCGTGACCATTGCCGTTGGTGCGCGGCGCGGGAGTAAATTGTTTCACGGGCGAGCCGCAAATGAACGTGCCGCGGCCGACGTGACCCTGAATCAAGCCCTCGGATTCGAGTTCAGCATAGGCATTGGCTACGGTGGTACGGTGGACGCCGAGCTGCGCGGCGAGTTCGCGGCTCGCAGGGATGCGGTCACCGGTGCGGAGTTCGCCGGAATGTACCAGAGCGCGAAGCTGATCGCGCAGTTGGACGTACAGCGGAATGTGGCTTTCGGATTGGAGGTGTAGTGGAAGCATTGGCTCGTTCTGTAGGCCAATATAGCGAGGTTATTATAGCTGTAAAGAGCCATTTTGTCTCGCGGGGAATTCCGCCAGCGTTGGAGGGAAGCAGGCGATTGCATATTAGGCTTCCCAGACGAATCACTTCGGAGTTATCCCGATCGTCCCCAGCCACGTCTCCACCAACTGAGGCCACCCCGTTATCGGAAGCTCCGTGCCCCGTAGCCCAAACGCATGCCCGCCCTGCGCGTACAAATGCATCTCCACGGGAACCCCAGCCTTCTTCAGCGCAATGTAGTACGCCAGGGAGTCGTTTACATTGTCCACGTGGTCATCCTCAGCCTGCAGCAAAAACGTTGGCGGCGTCTGGCGGGTAACAGGAATTTCGGGATTCATTCCAAGATCTTTATCGGCATTGTCCGGATGAGGAACGACAAATTTTTTGGCGCCTTGCTTCGCATCCCACTCCGCCGCGGAAAGCGACAGATGTCCCGGATAGATAGCCACCGCAAAGTCCGGGCGGCAGCTTTCTTTGTCGGCCGCATCGACAAGCAGGTACAAACGCTTCGCGTAATGCGTGCTAATCGCCGCCGAGAGATGCCCTCCGGACGAAAACCCAAGCACACCAATCTTGTGCGGATGGATGTGCCACTCTGTGGCGTGAAAGCGCACCAGACCCACTGTCCTCTGCGCATCTTCCAACGCCATCGGCGATTCCGGATACGGCCCCGATTTCGGATACGGTGCCGATTTCGCATACCCTGCGTTACCCGGTACGCGGTACTTCAACAGCACGCACGTAATCCCCTTGGACGTCAGCCAATCACAGACCTCGGTGCCTTCAAGATCGATGGCCAGATCCTGATAGCCCCCTCCAGGGAAGACGACAACCGCAGCGCCCGTATTCATTCCATTTGGCGAATAGACCGTCATCGTAGGCCGCGACACGTTGCTCACCCCCGCCGCGGGCCTGCCGGCAACGAGGAACTCCTTCCCCGTCGTCTTAGCGACCTCTGGCCCCGCGACAGGCTGCGCATCAGGCACCGTCCCCGGCCATATCGGTACTTGCGTATGTCCCGGCGATGGCTGCCAGCCAGGCGTCTGCGCGCTGAGATCGCCAAAAGCAAACACAACGCAGAGAGCAAAGATTAAAGTTCTCATCACAATCCTCACGGCTTAATATGAGCAGCCATCGGCGGAAGCCGTTGATCGCAAACAGTCAAGACTAGAGACACAGCGACACTTTCGGCGCCTGCGCTTCCGGTCATAGCTGGGCGCCCGGCTGCCGCAAGACGAAGCGTTGAATCTTGCCGGTGGCCGTTTTCGGAAGCTCTGTGACGAAACGAATTTCGTGCGGGCACTTGTAGCCGACGAGGCGCGTGTGGACCCAGGCGTGGATCTCGCTGTCGAGTCCGCCGGCCGGTTGGATGATTCCGGGACTAAGGACCACGAAGCCAATCGTGCGCGTGATGCCTACGGAATCGGCGTGCGCCACGACGGCCGCTTCGGCGACGGCTGGATGCGAAAGCAGTGCGTTTTCTACTTCGCTGGGCGAGACCCACATCCCCGCAACCTTCATCATGTCGTCGCCGCGGCCGCAGTAATGATAGAAGCCGTCCGCGTCGCGCGTGAATTTATCGCCGGTCAGCACCCAATCGCCCTGCCGCGAGCGCGCCGTGAGCTCGGGAAGGTTCCAGTATTCGGAGAAAGCGCTTCCGCCTTTTACCCAGAGACTCCCGATGTCGCCGTTGCCGACTGGCTGCGTTGCGTCATCGAGAATGCGCGCTTCGTAGCCAGGAACCTCGCGGCCACAACTGCCGGGGCGCGCCTGGCCCGGGCGGGCTGATAAGAACATGTGCAGCATTTCGGTGGAACCAATGCCGTCGAGGATTTCGATACCAAAGCGCTCGCGGAAGCGCACAAAGATTTCAGGCGGCAGAGATTCTCCTGCGGACACGGCGAGACGCACGGACGAAAAATCGGCGCGTCTTCCCTTCTCTTCTTCGCGCAACAGCGAGGCATAGAAAGTCGGCACGGAGAAAAATACGGTGGGCTTGAAGCGTTCGAGGATTTCAATCACGCGGTCCGCGCGGGGCCGGTCGAGATAGAGAATCGTGGAAGCGCCGACGGAAAATGGAAAATACATGCCATTGCCGAGACCGTAGGCGAAAAACAATTTGGAGACTGAGAAAGTCCGGTCGTCCGCGCGAAGGCCGAGAACTCCTTTTGCGAAACCCTCCGAACAGGCGAGCATGTCCTGATGTCGATGAACCGCGGCTTTCGGCGGGCCTCCGCTGCCGGAGGTGTAGAGGAAAAACGCAGGATCGGTGGGCGCGGTTGGATGCGTCGCGATCTCGCCCGAGGGGGCGGGGAGCCAGTCGGACCAATGCGCGACGGAGCGCGACATGTATTCGACGGCGCGCCGCGTTCCGCCTACGACCACGACCCTGGTGAGCGGCATGCTTGCCGCGCCCGTGAGCACCTCGGCGAGAACGGACCAGTGAACGATAGCGATCGCGGCGCCGGAGTCCGATAGGAAGTGGCGATAGTCAGCTGCGCGGGCCATTGAATTCACCGGCACGGCAATGGCGCCGATTTTCGCGGCGCCAAAAAAGGAGGCGATGAATTCGAGGGAATCAGGAAGGATAATCAGGACGCGATCGCCGGGCCGGCAATTGGAATCGCGGAGACCCTGCGCGACGCGATTTACTTCGCTTTCGAGTCCGCCGTAACTGACTTCCCGATCGACACCTAGAACGGCAACGCGATCGGGATGCTCTTGCGCGGGGCGCGAGACGAATTCGTCGGAGATATTAAACAGAACGGGAGGCCGCGGAGCCATTCCGGGATTCTACTGCGTCGCGGACTTTTCTCCCAGCCTGCGCATGCGCTCCTGGAGTTTTTTCCGGAGGTTCGAGGGAGCGTTGGGATTGAAAGCGACGAGATACCACAACGGCTGAGTGCGGTCGCGCGCGAGACGCGTCAAAGTGGCGGCATCGCTATTCGGATGGCGCGCAATGTTCTCGCGAATCGCGGAATACGGATGATGGGAAAGGCGGGCTAGCGTCTTCGCACTCACTTTCGGGTGCTCGCTGATCAAGCGCAGTATGTAGTAGTCCTCCTTGGGCGCTTGCCGGGAAAGCGAGTCGAGCGTGTCCGGACGGACCTCGGCGCTGAGCACGGTGCCGACCTTTTCGTCCCAACCCGCGTTGATGCGATTGAGCTCTTGCGTGCGCGCGTGAATCAATTGTTCGATCACGCGGCGCTCCTGATCGAGGCGCGGCGCAGGCAACGCGCTGCGCTCGACGGAATCGAGGACGCGGAGTAGGTGTTGCCGTTCGCCAAATACAATTTGCGAAGTCCGCACGGTCTTGCCTTTCGTGGGATGTCGCACCAAGTCGGAGCGTCTCATAGTTCCCTCACCCAAGAATCTCGTTATCCGAGGAGCGTGTTGTTCGCGCCCGGTTCAAAAGGAAGATGTCGTCGCTGACGCGGGTCAGCGGGCCTAAGAACTCTCAAAAACATCGTGGCAGGAATCGAATCCGGATTCCTTAGCGTATCAGTTCTACTGTTAAATACGCCGACGACGGGCAAAATTATCGTGCGTTGGTGCCGCAGAGTAAAGGAAACTGGGTGAGTGTGTTCCGTAGCGCGCAATAGATGGTTCTAGAACCAGCCAGAGGCACAGGCGAGAACAGGAAGGCTCCATGACCGTATTCGATGAACACCGCGATGAGCTCGAGCATTACGAGACGATGATGGGCGCGCGACGCGGCCGGCTGGCAGTGACGCTGGACCTGCTGACGAACGCGCTGGTGCTCGTGGGACAGCACGGCGTCTATTGCCAGAGCCAGCGCTATCCGGACACTCCGGCGATGGATATTCGCTTCGTGACCAAGGAAATTGCCAAGGCTAAGGAGCTGATACAAAGCGTTATGGAGGAACTGAAAAAGGAGAACGCGTAGAGATGGCGCGCCCTCGCTTTTCGCGAAAAGGTGATAGTTGCCGCGTCGTCAGAATTGCACGTCGCGGAGGTGCGTCGCTATAAACCACTGGTTCCCGAAGGCATCCGCGACGCCGGCGGCGCGGTCGCCGTACGGTTGATCGGCGGGAGGGCGAACCGATGTGGCGCCGGCAGCGATGGCGCGTTCATACAAACCGTCGGTATCCGGAACGTACAGGTGAAGTGACATGGGCATCGGCGTCCATTGGTCGCGAGCTTCATTCATTTCAATAATCGAATCGCCGATGCGCACTGTGGCATAGGCGATGCGTCCGTTCGGTTCTTCGTGGCGCTGCACTTCCTCGGCACCGAAGGCGGCCTTCAAGAATTCAATCAATTTCCCGACACCCTGGAAAGTCAGAAAGGGAGTGACGGTATGGAGCCCTTCCGGAATATATTTCCCGGGGCCGGCGTCGTTCCGCGTGGCGATGTACCAGTTGTGGCCGAAGCCGTCCTGCACGCCGGAATCGCGGCTGCCGTAGGGCTGGTCCATCGGAGCGTAAAGAGAGGTCGCGCCCGCCTTCAGGGCTTGTTGATAGACCGCGTCCACGTCCGGCACGAAAATATGAAGCACCCCTAGCCTTGGCGGAAAGTGTTCGTTCGCTTGGGCCATCTCCAGAACGGAATCTCCGACTTTCATTTCGGCGTGCATCACGAGGCCGGATTTGGGGTCCTTCACGCGCAACAGTTCGGTGGCGCCGAACGCCTGCTTGAGGAAGTCCATAAACTCCGAGATTCGCGCGACGAGCAGATACGGAGTCACGGTGTGAAAACCTTCACGAATGTAATTCCCTGCTTTTGGTGCGGCGGCCGGTTGGCTTGCCATTGTTGTTCTCCTTTGGAGGTCTGATTTTAAACTAGCTCTGAACGCTGGGTCGGGCAGGACGCGCAACTCCGCGGCAATTCGCAGAAGGGGGCGAAGCTTTCGATCCGCGACGGGCAGCGAGGAATTTCGCTGCGCGAGGAGCGCGTCGATCGACTGGTCGAGTTGTCCGCTCAGGCTTTGCTTAGCCATGTGCTTCACCTGTTTTCTTGCTTACCTGCGCGCGCAACGTCTCAAGTGCGCGGAACTGGAGTTGCTTGATAGCGCCTTCGGTCTTTCCCAGCGCAACTGCAATTTCGCGAATGCTTTTTTCCTCGGCGAAACGCATCTGAACAACGCGGCGCTGTTCGCCGGGCAGCTTATCGACCAACCTAAAAAGACGGGCGCTCTCTTCGACGTCTTCCATGCTGATGTTCGCGTGCGCTGGTTCTTCGGGCGCCGGTTTTCCCTGCTCGCGCGCTGCGCTCTGCCAACGATCCGAAATGGCGTTGGCTGCGATCCGCAGAAGCCACGCGGCAAAAGGAACTCCGCGCCACTGATAGCTGCCCAGATTTGCGAGCGCCGAATGGAACACTTCGGCAGTCACGTCCTGGGCCGCATCGCGGCTTCGGACGCGTTGGGCGACGTATGCATAGACGCGCTCGAAATTGTCTTCGTAAAGCTCGGCAAAGCGGGCGGGATCCTTTTGCGCGGCCTCGATAAGCTGCCGCTCGCCCGCTTCCCTCTTCACAGCCTTCAACGGCGTCTCCGCATTATCTGCTCTTAATAAGATAAACCGTCGAGCCGGGAAAAGGTTACGCCGAAAACCGATAGATTCGACGTTTACGCCTTTGCACTCTTTCTTGCCTTTGGAGTGAAGATAGTGACATTAAGAGTTCCACTGTGTTACCAGAGCTTTACGTCCGACGACAAATGCGTCGCTCAATCGACAGCTTTCAAGGAGAACGAAACCACGCGCAACCTCCAGAGCTTTCCGCGACTCATTGCACGAAGCACCGTTTTATCAACCCTGCTCTTCCTGTCAAGCGGAGTGGCGGCAGATCAGAGCGAACTGCCCTCGAAGTCTGACTTGGCCGTTATTACAACGCGCGGACGCATGCTTGCCGAGTACGATGCCGCGGTGTCGCAAGCGTACGATGCCTTGCGTCCGTTAAGCCCCACCAAAGAATTGGTGACCCGCTACATCGCAAGAAAAACCGACAATGGCTGGGTGGTAGACTTCGGCCGGGTGAACGAGGCGCGCGACTCGTTCCTCGTTGCATTTGTGGCAACACAAGGCTCAACGCCGAAGGGATTCACTGTCAAGACACAAAACCCGCCGACGCCCCAGCAAGGCTTTGACCTGCAAGCCGCAATCGCGATCGAAACGTGCATGGGCGACTTCGGAAGAACGCAAATTCCGTACCACGTCTTTGTCCTGCCAAGCGGGCAGAATCAACTCTATGTTTACCTACTGCCCGCGCAGACGAAGGAGAGAGTGTATATCTACGGGGGCGATGTGCGTTATCAGGTCTCTTCGGACGGTTTGACGATTGTCGAAAAGCACCCTATGCATAAATCCATTCTTCAAAGCGATAGTAAGGCTATTCCCCAAGGCACGAAGCTGGCGGGCGGTTTTCACGTGCACGTTCTCAGCGAGGTCCCGGAAGACAACGACGTATTAATGGTTCTTGCTAGGAAACCGGCCGTACCGGAAACGGTCGGAAGCAAGGGCCACGCCTATCAGATCGCGCTCGACGGAACGATCACTGTTATGAAATGAATTACGGCAGGGCCGCGAGCGCCTTCTTGATCTTTTCGCCGAAGGCGGTGCCCATTTCAGCCTGCCTCTTGGGGTTCCCGAGGTAGGGATCGACAAACGGACCACCCTTATCGAGGACGAGTCGCTCGCCCCAGCCGATTAGGCCGAACAGCCGAATTAAATCCTGCGTTGGCTGTGAAAGAGGCACCACGTACGTAGGTTTATAAACTTCCTGGATGCGCTTCAATATTGTGGGCGCCGCCCGGCGCAATGCGTTTTGGGGATCGGACTGGTCTTCGAACGCGCACTCCACGGCATGCGCCAGGAAGTAGCCCCGCGACTGGAAGGTCGAAAGCAACATGAGTTCCTGCATCTCGGCGCCGGTCTTGGAGCCCACGCACTTTGCGAGCTCGTCGAAGAACATGCGCGACGCAATCGAGCGGTCTGCGCGATCCCTGGCCGGATTGTAGAAGTAATCTTCGACGCGATTGGGCGGAGCGCTGTCGAGAAACAGCACCCTAATCTGAAGCGGACGAAACCTTTTCGAAAGCTCGAGACGCACAGTGCGCCGGCTGATGTGCATGTCGTCCGCCCGTGTTCCGCACCCTTCGCAGAGGGGCATCTAGCTCTCTCCTAAGTGCTGGACCGATGGACGATCTCTTAATCGATGCGACCAAACGGTGGTTACCGCTACAAAGTTTGGTAAACGATCGTTACAAAAAAGTCCGGCTTCATGAAACCCTTGCCCCATTGTTCGTCGAGGTCGGCCGTCGGCTTCGCTGCGATCGCGTCCTGCTCCGACTTGCCGCTCGATTTTAACGCCTGCACGCGATCGCGTACGGTGGTCAGCATGTCGCGATACTTCGTGAGCGCGGCTTTGTCGCCCAGCGGGCCGTGGCCCGGAACGATTTTCGTTTCCCCATCGGCCAGGCTGATTCCGCGCGTGGCGCCCGCGATCATGCCGTTAATATTCCCGCCCGAGCTCGCGTCGATGAACGGGTAAGTGCCGTTGAACCAGAGATCGCCCATGTGAAGCACATTCCCTTGATGGTAGCGGACGAGAATGTCAGTGTCGGTGTGCGCGGGTGGGGCATAGTTCAGAGACAGTTCTTCGTTGTCGAAGAACAACTTGAATGCATCCGCGAAAGTCAGCTGCGGGAGGGCGGCGGCAGGACAAGCATCGAAATGCATTCCAAGCGCGGCCACGGTCTGAGGAGTCGACAGGCGCTTGCGCGTATTTTCGTGCGCGAGGATCGTCGCGCCGGCCTCATGCATCGCCTGGTTTCCGTCGGTATGATCGAAATGCCAGTGCGTGTTGATCAGGACTTTCAGGGGGGCACTGCCGAGCGCGTCCATGGATTGTTTCAATTTCGGAGCGACACTTGCAAAGCTGGAATCGACTAGGACCTTACCGTCCGTACCGTTGAGCACGACCATGTTGCCGCCCGGGCCGTGGAGCATGAAAAGGTTGTCACGCAGTTTCAGCGTCTCGAGCGGGACCGCCGCCATTTGCGCCCGCATCTGCGCCAACGGATCAGTGGCAGCAGCGCCTGCCTGCTGCACGTTTCCGGACCGCGGTTGCCTATAGGCAAATAAACCGCGCGGAGCGACGCTTGCAGCAACACCCGCGCCTAAAAATGCGGTTCCAGTGCGGAGCAACTCGCGGCGCGTGGATGGTCTCGAGAATAGAGTGGAGTTCATGGCAGCCTTCCTTTACCTCTTGGGATATGAGCGCGCAGAATTTTTACCATAGTTTGTCTTTGAATCGCGAACTGTTGCTGGGATTTCGCCGCGGAGATGGGTACAAGCCATTTGCTGCCGGATATGGGGCAGCGTCAGCGAAGAAATGGGTTGTGCGCCCGCTCGATTCCGATCGTCGTGGTTTCGCCGTGGCCCGGATAAACAATCACATCGTCAGGCAGGACCAGCAGTTTTTCGCGGATCGATTGCAGTATCTGCTGATGAGATCCGCCCCAAAGATCCGTGCGTCCGATGCTCCGTTGAAACAGCGTGTCACCGGCGATGAGGCGCTCAGGTCCGGTCAGTTGTACGGTTGTTTTCTGCACGCGCGCCGCACCGTCCTCAGCGTCGACTCCGTGCCCTACAACAAGACTTATGCTGCCCGGCGTGTGTCCGGGAGTGTGGAGAACCCGGGCTTCGTAGCCGCCCCAGCGTAGGGTATCGCCTTCCCTTAAGAACTCATCGATCTTGGTTTTCGCGGGCGTCGGGACACCGAGCCACTGAGCCTGCATGTCAAGATGGCCGTACAGTTCCATATCACTTTCGTGGATCAGAACCGGCGCTCCGGTTGCTTGGTGAAGCCCAGCCAGTCCACCAACATGATCGATATGAGTATGGGTGCTGATAATGGCGCGGACCTTCAGGCCGTGCTTCCGGAGAACTTCCTCGATAGGCCCGACTTCGTCGCCTGGGTCCACGACGATTGCTTCGTGCGTTACGGGATCGCCCAAAATCGAGCAATTGCATTGCAGCATTCCGACCGGAATGACTTCATGAATCAGTTTTTGCGTCATCGGCCCCAGTATACCAGCAGCGTGAAGTTGCCCGCAGATGGCCACAGCCCGCGCCGTGCGCCGAGTTACGCCATCGCCGCATCTGATAGTATGAACTGGCTCGCGTGAATCGCGCGGGTGTCGCCCATGCAAACGCCTCTCATTCAAGAACATCGCGCGGCGGGAGCAAAGCTCGCCGAATATTCCGGCTGCGTGCTGGCCGCGCAATTCGCAAGCTTCGACAGCGAATATCGCGCAGCTCGCGAGAGCGTCGCGCTATTCGATACCAGCTGGCACGCCGTAATTTCGCTGGCCGGCTCCGATCGCGTGCGCTATTTGAATGCGGTCTTAACGAACAATATTCAAGCGTTGACCGAAGGCCAGGGCACGCTCGCGCTTTTACTGAACACCCAAGGGCACATCTTCGCGGAACTTGGGGTTTACGCGCTCCGGGAAAAGCTCCTCACGCTGTCGCACGCATCGGTTCGCGAACGAACCTTCGCGACGCTCGACAAATACATCATCATGGACGACGTGGAGCTGGAAGATACGACCGACGAAGTAGGCAGCTTCGCCATCGAAGGGCCTCGCGCAGCGGTGATCGTGCAACAAGCCTGCGGAGTCGCGCTAGACCAGCTGCCGGACATGTCGATTCGCGAAGTCACAATCGAGCGCATGCCCTGCCAACTTGTGAGGCGCTCGCACTTTGGCCAGCCCGGCGCTGAGTTCATTGCGCGCCGCCAGTGGCTGCCGCTGCTCTGGCAGAAGCTTCTTTCGGGCGTCCGCGCCCATGAAGGTGAACCGATCGGCATGAACGCGCTCAATACGCTCCGGCTCGAGGCTCACGCGCCGTGGTTCCCCGCTGACTTTAACGATACGGTGATCCCCCACGAAGCGGCTCTCGAAGAAACGCACATCAGTTTTACGAAGGGCTGCTATACCGGGCAGGAAATCGTCGAGCGCGTGCGCTCGCGCGGCCACGTGAACCGCAAGCGCGTGAATTTGCGATTCTCGTCGACAACCGCGCCGGTGCCTGGAACGAAGTTACGCGCGAACGGTGCGGATGTGGGAGCTGTAACGAGCGCGGCGTTTTCACCTGCCGTGGGCGCCGCCATTGGCATGGGTTACGTGCGGCGCGAACACAACAATCCGGGAAGCGTTTTGCAATTGGAAGGCGATGCGGCGACAGCGACGGTCGTATGAAACAAAACCCGGCGACAACTCGTATCTACTGATAAAGATTTGGGGAGGCCATAATGATCAAGTTCCTTCTCTGGTGCATTCTTCTGATTCTTTGCTGGCCGCTGGCTCTGCTTGCGCTCGTTTTGTATCCCTTCATTTGGCTCCTGCTTCTCCCGTTCCGCATAGTAGGGATCGCGGTCACAGGAGTGTTCGAATTACTGGGTGCGATCATAATGTTTCCGGCGCGAGTTTTGCGCGGTCCGAGAATGGCATAGTAGTTCCCCCGCCACGCCACCGTGCTGGTCTCGATAGGAGTATTCCTTCTGATGCAATCCGACGAGCAAATCAACCTAGAGGTGGCCGGCTAGCTTTTGCTGAAGTTGAGCGATCCCATGAAGCTTCCGCGCGTGGAATCGATTTTTTTCTGAAGTTGAATGATTGCGTAAAGGAGCGCCTCGGGCCGCGGTGGGCAGCCGGGGACATAAACGTCGACGGGAATCACCTGATTCACGCCCTGGACGATCGCATAGTTGTTGAAGACACCGCCAGAAGTGGCGCACGCACCCATTGATATCACCCATTTCGGTTCCGGCATCTGCTCGTAAAGCTGTTTGATCACCGGCGCCATTTTTTGCGATACGCGTCCCGCGATGATCATCAAGTCCGATTGGCGGGGCGAACCGCGGAACACCTCGGCGCCGAAGCGCGCGATGTCGTAGCGCGACGCCGCCATGGACATCATCTCGATAGCGCAGCACGCCAGGCCAAACGACATCGGCCAGATCGAGCTGCGGCGGCCCCAGTTGACGAACTTGTCGAGGGTGGTGAGAAGAATTCCCTCATCCTTCAGGAAGTTTTCGTCCTGGCCGGGCCGCTCGAGCGTGACGCCTTTTGTTAGTTCAACGGACATTCAGTCACGGGTTCCTTACAACGTATTTTGCCTCTTTGCAGGGGCATTTGCAATTGACCGCTATTGGATGCGCGCCCGTGTTCAGAAAACTAACAACCTACGCCACGTGCAAAACGATTTTCCCGAACTGTTCGCGGCTTTCGAGGCGCCTATGCGCTTCGCCGCATTGTTCCAGAGGCATAACGGTGTCGATGACGGGCTTTAGCAATCCGCGATTGAACAGCTCCAGCACCGGAAACATCTCCGACTTGCTGCCCATGAACGAGCCCAGAATCGAAAGCTGCCGTGTGAAGAGGTATCGAAGATCGATTTTTCCGTCGTAACCGGTGGTTGCCCCGCAGGTAACCAGCCTCCCGCCGGCGGTGAGGCTGTAGATGCTGTCTTCCCATGTAGCCGCGCCGACGTGCTCCAATACCACGTCCACTCCTCGGCGATCCGTGAGACGCTTTACTTCCGCCGCGATTTTCTGCTTTGAATGATCAATCACTTCATCCGCACCCAGTTCTTTGGCCTTCACAAGCTTCGCTTCAGAACCGGCCGTAGCGATCACGCGCGCACCGATGTTTTTAGCTAATTGAATCGCGGCGCTTCCGACTCCGCTTCCAGCGCCGAGAACAAGGACGGTCTCACCCGCCTGCAAATGCGCGCGCCCGATTAGCATGTGCCATGCGGTGAGAAACACCAGAGGCACCGCAGCCGCTTCCTCAAACGAAAGCTTCCCGGGGATTGGCAGAACATTCACTGCGGGCGCTCTCACATACTCGGCGCAGCCGCCGTCCACCATCTGTCCGAGAAGCGAATACTGGCGGCAATAATTGTCGCGTCCGGCGAGGCATTGCGCGCAAGTACCATCGGAAATTCCAGGTTGCAGCAATACTTTTGCGCCGACTTTCGTGTTGGTCACCAGGCCGCCGATTTTCGCAACTTCTCCCGCGACGTCACTACCGGGAATATGCGGCAGCGGAATCGGCATGCCCGGAATTCCTTGACGCAACCAGAGGTCGAGATGATTTAACGCGCACGCGCGGACGCGCACGAGAACCTCGTTCGCGCCGATTTGCGGCTCCGCGGCGTCGGTATAGCGCAGGACTCCAGGGCCGCCATGCTGGGAATAAACGATTGCCTTCATTAACGCCTCCGTGAATTTACGAGGAGCAGAAATTACCACTGGCAGCGCAGGCATGTACAGCTTTCGCGTCTGCACACGAACTTACTCGTTTGCGAATTTGACTGGACGCAGCTTGGATTGACACCCGCGCGGCAGCGACGTAATCTGAAAACAGCGGCAAACGAATGGACTTATTCGAAGAAATCGTGCGGATGAGAAGGGCGGGCCAACGCGGCGCCCTCGCGACCATCGTGCATACGAACGGCTCGATTCCCAGTTTCGAAAGCTCGCGAATGCTGGTGCGTGACGACGGCTCGATTGCCGGAACAGTAGGCGGCGGTTGCGTCGAGGCGGAGGTCTGGGCCGCGGCCAAAGAAGTGATCCAACTCGAAACGCCGCGAAAAATGGTTTTCAACTTGAACAATGAAGCCGCTTACGATTCGGGCCTGATCTGCGGTGGCACCCTCGAAATCTTCGTCGAGCCGATATTGCCGGTGCCGATGCTGTATCTATTCGGCGGCGGCCACGTCTCAACGGCGGTCGCGGGCATCGCGCATCAAGCGGGCTTCAGCATTGGAATCGTCGACGACCGCGAGGCGTTTGCGAATCCCGAGCGATTTCCGATGGCGTCGGAAATTCACGCCACCTACGAAGACGCGTTCGCTAAGATCACTCCAAACTCTTCTACTTATCTTGTGATCGTAACGCGCGGCCATAAAGACGATATGCGAGTCCTGGCATGGGCCGCCGGCACCGAGGCGCGGTACATCGGCATGATTGGCAGCAAGCGCAAAGTAATATCCGTGTACAAGGCGCTCGAGAAGGAAGGATTCCCCGCCCACAAGTTCGATCGCGTGCATGCGCCGGTCGGACTTGAAATTGGCGCGCTCACTCCCGAGGAAATTGCCGTGAGCATCGTGGCCGAACTGATCGCCGTCCGTCGCAACGCCGAAAATGCGCCCCACAAGTCCGTCAAGCTTTCCGAGTTCGCAGCTCTCCACGATGGCTAATCGCACCTGTGTGGCCGCAGTGATTCTTGCTGCCGGCGAGTCCCGCCGCATGGGACACCCGAAAGCGCTGATCCTTCAGCATGGAGTTCCCGCTCTTCAGCATTTGATCGATCGGCTCCAGGATCCGCGATTTGTGGCTCGCCGAGTTGTACTCGGATCGCATGCGGATGAAATTCGCAAGCAGGTTCGAGACGACCCGCGGAATTTCCTCGTCAATTCAACTTGGGAGCAGGGCCAGCTATCTTCACTTCAGATCGCGATTCGCAGCCTCGACGAAGCCGAGAACGGCGAAGACGGAATCCTCGTCTGGCCCGTTGATCACTTTCTCGTCACAGGCGTAACAATCGGCGCGTTGATCCAAAGTTTCCTCTCCTCCGAAAAGCTAATCGTGGTTCCCAAGTTTCACGACCGGCGGGGCCACCCCGTGATTTTCGCAAAGAAACTGTACCCTGAACTTTTAGCGGCTCCGATCGAAGTAGGCGCGCGCGCTGTGGTGCGCGCAAATGCGAATGAAATTCTAGAAGTGCCCACCGAGGAGGAAGCGGTAGTGCTCAACTTCAATAATCCGGAGACGTTGAAGCGGGCCATCGGTGCCGATGCCGATAAGTAAGCAGCACGCTTCATGTCACCTTGCGCAGGAGAGCGCCCAGAGCGTCAGCACAAAGTTGAGCGGCATGAAAACTCGCGGGAGGAAGGCCGTCTAACGAATCCGCAATCGCCTGCGCCGTGATGGAAAACGCTTCCGCGAATGTTTTCCCGACAAGCAGATCCGTCAGCATCGAACTGGACGCTATCGAAGCCACGCAGCCCTGCGCCTTAAACCGCGCCGTCAAAATCCGGCCCCCTTGAGCGCGCACCGCAAGGCGCAAAACATCTCCGCAGACAGGATTCGTCACCTCAACGACCGCCGTGGCATCAGCAAGGTCTCCGGCGTTGTGGGGACTCCGGAAGTGTTCGAGCACCGCGTCGCTATACATCATGATTCAGTATAATCAGTATAAAATGTAGTCGCCCTGGGTTGCAGCATCCAATACGGGCCGACGAGCCTTCGCTTTTTCTTTCAATGTCATTGACAGATAGGGGCTTGCGAATATAACTTAGTACTGCCTAGCCATCGCTTTCCCGACTGGGCGCGGGAGAGCGACCTCTAATCCGCCTACAGCACAAATCAGGAGACATACAGATGCGACGATTGGGAAAGTGCATCACCCTTGCGTTAGCGATAGCGCTGTTCGCAGGTGCCAGCTTCGCGCAAGACGGCAAGCTCAAGATCAAGGTCACCCCGCCACAAGCCTACGTGTTCGTGGACGGGCAGGCGATTCGCGAAGGACACCAGACGATCCCCCTGAGCGCAGGCAAGCACGTCGTCGCGGTGGTGAACTACGGCTACAAAATCTCCACGCAGGACGTGAACATCGAATCCGGCAAGACCACGGACCTCAACGTTGCGCTGGAAGCCTATGGTGGCACCGTGAATGGACCGTTTGGCGACATCCAGTTCAAGGGCAATCCGCGCGCTGCCGTCCTTTCGAACGGCACAACGCCCGCCTACTTCGTCGGCCACGTTGATGAGTTCGATTGGGATTGGATTTGGCATCAGAATTTGCTTCTGCCTGCCGGCACGCACCATATCACGGTGACCCGCAAGGGCAACACCATTTGGTCGGGTGACGTCACAGTAGTAGTCGGCAAGAAGGTAGTCGTCGACCTGGATCACAACGGCGCCCAAAAGACCGTCAACTGGGAGCGCGGGAACAAGCTGGGCGCACAGCCGCGCTTCAAGGCTGGAATCGCCAGTGCCACGATAGCGGTTGCTCCCGCGACGGGAAGCTTTTCGGCGTCAACCGCGAATATCAATTGCGGAGAGTCAACCACTCTCACTTGGAACACCGCGGAAACCTCCGAAGCGAATATCAACGGAGTTGGCAATGTTGCAACCTCCGGATCCCAGTCAGTTTCGCCTCACGCTACTACAACGTACGACTTCAGTTCGGGCGGCCCGGGCGGGGTGGTAAAGGGCAGCTCGACGGTAAACGTTAATACCACCGTGCAGGCCAGTATCTCGGCCAATCCTCCGGAAGTTCACTACCGCAAAATCGGCGACAAAGTGATTACGCAGGATCCTTCCACTCTCCAGTGGTCCACTTCGAACGCCAGCGACGTATCGATCGATCCGATCGGTAAGGTCGATCCGAGCGGCAGCCAGGCGATCAAAGCCGAGCCTGCGGATTCAAGCCAGGTTCCCGACGGTCAGCCGATCATCACGGTTGACGAAACCAAGACCTACACCCTGAAGGCCTCAAACGTTTGCGGCGGTTCTTCGACGCAAACCGCGGGTCTCCACGTGGTCGGCACCAGGGAGCCAATTCCCGCGGTCGTGCTCCAGAGCGTCTTCTACCCCACGGATTATCCCGACCGGAAGCATCCGCAGACTGGTCTCGTTCGTAGCCAGCAGCTGACGCTTGCCACTCTTGCCGGCGGCTTCAAGAAGTATCTCGAGTACGACTCAGACGCGAAGTTGTCGGTCGAAGCGTTTGCGGATACTCGCGGTGCCGTGAAATTCAATCAGGACCTCAGCGAACGGCGCGTCGAGCGCATCAAGCAATATCTCGTCGACCAGGGCATCGCGGCTGACAAAATCCAGACCGCGGCCTATGGCAAAGAGCGTCCGCTGCCAAAGCACGAAGTGGACGAGCTCGAGAAGAGCAATCCGAACCAGGCCGCCAAGGCTCGTATGCGCAACAAAGAGGGCAATTGGTACGCTTACAATCGCCGCGCGGATATCGTCCTTCTTCCGTCCGGCAAGAAGTCGTCGCAATATTTCCCGCATAACGCCGACGACTCTGGCCTGATCTGGCAGATCCCGAAGCCGTCCCTCAAGAAGGTCGAAGCCGACCAGTAGTCAGCAAATTAGTAGTCAGGTCGAAAAAAACGCGCTGGGGAGCGACCCTCCTCGGCGCGTTTCTTTTTATGGTGCAACGCGTGATTCAAATCCGGCAAGAATTCGAATACAAGTTGCTCGCCTCTGCCCCTCTGAGATTTGCGATTTCAAATGTAGAATAGCGCCGGATGCCTCGAAAGATCATCTCCACTCCCATTCGCATCGTATCGATGGCCCCCAATGTAACTTCGATCCTCCTTGCGCTCGGCGTAGGACGCGAGCTGGTCGGCGTGAGCAATTGGTGCAAAGAAGTCGCGCCAGTTGGTAACCGCCCGCAGGTGGGCGACTGTTGGAAAATGGACATCACCCAGGTAATGCGCCTCCGCCCGACGCTTCTTATCGGCTCAGTTCCTTTCGCGGAAAAAACCGTCGCCGAGATTCTCAAGCAGCCCAGCGCTTTCCTCGCAATCAACCCGCGCTCGCTGGAAAACATCGAAGCCGATATTCGCACTTTAGGACGTTTCACGTACCGCGCCGCGGCGGCAGAGAAATTAGTCGGACGGATGCGGCGAACGTTCGACGCCATCGCGAAGTGCGCCAAATATCTCCGCCCAAGGCCGCGCGTTTACTGCGAGGCTTGGCCCAGCCCGCGAATCAGTTCCCCGCCCTGGGTGGCGGAGCTCGTTCAGATAGCGGGAGGCGAAATGGTCGTTCCGGCAGGAACGCGCGTCAGTGAGGAAGAAGTTGCGGGTGCCATGCCCGATGTAATCGTGCTGGCCTGGACCGCAACCGGAACGCGCGCGCAACCCGCAAAAGCGTTGAGTAACCCGGCATGGAGAGATGTCCCTGCCGTGAGGAACAGACGAGTCCTAGTGATCAGCGATGAACTGCTGAACACACCGGGCCCCCCTCTCATGAAAGGCGTCCAGAAATTGTTCCGCGCGCTTCATCCTGAATTCAAATCCGGTAAAGCTCGGCCATGCTAACGGTCGTCGCGGCAGTCATCGAATCAGAGGGCAAAATACTCGTCTGCCAGCGTCGCCGGGGCGATACTTTTGCACTCATGTGGGAATTCCCCGGCGGGAAGAAAAGACCGGCGGAGAGCGGGACCGAGGCGCTGGAGCGCGAATTACTCGAGGAACTCGGCGTGAGTTCAATCATTGGGGAGGAAATCCTTCGCGTGCGTCACCAATACCCGCAAATGCGCGAACCCATCGAGCTTATCTTTTTCGCCGCATCCCTCGATGCTCGCAAAATACAAAATCTCGCCTTCGAAACGATGGACTGGCGCCTCCCGTCCGACCTTTCCGCCCTGGACTTCCTGCCCGCCGATCGCGACTTGATCCAAAAGCTGGCAAGTGGTGAACTCCAAATCCCCCGATTCAATCCGCCAAACGATTCGCGCTAATCAACCGGAGCGACTCGCCCTGCCTCATTTTTGAAATCGTGATATAGTTTTCTTGAGCCTACATACGGCGGGCGACAGCCGCTCATAGGAGTCGGTATGGCATCGAAAAGCAATCGGGCGGTTATGGAGCCCGAGACGGAAAAAGCCGCGCCCTCAGCCGAGCTGCTCTTGGGCCTCTATAAAATGCTCGTGAAGTGTCGCATGTGCGACGAACAAGCGAGCATTCTCTTCCGCCAGGGCAAGTACAAGGGCAATTTCTACTCGGGCGTAGGCCAGGAAGCTACCGAGGTCGGTACCTCGTATTCGCTCCGCGAAGACGATTGGATCGCTCCCTCGCATCGCGACTGGACGTCCAATATCGTCAAAGGCGCGCCGCTGAAGTACTGCTTCGCGCAGCTTTTCGCCAAAGTAACTTCGCCGGACCGCGGCCGAAGTTCCCCCGCGCACATGGGCTACCCTTCGCTTCACGTGATCACACCAGCTAGCAGCATCGCGGGTCAATTAAACGTGGGAACTGGCGTGGCGCTCGGCATCAAGAAGCTTGGTCAGGACGCCGTGGTCGTCGCGTATTTCGGCGACGGCGCCACCAGCTTCGGCGGATTTCACGAGGCGCTGAATTTCGCCGGTGTTCACAAGCTGCCCGTCATTTACGTGAACCAGAATAATCTCTGGGCCGAATCCGTGCCGCTGCGTCTGCAAACGGCGCTCACGAATCTATCCGACCGCGCAAAAGCGTATGGCTTTCCCGGCATTTCGATAGACGGGAACGACATCCTTGCCGTGTACGAGGCCGCACAAACGGCCATCGCTCGAGCGCGGGCAGGCGAAGGCCCCACGCTGCTCGAATGCAAGACGTATCGGTGGTACGGCCACTCCGAGATCGATCCCGCAAAATATCGCATGAAGGAAGAAGTCGAGGCCTGGAAAAAGCGGGATCCAGTCGCCGCCTTCGAAAAACTCTTGATCGAAAAGAAGCTGCTCACGGAAGCGGCCAAGAAGGATATTGCAACCCGAACAACAGCGGAAATCGACGAAGCCGTCGAATTCGCCGAGCAAAGTCCCTATCCCGATGCGTCAGAGCTCACCGACCACATCTGGGCTTAGCGCTTCTCAAGACGCGAAGTTAACGAACGAACTCAGCGAAGAGGATCTGAACCAAACATGGCGCGCGCGATCAACATGCTCGAAGCAATCAACGAAGCCCTCTCGCAGGAGATGACGCGAGACGATCGCGTCTTCATCCTCGGCGAAGACATCGGCCTTTCCGGAGGAGTGTTCAAGGTCACCGACGGCTTGCTCGACAAATTCGGCGAAGACCGCGTCCTCGATACGCCGCTGGCAGAAGGCATCATCATCGCCGCCGCAATCGGTTCCGCGATGATGGGTCTGCGCCCAGTTCCGGAAATTCAGTTCGCCGATTTCATCACTCCCGCGGTCGAACAGATCGTCCAGCAAGCTTCCAAACTCCGCTATCGCAGCGCCGGCGGATATTCCTGCCCCATCACGGTTCGCATTTGCTGCGGCGCGGGCGGCGGCAGCGGGCTTTACCACTCGCAGGAAAATGCCACGTGGTTCGTCCACGAGCCCGGCCTCAAAGTCGTCATGCCATCGAATCCATACGATGCCAAGGGAATGCTGCTGGCCGCGATTCGCGATCCCGATCCGGTTCTCTTCTTCGAGCACAAATCGCTCTATCGCCAGACGAAAAGTGATGTGCCCGATGGCGATTACACCGTGCCCATCGGCCCGGCTGTCGTCCGCCGCGAGGGCCGCGACATGACTATCCTTACCTATGGCTTCATGACGCACATGTCGCTCAACGCCGCAGAGCAAATGTCCAAGCGCGGAGTCGAATGCGAGGTCGTCGAAATTCGCACCCTCGCCCCCATCGACAAGGAAACGATCCTAAATTCCGTCCGCAAAACGAGCAAATGCCTCATCGTCCACGAAGACAAAAAAACCATGGGCTTCGGGGCCGAACTAGCCGCCATTCTCAGCGAAGAGGCTTTTGACGATCTCGACGGACCGATCCTGCGTGTCACTGGCCCAGACGTTCCCGCGATTCCCTTCAGCCCGAATCTCGATAAGGCCTGGCAAGTTAATCCGGAAAAAATCATGGCCGGCATCGAAAAGCTCGCGGCTTACTAGCGCCTCTGGCATTCGTCCCCTTCGAAACATCCGCGCACACGAACCTTGACCGCTTCTGCCTCCGCGGTTACCTTTTTATCATCATCTCCTTTTCGATCGAGGATTCCGAATCACGGGAGGTTCCGATGAAAATCGGCTGCCGCACAGTCGCGTCGCTGATACTGTTCATTCTCATGAGTTCGCCGCGCTGTTCGGCCCTAGGCCAATCGCAAACGACGCCGCCCGCGCAGTCACAAGCGCAACCTCCGGCCCAACCTCAGCCATCTGCGCAGGCGCAAGCAGCGTCACACTCGTCCTCCGACGTCGCGCCGAAAGAAGATTCCATTGCCGAGGCATCTCGCAAAGCGAAGGCTAAAAAAGAAAAACCCGCTCGCGGCAAGGTTCTCACCGACGACGACCTCTCAGGCTTGCGTGGCAATGGCGTCTCAATAGTCGGAGATGGAGCGTCCGGGTCTTCTGCGTCGCGAGGCGACGACGGCGCCGCTCCTCAAATGGGAGGCGCTGAATCAAGCGCCCACGATGAACAATACTGGCGCTCCAAATCCCGCGAGCTGCTCGATCAGATGGCCGCGACCGATCAAGAAATTGCGAAGACGCAAGAAGAAATCAAGAAATACGGCAATGTGGGTTTCGATCCCTCAACTGGTCTAAAGAAGAATGTGATTTACGTGGACGATCGGCCGACACACGTAAAGAAACTCGAGCAGCGAAAGCAGAATCTCCAGCAACAACTAGCGGATCTCGAAGACGAAGGCCGCAAGGAAGGGGCGCCTCCTGCCTGGTTTAGGTAACTAATCGGCTCACACCAACGCGCGTCCGCCATCGACAACCAGCACTTGTCCGGTCACAAAATCCGCCGTCGTGAGATACGCCACGGCATTCGCGACATCGTCGCCATCTCCCACTCGATGCAGCGGCACTCGCCAAATGTAATCCTCATCCGGCAGCTCGCCCGGAAATTGAATCGTTCCGGGCGCCACGCTGTTCACCAGGATTTCCGGCGCGAGTGCGCGCGCCAGGCACCGCGTCAGCATAATCACGCCGGCCTTCGAAACGCAGTAGTGCGTGAACTTCGGCCACGCCAGAATCCCGCCTAGCGACGACAAGTTGATGATCCGCCCGCGACCCTGCCGCTTCATGATGGGCGCGGCGGCCTGCGCGCACAAGAATTGCGACTTGAGGTTCGTGTCCATGATCCTGTCCCACTGCTCTTCCGTAAGCTCCGCAAATTCCACGGGGAAAAATGTTCCGGCGTTGTTGACGAGAATGTCCAGCCGCCCGAATTGTTCCAAGATCGCGGCGAACAAGCTCTCAACCTCACCGCGGTGAGACACGTCGCCCTGCATCGCCACGGCGCGGCGACCCAGCGCCGCAATTTTGCGTACCACCGCTTCGGCCTCGTTCTTTGACGTCGCGTAATTCACCACCACGTCCGCCCCATCCGCGGCCATACGCAACGCCACGCTCCGCCCAATCCTCTTGGCCGCGCCCGTAACAAGTGCCACTTGACCCTCGAGCGGTTTCGCCATCATTCGCTCCCCCGATTCAGCAGGCGTCCAGCCATAGCGTTCGCGAAACAAGGCCTGGAGCAACGATCGTCATTTTTTATCAGACGTTGGGTGCCTTCTTCACTTCCAGGCAATCGCAAGCGCAAGCGGAAACTAACCAAGGCGGGCCCACACAATTTCGTAGACAACCATCTGGCGTCCAACCGGTCGCTCAAGGGGACGCTTACCCGGCTCGGCTCGGCTTCCGGTCCTTCGGTGGATAAGCCCGTCCCCAAAACGTCGGCGCTGGCATGATGAATTCCAGCGCCACTTGCGTTTTCCCCATGAACGTGTCCCCGAGACTGGTCACGCGGCAAAGCAACTCTTCGCGGGACTCGTCATTTGCAACCACTACCA
>Ga0210394_10001605_pt1 | contig 35129 bp, 32 predicted proteins | sample IncBWC12MmetaG_FD_160121 | JGI IMG/M metagenome (GOLD analysis project Ga0210394, IMG submission 160121) | Forest soil microbial communities from Barre Woods Harvard Forest LTER site, Petersham, Massachusetts, United States - Inc-BW-C-12-M | ecosystem: Environmental > Terrestrial > Soil >... | reverse complement strand
CGAACCAGACCAGGCAAAACGCCACGCCCAGCACGACGATGCGGATGATGATCTCGACGACCAGCCGGGGGGTGCCGTGCAGCGCCTCGGAGATCGCAGTCAGATACAGATGATCGTTGCGGCGGGTGGCGGTCGCAGCGCCCAGGAAGATCGCGTAGATGAACAGGGTGGAGGTGACCTCCTGCAGCCACAGCCACGGATGGCCGATAGTCCGAGTGACGATGTCGAACATCACCGAGAGCGAGAAGCCGAAACATAACAGCCCGCACAGCATCATCAGAACGAGCTCGAGCCTGTCAAATGCCCGCCATTTCAGATGATGCTGCCGCTGCAGCACCAGTTTGTCGGCGATGGACATCGCTAGAATTCCCAAGGATTGCCGGACAAGTGTAGAGCCCTCATCCTGAGGAGCGGCCACGCAGGCAAGTCTACGCAGCCTGCGTAAACTTGGCTGCGGGCCGCGTCCGAAGGATGAGGAGTAGTGCACCACCTCCCTCATGGTTCGAGACGCGCGCGAAGAGCGCGTTCCTCACCATGAGGACCTCAGTTGATCGCCCTGATCAGCGTCTTGATCTTTTCGGCGTGCGGGCCGAGTTCCTTTGAAAGCTTGTCCAGATAGGGATCGGCGATCGCCGTAAAGCCGGATTTGTCGACGTCGGCCACGACCTTGACCCCGATCGATTTCAGCTTCTCCAGCGATTGGTGCTCGAGCTCGATCGCTTTCGCAGGTTGGCTCCTGTTGACCTCATCGGCCGCGGCCTGCACCCAGCCCTGCTGCTCCGGCGTCAGACTGTTCCACAATTTGTCGCTCACCCAGACCAGGCTGTTATTGGCCTCGTGTTCCGTGATCGACAGCACGGGCGCCACTTCGTAGTGCTTGTTGGCGAGATAGACGTTGATGCCGTTTTCGGCGACATCCACCACGCCGGTCTGGAGCGAGGTGTAGACGCTGCCGAACGGCATATGAACGATCTGCGCGCCATAGGCGGGGAACATGGTGTCCTCGGTGGGCGTCGCCTGCACCCGCACCTTCAGTCCCTTCATGTCGCCGATCTTCCTGATCTCGCGCTTGGAATACATGTGGCGCAGGCCGAGCGTCGCCAGCCCGATGACGCGGGCGCCCTGCACCGTATCGGCGATCAGCGCCTTGACGGCCTTCGATACTTCGGGATCGGCGATCGCCTTGACGAGATGCGCTTCGGAGCGGAACAGGAAGTGCATCGACATCACGCCGGCCTGCGGCGACAGGGTCGCGGCATTGGCCGAGGAGGAAATGCAGAACTCGACGTCTCCGGATTTGACGAGCTGGAGGACCTGCGGCTCCTGTCCGAGCTGCGCGCCCGGATATTGATCGATCAGCATGGTGCCCTTGCTGAGCGTCTTGAGCTTGTCGGCGAAGATATCGCCGAGGATTCCGTAACCGGTGGTCTTCGGCTGATCGTAGGCGAAGCGATAGTGCTTCACTTCCTGCGCATCCGCGTTTGCGGTGAACAAGATCAGCGCTGCGGCGACTGCTGTAGCGATCGTCCCTCGTGGGTCACCCATCCTGCTCCCCCTGTTTTGATTTTCTCAATCATCCCATCGGGGTTGTTCAAATGTCAATCAAACATAGGACGCAAAGCCTGGGCGGAAGGCGCCCGATCGTCGGTCGGCGATCATCGGTCACCTTCTGCTCCCACGTCATCATCCGCCAACGGGTCGACGCAAGAGCGCCGCCCGATGACAGGCTCCGGCGGATGATCCAGTACGCCGCGACCCATCGGCTCAATCTCATCTGCGCGGAATACTGGATGCCCGCCTTCGCCGGCATGACAGCCGTTTTTGACTTCGTATAAAGAGGAAGGTTGGCCTACCCCTTCCCGCCGGCGCGCATGAAATCGAAATCGCAGCCCTCATCGGCCTGCAGGATGGTTTCGTTGAACAGATGCGCGTAGCCGCGTTTGGCCCAATCCGGCGTCGCCGGAAGCTTGAGCGCTGCGCGGCGCTTGTCGAGCTCGGCGGCGTCGACCAACAGGTCGATGCTTCGCCTGGCCACATCGAGCCGGATCATGTCGCCATTTTTGACCAGCGCCAGCGGGCCGCCGACCGCGGATTCCGGCGTGATGTGCAGCACGATCGTGCCGAACGCCGTCCCGCTCATCCGCGCGTCTGAAATCCGCACCATGTCCTTGACGCCTGTTCGCGCCAGCTTCATCGGAATTGGCAAGTACCCCGCCTCCGGCATGCCCGGGGCGCCCTTGGGACCCGCATTGCGCAGCACCAGCACATCGTCGGGCGTGACATCTAGCGCGGGATCATCAACCCGGAGCGTCATGTCTTCGACGGATTCGAACACGACGGCGCGGCCGGTATGCTGCAAGAGTTTCGGGCTTGCCGCCGAATGCTTGATCACGGCGCCGCGCGGCGCAAGATTGCCGTGCAGCACCGCCATCGCGCCTTCCGGCTTGATCGGGCTCTTGCGCCCGCGGATGACGTCCTGCCCCGGCACTTCCTCGGCGGCGGCGACCACATCGCGCAGGCTGGCGCCGGTGATGGTCTTCGCATCCAGGTCGATCAGATCCCCGAGCTGCGCCATCAGTTTCGGCACGCCCCCGGCATGGTGGAAATGCTCCATGTAATGCGCGCCGGACGGCTTGAGGTCGATCAGCACCGGCACCTCGCGGCCGAGCCTGTCGAAGGCTTCCAGCTCGATGCGATGCGCGGTGCGGTTGGCGATCGCCGTCAGATGAATGAGGCCGTTGGTCGAGCCGCCGATCGCCTGCAGCACCACTTGCGCGTTCCTGAAAGAGGCCTTGGTCAATAGCTGGCTGGGTTTCGGTCCTTTTGCCTTGGCCAGTTCGGCGGCGACCCTGCCGCTCGCCTCCGCCAGGCGAAAGCGCTCGGCATGCGGGGCGGGGATGGTCGCGCTCATCGGCAGCGACAGGCCAAGCGATTCAGTGATGCAGGCCATGGTGCTGGCGGTGCCCATCACCATGCAGGTGCCCACCGAAGGCGCGAGCCGGCTGTTCACCGCCTCGATCTCGACCTCGTCGATTTCACCGGCGCGGTGTTTACCCCACAGCCTCCGGCAATCGGTGCAGGCCCCCAGCACCTCGCCCTTGTGATGCCCGACCACCATTGGCCCGACGGGAATGACGACGGTCGGCAGATCGGCCGAGACCGCGGCCATGATCTGCGCCGGCAAGGTCTTGTCGCATCCGCCGATCACCACCACGGCGTCCATCGGCTGGGCGCGGATCATCTCCTCGGTATCCATCGCCATCAGGTTGCGCAGATACATCGAGGTCGGATGCGAAAAACTCTCCGCGATCGAGATGGTCGGGAACACCATCGGCATCGCGCCCGACAGCATTACGCCGCGCTTCACCGCCTCGATGATCTGCGGCACGTTGCCGTGGCACGGATTGTAATCGCTGTAGGTGTTGGTGATGCCGACGATCGGCCGGTTCAGCGCGTCATCCGAATAGCCCATCGCCTTGATGAAGACCTTGCGCAGGAACAGCGAAAACCCCGCATCGCCGTAACTCGTCAGTCCCTTGCGCAACCCGTCAGCCATGGTCCGAATATCCTTTCAGGTTCTGCGATCCAGTTATGCTGCCCGCATCATTATTGTCAATGTTTGATTATTTTACCGAAAACGGCATGAAATGGGCCGTAGGCGAGCAGCATTATTGACAATCAAAACCATGCGTGCTGACTTCCGGCCATAACCCGACCGGAGCGCCCTTGAACAAGCCGCTGCGCATTGGCCTGATCGGCGCCGGCATGGTGAGCCGGCATCATCTGATCGCGTGGGCCGATATCGCCGAGCGTGCGCGGGTGATCGCGATCGCCGATCCCTCCCGGGAAAACGCGGCACGGCGCGCCGTGCTGTCGTGGCGCGACAACTCCCGGTTCGAAACCGCCCGCGCTGATAACATCGAAACATTGCGCCTGGTGGAAGATTGCTACCGGCTTTCGGGTTGGGAGGCGGCGCGATGAAGTCCCAGGCCGCACTGCCGGAAGCCAACGTTCTTACGCGCGAGGAAGAGCAGGCCGAGGTGATCCGCCGGCTGGAGGAGGACATCATCTTCGGCCGCTTCGCGCCGGGCTCGCGTCTGGTCGAGGACACCTTGATGAGCCGCTATGACGCGAGCCGGCATTTCGTGCGCCAGGCCCTGTTCCAGCTCGAGCGCCAGGGCATCGTGCTGCGCGAGAAGAATATCGGCGCCACCGTGCGATTTTATTCCGCAGAGGAAGTCCGGCAAATCTACGAGGTCCGGGAAATGCTGACGCGGCAGGCCGCGTTGATGATCGCCCTGCCCGCGCCGCCTGCGCTGATCGAACAACTGATCGAGCTGCAACGGCGATATGGCGCCAGGGCCGACGCGCAGGATCTGCGCGGCATCCATGAAGCCAACGACGCCTTCCACGTTGCGCTGTTCTCCGCCTGCGGCAATTCGTATCTGGTGCGTTCACTGCAGGACTACATGAACCTGACACTGCCGATGCGTGCCAAGAATCTTGCGGACAACGAGGGCCTCGCCTTGTCGCGCCGCCAGCATGAATTGATGATCGAATTGCTCAGGGGCCGCGATAGCTGGGCCCTGGCGCAGCTTTGCGTCGATCACATGCAATACAGCAAGTCGGATTATCTCGGCCGGATCGGGCGGGACGGGAGCGCAGATTAGGCACCCGTCATTCCGGGGCGTGCAAAGCACGAACCCGGAATCTCGAGATTCCGGGTCTGCGCTTCGCGCATCCCGGAATGACGTGCAACTAATATTTCAGATCATCGACGATCCGGCTCCCGTCGCCGTCGAACTCCATGCCGCAGAACGTGCCGCCCTGGTAGAAGTCGCCGACCGGATCGGGCTTGAGCTTCGCCTGTTCGGCGAAAGCATGCTCGCGGAAATCCTCGGCGCGGCCGGTCGGGCGGTAGCCGAGATCATGGGCGCGGTGGTTGTCCCACCACGAGCGCTCGTTATGGGACGCGCCGTAGAAAATCTCGAAATGAATGTCGGGATGATCCAGCCCGATCCGGCACAGTTGCACCAGATCTTCCGGCTTCAGCCAGATCGAAAGCCGGCGGCGGTCGAGCGGCTTGTCGCCGAAATTTCCGATCCGGATGCAGGTGACTTTCATTCCATGCTTGTCAGCATAGAGCGCGCCGACGGCTTCACCGAACACCTTGCTGACGCCGTAGCGGCTGTCGGGTCGCGCCGTCACGTCGGTCCCGATACGGTGATAACGCGGATAGAAGCCGACCGCATGGTTCGATGATGCGAACACGATGCGTTTGACGCCCTTTCTATGCGCCGCATCGAACAGATTGTAGCAGCCGATGATATTGGACTGCAGGATCGAGTCCCACGGGCCTTCGACCGAATATCCGCCAAAATGCAGGATGCCGTCGACGCCTTCGCAAATCGACTCGACCTGCGCCAAATCCGACAGGTCCGCCGCCTTGAATTTTTCGTTTCTGCCGAGATCGGCGGGGGCCTTCAGGTCGCTCAGCAGCAAATCCGGATAGATCGGCGGCAACAGTTTTCGCAAACTCGTGCCGATTCCCCCGGACGCGCCGGTCATCAATATGCGTGGCATTTCTTTCCTCGTTCTCGCGGTGTCGAGGCAAGTATGGCGCGCCGCGAGGGAAGCGGCAAGGTAGACTTCACCGTCATTGCGAGGAGCGATAGCGACGAAGCAATCCAGCTTGCGTCCCTCACACTGGATTGCTTCGCTTGCGCTCGCAATGACGGGGAAAACGCGATTGCTTGCCGCCTGAACTCACCGATGCTAGCAAATGGTTCTGGTGAGGAATTCTAACAAGCAACGAGAACAGCAAATGTCCGATAAACCCGCTCGCCCCGGCTTTCAGCCGGCGACGCAATATCCCGATCCGGCGATCCACGCGCTCGATCCGCGCTTTGAAAAATACTGGCTGAAGCTGTCGGCCGTGGAGCGGCTGACCACAGGGTTGCGCTGGGCCGAAGGCCCGGTGTGGTTTGGCGACGGGCGCTTTCTGTTGTGCAGCGACATTCCCAATCAGCGCATCCTCAAATGGGAAGAGGAAACCGGCGCCGTCAGCGTCTACCGCAAGCCGTCGAATTTTGCCAACGGCAACACCCGCGACCGCCAGGGACGGCTGATCACCTGCGAGCATGGCGGGCGCCGCGTGGTGCGAACCGAATATGACGGCTCGATCACGGTGCTGATGGACTCCTTTGACGGCAAGAGGCTGAACTCGCCGAACGACGTCGTGGTGAAATCCGACGGATCGATCTGGTTCACCGACCCGATTTTCGGCCTGCTCGGCAATTACGAAGGCTACGTCGCGGAGTCCGAGATCGACATGAACGTCTATCGGATCGACGGCAAGACTGGAAGGGCCAGCATTGTTGCAGAGGGCGTTCTCGGCCCGAACGGGCTTTGCTTCTCGCCGGACGAAAAAATTCTCTACATTATCGAGTCGCGCGGCGTGCCGACCCGCAAAATTCTTGCCTATGATGTCGCTGCCGGCGGCGACAAGATTTCCAACAAGCGCGTGCACGTCGATGCCGGCCCCGCCACGCCCGATGGCATGCGTTGCGATATCGACGGCAATCTGTGGTGCGGCTGGGGCATGGGCGATCCGGAACTCGACGGCGTCGTGGTGTTTGCGCCCGACGGCAAACCGATCGGCCGCATCGCGCTGCCCGAACGATGCGCCAACGTCTGCTTCGGCGGATTAAAGCGCAACCGGCTTTTCATGGCCGCAAGCCAGTCGATCTATGCGCTGTATGTGAACACGCAGGGCGCGCTGGGGGGATAATCACACCCACCCGTCATTGCGAGCGGAGCGAAGCAATCCATGGCGCGACGAGACAAGAATGGATTGCTTCGTCGCTATCGCTCCTCGCAATGACGACGTTCCGCAAAAGCGAAAAACGCCGGAGCGGAAATAATCCCGCCCCGGCGTTTTCGATAACGTCAATCGCCTACGCCGCGTTGAAGCCGGCGACCGCCTTCACCTCGAGATATTCTTCCAGGCCGAACTTGCCCCACTCGCGGCCGTTGCCGGACTGCTTGTAGCCGCCGAACGGCGCGGTGCGGTCGTTCGGCACGCCCTGCAGGTTGACGTTGCCGGCGCGGATCTTGCGGCCGACCCGGCGCGCGCTCTCCACTGTGTCGGCGGAGACGTAACCCGCGAGCCCATACGGCGTGTCGTTGGCGATCCGCACGGCGTCGGCTTCGTCCCTGGCGCCGAGGATGGTGAGCACGGGGCCAAAGATTTCCTCGCGCGCAATCGTCATGTCGTTGGTGACGTCGGCGAAGATGGTCGGGCGGACATAAAAGCCCTTGTTGACGCCCTCGGGTAGGCCGGGACCGCCGGCAACCAGCGTGGCGCCTTCCTCGATACCCTTCTGGATCAAGGCCTGGATCTTGTCCCACTGGATGCGCGACACCACGGGACCGATGGTGGTGCCCTCGGCGCGCGGATCGCCCGCCTTGGTCTTGTCGGCCACGCCCTTGGCGATGGCCGCGACTTCCTTCATCTTCGACAGCGGCACGATCATCCTGGACGGCGCATTGCACGACTGGCCGGAATTGTTGAACATATGCATCACGCCACCGGTGACCGCCTTGGTGAGATCGGCGCCCTCGAGAATGACGTTCGGCGATTTGCCGCCGAGCTCCTGGCTGACGCGCTTGACGGTCGGCGCTGCGCGCCTGGCGACGTCGATGCCGGCGCGGGTCGAGCCGGTGAACGAGATCATGTCGATATGCGGGTGCTCGGCCATGGCGGCGCCGACTTCGGGGCCGAGGCCGTTGATCAGGTTGAACACGCCCTTCGGCACGCCGGCTTCATGCAGGATTTCGGCGAAGATCAAAGCCGATGACGGCGTGAATTCCGACGGCTTGAGGATCATGGTGCAGCCCGCGGCGAGCGCGGGCGCGACCTTGCAGGCGATCTGGTTGAGCGGCCAGTTCCACGGCGTGATCATGCCGACGACGCCGACAGGCTCGCGCACCACCACCGCCGAACCCACGGGTTCCTCGAAGTGATAGTTCTTCAGTATCTCCAGCGTGGAGGCGATGTGGCCGAGGCCGGCGCCGGCTTGCATCTTCTCGGCCATCGGCAGCGGCGCGCCCATCTCGTCGGAGACCGCAGCGCCAATGTCCTTCATGCGGGTCTTGTAGACCTCTATGATCTTCGACAGCAGCGCGACCCGCTCCTCGCGGGAAGTCTGCGAAAAAGTCTCGAAGGCGCGCCAGGCCGCGGTTACGGCCTTGTCGACATCGGCCTTGGAGCCGAGCGCAACCTCATACATCGCCTCTTCGTTCGCCGGATTGACGACGGGCGTGGATTTCTTGACGACCGGATCGACCCAGGCGCCATCGATGTAGAACTGCATGCGGTTGACCATCGTAAACCTCTTGATTTCACGGGCGAATGAAAGGGGACGGGGCGTCCAGCAAGCATCCTTGCACGAAAGCCGGCAAAAATGAACCCGCCATATGCGGGAGGCCGCATCGCGGCGCAGGCGACATATAAAGATGGTGGTCTGACGGATGCAAGACGGGCGTCGTCACATTAACGATCAGGCCGTCGTCCCTGCCGCAGGGACGACAAATCACACCGCCATTTTCCGATGGCGCACCGGCGCGCCGGCGGTGAGACTTTCCGCGGCGTCGATGATGGCGTTGGCGTCGATGCCGTGGTGGCGATAGAGGTCGTCGATGGTGCCGGTCTGGCCGAAATGCTCGACGCCAAGCGCTTCCACACGGTGGCCGTGCACGCTGCCGAGCCAGGCGAGCGTGGCCGGGTGACCGTCAATCACGGTGACGATGCCGCAATCGCGCGGCAACGGCGCCAGCAGTCTTTCGATATGGCTGAGATGCGCCACGCCACGGCGGTCGCGGCGCAGCTTTCGGGCCGCGGTCCACCCGGCATGCAGCCGGTCGGCAGACGTGATCGCCAGTAGACCGATGTCGCGGCGGCTCTCGCCCAAAAGCCCTGTGGCCTCAATCGCCTCGGGCGCGACCGCGCCGGTATAGGCAATCACCGCTTCCGCGTTGGGCCCCGGCTTGCGCAGCCAATAGGCGCCCTCGGTGATGCCGGCCTGCAGGTCGGGCGTCATGATCCGCTGCGGCTGGTCGAGCGTGCGGGTCGAGAGCCGCAAATAGACCGAGCCGCCCTCGCCGCCTTCGCGCTGCATGTGGGCAAAGCCCCAACCCATGATGACAGCGAGTTCGTCGACAAAGGCCGGCTCGAATGACGCCAGCCCATCCTGCGCCATGCCGATCAGGGGCGTTGCGATCGACTGGTGCGCGCCGCCTTCCGGCGCCAGCGTCACACCCGACGGCGTCGCCGCCACCATGAAGCGCGCGTCCTGGTAACAGGCATAGTTGAGCGCATCGAGGCCGCGCTCGATGAAGGGATCGTACAACGTCGCCACCGGCAACAGACGCTCGCCGTTGATGGCGTGCGACAAGCCCAGTGCCGACATCAGAATGAAGAGATTCATCTCGGCGATGCCGAGCTCGATGTGCTGTCCCTTCGGCGAGGCATCCCAGTTGAAGGTCGACGGGATCTTTTCGCTGCGGAACAGATCGGCCTTTTCGGCCCGCGCGAACAGCCCGCGGCGGTTGACCCAGGCGCCAAGGTTGGTCGACACCGTGACATCGGGCGAAGCTGTGACGATGCGCGAGGCCAATTCGCTATCGCCGCGCGCGAGTTCGTTCAGCACAAGGCCGAAGCCCTGCTGGGTCGACATCTGCGGCGAGGCCGTGAACGACAGCCGCTCGGGGACGTCGATCACTGGCGCGGTGAGGCGCCGCCGGCCCTCGCGGTTGAACGGCGCGTCGGTAAGGAACGCCGCCAGCGCCGCCGGATCCTGCGACAGTCCCTCGAACTTCTCCCACTCATGTCCAGGCCGGATGTTCTGCGCGGCGCGCCATTTTTCCATTTGGGCGACCGTCATCAGTCCCGCGTGGTTGTCCTTGTGACCCTGGAACGGCAGACCCACGCCCTTGATGGTGTAGGCGATGAAGCAGACCGGGCGATCGTGATCGATGGCCTCGAACGCCTCGATCATGCTGGCCATGTCGTGTCCGCCGAGATTGGACATCAATTCCAGCAACGCGTCATCGCTCCGCCGCTCGATCAGTTGCGACACCGCGCCCTGGTCGCCGATCTCGTCGGAGAGATGCTTGCGGAACGCGGCGCCGCCCTGGAAGCACAGCGCCGCATAGAGCTGGTTCGGACAGGCATCGATCCATTGCTTGAGCGCCTCGCCGCCGGGCTCGGCGAACGCGCTCCGCATCAGCCGGCCGTATTTCACGATCACCACGTCCCAGCCGAAATTGCGGAACATGGATTCGAACTTCTCCCACAGCCCTTCGCGCACCACCGCATCCAGACTCTGGCGGTTGTAGTCGACCACCCACCAGGTGTTGCGCAAGCCGTGCTTCCAGCCCTCCAGCAGCGCCTCGAAGATATTACCCTCGTCCATTTCGGCGTCGCCGACGAGCGCTATCATCCGTCCCTCGGGGCGTTCCTTGGCCCAGCCATGCGCCTTGACGTAGTCCTGCACCAGCGATGCAAACAATGTCTGGGCTACGCCGAGGCCGACCGAGCCGGTGGAGAAATCGACGTCGTCGGTGTCCTTGGTGCGCGACGGGTAGGACTGCGCGCCCTTGAAGCCGCGGAAATTTTCCAGCTTTTCCCGGGTCTGGTGCCCGAACAGATACTGGATGGCGTGAAACACCGGGCTCGCATGCGGCTTCACCGCGACGCGGTCCTGCGGCCGCAGCACCGAAAAATACAGCGCCGACATGATGGTGGCGAGCGAGGCCGAGGAGGCCTGATGGCCGCCGACCTTCAAGCCATCGACATTGGGCCGGATGTGGTTGGCGTGGTGAATGGTCCACGAGGACAGCCAAAGCACCTTGCGGGCCAGCGCGGACAGCATTTCGAGACGTGCGGGTTCGGTCGACATGGCGGTATTCCCCTGCACATGAATCCTGGATTCCCCTGCACATGAATCCTGGCCGCGATGTTACCGCGGCACCTTTCGCTAAAAATCTCAAATTTTGGCGACATACCCGAAGATATTGGGATAAATTACCGCCGAGATGCCCCAAAACCAGAGTTTATCCCAATGCAGGCCCTCGACGCCATCGACCGCAAGATCCTCAGCCTGCTGCAGGCCGACAGCCGCACCACCATGCAGGAGCTCGCCGACAAGGTCGGCCTGTCGGTCTCGCCGTGCCATCGCCGGGTGAAGCTGCTGGAAGAGCGCGGCGTGATCACGCGCTACATCGCGACCGTCGACCAGAAATCGCTCGGGCTGCATGTCAGCGTATTTATTTCGATCAAGCTTGCGCGGCAGAAGGAGGAGGACCTCAACCGGTTTGCCAGAGCAATCTCGAAATGGGACGAGGTGCTGGAGTGCTACCTGATGACGGGAAACCGCGACTATCTGCTGCGCGTCGTCGCCGCCGACCTGTCGTCATATGAGGCGTTTTTGAAAAACAAGCTGACGCGGCTCGACGGCATCGCCTCGATCGAGTCGAGCTTTGCGCTGAGCCAGGTGAAATACTCGATCGCGCTGCCGGTGTGAAAAATCACGCATTCGGCGACGGCTCACCCTCCATCGCCAGAAGCTGCGATCGCCTCACACGTTCGCGGTGGGCGGTGTAGAGGCCGCTGGCGACGATGCAGACAGCGCCGGTCACGGTCCAGACGTCAGGCAATTCGCCGAACACCAGGAAGCCGAGGATGCCGACCCACAGCAGCTGGGTGTATGAAAACGGCGCGAGCACCGAGGCGTCGGCATAACGAACCGCCAGCACGACGATCCACTGCCCTGCGGTGGACGCAACGCCGATGAATACCCCGAACATGATATCGCGCCAGCTCGGCGCCACCCAGACCAACGGCACGAGCGCCGAGAGAATGGCAGCCCCCGTGATCGACGACCAGGCCATGGTGGTTGCGGCGCGTTCCCGCCCGCTCATCATGCGTGTCATGATCAGCGTGCAGGCCCAGGCCAGCGCCGACACCAGCGGGAAGAACGCTGCGGGGTGAAACGCGCTTGTGCCCGGCCGCAGGATGATCAGCACGCCGATCAATCCAACCCCGGTCGCAAGCCACCGGCGCAGGCCAACCCGCTCGCCGAGGAAAATGATCGACAGCGCGGTGACGAACAGCGGCGAGACGAAGCCGGTGGCGGAGGCTTCCGCGATGGGAAGAAACCGCAAACCGGAAATGAAGATCAGCGACGATGACAGTAGCGCCACGCCGCGCATCAGTTGAAGGCCCGGCCGGGGCGTACGCAAGGCAAATAGCGGCAAACCGGGCACCATCGCCGGAACCATGATCAGCGCGAACACGGCAAACCTGATCCAGGCGATCTCGATCGAGGGCAGCGTCGCCGACAGATATTTCGCGGTGACGTCGGATGCCCCGAGAAACACCGTCGACGCCAGGATCAGCGCGATACCGCGAAACGGCCGATCGGCGCGCGCAGGCGCGGCCCGATTGGCGGACTTCTTGTCGGGCAATGGCAATGGAAGACTGTCCAGCCGGGAGGCTGCGGCGGGTGGGGTCACGGCAAAACTCGGGCGCAGAAATGGTCGAATCGGGCGAGCACTCAAAAAAACGACAAACGGCGGATGCCGACAAGACCGGAAAACAGGCAGCGGATATGCGGGATTGTGCGCGTATTGCCGTTGCGCATCTAAAGCATTGGCAAGCTTCGCGGTTTCGGTCCGCGCGGAAACGCCTTGTCGATGGCTGCGATTTCGTCATCGCTCAGCGCGAGATCGCCGGCCGCTGCGTTCTCTGCGGCGTGCTCGGGCGTCGAGGCCTTTGGAATTGCAAACAGCGGAGATTCGCGGGTCAGGAAACTCAGGGCGACCTGGCGCGGTGTAGCCGCATGGCGCTTGGCGATGGTCTGCAGCAATTCGCCACCCTTGCTGCGCGGCTCCGGAAAATCGTGGTGACCGAAGGGCGAATACGCGACCACCGCGACATTGTGTTTCGCGCACCAGGGAATCACCGCGTGCTCGATCGCGCGTTCCTTGAGGTGATAGAGCACCTGGTTACAGGCGATCCTGCCTTCGCCGGCAACCTCGAGCATCTGATCGAGATCGTCCATGTCGAAATTGCTGACGCCCCATGAGCCGATTTTCCCCGCGGCTACCAATTGCTCGAAGGCCGCGACGGTTTCGGCAAAAGGAAAAGACCCGCGCCAGTGCAGCAGATAGCAATCGAGCCGGTCGGTCCCGAGCCGCGCCAGCGATCGCTCGCATGCGGCGATGGTGCCGCGCCGCGAGGCGTTGCTCGGCAGGACTTTCGAGACCAAAAATACATCGTCGCGCCGCCCGGCGATGGCCTCGGCGATCACAAGCTCCGCATCGCCATACATTTCGGCGGTGTCGATGTGGGTCATGCCGAGATCGATGCCCCGGCGAAGTGCTGCTACCGCGCTTTTGCGATCTCCCTCGTCAATATACCAGGTGCCTTGCCCGATCACGGACACTTGCTCGCCGGTGCTGCCGAATTCTTTCTGCCTCAAGATTTCCTCCCAAAACCTTCACACGCCCGCAAGATAGCGTCTCTCATCGTCATTGCGAGCGCAAGCGAAGCAATCCACGGGTCCGCAATGTGTTGGCAACAACGGAAATGCCGCGGCAAGGGGCTGAATCGGCGCCGCCACGCGGCAAGAAGTCCGATTGAGCGAAGCCCCGAAAATATTGACGCGCATCAATTGCGACGGCAGCCCTGTCTTACAAAAGTCACCTCGCGTTCGGATACTGCGCGGCAGTAATCTACGTGCCACACGCTTCGCGACTTTAAATTGAATTGCAAAACACCAACGCGGGAGGTGAGCCATGAAGAGAATTCCAATCCCAGCGATTTTGATCATCGTGGCCTTGCTCGCTGTTCTGGGAGGCATGGCCGTTGCGGCTCAGGACAGATTCACGGTGAAGGTGCCGAACGGGCTCGCGTTTTCTGAGTTCAGAGGATACGAAGCTTGGCAAAATGTCGCAGTCAGTCAGACCGAAAATGGGTTGAAAGTGATCGCGGCGAATGACGCGATGATAGACGCGTATAGACAAGGCGTCCCCGACAACGGCAAGCTTTTTCCAGAAGGCTCCAAGATTGTGAAGATCGAGTGGTCTTCAAAAAAGAGCTCTGAATCCCCCTATTTCGTGATGGTGCCGGACACCCTGAAATCGGTTTCGTTCATCGAAAAAGATACCAGGAAATTTCCGGACACAAACGGATGGGCATACGCCCAGTTTCTTTATGATGCCGCTTCCGACACGTTCAAGCCTCACGGAGACGACGCCAAATGCGGGTACGCATGCCACACGATTGTTGCGGCAAAAGATTACATTTTCACGGCATATCCCCCGCGGTGAACGGATAACGAACCGATTCACGAACAAGATTGTCGTCACGAACTAGCTTTGGTTAGTTCGCCACGCGGGACAATTGAGATTGGTCGGCGCGGGCGACATCCGCCTGCGCGATCAGGCGTTTCAACTCGGGAATGCACGAGCCGCAATTGGTCCCTGCCTTCAGCCGCAGGCCGAGCTCAGTGGCAGAACGCGCGCCCGACGCGATGGCGTCGCAAATCGTGGTGCGGCCGACGCCAAAACAGGCGCACACGACGGGGCCGGCACCGGCAAGTCCCTCCATCGATCTTCCCGACAGCAGCATCCTTCGTTGATCGTCGCTGAGCGCGCCGGCAGCAAACAGATCCTTGACGACGTTCCAGTCGCCCGCATCCCGCGCCGGCCCCAGGAACAGGCAGGTTTCGATTCCGTCCGCGGCAAACGATGCCGCGCGATAAACACCACCGCCGAAGTCCCGGTACTCCGCGAGATCCTGGCCTGCGACCGACCGCAACCATGACGACCATCCCGAAAGGTCCGCGTTGTCGGCGAGCAGGTAGCCGTAGCCGCCGCCGAGGCGCACGCGCGCCCACCAGGTGTGATCGGGCAATTCCAGTTTCGCGCGGGACAGCGCGAAGCCGCGAAAGACGTATTCAAAGGGCGTAATCGACGCCGGCGTCGCCTTGTTCTCGGGCTGGCCGGAAAATGGATCGGTGAACGGCGCCACCAGCGCGCCGACCCGTGCGGCGGACGCGGTCGCCTCGCTCCAGTGGATCGGCGCGAACAACATGTCGCGCTGCTGCCGTTCGCTCACCACGACCTTGAGAATGCACTGGCCGTAGTCGGTGACGACGCGCGCAAACCCGTCGTCGACCACGCCATATCTCGCCGCATCGTCGGGATGCACCTCGACGAACGGCTCCGGCAGATGCTGGCCCAGCCGTGGGCTCAAGCCGCTGCGGGTCATGGTGTGCCATTGATCGCGGATGCGCCCCGTATTCAACCGCAGCGGCCGCCCCGCCGTGGTTTCGGTTCGCAGGCCGGGAATTTCGGGCGCGATGAAGCGCGCCTTGTGGTCGTTGGCGAAAAATCCGCCGTCGGCGAAAAACCGCTGCTGCGGCTCGGTATCGCCCAGACGGTGCGGCCACAGCACCGGCGCCATCATATCGAACGCCTCGTCCGAGACGGATTTCAACGCGCCGATGTCGAAATCACGGCCGCCATTGTTCTCAAACGCCGACAAGGCGGCATGCTCGCGAAAGATATCCGCCGCTGAATCGAAATCGAACGCTGCGCCGAAGCCGAGGCGTTTTGCAACTTCGCTCACGATCCACCAGTCCGGCCTGGTTTCTCCCGGCGGCGCCAGGAACGCGCGCTGCCGCGAAATGCGCCGCTCGGAATTGGTCACGGTGCCGGATTTTTCTCCCCACGCCTGCGCCGGCAGCAGCACCTGCGCGCCGGCATTGACGGTGTCGTTGGAAACGACGTTCTCCGAGACCACGAACAGCTCGAGCTTCTTCAGCGCGGCGCGGGCGGAATCCGCATCCGGCAGCGACACCGCCGGATTGGTGCCCATCACCCACAACGCCTTGATCTCGCCGCGCCCGATCGCCTCGAACATCTGGACCACCTTGAGCCCCTCATGCGTCGCAATCCGCGGCGCTTTCCAGAAGCGGCGGACGCGGTCGATGTCGCCCGGCGTGAATCCCATATGCGCGGCGAGCTGATTGGCAAGACCGCCGACCTCGCGACCGCCCATAGCATTCGGCTGCCCGGTGAGCGAAAATGGCGACGCACCCGGCTTGCCGATGCGCCCGGTGGCGAGGTGGCAATTGAGGATGGCGTTGACCTTGTCGGTGCCCTGCGCCGACTGGTTGACGCCTTGCGAATACAGCGTGACGACGCGCGGCGTATTGGCAAACATCTGGAAAAACGCCGCGACGTCCTGCTCGGCGAGGCCTGTCGCCAATGCGGTCGCCGCTCCGCTGCCGGCTATGTTTTTGGCACGCGCCAGCGCTTCTTCGAAGCCGCTGGTATGATGCTCGATGTAGTCGCGATCGAGCGCCCCGGTATCCGCGAGATAAGCCAGCAATCCGGCAAACAGCGCGGTATCGGTGCCGGGCTTCAATCCGAGGAACAGGTCGGCATCAACAGCGGTATCGGTCCGGCGCGGATCGATCACAACCATGCGTGCACCGCGCCGCTGCTTGCTGGCGAGCATGCGCTGGAACAGAACCGGATGGCACCAGGCCGCATTTGAGCCGACCAGAACCAGCAGATCGGCCTCGTCGAGATCTTCATATATGCCGGGCACGGTGTCGGCGCCGAATGCGCGGCGGTGACCGGCGACCGACGAGGCCATGCAGAGGCGCGAATTGGTGTCGACATTGGCGCTGCCGATGAATCCCTTCATCAGCTTGTTGGCGACGTAGTAATCCTCGGTCAATAATTGCCCGGAGAGATAAAACGCCACGGCACCGGGGCCGTCGCGCGCGATGATATGCGCCAAGCGATGCGCGACATGATCAAGCGCGTCGCTCCAGGCGATCCGCTCCATCGAACCCTTGCGGCAGCGGATCAACGGATAGAGCAAGCGGTTCTCAAGCCCCAGCGTTTCGCCGAGCGCGGAGCCCTTCGAACACAGCCGCCCGAAATTCGCCGGGTGCTCGGGATCGCCGGAGATCGCCGCCCCGCCGCGACCGTCAGGCGTTGCCAGGACGCCGCAACCGACGCCGCAATAGGGACAGGCGGTCCGCGTGGCGCGCAGCGCGGGATCGACCGCGGTCATCGCGACAACCCGGTCATGCCGCCGCTGTCAGGGTCGCGGGCGGGCGGCCGAACATCATGTCTTTGCGGATTCGCGCAACCGATTGCCGGCTGCGGATCAATTCGAGATACCACAGCGCATCGCCGACCTCGCCGACCAGCACCGCGCCGGTGAGCCGGCCATCGGATATCACGAGCTTCTTGTAGTTGCCGCGCCTGATGTCACTGAGCACGATACTCTCGCTGCCGTCGCTGCCCAGGAAATCGCCGGCGGAAAAGACGCTGACGCCCGAAACCTTGAGATTGGTCGCCACTACGCTGCCGCCATACACGGCGGCCCGGCCGGCCAGATGCTGCGCCAGCACCCGGGCCTGCTCGTAGGCCGGCTCGACCAGGCCGTAGCAGATGCCGCGATGCTCGGCGCATTCGCCGAGCGCAAAAATGTCCGGCGCGCCGGTTTGCAGGCCATCGTCGACGATGACGCCACGATTGACCGGGATGCCGGCATCCCTGGCGAGCGCGATATTGGGCCGGATGCCGGCAGCGAAAATCACCGCATCGGCGTCGATCCGACGCCCGTCCGTCAGTGCGATACCTTCGACGCGCCTCTCGCCGAGGATGCGCGCGGTGTTGGCATTGAGCAGAACGTTGATGCCCTTGGGCTCGACGAGAGATTTCAGCAGTGCCGCCGCAGGTTGATCGAGCTGGCGCTCCATCAACCGATCCATCAGGTGGACCAGGGTCACCGGGGCACCCGCTTTCGCAAGCCCGTAGGCGGCTTCCAGTCCCAATAATCCGCCACCGACCACCACGACGCGCTTCTTCGCGGCAGCGAGCGTCAGCAACAAATCGACATCGCGGCTGTCGCGGAACGTATGCACGCCTGTGAGTTCAGCGCCGGGCACGTTGAGCCGCAGCGGCGTCGAGCCGGTCGCGAGCACCAGCCTGGAAAACGCGATGCTCTCTTCATTGGCGATCTTCAGTTCGCGGCGGCCGACGTCGATCTCGGTGACGGCGCAGCCATATTTCAAGGTGACGCCGCGCTCGCGCCACCACTCGGCGGGCCTGAGCTCGATATCATGGGACGCGGTCTCGCCCGCGAGCACCGACGACAGCAGGACACGATTATAGGCAAGCCGCGGCTCGTCGCCGATGACGGCGATGGCATAGCGCCCGAGTGCGGCCTTTGCCAGTTCGTCGACCAGACGGGCGGCGGCCATTCCGTTGCCAACGATTACCAGCGGCTCGCTCACGGCGTATCCTTGACGGGTGGCTTGAAAGGGATCGGCCGACCTCGCCCCGCACGCGGGACGAGGTCGGTATCGTTGGTGCGGCTCATATGCGCGCTTCGGCGAGGCTTGGCGCGCCCGCCTCGGCGGGGCTTTTGCGCAGGTAGCACCACCAGGTCATCGCCAGGCAGATCGCGTAGAAACAGAGATAGATGACCAGCGCCAGCTGCGGGCCGCCGGTGACGGCAATCGACTTACCGAAGCCGCTCGGGATCAGATAGCCGCCACAGGCGCCGATCGCGCCGATGAATCCGAGCGCGGCGCCGCTTTCGATGCCGGCGGTTTTCAGGGCGAGCGCCCGGCCGGCTTCGCCCTTGCCCCGCACCTTACGAAGATTCTCCTCGCGGAAGATCGAGGGGATCATCCGATAGGTCGATCCGTTGCCGATTCCGGTCGTGACGAAAAGGACCAGGAACATGGCAAGGAAGCCGGTAAAATCCTTGATGCCCACGAAATACAGCACACCGATGGTGGCGGCGGCCATCGCGATGAAATTCCAGAATGTTACGATCGCGCCACCGACCTTGTCGGCCAGCAAGCCGCCGAACGGACGCGACACGGAGCCGACCAGCGGTCCGAGAAACGCGATCGCGATCGTGACCGCGGGGAATTGCGTCTTGATCAGCAGCGGAAACGCGGCCGAGTAACCGATGAAGGACCCGAACGTCCCGATATAGATGAAGGACATGATCCAGGTGTGCTTGCGCTTGATGATCGCGAGTTGATCCCTGAACGAGGACTTGGCCGAAGTGAGGTTGTTCATGAAGAAGGTGGCGCCGAACACCGCGATCACGAGCGGCAGCATCCACATCAGCCCGGCATTCTGGAGGTAGACCCCGGAGACCGGGCTGGCCTGGTAGAGATTGATGAGGCCAATTCCCATCAGGATTGGCGTGAGCAACTGGACGCTGCTGACGCCGATATTTCCGCCGGCGGCGTTGAGGCCGAGCGCCCAGCCCTTCATGCGATCGGGATAGAAGAACGAGATATTGGCCATGCTCGAGGCGAAGTTGCCGCCCCCGAGACCCGCGGTCGAGGCCACCAGCAGCAGCAGCCAGAACGGCGTATCAGGCTGGCTGACGAAATAAGCGAGCCCGAGCGTCGGGATGAAGAGCACGGCGGCGCTGAAGATGGTCCAGTTGCGGCCGCCGAACGTCGTCACCGCGAAGGTATAGGGAAATCGCATCAGCGAGCCGATCAGTCCGGGTATGGCCACGAGCTGAAACAGTTGGTCGGTGGTATAGTGAAAGCCGGCCGCCGGCAGTTTGGTCGCGACGATGCTCCAGATCAGCCAGACCGAAAATCCGATGTGCTCCGCGACGATCGACCAGATCAGGTTGCGCCGGGCGATGGCTTTGCCCCTGGAATTCCAGAACGTCTCATCTTCCGGGTTCCAGTCCAAAATCCAGGTCGGGTCTTTCGAGTTCATTTGAAAATTTCCTTTTCGTGAACGAGTGATGCCGCCGTCGTCGGGGATCGCGCTTGCCAAGGCACGGGGACGCGTTCCGGGGAGGCCCCGGTCTGGCGGTCGCAATTCGGATGATCGGTTTCGACGGACGGCATCGATGGCGTCAGCACCAGCTATTCAAGCCTCGTGCCAAGCCGCCACAATCCGAAAAATGATGATATTTTAATTGGTTATTGCGAAGGCGATCATCGTCTCCCGGCTGTTGCACGCCCCCAAAATTTGCATTCGCTCAATTGTTGTGCGGCGCACAATAATTGAGCAAGGCTGCTCGAAAATGTGCAGAGAGCGCGAGTTCGCTGGATTTGTGCCGACTGCATAGATGCGCGGCGAACAACCGCAAACGCCGCATGCAGCGCGGATTTCAGCCGACCGGGCGATGGCATGTCGATTGCATCGCCTGATTGCTAGTCAATGAAGACTGCGGTCCGACGGATTGTCGAAGCCATCGTTCGCTGAAAATTTGAGGACAAGCTCAACTCAACCTCAGCGAGGAAGCGTGGCGCAGTCGCGATGCCGTTTCGCATCGCTCGCTCATCCCCATTCCGATCGGCTCCCGGCAACGAACCAAAGGTCGTTTCGAGACCTGTCCATCTCACGTGAGCGCTGCGTTACGGAGTCATCGCCAACCTGCTTCGCTACGAACAAAGGGAACTGCAATGTCATACCTGGTGCCTTCGGAATTCGTCACCAAAATGGTGGATGCGGGCGAATCCAAAATCTTCATGTCGACCAGAGACACCGTCATTCGGGCCTATATGGCCGGCGCGATCCTCGCACTGGCAGCCTGGTTCGCCGTCACGATCAACGTGAACACGGGCCAGCCGCTGGTCGGCGCACTCTTGTTTCCCGTCGGATTTTCCATGTTGTATCTGCTGGGATTCGATCTGCTGACGGGCGTGTTCGTCCTCACGCCGCTCGCATTGATCGACAAGCGGCCAGGTGTGACGCTGGCCGGCGTCTTGAGAAACTGGGGTCTGGTATTCATCGGTAACTTCGCGGGCGCCCTCACGATAGCCTTTATGATGGCGTACGTGACAACCTTCGGCTTCACGCAGGACCCCGACAAGGTCGGCACCACGATTGGAAACGTCGGCGAGGCTCGGACGCTCGGCTACGCCGCACACGGCGCCGCCGGCATGGCGACATTGTTTATGCGCGGCATGCTCTGCAACTGGATGGTCTCCACCGGCGTGGTCGGAGCCATGATCTCCACGACGGTCCCCGGCAAGGTCATTGCGATGTGGATGCCGATTCTGGTGTTCTTCTATATGGTATTCGAGCATTCCGTCGTGAACATGTTCCTGTTTCCGTCGGGGCTGATGCTCCACGCAAAATTTTCGATCATGGACTATTTCATCTGGAATGAGATTCCGACCGTGCTCGGCAATCTGGTCGGTGGACTTTCCTTCACCGGACTGACCTTGTACGCCACGCATGTCCGGACCGCACCGAAGCGCGAAGCAGGAACGGCGCGGATCCGCGCCGCCATCTGATTTGACCAAACAAGGAGCCTTGGCCTTGCAGGGTGAGGCTCCTTTTCCGTGGCACAACGAATGACGCCTGGATTGCAAATTTCGTTAGGGCAATATTCCGACAAAGGTCGCAAGGCGGCCAATCAGGATTTTCACGGCGCTCTGATCCCGAACGAACCGCTATTGAGCCTGAAGGGCATCGCCATCGTGATGGCGGATGGCATCAGCAGCAGCAGCGTCAGTCACATCGCAAGCGAGTCGGCCGTCAAAAGCTTCCTGACCGACTATTACTGCACGTCGGAGTCCTGGTCGGTGAAGACGTCGGCCCGGCGTGTGTTGGCGGCAACCAACGCGTGGCTGCATTCTCAAACCCGGCGAAGCCAGTACGCCTACGACAAGGACAAGGGTTATGTTTGCACCTTGAGTGCAATGGTCATCAAATCGACGACCGCCCATATTTTTCATGCCGGCGATTGTCGGATCTACCGGATCGCGTGCAACGCGCTCGAGCAGTTGACCGACGATCATCGGGTCATTGTTTCCTCAGAACAGACCTATCTCGGTCGCGCACTGGGGATCAATCCTCAAATCGAAATCGACTATCACGCGTTTGAGGTTGAACGGGGGGATGTTTTCCTGCTCGCCACAGACGGCGTTTATGAACATGTCAGCGCCCGCTCTATCGTCAACACGATCGAGGAAAATCTGAAAGATCTCGACAGCGCCGCCAAAATTATCGTGGACGAGGCGTTCCAGCGCGGCAGTCCGGACAATTTGACCATCCAGATCGTGCGGATCGACGAATTGCCCGGCGGCGAAGCAAGCGAGGTTTTCGGATCATCACTGGAATTGCCACTCCCTCCGCTGCTGGAAGCAAGGATGCTTTTCGATGGGTATAAAGTCATCAGGGAAATACACGGCAGCAGCCGAAGCCACATTTATCTGGCGGTCGATACCGACACCGAGGATCTGGTTGCGATAAAAATCCCGTCGATCGACTTGCGCGACGACCCTGCCTACCTCAAGCGATTTATGATGGAGGAGTGGGTCGCCCGGCGGGTCGACAGTCCTCACGTCCTGAAGCCCCGTTTGCACTCCAGAAAGCGCAACTACCTGTACGTCGCCATGGAATTCATCGACGGGCAAACCTTGACGCAATGGATGATCGACAACCCCAGGCCGGATTTGGAAACGGTGCGCGGCATCGTTGAGCAAATCGCCAAAGGCCTTCGTGCCTTTCACCGAAAGGAGATGCTGCACCAGGACCTGAGACCCGAAAATGTCATGATCGACAAGACGGGTACGGCGAAGATCATCGATTTCGGCTCGACAAAAATCACAGGCGTCGCCGAGGCGACTCCATTCATCGGCCAAAACGACATATTGGGTACGGCGCAATATACCGCGCCGGAATATTTCCAGGGTGAGAGCGGTTCGCCGCGCTCCGACATGTTTTCGCTGGGGGTGATCACCTATCAGATGCTGACGGGAAAGCTGCCCTATGGCTCCCAGATCGCGAAGGCCCGAACCAAATCGCAGTTTGGCAAGTTGAGATACGGTTCCGCTCTCGACGACAAGCGCGAGATTCCCGCCTGGATCGATGGGGCGCTAAGAAAGGCCGTGCATCCTGACCCCAACAAGCGCTACGAGGCCCTGTCGGAATTCACGTTCGATCTTCGCAACCCCAACCCAAAACATCTCGATGCGTCCACCACGCCGCTCATCGAGCGCAATCCGAACCTGTTCTGGAAATGCACCACCGCCATCCTGGTCTGCATCATCCTGGGACTGCTCGCCAGCCAGCATGGTCTCCGCCACTAGGGCACGTTCGGTTCCGATTGAATCAGAACCGAGGCACTCATCTTTTGTTTGACGCGTTTTCCTGCCGCGAGCGGGCGTCCACGCCGGATCAAGCCCGACGGCTTGCTTCGCCCGAAAAGGCTCTAGGCGTCCTCGGTCACCGCATTCATCGGCTTCGGCGCGACACCCTGGCCTGGCTTCACCCGAAAATCGTAGGTCATCAGGTACCAGGGCGACGTTCCGGAAGGCTTGCCGTCGGGCATCACGGGATCCGTGCGCTTTTCGATTTTGGAAATCAGATCGTCCTTCACCCCGAACACGACGTCTGAATCGAGATACTTGTCGCCCTCGATGAAGACGTGGGTGACCAGCGGCTCGTGACCCGGTGCGTTGACGAGAAAGTGCACATGCGCCGGCCGCATCGGATGGCGTCGGAGTTCCAGGATCATCTGCCCGACCGGGCCGTCGGTCGGGATCGGATAACTGCACGGCAGGATGGTGCGAAAGAAAAACCTGCCTTCGGCGTCGGTGATGAACCGCGCCCGTGATGACGGACCCTGGGTTTCGTAGTCCGGCCTTTGCGAATCGTAATAGCCGTCATCATCGGCGTGCCAGACGTCCACCGGAACGTTCGCCAGCGGCTTGCCGGCGAGATCGGTGACCCGGCCCTGCACGAACATCCGTTCTCCCGACAAATTGGGGGAGATGTCGGAGCCGTGCGGCATCGCCTTGTGCTCGCCGACATAGAACGGGCCGAGCACCGTGGTCTGGGTCGCGCCTTCGCGCTCGCGGTGGTTGACGGCATCGACCAGCATCGAAACCCCGAGCACGTCCGACAGCAGGATGAATTCCTGCCGGCTCGGCGTGCACTTCTGGCCCACCCTGGTCAGAAAATCGATCGCGTATTCCCATTCGCCGAAGGTCAGGTCCGTCCTGCGGACGAAATCGTGAAGCGAGTTGACCAATTCCTCCATGAGGAATTTGACACGCGGGTCCGGCGTCTCCTCAAAACTTCGGATAACGGCGGCGGTGAGTTCGGTGTCGTTGAATTGGGCCATTGTTCTTGTCCTGCGGGGTTTTTGCCATTGCGGGCGCAAGCCTACACCAGCGACCCGGCCGAGGTAAGCGGGCGGTGATTGGAACAGGACGCTCTTTTCGGCTATCAAGGCGGCCGCGCCAGTGTCTGGAGATCGTTGCCGATGTTAGCCCCCACCCCTGCTTCGCCGGAATCAGCCGGCATGTCGAAAACCGCCTTCGACCGCATCGAGGATCATCTGAAGAACCGCTACATCGATGCCGGCCGCTTTCCGGGAACCCAGCTCCTGGTCTATCGCCGCGGCAAGGTGGTTCATCATGCCGTGCAGGGTTTCGCCGACATCGAGCGCAAGAAGGCGGTAAAGGACGACACCATTTTCCGCATCTATTCGATGACCAAGCCGATCACCAGCGTCGCCTTCATGATGCTGGTGGAGGAAGGCCGCGTCGCGCTCGACGAGCCCGTCCATCGATATATCCCGGAATGGAAGAACCTCGGGGTTTTCCAGGCCGGCATCGCGCCGGCATTCCTGACCAGACCGCCGTCACGGCCGATGCTGATCGTGGATCTCTTGCGGCATACCTCCGGCCTGACCTACGGCTTCCAGCAGCGCTCCAACGTGGACGCGGCCTATCGCGAAATGAAGATCGGCGAGGTCGAGAAGGCCGGAACGCTGCAATCGATGATCGACGCCCTGGCAAAGATCCCGCTGGAATTTTCACCTGGCGAAGCCTGGAATTATTCAGTCTCCACGGACGTGATCGGCTATCTCATCGGCAAGATCAGCGGCAAGCCGTTCGAACAATTTCTCAAAGAGCGCATCTTCGGCCCCCTCGACATGAAGGATACCGACTTCTTCGTATCCCCCGACAAGGTCCATCGCTTCGCGGCCTGTTACTCGGCAAGTCCTCAAGGCGCTATGACGTTTCACGCGGCCGATCGCAAGGGCGGCCTGACCTTGCAGGATGACCCGACAACCAGCCCGTTCCTGTCGCCGCCCTCATTCATTTCCGGCGGCGGCGGGCTGTGCTCGACCGCAGCCGATTATCTCACCTTCTGCCGCGCATTGCTCAACGGCGGCGAACTCGAGGGTATCAGGTTGATTGGCCCGAAGACGCTCGCCTTGATGACGTCAAATCATCTGCCCGGCGGACGCGACCTGCCGGAAATGTCGCGATCCCTGTTCTCCGAGGCGACCTATGACGGCGTCGGCTTCGGTCTTGGCTTTTCAGTGACGATGAACCCCGCGCAGACGCTCATTCCCGGTAGCCGCGGCGAATATGCGTGGGGAGGAGCTGCCACGACCTCGTTCTGGATCGATCCCGCAGAAGAGCTGATCACCATTTTCATGACCCAGGTGCTGCCGTCGACCGCCACTGCGATCCGGCGCGAGCTGCGCACCATGGTTTACGCCGGGATCACCGACAGCAATCTTTAGAGATCGCTCGCACGAAGGTCAAAAGCAACAGAAGCGCTCGACGCCGTTCTATCCGAAATTCTGCAGGCCCGGGAATGTGTCCAGGAGCCAGATGCTGATGGCCGAGACACTGCCGGTGAGAAACCCGATGCCGGTGACGATCAACAGCACACCCATCGCCCGCTCGACGCTGGCAAGGTGCCGCTTCATCCGCGCAAACAGCGACGAGAACTGCTTTACCATGAACGCCGCCACCAGAAACGGAATCCCAAGCCCGGCTGAGTAGACCGCGAGCAGACCTGCGCCCCTTTCCACGGTGGCCTCGGCGGCCGCGACCGAAAGGATCGCCGCGAGGATCGGGCCGATGCAGGGCGTCCAGCCGAAGGCAAAGGCAAGTCCCATCACATAGGCGCCCCACAGCCCCACCGGTTTTGGGATCGGCAACCGCCCCTCGCGCATCAATAGTCCAATTCGGGCCAGCCCGAGGAAATGCAGGCCCATGATGATGATGACGATGCCGGCGACGATCGAGAGCTCGGCCGACCAGGCGCGGATCAGGCTTCCGATCAGGGAGGCGCTGGCGCCGAGCGCCACGAAGACGGTGGAAAAGCCGAGCACGAACGTGACCGCCGAGATCATCACCGCGCGCTTCGATGACGATATCGTCTCCTCATGGGCGACGTGCTCGATGGTCGCGCCCGTCAGATAGATCAGATAGGGCGGCACCAATGGCAGCACGCACGGCGATAGAAAGCTGACGAGGCCGGCAATCAGCGCGGCGGGAATCGAAACGTCGTGAATCATGCCACCTTCGCTTGTCTTGCGCCGCCTGCTTTATTGCCGCGCCCCGCCCGCCTGGCTGGGCCGGACATCGCCGACGCGCCCGGTCGGTCCGCCTTCATTTAGCGGATGCGCGGGAATGCGCAATGAGGACCGCCTGCCGACCGGTGTGCCTGCCTTCTTTCCGTCCAGACAAAGGTGGAAAAACCTTGCGAGGACCGGGCCGGCGGACAAGTCCCGGTGATCGCCCATTGACGCGCTCGCGAAGCCGGCGTGCTATTTGACCAGCTTCAACAAGGCCGGGGCACGCCCGCGCTGACCTTCATGCCGTTTCCGATCATGCGGCCTTTCGGACGCCTTCACATCCCGCAACACCGCGTCGCACAAAGCCTTCAATTCCGAATCTTCAATGCGATTGAGCTTGATCCGAAGCTCGAGAATGGCCACGGACACCAATTGCGCGGTGTCGCGGTCGCCGCTGAGGGCAAGGGCGGCCTTACACTCCTCAAGAGTGGCCAGAACCGCGAGTGATCTTTCTTCTGAATCGGTCACCAGCATTTTTTCCCGTTACCGCCCTGGCCGGATAAGGTCGAGGTGATCCAGCCGGCCTCCTCATAAACCCCCCCGTCTGCCAAAAAATCCGGAAATTTCCAGACCGGCACGATAGTTTTCGTCGCTACACAGATTTGTGACATTGCTGCTCGCTCGAAACAGTCACGGTGGGCCGCGACCGGCGGGCCATGGCGCCAATTCCCGTTTCCAGGAGCTGCGCGGTCGAAGTGGCGCGGGTGAGTCTGCCACCAGGCAGCAGGGGATCGCCCGGCTTGCCTAACCCCGATCACCGCCGCGGGCAGCAGCCGGCGGCAAGGATGCGCGTCAAAAAGTCCCCACCAAACCCGTCACGGTTGTAGTATGATCGATAACCTGCCAAAGCTGGCGGGCTATCCGCAACTGCTGGCGTGAGAAGCGTTCTTCAAGAATAGCTTTTAAACGCAACCTCGGTGACTCCAGGCGATTGCCGGAACATCGTACCTTTGGAAATCGAATTGCGGCCGCCTTCATTTTTGCTCGAAGGCGGCGGCCGGGCGTCAGTGGTTAGCAACCTGCTTGCGAAAGCCGATAATAATACCCCTAAATTTCCGTGGTTTAAGGACAGATTCATCCCATTTGAGTGAGCTCAAAGCGGTATATAAGGGTAATTCATAACCCGGATATTCAGACGCTTCATGAGCGAAGGACGGTAAAGGCAGTATGAACAAATCAATAGCAAAGAAGATGAAGCAGCGCAGTGCCGGAAAGCCGGACATCGAGCTTGGCAAGCGAATCCGGTTGCGGCGCGTCGAGCAGCGAATCTCGCAGGCGGAGCTCGGTGAGCAGCTCGGCGTCAGTTTTCAACAGGTTCAGAAATACGAGAAGGGTGTCAACCGCGTCGGCGCCGCCCGTCTTCAACAAATTGCCACTGCGCTCGATGTGCCCGTCACCTTCTTCTACGATGGCGACGGCAAGGCCCGCGAGGTCGAGAGCCTGCTGTTTCTCGACAGCGCATTCAGCCTGAGGCTGCTGCGCGCCTATAGCAAGATCAAGGATCAGACCGTCCAGCGTCAGCTGGTGTCCTTGATGGAATCGATCGCCGCGAACGAAGACTAGAGCAAGGTCGGTTGTGATCGAATCAGATCCGACGCTCCAGCCTTTTTTCCTGGCGCGTTTTCTTGGCGCGTTTTCTTCACGCGAACCGGTATCCACCCCCGGATCAAGTCCGAGGGCACGCTTCGCTCGAAAGCGCTGCGAGGTCCCTGACAGGCGCGGGTCTGTTTCAAGCCCCGCGCACGCGATCGATCAAGGCAAGCGGATCGTCCGGCAAGCGGTCGCCGCGCCAGGCCACATGCTGGTCCGGCCGCGACAACACCAGCCGGCCATCGAAAGCGCCAGCCGCTGGCCGTTCGACGTCGAGCACCTTCAGCGGGACGCCCCTGGCGCGGGCCGCAATCTCGAATGCCGCCACGTCCACTGCCGAATCGAACCGCAGCAGCGTGAACTCCGGCCCCATGGCGTCGTAGAGCGAAGTGCCGTTGCCATACCACAGATGCGGCGTACGGCAGCCCGGGACTGTCGAGGGGGCATAGCTGCTCATCGTATAGGCCGGCGGTTCGGCGCCGTCATAGGCGATGATCGGGGAACGATCGTAGTAGGTGCCGAAGTTGAGACCGGCGCAGGCATATTGCTGGACGTTGATCTCGTAAGTCAGCCGCCCGGTCTCCCGCCGCGCGCGTTCGCCTTCCGCCCCCTCATCCTCGATTTCATCGGGAACCGCGCCACGACGGCGAATCTCTGATTCCGCATGCGACATCGCAAATCGCGAAACCTGGCTGGTGATCGGCCAGCGCTCCGCCTCATAGGCGTCGAGAATCGAAGCAGGCGCCCAGCCGTTGAGATGGGCGGCAACCAGCCACGACAGATTCATCGCATCGGCGATCCCGGCGTTCATGCCGTAACCGGCATAGGGCACCCAGATATGCGCCGCGTCACCGGCGATGAAGGCAGAGCGGTCGCGAAATCTGTTGGCGATCAGCCGGCGCCCGTACCAATCCTCCCGGGAGATGATGTCGTAGTCGAAGTCCGCGGCCACGCCGAGGAGGGTCCGGATGCAGGCGTCGCGATCCACCGAATCGAAATCGCCCTCGCCCGGCTTCAAGTAATTGTGCACCAGCCATCGCTCGCGCCCGTCGATGGCATAGACCATGCCGCCGCGGCGGGGATTGATGACGCCGGTGCCCCAGGCGGGCTCATGAAGCTGCCGATGGATGAGATCGGGCGCGCGGATGTAGGTCGACTGCACGCGCTGCACGACCGCGTCGCCCGCCAATTCCGCGCCGATCGCCTTGCGGACCACGGACCGCGCGCCGTCGCAGCCGATCAGATAACGGCAGCTCAAACGGCGGACGGCCCCGGTCTGAAGATCGCGCAAGGCCGCGCTCGCGGACGTATCCTCGATCCTGACGTCTTCGACCGAGGTCCGGTTGATGATGCGGATGCGCGGCTGGCTCGCCGCATGCGCAAACAGAATCGGCTCAAGGAATATCTGGTTGATACGGTGCGGCGGCTCCGGCGTCGGCCAATTGCAATCCGGGCCGTCCTTTCTGGTGAAGCGATCGCGGCGGCAGGGAATCGGAATTCGCGTCAATTCCAGGCCCGTAAACGTGGTGCGGTAACTGATGTCGTGCGGATAGTCCGCCGGCAGCCCGGCATCGCGGACCTTTTCCGCAAGACCAAGCCGCCGGAAGATTTCCATGGTGCGGGCCGCAACGTGATTGCATTTTGGCTCGGGCGGCTCGGCAGGCGCGCGCGTCTCGATGACCGTAACGTCGATGCCTCGCCACGCCAGATCGATGGCGAGCGTGAGCCCCACCGGCCCCGCGCCCACGATCAGCACCTCGCAATGGATATCGCTCATTCCGGTCCAGCGCCCGCAGGCACTTTTTATTCTTCCAAAAAGCCCATGCCTGACGAACCACATTAGCTGCGCCGGCGACATATCGAAAGCCGCGGGCTTCCGGGCATTGCGGCGGTGCAACCGGCCGCAATACCAACTTAATCAGAAGGCAACCCTCATCGGCTACATTTTCGAAACTGATCCTGGATCAGCTCCGCTCCTGTTTCATTCGGCTTCACCAGCCAAAAACTGTTGATATGACGCACGCGCCGTCGGCGCATCCCGGGGACATTACCCATGCCAAGAATGACCATCATTGCCATTGCGTTGACGCTCGCGGCTTCGCCGGCGTTTGCCCAAAGCGCGGGACAACCCGGCACGGCACCGCCTCCGGCCAGGCCTGCTGCGCCGGGTCCCGCGCGAGCCGCGTCCACCCCCGAATCGCGTTCCGCGGCAGCGTTGGCGCTATCGCACGAGCCGACCTTCGATGAAGGCACGGCGCAGCGGATCCGCGAGGCGGCGCTGAGCTATTCGGACCTGGCAGTGCGCGGCGGCTGGCCGGTGATCCCACCGGACGCCAAATTCGCACTCGGCGTGGCCGGACCTCACGACGATCTCCTGCGCCATCGCCTGATGATCAGCGACGATCTTGCCGTCGACAAGGCTTCGGGACCGTTTGACGAAGTTCTTGCCGAGGCCATCAAACGTTTCCAGGTGCGTCACGGCCTTGCCGCCACGGCCACGGTGACCCCGCGCACGCTGGCCGCCCTCAATGTGCCGGTTCAGAAGCGGATCAGACAGCTGGAGGCCTCGCTCGAGCGCATCGATCACATGAATTTCCAGTTCGGCCAGCGTTACGTGGTCGTGAACCTGCCCGCGGCATTCGCCGAAGCCGTCGAGAACGACATCGTGGTGCGGCGTTATCGCGTGATCGTCGGCAAGACCGAAAGACCGTCGCCGACGCTGACCGCCGAAATCACCAGTGTCAATCTCAACCCGACCTGGACCGTCCCGCCATCGATCGCGAAGACCGAAATCTCGGCGCATATGCGAAAAGATCCCACCTACCTGTCGCGCATGCACATGGACGTGCTCGATGCACACGACAATCCGATCGATCCCCACTCGGTGGATTGGTCCGGCACGCACACGCCGAACTTCACGGTGCGCCAGCAGAATGGCGCCTTCAACGCGCTGGGCGCGGTGAAGATCGACATGCCGAACCCTTATTCGGTCTACATGCACGACACCAACCAGCGCAATCTGTTCAGCAACGACTACCGCTTCGACTCCCACGGCTGCTCGCGGGTCGACAATGTGCGCGATCTCGCAACCTGGCTGTTGCAGGAGGAGATGCCGAAATGGAATCGCGCCGCGATCGATGCCGCCATCGCCACCGGCCAGCGCCAGGATATCGCCCTGCCGAAGAAGGTCCCGGTGGCCTGGATCTATCTCACGGCCTGGATGACCAGGGACCAGACCATCCAGTTCCGCAACGACATCTACGACCAGGACGAGCAGCTTCTCGAAGCAACCGCCGAGGAGGCGGCGTTCTTCAGTCAGGCGGGCAATCATCCACTGACGGCGCATATGGCGCAGTAAACCCCGCCGCCAGGCCCGGTTGCTGCGCTTCCGCGCCGGACGGTGCAGCTCCTGGACGACGCCCTCCGCGCGTGATTTCGGCTCTGGAACCTTTGGGATTCTGGTGCGTTCCCCTTGGTTAAATTGAGCCGCACCGCGACAGTGGCAAAGGGGGATGCTTGGAGCATACCGAACGGTTTGAAGCCTCGGCCAGTACTGAAGGCCGTTACCGCATGCTGATCGATGCGGTGACCGATTACGCGATCTATATGCTCGATCCCCATGGGATCATTACAAGCTGGAATCCCGGTGCCAGGCGCTTCAAGGGTTACGAGGAAGCCGAGATCCTCGGTGAGCACTTCTCGAGATTTTATACGGAGGAGGACCGGCGGGTGGGCCTGCCCCGGCGCGCGCTTGAAATCGCCGAGCGCGACGGCAAGTTCGAGAGCGAAGGATGGCGCGTCCGCAAGGACGGCACCAGGTTCTGGGCCTATGTCATCATCGATCCGATCCGGGATCATAACGGCGCGCTTATCGGCTTCGCCAAGATCACGCGCGATCTCACCGAGCGCATGGAGGCCGAGGCCGCGTTGCGGGCAAGTCAGGAGCAATTCCGGCTACTTGTGCAGGGCGTGACGGATTACGCGATCTATTTGCTGAGCCCCGAAGGAAAAGTTTCGAGCTGGAATGCGGGTGCGCAGAGGATCAAGGGATATGCGCCCGAGGAGATCATCGGCAAACATTTCTCGCAGTTTTATACCGAAGAGGACCAAAAAACAGGCCTGCCGCAAAAAGCTCTTGAAATCGCCGCGCGGGAGGGCCGTTTCGAGAGGGAGGGCTGGCGCGTCCGCAAGGACGGAACGAAGTTCTTGGCCAACGTCGTCATCGACACCATCCGAAATCCCGATGGATCACTTCTCGGCTTTGCCAAGATCACGCGCGATATCACGGAACGCATCAAAGCGCAGCAAGCGTTGGACGAGGCACGCGAGGCGCTGATCCAGGCCCAGAAGATGGAGGCCATCGGGCATCTGACTGGCGGGGTCGCGCATGATTTCAACAATCTGCTGATGGCGATTCAGGGCAGTCTCGAACTTCTGAAAAGAAGGCTTCCAAAGGACGATCCCAAGGTCGCGCAATTGCTCGACAATGCGGTTCAGGGAGCGCAGCGTGGTGCAGCGTTGACACAGCGGATGCTGGCATTTGCGCGCCGCCAGGATCTCAAGCTCGTTGCGCTGCGTGTGCCGGACCTCGTGCAAGGGATGACCGAACTGCTGCAAAGCTCGTTGGGTCCCTCGATTCAAATCGAGACGCGCTTCCTCCTCAACCTTCCGAAAGCCCATGCCGACCCTAACCAGCTGGAACTCGCGATTCTCAACCTTGCGATGAACGCGCGCGACGCCATGCCAAAGGGCGGCGCCATCGTTATCGAAGCAAGGGAGCGGACGGTCACCGACGAACGGGGACTGAAGGCGGGACAATACCTTTGCGTGACGGTGACCGACACCGGCACGGGCATGGACGAAGCAACGCTCCAGCGTGCGATGGAGCCGTTCTTTACGACCAAGGGCGTTGGCAAAGGCACCGGCCTTGGACTTCCGATGGTCCATGGCATGGCGCAGCAATCGGGCGGGAGATTGGTGCTCAGGAGCAAGCCTGGCCTTGGTACGACCGCCGAACTCTGGCTGCCGGTCGCCCCACCGGATGCGGCTTCGGCCGGGGGAGCGATTGCGCCCAAGACGGCGTTCTCCTTGGGCCGGGAGCTTACGATCCTGACCGTCGACGACGATCCACTTGTCGCGCTCAACACCTCCGCCCTCCTGGAAGAACTCGGTCACAAGGTTTACAGCGCGCCGTCCGGAATGCTGGCGCTTGAGATCCTGCATCGTGAAAATAACATCGATCTGCTCATCACCGACCAGGCGATGCCTGGCATGACGGGCTCGGAACTCGTTTCAAAAATCCGCGCCGAGAAACCGGAATTTCCGGTCATACTCGCCACCGGCTATGCGGAATTGCCTTTCGGAGAAGCCGAGGGAATTCCGAGGCTCGCAAAGCCTTTCAGACAGCAGGACCTCGTTGAGGCCATCGCCGAGGCTGTTGCGGGTTAGGCGGCGCGAAGCTTCGGCCAAGGCGCTCGACACAGCGTTGCGGGTGGGAGAAATGCCTCCTTCCGTTCCCTCCCCCCTTGTGGGGGAGGGCTAGGGAGGGGGGTGGCCACGAACACCGCCTTCTGGATTTACCCCTCTCCCCAACCCTCCCCCACAAGGGCGGAAGGAGCGCACCGCCATTGCCGAGACAGCGAAGCGATGCTTCATTGCAGCCGCGTCAGACTCCTTTCCCGAAAGCCAAAGCCCATGCTCGACGTCCCAAAAGCCACCGACAAGCCCTTTGCCGACGGCAAGATTCTCAAGAGCGTCACCGACGGTGTCGGCGTCATCACCTTCAACAACCCGGACAAGCGCAACGCCATGTCGCTCGACATGTGGGAAGGGTTGGGCCAGGCGCTGATCGAATTGCGCGACGATGCCGATGTGCGCGTGGTGATCCTGACCGGCGCCGGCGACAAGGCATTTGTCTCGGGCGCCGATATCAGCCAGTTCGAGAAAACCCGCCACAACGCACAGGCTTCCGAAGAATATTCCAGGCGCAGCGACGCGCAGCGTGCCTTGCTCGCGGATTTTCCGAAACCGACCATCGCCTGTATCCGGGGCTTTTGCCTCGGTGGCGGCATGCAGGTCGCTATGCTCACCGACATCCGCATCGCCTCGGAGAACAGCCAGTTCGGCATTCCCGCCGCAAAACTCGGCATCGCCTATGGCTTTGACGGCCTCAAGCACCTTGTCTCGCTGGTCGGCCCCTCCTGGGCAAGGCTTTTGCTGTACACGGGCATGCGGATCGATTCCGCCGAGGCCCAGAGAATTGGCCTGGTCGATCGCGTGGTGGGCGATGCAGAGTTGGGGAACGCGACGCTGAACATCGCGCGCACCATCTCCGGCAACGCCCCGCTTGCGATCAAGGCGGCCAAGATCACCATCGCGCAGGTGTTGAAGGACGAGAGCGAACGCGACATGGCCGCGATCAAGGCGATCGGCACCGCCTGCATGGACTCAGAAGATTTCCGCGAAGGCAGAAGAGCCTTCATGGAAAAGCGCAAGCCGAAGTTTACGGGAAGATAGTCCGCGCCCCGTAGCAACCGTTAAACGCCCCTCGACGTTTAAATGGTTTGCTACGATCTGTTGCCTGGCAGGCTGTTTGATTGCCTGACGGGCAAATCACCTGATTAACGGCCAAATCACCTAACTAACTGTCCAGCCCCCTTTGCAAAAATATTCCGCTTCGCCGCAAACCCAAATCAGCAATACATACCCTGCTATCCCGTCCCACAGAGGGGCGGCTCGCGATCGTCACGAACGCGGGGCGGGATGCGGTGGACGCAAGCGGTGCTTCTGACGAGGGCAAGTGCTTGCGGACGGAGAAGTCGTGTGGTCCTGACACCCCGACGCTGGTGTCAAGTCGGTGGAGGCAACTCCACTCGATGACGGTGGCAAAAGAGCCCGGTCACCGGGGAGAGCGCGATATAAGCCGTAAAACCATTGCGCGGGGAATGCCGGGTGATTCCGGTGTGACCGTGGTGACTAACGCGTGTGCTTTCTACACACCACACGCGGCTGCGGGCGCATCGAGCGCCCGGCATTCCCTGCGCCCTCTGATTTCAAG
>Ga0210394_10001603_pt1 | contig 35144 bp, 31 predicted proteins | sample IncBWC12MmetaG_FD_160121 | JGI IMG/M metagenome (GOLD analysis project Ga0210394, IMG submission 160121) | Forest soil microbial communities from Barre Woods Harvard Forest LTER site, Petersham, Massachusetts, United States - Inc-BW-C-12-M | ecosystem: Environmental > Terrestrial > Soil >... | reverse complement strand
ATGCCGACGGTCAGGCGCATTTCTACTATTCCTCGAAAGCCACGCAAACCTGGAACTGGACTAAAGTCACCGCCGGTGACGTGTGCTATTGGTGGGCCTCAAACTACAACTGAGTGCCCCGAATCACGCAATTTCAGTGGGGTCTCGCGTGCGTAAACTGATCGCTTTGATCCTAGTGGCCGGCATCGCTTGCGATGCCCGGGCGGCCCATGCTGCCGAACAGGGTCCGCCTGTCACGGTCTTTGCCGCCGCCTCGCTTACCGATGCGGTGACCGAGGTGAGTGCGGCATTCACCCACGAGACCGGGACCGCGGTGAAGACCTCCTTCGCAGCAAGTTCCACGCTCGCCCGGCAAATCGAAGCCGGGGCTCCGGCGACGGTGTTCTTCGCGGCCGATGAGGCATGGATGGACTATCTGCAGACCCGGAATCTGCTCGCAGCGGGAAGTCGCAAGGATGTGCTCGCAAATCAACTGGTGCTGGTGGCGCCAGCGGACAGTACCGCAAAGGTTCGAATCAGCTCGGGGCCGGCGCTGCTGCAGGCACTGGGAGGCGCGCGCGTCGCAACCGGCGATCCGGACTCGGTGCCGGTAGGCAAGTACGCCAAGGCAGCGTTGATTAGCCTGGGCGCGTGGGAGCAGGTTCAGGAGCGACTGGTGCGTGCGGAAGACGTGCGTTCGGCACTCGCCTTTGTCGCTCGCGGCGAGGCGCCGTTCGGCATTGTCTATCTGACTGATGCGAAGATTGAAAAGAGAGTGAAGCTGCTCGATGTGTTTCCGCAGGACGCTTATCCGCCGATCCGCTATCCGATCGCCATGACGGCCGGGGCGGGCGCGGCCGGCAGCCGCTACATCGACTTTGTAACCGGCCCGCGCGCGGCAACGATTTTTCAGAAGTATGGATTTGGGCTGATTGGCAATGGAGAAGAATTCCGGTAGCCGCCAGAAGCGCGCCGATTTAGTATCGCTGCACAACAACCGGGTGCACCGGGCACGATCCAGTTCCTAAGGAGTGCGCAATGAGGCGAGCGGGCGCGGCGGCAATCGCCGTTGGCATGTGTGTCAGCGCGTGGGGGGCAAATCCGGCTTTCACTTTGGTCAGCCCTGACCTGCCTGCGGGCAAACCAATCGGCGAGCAATTCACCGCGAACGCCTTCGGCTGTCACGGGCCCAACGAGTCGCCGACTTTGCAGTGGAGCAACCCGCCCCCCGGCACGAAGAGCTTCGCCGTGACCATGTTCGATCCCTACCGGCCACCGGTCTCCGGATGGTGGCATTGGGTGGTGTATGACATTCCGGCGGGTACGACGCAGCTGCCGCGCAAAGCCGGGGATCCGGGCAGCCCGCTCATGCCGCAGGGAGTGAAGCAGGCCAAGCCCGACGGTGAGGCTCCGGAACCACATTATTATGGTCCCTGCCCCGATGAGGGCGATCCGCCGCACCACTACACGATCACGGTATACGCGCTGAGTGTCGAGCACCTGGATGTGCCGGCCACATCCACACCGGCGAATATCGACTACGAGATCCTGGCGAAGACGCTCGCGAAATCGACGATCGTTCGGTTGTACTCCAGGCCGAAGAAATGACGCCCGAGCTATGCACAAACTCATCGCTTGCGTCTCGATCAACCTCCTGGCCTTCGCCGCTGACGCGGCGTCTGCCGCGACGCCAGCCAAGCAGTGCCCGGGAGACAACGGCGGACTGAGTCTTCCGCCCGGGTTCTGCGCAACAGTATTTGCCGATCACCTGGGACACGCGCGTCACCTCACGGTAGCGCGGGACGGCAGCGTCTACGTCAATACCTGGAGCGGCGACTACTACACCTACGGTCATGTCGACAAACTGCCCGCGGGTGGATTTCTGGTCGCAATGCGCGATACCCACGGATCGGGACACGCGGATGTGATCAGGCGATTCGGAGATGGCGTGGCGCAGGGAAGTGCGGGCGGTACGGGGATTGCGCTCTACAAAGACGCCCTGTACGCGGAGGTCAATGACCGGATCGTGCGGTATCCGCTCCGGGCGGGAGAGCTGCTGCCGGCGCGCAAGGGCGAGAGCGTGGTTTCCGGACTGCCGCTCACGGGCGATCACCCCATGCATCCGTTCGTGATCGACTCACAGGGGAATCTATTCGTGGACGTTGGCTCGGAGACCAACGCCTGCGATATCGAAAACCGCATGCCCGACACCAAGGGGCATGAACCCTGCACCGAGCTCGAGACGCGCGCGGGGATATGGCGTTACGACGCGAACAAAACCGGTCAGAAGTTCTCCGCCGCGGAGCGCTATGCCACGGGCATCCGCAACGGGGAGGGAATGGATTTCGATGCGACCGGGAGGTTGTTCGTCACTCAGCACGGTCGAGATCAGCTGCTCGAGAACTATCCGAAGCTGTACAGCGTGAAGACGGGGCACGAGCTTCCGGCGGAGGAAGTGGTCGTACTGGAGCGCGGCGGCGACTACGGCTGGCCGCGGTGCTACTTCGACGGATTGCAGGGGAAGCTGGTACTCGCCCCGGAGTACGGCGGAGACGGTGGCAGCAAGATAGGCGTGTGTGCCGAGAAGCGCGGCCCCGCGTTCTTCTTCCCCGCACACTGGGCGCCGAACGATCTCACGATCTACAAGGCGTCACAGTTTTCCAAGGCGTACCAGGGCGGGGCGTTCATCGCGTTTCATGGTTCCTGGAATCGCGCTCCGGCACCCCAGGCAGGCTATGACATCGTGTTCCAGCCTCTGGCTGATGGTCGGCCATCGGGCAAGTACGTCATCTTCGCGGATGGATTCGCGGGTCCATATCGGGAACCGGGCCGAGCGCTCGCGCGTCCATGCGGGGTGGCGGTCGGCCCGGACGGCTCGCTCTATGTCTCCGAGGACGTGCACGGAAAGATATGGCGTATCACCTACAACGGTCCCGCCGACGCCGCGCTTCAGGCGGCTCCGGCCGCAGCCGTCGCAGCTGATCGCGGAGCTGGAATCGACCTGATCTCCCTGCCCCTGCCTCAGGGAGCAACACGCGAGCAGCTGTCGCTCGGATCGCGCATCTTCTGGGGCGAAGCTTCGGGAGGCACCTGCAGCGGCTGCCACGGCTCCGACGGGATGGGAACTACCGTCGGCCCGAGCCTGGTCAGCGGCGAATGGTCGTGGGGGAACGGCAGTTGGGAAGCGATCGCCGCCACCATCGACAAGGGCGTCGTGGCGCCCAAGCACGCCGACGGGGCGATGCCGCCTCGCGGCGGGGCACCCTTGAGCGACGCCGACGTCAAAGCCGTCGCGGCATTCGTATGGGCGCTGTCTCATCAGCGCAAAGACGGCGCCGCTCCCTCGAAGAGGAACTAGTCGAGCTCGAAATCGATCACCGGCATGGAATCCTGGATTTCCGGACTCGCACTGCACGGCTACTCCATTCTGTTCGCTGCGGTATTCCTGGAGGCAGTCGGCCTGCCGATACCCGCAGCGCTGGCCTTGCTGGTCGCAGGAGGTGCGAGCGCCCGTGGCTCGTTGCAGGGCTGGTACGCTCTCGGCGGGGCTCTCCTGGCGATGCTCAGCGGTGACTCGCTGATGTTCGTGATGGGTCGCTATTCCGGGTGGTGGCTTCTTGGCGTGCTTTGCCGCATTTCGCTGAACCCCGAATCCTGCATCTTACGTTCAGCGGATTCCTTCTATCGCCGCGGGCGCGCACTGCTGGTCGTGGCGAAGTTCATTCCTGGAATCAACACCATGGCGCCGCCGCTCGCCGGCTGCATGAATATGAGGTTCACGCAGTTCCTCGGGTTGGATGTAGCCGGGGCCGCGCTCTATACCGGCGCATATTTTGCCGTCGGCTTCATTTTCAGTGGCGCGCTGGAAGCGATCACCCGCGGCTACCACGCGTTCGGCCGGGTCGTGGGTTGGGTTGTGATCGTCCTGGTCGCCGGGTATGTGGCTTACCAGATCTGGTTGTGGATCAGAGCGCGTGCACTGCGTACCGTTCCATTCGCGATTCCTTCCGAGGCGGCGCGACAAATGGCCTCTGGCGCCTGGATCTACGATGTGCGCAGCCACGGCTACCTTGATGCCAGGGCAACCCGTATCACGGGATCCAGAAGACTGGATCCCAACGCGCTGAACCGATGGAGTGAGGAGTTTCCGGGTGAGCAGCCGGTCTATGTGTACTGTACCTGTGTGCGTGAAGCGACCAGCGTGCGCGTGGCGCGGGAACTTCAGAACCGAGGGGTTCGGGTCGCAGTGATCAAGGGCGGTCTGCGCGCCTGGAAGGGTGCAGGATTACCGGTTGAGGCCGTGCCCCCTGAAGAGATGGCGACGCTCCCGGCGTTTCGCTAAGGGGTGAGAAGAATTGAGTGCCATCGCCTCAATGGTCGGGATGCAGCACGGGTGCGTCCGGGCTGCCTGAGGGCGCGAGGAGGGCGGGCGCCGGCGGACGTGATCCGTAGCGGGCGCCGTTGATGGGCCTGGCCAAGAGGTAGCGATCGCCGAGCCAGCGGATCGCACGCGCTCGCGCGCTACTGTAATCGACAACCCAGGTGGGTGTTGGGGTCTCATTGCGCTTCATGGCTCAGCCCTTCGTTGAATTCCGAGCGAATCGCCGTCTGTCAGTAGGCTATGGGCCGAGCGCCGTCGAAACAATCGCCAGTTGGTGCATGGTGTGTTTCCAGCGTGCGAGTGCGGGCGGCTCTCTCCAACGGAGGAGGGTTGCCGTACCGGCGGCGGACCGCGTGCCCTCTCCGAGGAGAGAGAGTCACGTCCCTCGAGCGAAAGGCCCACTACCTGCTGACCGCAAGATCGAGCAGATAACTCCGGTGCCACCCCTGAATCCGAGTGATGTCGATGCGCTTTTCCGACTCGCGGCTGCGCGGGGTTTACTGAGATGAAACGGTCCATCAATCGCCTGAGCGTTGTTAATCGCGCTGCGCTCCCCAACGATAGCCAACATGCAGTTGGCTGTACTCATGTGCGCGATGCTGTTGGTCACGTCCTCCGCCGGGGTCGCGACGCGCTTCAAGAGCATCACGAGCCGCGCGCTTCGCCACCTTCGCGACCCGGCCCGTCTTCGCGTCACGATGGCTCTAGTCCTATTCGCAGCGGGACTCATCTCCGTTCCAACGATCACGAAGGCTCAATCATTTTGCGAGGGCTGCGAGGCGCAACTCGGACTCGGTGGCACATATCATTTTTGGGGTCCGACAGGCGGCTTGGTGTTTGCGGGCACGCTTGATTGGGATTCAAACCGCTACGAGCTGGGCGTCTTTCGCATCGCGAGTGTGCAGGTCCTTCGCGATCGTGCCTACGACGAGGGGCACATCATGGCTGACCCCTACTGGGGAGCTTCCCTGTCGCGCCGGTGGCAGCTATTTGAAAAGGGGCCAGTAAAGGGCTTCGTCGGGTTGGGCATGGCGCTAAAGACGGAGTCCGACCAGTTGAGTGCCACGCGGTGGGACTTCGCCGAGCAGGCAGGGCTGCGGTTCCGAATTCCGGGGCAGATTGCGCTGGGAGAATTGACGGTACGGCACTGGTCCAACGCAGGTATTCGTCTGCCGAACCACGGCCAGGACTTCGTGACGCTTACGATACGCCTGAACACCGGCCGCTTCGGAGTCGATACAGCGGATCGGATCGCGCTGGATGAGGCCTTTCAATCCCGGAGCACCCTGCTCGCCCGGAACTTCGACGCAGACGGTTCTCTTCCATGAATGACACGATGACGGACAGGAGATGAGCCGAACGCGCGAGCGGCTCCGAAATAGAACTGGAGCGGCCGCAGGCGTTTGAGCCCGCGGCCGCACCGAATCCGCAAACGGTGATGGCCGACTAAAGGTTCGCCATGCCCCCGTCAACGTTGAGCTCGACTCCAGTAATGTAGGAGGCGTCCTCGGAGGCGAGAAACGCCACCGCGCCCGCGATCTCCTCCGGGCGGCCGATTCGGCCCAGCGGGACGCGCGAGGAGATGCCCGCCTTGAAGCCGTCGATCTGCTCTTCACTGAGGCCGCTGCGTCCGAAAATGGGTGTGGCGATCGGTCCCGGTGCCACGGCGTTGACCCGAATGTTCCGGCCCTTCAGCTCGCTTGCCGCGGTGCGGGCAAAGGAACGCACCGCGGCCTTGGTGGCCGCGTAGATTCCCATGTTCTCGGTGCCCTTGCTGGCGACGACGCTGGTGTTGAGGATCACCGACGCCCCATCCCTGAGGTTTGGGATCGCCTTCTGAAGCGTGAAATACACGCCCTTTACGTTGGTGGCGAACAGCTCGTCAAACAGCTCTGCCTGCGAGGCGGAGTAGGGTGCGAACTTGGCGATGCCGGCGTTCGCGAACAGCACGTCGATCTTGCCGAGCTTGGACTCGACGACGGAGAACAGTCGCTCGATGTCCTCGACCTTCGAAACGTCCGACTGTACCGCCACGGTTCCAGCGCCGATCGCGCTCACCGCTGCATCCAAGGTTCTGCGGTCCCGTCCTGAAATCACGACCCGCGCCCCCTCCTCGTGCAAGCGCTTGGCGCTCGCCAGGCCTATGCCGCTGTTGCCGCCCGTCACTACCGCTACTTTCCCTTCTAGTCTCTTCACGAGAGTCTCCTGGCTCAGACTGCGATGGTGCAGTATTATTGAACTATGGAACAAAGGGCAAAGACCCCGTGAGAATTAGCATATGACCGTTTCGTGCATCCCGCGGCCGCGGACATCACGCTGGCAGGAGTACTCGCGCACTGAGCGATCCGATGGGGCTGACGATTCTTAAGAAGCTGCTCGAGAGCCGGGATGGTTCGTTGTCGTGCTCGGGAGCCGCGCCCTGCGCGGAGATGGCGAAATCGACCCTCTCACATCATTTTCGAGTGCTGCGCGATGCAGTCTTGCTCGTCGCCGCCGAGCGGCGCCGGCTCGTCAAGAGCCGACGCGCGTGCCGTCATAGATCCAGTTCACTTCCCAGGTCTTGCCGCCGTCCTGAGAGAAGGCCTGCTCGAAGTGTGTCTTGTCGTGGCCGATCGCCTGCCAGGAGTAGCGCACGGTGATGGCACGGCCCTCCCAGTTGTCCTGGCCGTAGAACTCGCCGTGCCCGTTGCTGAACTGTCCGACCACCGGGGGGTCGAACACGCCGGTCTTGAGGCTTGAGCCGTAGATGCTCCACTGGCGCGAGTCGGGGTTGTAGAGGCGCACGGCCAGCAGCTCGATGCGCTTGTGGGTGAGCGCGTTCTCAACACGCATCTCCGACTCGTTCCAGCCCTCCAGCATCGGAAGCGTGCGGGTGACCACGGTGCCGTCGTAGTCCTCCCAATCGCTCGCCGCGGAGAGGCGATGATGCAGGGTGTGTACGTGCGCTTTCCAGGTGCCGACTTCAAAATCGAAGTTATGCCGGCCGTCGGGCAGCACCGGCACCAATGCCGCCTTCGATTCCGGGGTATCCGAGAGGGCAGGCAGGGCGATAAGTCCCAGGACGACGAACGAAAATGACGCAGTCAGCTTCACGGACAGTCCTCCTCGGCAGTTTTGTTGAGCACAGACCAGCGGGAGTCGACTTGGCACACCTACGGGCGTTGTAGTAGCATTGACGCACCATGTAGGAGATGTCAAGAGTCATGCGACTGTCGAAAGCCGAGATGCGGGTGCTGGAGCAGTTCTGGAAACTCGGAACGGTCTCGGTGCGCGAGGTCCTCGAGAGTCTCCCGGCGGATGAACGCGTGGCCTACACGACGGTGCAGACGCTCGTGTATCGCCTGGAGCAGAAAGGGGCGGTGCGACGCGTGAAGAAGGTGGGCAACGCGCAGCTGTTTGAGTCGCAACTCGGTCGCAGCGCCCTGCGCAGCGGCTTAGTGCGCGAACTCCTGGATATCTTCGGCGGCTCGCCGCAGCTGCTCGTGTCGAACCTGTTGGAGTCCGGCGCGCTCACACTCAAGGATCTCAAGGCCTTGCAGGACGCAGCCGACAACCACAAGCCGGGGCGCCGGTCGCGTGGCTGAGCACGTCGCGCCGGCGCTATACTTTTTGCAGGTGCACCTGCTGGTCGCTACCTTGGTGGCGCTCGGCGCCTGGTTGCTCACGATGCGGTCGCGCGCGAGCGCGACCGCCAAACTCTGGATCTGGACTGCGGCGTCCTTGAATTTCGTGCTGCCGCTCGGCGGCTTTGTCGACGGTTTTGGCGCTCGCGATCTGCCGGGGGCCCAACAGCTCGCACCGCTCGCCTCGCTGGACCTGACGCTGGCCCACCACCTGAAGGTGGTAACAGTCGCCGGGGGACTGTATCTCGGCGGTGCGACGCTGCTGCTGCTGCGCCTGTGGCGGCGCATACGCGCCGAACGCCGCGCTGCGCCCGGACGCGTGGCGACCGATACACCGCAGCGGAGGGTCGCGGGCGTGCCCGTGCACTTCACCGGCGATACGGGCCCCGCAGTTACGGGCATTCTGTACACCCGTATCTGCCTGCCGCAGGGCATCGAGCAGCTCCTCACCGCGCCGGAGCTCGAAGCCGTGTTGCTACACGAAATCACCCACGCCAAGCGGCGCGACAACCTACTGCGGCTGGTGCACGAGCTGGTGCAGTGCCTGCTGTGGTTCCACCCGCTGGTTTGGCTTGTCGGGGCGCGCCTGGCCCTGTACCGCGAGCTGTCCTGCGACGAATCGGTGTTACAGCGCAGCCGCGGCGGACTGCTGGTAAGCGCACTGGCGAAGCTCGCCCTTCACGAGAACACTCCGGTGCTGCAGTCGGCGGCGACGGCGCTGCTGAGCGAGCGGCTCGAGCGGCTGTTGGCCCCACTGCCTGCGCCGCAGCGGCTCGCCAACATCGCGGTGGGGGCTGCTTTCGTCGGGCTGCTGCTCGGCGGGACTTTATTCACAGTCGCGCATACGGCCTGCTGTCTGGTGCCGGTCCGCTGACCTCCTGCGCCTGGGATCCGAGCGGCGACTACTCGATCGACAGAACACGTTTGGACTCAACATGCTTCAGCAGATCCTCGCGGTTAAAGTATGTCGGCTTGAGGAGCCGCTCGCTGGCAAGATGTGCCTGGTCCGCATAGTGAGGCGATTGAGCACGATCACTCTGGCCATACGGGGCCGAGGTAAACGAGCGGATCGGGTCGGAAAAAATAGTCAGACATGGTTGGCGCTGACCAGCGAATACCCACCGCAACCCATCCGGGTCAGGCGCCGCGGCCTGCATTGCACGCATTGTCGTGACCTCCTGCCCTCCAGCTTCGAATTTCACACCTCCGATGGGCCAGGAAGAGCCCCCACGTCCAATCCGGTACACCTCACCAAGCGAAACCTCAGTACTGCCATGATCATCCTGCAGCCGACTTATCGCCCGTTCGATTCCGATCCGCAGGCTGTCGTCTTGGTCCGATGACAGCTCCTCGTGATTCTCAATCGCTCGAGCGAGCCGTATGGAGTCCGTTGAGGAGACTGCGACAGCGTCGCGCCAATAGATATAGCTCAGGGCGGCAATCGACTCCTTGTGGGCGAGTCCGTCAAAGTGCACGAGGCGGTCGGCGAACCGGCGAAACTCTGGCGATGCGTTCTCGACAGCTTGTGGCCGTCGGTTCAGAGCCGCGCGCAACGCTTCAAGCCACATTTCTGTACCCTCCCACTTTTCATCGAGGGCCAGTTCGAACGCATCGGCCTGGGAAAAGGAAAGGGCACGCGATAGCACCTGAATGGCCCGTCTGCCACGGGCGTTGGTGAAGCCGGGTAAGTCGTAGAAGGCTTCAAAAGAATACTTATCCGCGTCCACCAACTTCTCCGCCGCAATAGCGTCGGGGGAGACATTGTTGTTAGTCATGTATCCCGTTGCTGGGTCTTTAACCACAACGAGCTCATCGAGAGGGTGAATGCCCTTCCATCGGGTCGCAGAGGTATTCCCCGGCACGGGTTTCCGAAAGTCGTAGCCGGTCGGGCGAATCGGCACGCGTCCAGCACGCACATAAAGAGCATGTCCATCGGAGCTCGCGGCCATGATGTTCTGAGCGAACATCCCCAGCATCTCCATGGCGCGATGAAATTCGACCATACTTCGAGACAAGTCCATGCGATATAACTGCCGGTCGACGAGACCGGTCTGCCCCATGTAGGCAGAGCTGACGACGTATGCGATGTCTCCCTTCCGGGCGATAACCGGAGACAGCACGCCATTGTGATGGGTGTACTCAAACTCTTTCGTGACTGGCGCGCTGCCTTTGACCTGTACGGCGACGCGTCGGGTGGCCATCTGTTGCCAGATTCCGTCGTATATATAACGGCGGGGATTGTTGTGGTCGGTTTCCACAGCGTAGCAATCGGCAACGTCAGGCCCGCCGGCCGTCATCGCCCAGGCAACGTTGCGGTTGTGTGCTGTGACGGGCAGCACCATGCCGTCCGACGAGAATCCTGACAACTCGAGAGGGCCCGCGTGCAAGCGAAATTCGAAGGCTCGCACTTGGCCGTCAAAGGGAACATGAGAGTCGGCCAAGAGGAAGGCCACATTCTCCGCGGTTCGCCAGGGCATCAAAACCCATTCATTTGAGGCGACGCTTAGCCCCTGGGCTTCCTGAGAGGTCGGTTGGTTTTCCTGAGCGACGGCTACGCCGCCGCGAGTGCAGTCCTCCACTCCAAATACATCGTTAACCCCCCAGAGCACAGCATCTAGTGTTGCCACCGGAAGAGTGGGCTCCAGATGGGGAGCCCACGCCGGCACCTCTTCGGGATGTTCGTGCATGTAGCGCTCGACACCCTTCAGAAAATACCGATAGTCTTTTTGCAGCTGCGGTTCGAATCGTCGAAAACCTATCCTGGCCTGTTCAGCGAACAGCCACTGGAGATTGTGCAGATCCGTCGCAACGGCGTTAGGGCCAAATACAGCTGCGGACCGACCTTCGACCTCCAAATAGCGCCGAAGAATGCCTTCTAGTCGATCCTCAGCTTGTGCGTAACCCAGTCCGTAGAAGCCATCTTCTTCGCGATTCGCATATACATGGGGGACACCCCAATCATCCCGATAGAGTGTCACCGATCCGACGCCAGGCCGACTTGCCTGCGGCTCGAGCTCGGCATGAGCAAGCGCACACACCGAGCCAACGAGGAACGAGAACAGCAGGGTCAGGAGTTGCAAGGTTAGCGAGCCTGCGGGTGCTCGCAGCACCCCGCCCTCGGTCGGCGTCTGCCGGAGACTTGAGAACACCATGCATCCCTCCGTCGCAGTGCCGCCGCCGATGAATAGATGCTTTGGCCTGCGCGTTTGGATGCAATGGCACCTGTTAATCCGTGCCGTGTGTCCGCATTTTTTCCGCGCAGGTGCGCCAGGGATCACAAGCCATTGATTATGGCGGGCGGTAGTGGGCTCGCCGATTTGTGTGGAGGTGTCACGGGAAAAGCACGACTGCTTGCCCGTTCAGTCGCGGGAATCGTACGACGGCGCCAAGGCATCGACCGCTCGTGAAATCGAAGGCTATGACCTCGTCCCGGGCGACGCAGTACAGAGTACCGTCGGGACCAAAGCGCAGGCCGCGGGGTCTGCGGAACTCCGCCGATCCACCGGTTGAAAAGACGCGGATGAGGTGGCCGTCTGCTGCGTCATACTCCCGAACGCTGCTTACCGCGTCAGGCAGCCCGAACGGGTGCTCACTGGAAACCACAATGTTGCCGTTGGGTGCCATTGCGAGGTCTAGCGGGCTGAGCTCCGGATCGGAGACCAGCCGCGACGGTTTGAGTTTTTGACCCTGAGCAAACGCAACAATGGTGTTGTCGCCTTCGCCATTGGGGCCGATGCCAGAGGAGAGGAAGAGCGCCCCGTCGCCGCTGAATGCAAACCCGCGAGGAAACGGCACGATCCCTGGCGGCAGAATGCGCTCTCCAGCGTCGTCGAGCGTCGCAGAGAGAGCCATGATCGTGCGCGCGCTTCGCAATCCGATGTAATAACGCCCATCGGGTCCGAAAGTACCCCCACCCGGGTCCAATTGCGGGACTGGTCCGGTGTCCCGTACCACTTCCCCGTTACGATCGAGCGCTAGAACTCGATCGCTGCCGCTGTTGAGAAACAGCAGTTCCTTCTTTTGATCGACGGCAAGCCCGCGCGGGTCGGCAATACGCGCGTCGTTGCTGAAAGCGCCGAGTGACCTGCCGTGGCGATCGAATGCAAGGAGGGCTCCATATCCATCGCCATTGACACCCGCCGCGCTTGTAACGAGGAGAGGCACGACAATACTTCCCTCTCCGTGCCGCCACGCAGGGCACCGAGGTTCTCCGATCAGCTGACAAAGAGCTTACGGCAGGAATCCATCCTTTTGAAGGACCTATCCGTTGTCAGATGCCCCGCCGTAGAATTGCGCAACCAACCATCGAGGTGTCACCCGTGACCACGGATACATTAACAACACGGTTGAGGATGCTGATAGCCGCGGCGATTGGCTCTACCCTGGCAGGAAACGCTTTGGCGCAAGACCAGCCGGCAGACTGGCCTTCGTACAATCGGACGCTGTCGGGAGACCGATATGCACCGCAAGCGGCGGTGACGCCGGCGACGGCGAAGCAACTGCAGCAAATCTGCAGTTACGACTTAGGTAGACAAAGCAGCTTTCAAACAGGTCCAGTTGTGATCGACGACACGCTGTTCGTCACGACGGACTTCGATACGATCGCGATCGATGGAGCAACGTGCGCAGTGAAATGGCGCACCACTGAAACCTACACGGCGGCGGGGCCGCTCAAGGTCAACCGTGGCGCCGCGGTCGCCGATGGTCGAGTCTTCCGCGGCACGCAGGACGGACGTGTGCTCGCGTACGACGCTTCGAGCGGCAAGCGCATTTGGGAGGCGAGGATCGCCGATCCGGCCTTGGGTGAGACGGTGCCGGCCGCGTTGATCGCGTGGCAGGGACTCGTGTTTGCAGGCAACGCGGGCGGCGACAACAAAGGCGTCAAGGGCCGCATGTACGCACTGAACGCCACGACGGGCGCGGTCGTATGGGAACAGAATCTCGTGCCTCGCCAAGCCGACGATAAGAGCTATGGCCCGCACGCGCCGGCGCCGGCAATGCCCGCCGGTGGCTGGGGCAATGCCGCAGACGTGCCCATTACGGGGGGCGCTACCTGGACCAGCTATTCGCTGGATCCAGCATCCGCCACGCTCTATGTACCCGGCGGAAATCCGGCGCCTGACTTCGCGCGCGAACTGCGCCCGGGGGTCAACCCTTTTGCGGGCTCACTCATCGCACTTGATGCCAAAACCGGCGCCGTGAAGATGATCTATCCCCTGGTGCAACGTGACTATCACGATTGGGACGTATCTGCAGCGCCAGCTGTGTTCACCACGCGTGGTGGAGTCAAGATCGCGGCCGAGGCGATCAAGAACGGGCACGTCTACGGCATTGACGTGGCGACCGGAAGACACCTGTGGAGCGTACCGACAACGACCATCGCGAATGCGCAAGCACCACTGTCCACGAGCAGCAACACGCGCTTCTGCCCGGGCACTCAGGGTGGGACTGAGTGGAACGGCGCGAGCTACTCCCCGCAAACGAACTTGGTCTATGTGGGTGCGGTGGACTGGTGCACTACGGTGAAGCTCGCGTCCGACGATGAGATCAAGGCTGGCAAGTCCGGGCAGCCATGGGGCGGAGCTGACGGAAAGGAGGCGTTCGGCAAGGTGGATCCGCCTGGCCAGTGGGCCGGATGGATAACAGCCGTCGACGCTGATGGTGGCAAGGTCGTCTGGAAGCGCAAGCTTCCTGCGCCCGTACTCGGTGGCGTTACCCCGACCGCGGGTGGCGTGGTGTTTGCGGCCGACATGCTGGGCAATGTCTACGCGTTGAACGCCTTAACTGGTGCCACGGAATGGCACACCCAGGCCAGCGGCGCCGTGGGCGGGGGAATTGTCAGCTATGCGACCCCGTCAGGGGCGCAGCGCATTGCGGTCGCGGCTGGTATGACTTCCCCGATCTGGCCAACAGCAAAGGTCAATGCGGAAATCGTCGTCTACGGACTCAAGTGACTGAAATGCTCGGCCCGACTCGCCGAGCCCCCAGACCGCGATCCGCCCGCGGCCGCCGCGATGCGCGGGGCATATCCTAACGCCGCGGCTCACTCTCTACGAAAGGGGAAAATCATGACGAAGCAAAGGCACAACCTGACGCTCGTGACCGGAGCCGGTCTCACGGCAGCATGTCTACTCGCCGCGGGCCCTGTGCCAGCGTCCGATCAGGGGAGCTGGCCAGCTAGTAAGGTTAGCGCTCCCACGCCGAAGGTCACGGGTATGCCGGCAGCCCTGGCAAAAAACCTGGCCAATTTCGACGACCTCGACTTCCATGTTTACACCGGCCAGCAGTGGGAGAACCTCCACAAGAGTCATGCACAAGACATCGTCGTGCATTACCCGGATGGCCACACGACCAAAGGAATTCCCGATCACATCAAGGAGCTGAAGTTCATGTGGACGTTTGCTCCGGATAACCGCATCACCGAGCATCCGGTACGCTTTGGGACGGCGGACGCCGAGTGGACCGCGGTCATGGGTTTTCTGGATGGCACTTTTACGAAGCCCATGACGCTAGCGGATGGCACCGTCATTCAGCCGACTGGAAAGGCTTACCATCTGCCGATGGCGACCCTGGGGCATTGGAACAAGCAGGGCGTTATGGCCGAGGAATATCTGTTCTGGGATAACGCCACGCTGATGAAGCAGATCGGTGTTGGCAAATAACTGACAAGAGCAAGGGCAATCTGGTGTCGCAGGGCACCAGATTGCCATCCGGCCGAACGACTGCTCTCATGGCAGCGAGAGCCCGTACGCAAATGGCTCAAGGCGCTATCGCGCGAGGACAAGCCGATCGCAGGGGCAGATAGCGCTATCGGGCCGAGTGCGGTTGCCCGAGATCGGCAGCAACGCGCCGCCTTGGCGCTTCCAACATGCTTGCAGCACGTAAGATGGGCACCGCGAAAGTCGAGTCGAGTGTGCGCACATCCGTCTGCAGCAGGATGAGATCCGGCTGCTGCTGAAGCACGGTGCTCACATCCGCGGTTTCCGGCGTGGCAACGTCGTAGCCGGCGCGAGAAAGGTCCGACACGAGGCTTGCGCTCAGATCGTGAGCGACGCGAAACAGGAGAATCTTCGGCATGCTCCATTCTCGCTCGAAGCCGATCTTCCGCTCAACATGGTCGGGGGCGCGAAGCGTGGCGCCAGGAACCTCCGGTCAGCGGGCGCCTGTGCATCTGCTCCACGTTGAAATGGAGACACCAGCCCGTGATCTGCAGCGTCGCATCGCAGTCAGATCTGCGCCGTACCACCGTCGACAAATAGCTCAATTCCGGTAATAAAACTGGAATCGTCCGAAGCGAGGAACAGCGCCGCGCTCGCGATCTCTTCCGGCTGTCCGATCCGGCCCATCGGCACCAGAGACACGAACGCGCTTTTCGCCTCCTGCGGGACACCGGCAAATACGCCCGTCTCGATCGGGCCGGGGCTGATGACATTCACCCGGATGCGTCTCGACCTGAGATCGTTTGTCCAGGAGCGCGCGAAGGAGCGCACCGCGGCCTTGCTTGCGTTGTAAACGCTCATGCCCTCGAAGCCTTTCACGCCCGCGATAGAACCAGTCATGATGATCGATCCGCCGTCCCGCATGAGCGGGAGTGCCTTTTGCACCGTGAACAGCGTGCCGCGTACGTTGAGGTCGAATGTTTTATCGAAGCTCTCTTCCGATATTTTTCCAAGCGGAAGGTTGAATTCGCCCTGGCCGGCACTTGCGTAGAGCACATCGATATGACCTTTCTGGTCCTTTACCGTGGCGTAGAGCAAGTCGATGTCGGCAAGATCGCCGGCGTCTCCCCGAACACCCGTCACGCCGCGGCCAATCGCGGCGACCGCTGAATCGAGTTCCTTCTGCCTGCGTCCGGTAATGAAGACGTAGGCGCCTTCGGCGACAAAGCGCTTGGCGGTCGCCAAAGCCATTCCCGAGGTCGCGCCGGTGATCACCGCGACTTTGCCTTGAAGCTTGCCCATGAGGTTCTCCTGCTGTGTCTTGTGATCGGTGGATCACTGTGGGCGGTAGCCTGAGCTGTTTGAGGGGCGCTGATAAGTGGGAGAAAACTGATACTATTCATACGGAAACGGAATGAATCGGGATGGCGCCACGCGCCCGTGGATGCCCGACCCCGTTCAGCCTTCAGCGACCGGAGATATCCGTGGATCGATTCGCTTTGATGAGCTCTTTTGTTCGCGCGGTGGAGACGGGGAGCTTTTCTGCGGTGGCGCGGGAGCTGGGCACTACCCAGCCCAATATCAGTCGGCACATCGCATCGCTCGAGCAGCATCTCGGCACTCGGTTGCTGCATCGTTCAACCCGCAAGTTGACTCCGACCCCCGAGGGCGAGCGCTACTACGCTGATACCCGCCGCCTGCTCGATGCGATCGCCGAAGCGGAGTCAAACGTTCGCGGCCAGGAGATACCGAGTGGTGTGCTGCGTGTAGCTTGCCCGACGCTCCTCGGGCGTACCTACCTGCTGCCGCGCGTGAAGACATTTCTGAGTCGTTACCCGAAGGTGGAGCTGGATCTGCAGATCGGCGACCGCTTCGTCGATCTGATCGAAGAGGGCGTGGACGTAGCGATTCGCATCGGCGCACTCAAGGACAGTGCCCTCAAGGCGCGCCGCATTGGCACGGGCGAGCGGGTGTGCGTCGCTACCCCCGACTATATAACGCGACACGGAAAGCCTAAGGTACCGATCGACCTGAAGAAGCACGACTGCATCCTCTACACATTGCTGTCGTCCGGTAATGTCTGGTCATTCAAGAATCTCGACGTCGCGGTACACGGCCGCTTCAGGGTCAACACCCCGGATGGGATACGTACTGCGACCCTGGACGGACTGGGAATCGCCTACGCGCCGGTCTGGCTGTTTGAAGATGCGCTCCTCGATGGGCGCTTGCAGCTCCTTTTGGAGAGCTTTCCCGGACCGCCGACTCCGATCCACGTGATCTATCCAGAGCGGCGCCTGCTGTCCCAGCGCGCGAAGGTGTTCATGGATTTTGTTGCGGAAGAGTTCGCTCGCGAGGCGGCGCTGAATGAGGGCGCAGTGGCCCAACTGAGGCGCCGCAGGAGCTGACTCGAGATGAGCCAGGCCTTGGGCGGCGGCTGGTGGAATCGCCCTGAGTTGGCGAAGCAGTAGCCGCCCAGCCGTGGAGGCGTGTCCTCACGGACGCTTCACCAGCCATATCGCACCTCGATACCGAAGTAATTGGTGTCGCTGCCCCCCACGGAAACCACAGTGGCGCCGGCTACAAAATGCACGGCCTCGAGCGCTAACGCGACGTGAGGCGTAAGTCCCCAATCCGCTCGGAACCGACCATAAGTGCCTACGTAGCGGCTGCCGCGGCCTGCGGTGTCACGTATGGGCACGTCCGGTAACGTGTAGATTGCATCCGCAATGGTCTCACGCCATTCGACGCCGATTGCAGAGCTGAGCTTCATGTTAGTTAGCGGTCTCAACGAGAGCGCGGTCCTAACATGAACCAAATTCGCATACGTTGTGTAACCCGCGGTTGTGAAGTAGTGGCCGCCACTCGGAAACAGTGGGTACCTGGGCCGCATGCGGCTCGCGTTCGCGGGCGACCGTCCGTGTAATATGGGTAGTGATCCAAGCTGAGGAGCCCGCGTGGAGACGATCGGCGAAGATCTGCGCCAGATGATACGGACACCACTCTCCCGCTCGCATGTTGAGGCATTGCGGGCGGCGGGGAAGGTAGTCACGTATCCCAAGGGCACGATGATGGTGCAGCAGGGAGAAAAGGCGAACCGCTTCGTGTACGTCGAGGAGGGCGAGATTGAAGTAGTCAATCCGTTCACCGGCGAGCGCCATTATCCGTCGACCATTGGGCCAGCTCAGTTTATGGGGGAGATCAGTCTGTTGTACGGCGGTACCGCCTCCTTGCCGCTGCGTACGGCGGTCGATACGCGGGTAATCGAAGTACCGCGCGAGACCTTCCTGACGCTCATGTCGCAGATCCCCGAGATGTCGGACATCATCATCACCGTGTTTGCGGCCCGACGCCGCCGGCAACTGGAAGATCGCCGCAGTGGTCTCTTCCTCATAGGCGAGGAGGTCGATCGCAACGTGCGTCGCATCGCTGAGTTCGCGAGCCGCAATCGGTTGCCTTACGCATCCGTGCCCCTGCACAGCCCGGAAGCCGAGGCATCGGCTAAGAGTTGCGCAATCGATGCCGCAACTCCCGCGGTTATCTTTGGCAGCAAAGTACCGATCGCGGATCCGACGCCGGATAAGATAGCGCGGCTCCTCGGGCTCAACATTGACTTCAGCGGCGACGAGCAATTCGATGTGCTCATCGTCGGTGGGGGGCCAGCCGGCGTGGCGGCGGCCGTTTACGCTGGCGCCGAGGGTCTGCGGTCGCTGGTCGTTGAGGACATTGTTTTGGGAGGTCAGGCGGGAGCGTCGAGCCGAATCGAGAACTACATGGGGTTTCCAACCGGCATCTCTGGCGCGGACCTCTTGTGGCGTGGCCAGGTGCAGGCCATGAAGTTCGGCGCCCGATTTGCGATACCGCGCCGAGTCACGACGCTGGAGGCCCAAGAGAACGGTGTCTTCTGCGCCGGCTTCGAGAATGGCCAGCGCGTCCGGGCCAATGCAATCGTCGTCGCGAGCGGGGTGCAGTATCGGCGGCTTCCGCTGGAACGACTCGCCGCTTTCGAGAACTCGGGCGTGTACTATTCGGCCACCGAGATGGAGGCTCGATATAGCAAGGACACCGAGGCCGTAGTCATTGGGGGCGGCAACTCTGCCGGCCAGGCTGCGATGTTCCTATCCCGCTACGCGCGGTGCGTCCGTGTGCTGGTGCGGGGTTCCTCGCTCGCCGCTTCAATGTCGAGCTATCTCACCAGCCGCCTTGAGGCTGACCCGGGTATCACTATTGAGTACAACTCTGAGGTCACGGCACTGGAAGGCGGCGAGCATCTGGAAAGCGTCACCATCCGCAACGCCGAGACCGGGCAGTCGCGGAAGGTTGCGGCGCGGGCGCTATTTATCATGGTGGGTGCCGCGCCAAACACCGAATGGCTATCGGGCTTGGTGAAGCTCGACGACAAGGGATTCGTCGTCACCGGCCTCGGCCAACCGGATTCGCCGTTTGCGACTTCGTACCCCGGCATTTTTGCTGTCGGCGACGTGCGGGCGGGGTCAGTAAAGCGGGTGGCCTCGGCGGTAGGCGAAGGCTCCGTCGTGATCTCCAAGGTCTGGGAACACGTCAAACAGAACACGAGCTGAGGCGCCCACCAAGCTGCCAAGGCCCTGAGCTAACTTCGTTGCCAGGTCATTGCGAGCCTCCTTCGGACCCCAGTACGCGCGAGACCGCCTTGCCTTTGTCTTTGATGATGAATACCAGGATCTTGGCATGCTCGATCTGACTCGCGTTGGCGGAGACTCGATGAACGTCGTTGGGTCCTTCATAAAACGTCTGACCCGGTCCAAGAGTCACGGGCGCACTCCCGTCCACCTGCATAGTCATGGCGCCCTCCAGAACATACACAAACACTTGTGCGTCATGACGGTGGGGGAGTGAGGCGCCGCCCGGTAGGTACGTCACCGTGATCATCAGCGCTTCCTTGTTCGGGACGCCGACCAGGTCCCGAGTCATCAAATCCACCACCGTCGGCGACCCAGGAGGCGTGGCTTCACCGGCCGAAGTGCCATTTGGGAATGTCAACACGGCTGCAGCGACGAACGTGGCTGCTGTGAACTCATGCACCCACCTGCTAGTCATTGATTGTCTCCAATAATGAAGAGAGACCGATTCCAGAATCAGGTTCACAGTCTAGCCTTTGTTCTGCGAATGGCGGCTTCGGAGAAGGCACTTCGGCCGCTCGAATGTCTCGAAGTGGCCGGAAGCAGGGGGCGCACAATTGCGGCGGGGCGGCGGTCTAAAACCAAGGCGTCACCTTCACCAGGGCAGCGCTTGCCATGTCTTTCCATCCCATCTCACGAGCTGCACAAGTACTGATGCTCAGGCCGCCTGCTTCCGGGTACTTCATGCTAAAAGGCGCACCCCCCTTGGACTCGCATACTGATTGTCGACGCATCGCGCGGACCTGCTGACGGAGGGTGAGGTCCCCCAGGCGCGCACGAAGTCAGTGAACCGCAATATGTGGCGAGCGTCCGCTTCAGGGCGGCGCATCCGCGCGATTTGAAGACTGCTCATGGCCGGAATGCGTCATCGCATGTCAGAACGCCACGCGGAGCACGCCCCGCCAATTTGTGCCAGCGCGCTCAGCGAAATACACTCATAAGGTGACTGCGACTCCCGGTCGTGCTGAAACGCACATTTGCACGGCGGTACGACAGGCCCGAAAGTGACAGCAGTACCGGAGTAACCTCGCGTGAGGTTGAGAATGCAGGTGGGGTGCCTGGCAATGGTGTTCGCCACACTGACGGCCTGCGACACGAAGGAGTCCGCGCAATTCAAGGCCGGTCTGACGCTTCAAAGAAGGGTCGCGCAGATCGCCGGCCAAGCTAATGGCGCTGCCCCCGCGGTAGTCGATCCGAATACCAGATTGGATGGCGCGAAGGCCGGGCCGGGACTGAGACTGACGGTCATGTATACGCTCGTGAACGCCGAATCGAACGGCGTCGACAGTGCGACGTTCGAGCCGTTGTTGACTCCGACGATAAAGGAAAACAGCTGCGCAAACCCTGACTTGCGACCGCTGATCGACCAAGGCGTCGTTGTGGTTCTGGAGTATCGCGGGAAGCGAGGCGACCCAATAGGAACGGTCAACATCAATCGCGGAACGTGCGGCGGCACTAAGTGACCCACGCACCGGAACTGGCCCGGTCAACGCACCGACCGCTTTCGGGCGGCGTGCGACCGAACAATTGATCACCGTCATTGCTTGGACGTCTGAGGCGAACTGGTCGAATCAGGCGGACCTCATGCGAGAGCTCCGGCAGCCGCCGATCCGATACTAACCGCCCGCCTGGCGGACGTAACGCGGCGGCGGCGCCTGTTCCCAGCCGCCTCCGAGGGACTTGTAGACCGCAATGAGACTCGTGGCCGCATCCGTGCGTGCCTGGGCCAGGCGGTCCTCGGCGGCGAGCTCGGTGCGCTCGGCATCGAGCACCACCAGAAAGTCGACCACTCCGCCCTCGTAACGTGCGCGCGCGAGGCGCGCCGCGGTCAGGCTCGCCTGGGCCGAGTCGCTCGCATCCTTAAGGCTCTGGCGGGTGCGCGCGTGGGTCACGAGCGCATCCTCGGTCTCCTCCAGCGCCCGCAGCACGCTCTGCTCGTAAGCGGCGAGCGCGACATCAGCTCGGGCGCGGCTGCTGGCGACCTGCGCCCTCACCCGCCCGAAGTCGAACGCCGCCCACGAGATTCCGGGTCCGACGACGTAGCCGCGGCTCGAGGTCTCACCCAGCGAGCTGGTCCCGGGGGCCGAGTAGCTGAAGCTGCCGGTAAAGGTCACCTTGGGAAAGAGGTCACCGATCGCAACCCCGACGAGCGCGTTCGAGGCGGCGAGCTGGCGCTCGGCGACGCGGATGTCGGGCCGGCGGCGCAGCAGCCCGGCCGGATCCCCGACTGCGGTGACGCGCGGCAGGTCCGGCAGATCGCGAGCCGGTTGCAGGAGCTCACCAAGCGCGTTGGGCTCGCGGCCTGTCAGCACGCTCAGGCGATGGATGGAGCGCGCTACCGCGGCCTCCAGCGGCCCGATAGTGGCGAGCGTGGCGGAGAGCTGCGACTGGGCCCGCGAAGTGTCGAGCTCGGTGCCGGTGCCGCCCTCGAGCCGCGCCTGCGTGAGTTCGAGCGTCTCGCGTTCGTTGTCGACGTTGCTGCGCGCCACGGCAAGCTGCGCCTGCTCGCCGCGCAGCTCGAAGTAGGTGCGCGCCACTTCGGCGGTGACCGACACCTGAGCATCACGCAGGCTTGCTTCGGCACCCTGGACCTCGGCGCTCTGCGCCTCTACGGAGCGCCGCACGCGCCCGAAGAAATCCAACTCCCAAAACGCGTCGAACCCGGCGTCGTAGAGGTGCGCGTCGTAGGGTGCGCCGGTGGGACTCTCGACCTGGGAGAACCGCTCGCGCGTGTAGCCGCCCGAGGCGGTCACCGTCGGCGCCAGGTCGAACTGCGCCTGGCGCCGCTCGGCGCGCGCCTCCACAAGGTGGCCGAGCGCGATGCGCAGGTCGTGGTTCGCATCGAGCGCATTGACCTCGAGGCGCTCGAGGGTCTGATCGCCGAACTGCGTCCAGAACTGCGCCTGCGCGTCCTCGCTCGAATAAGGACCCGTCTCGGCACCGGTGAATCTGCCCGCCACGGGCGTGTCGGGTTTGCGGTAGTTGGGCCCGACCGCGCAGGCGGCAAGCACGACGCTCAGTCCGACGAGGACCAGCACGACCTTGAGTCCCGCGCCCGCCACGCGGCGTGCAAATCTACCGTCGATGTCTCGGTCAGTCATGAGCGGCCTCCGTGACCGGCAGTGCGGCCAGCGAGTCCGGCGTTGAGTCGGCCGCGGCATGGTGCGCCGCGCGCCGCACCAGCACGTAAAACACCGGGGTGAGCAGCAGGCCGAAGAGCGTCACCCCCAGCATGCCGGCGAATACCGTGACGCCGAGCGCGTGCCGCACCTCGGCGCCGGCGCCGAAGGCCACCACCAGGGGTACAACGCCCATGATGAAGGCCATCGAGGTCATGAGGATCGGGCGCAGTCTGAGGTGTGCGGCCTCGAGTACCGCCTGCTTCGCATCCCGCCCGTGTTCTTCCTGCAGGTGCTTGGCGAACTCCACGATCAGGATGGCGTTCTTGCACGCCAGGCCCACGAGCACGAGGAGCCCGATCTGCATGAAGATGTTGTTGTCTCCGTGGTCGAGCTTGACCGCCGTCAGCGCAGGCAGCAGGCACATCGGCACGATCATGATGATCGCCAGCGGCAGCGACAGGCTCTCGTACTGCGCCGCCAGCACCAGGAACACGAACAGCACGCACAGTGGAAACACCAGGATCGCGGTGTTGCCCGAGATGAGCTGCTGGTAGGCGAGATCGGTCCACTCGTACGACATTCCGCGTGGCAGCGTCTGATCGAGGATCTTGGCCATCGCCGCCTGCGCCTGTCCCGAGCTGACCCCGGGTGCCGGCCCGCCGTTGATGTCCGCCGAGGTGTAGGCGTTGTAGCGCTGCACCACGTCGGGGCCGAAGGAGCGCGACACGTTGATGATCGAGCCGAGCGGCACCATCTCGCCGGCGGCGTTGCGGGTCTTGAGGGGCATCACGTCATCGAGCTGCCCGCGGAACGGGGCATCCGCCTGCGCCACGACCTGGTAGGTGCGCCCAAAGCGGTTGAAGTCGTTGACGTACAGCGATCCCAGGTACACCTGCAACGTCTCGAACACGTCCGAGAGCCTCACGTTCTCGCGCTTGGCCTTGACGCGATCGACGTTCACGTCGAGCTGCGGCACGTTGATCTGGTAGGTGCTGAAAGCGCCTCCGAGCGCCGGGTTCTGATTGGCCTTGCCGAGCGCGTCGGACAGCGCCGCGTACAGCGCCTGCGGGCCGGCGTCGGTTCGATCCTCCACGTTCAGCTTGAAGCCGCCGAGTGTGCCGAGCCCAATCACCGGCGGCGGCGTCACGACCATGACGAAGGCGTCCTGGATGGAGGCCATCTTCTGGTTGAGTGCCGCCGCGATGGCCGGTCCCGACAACGCCTGTGATGGGCGCTTGGAGAAGTCATCGAGCGGGAAGAAGATGAGCGAGGCGCTCGAGCTCTGCGTGAACCCATTCACTGACATGCCAGAGAACTCGACCGCGTGCGAGACACCCGGCTGCTTCAGTGCGATCTCCGTGATGCGGCGTGTGACAGCCTCGGTGCGATCGAGGGATGCCGCCGGCGGCAGCTGCGCGACCGCCACCAGATACTGCTTGTCCATCGCTGGGATGAACCCGGCCGGTACGGCGTTGAAGCCGACCCAGGTGAGCACGATCAGTCCGCCGTAGATGGCGAGGGCGATGCCGCCGTGGCGCATGGTGATGGCGAGCGCCCCCGAGTAGCGGTTGCCGAGGCGCGCGAAGCCCTTGTTGAAGCGCCCGAAGAAGCGCCCCAGGAGTCGGTTCATCACGCGCGTCAGGAGGTCGGGCCTGGCACCGTGGGGCTTGAGCAGTACCGCGGCGAGTGCCGGCGACAGGGTGAGCGAGTTGAAGGCCGAGATCACCGTGGAGATGGCGATGGTGAGGGCGAACTGGCGATAGAACTCGCCCGTCAGGCCGCTGACGAACGCCACCGGCCCGAACACCGCGACCAGCACCAGCGTGATGGCGATGATCGGACGGCTGACTTCGCTCATGGCCACTTTGGTGGCCTCGCGTGGCGAGAGCCCTTCGGCGATGTGGCGCTCGACGTTCTCGACCACCACGATGGCGTCGTCGACCACGATGCCGATCGCGAGCACGAGGCCGAAGAGCGACAGCGTGTTGATGGAGAAGCCGAAGGCCAGCAGCACCGCGAACGTGCCGATGACCGACACCGGCACCGCGATGAGCGGAATGAGGGAGGCGCGCCAGGTCTGCAGGAACAGGATGACCACCAGCACCACCAGCGCGATGGCCTCGAGCAGCGTGTGCAGCACGGCATCGATCGACTGCCGCACGAACTGCGTGGGATCGTAGAGGATCCCGTAGCTCATCCCTTCGGGGAAGTTCTTCTTGAGCTCCTCCATGGTCTTGTGGACCGCGTTGGAGAGCTCGAGCGCGTTCGCGCCCGGGGACTGGAACACCGGGATCGCAACCGAGGGCTTGTTGTCGATGAGGCTGCGTATCCCGTAGGCCTGGGCGCCGAGCTCGACGCGCGCGATGTCGCCCAGGCGCACGATCTGTCCGTCGTTGCCGGTCTTGATGATGATGTCGCGAAACTGCTGTTCGTCGGTCAGGCGTCCGGCGGCGTTCAGCGCGATCTGGAACTGGGTATCGGGCGAGGGCGGGGCGCCGAGCTGACCGGCCGCCACCTGCACGTTCTGCTCGCGGATCGCCTCCACCACATCCCCGGCCGTGAGGTTCCGCGCGGCGAGCTTCTGCGGATCGAGCCACACCCGCATCGAGTAGTCGCCGCCGCCGAACACCTGCACGTCTCCCATGCCCGGCAGTCGCGCCAGCACGTCCTTGATGTTGAGCACCGCGTAGTTGCGCAGGTAGAGCGAGTCGTAGCGGCCACTGGGCGAGGTGAGGTTGACGACCAGGGTGAGGTTGGACGAGGCCTTTACCGTGTTGACACCGAGGTTGCGTACTTCTTCGGGCAGGCGCGGCAGCGCCTGCGCGACGCGGTTCTGCACCTGCACCTGGGCGCGGTCGATGTCGGCGCCGATCTTGAAGGTCACCGTGAGCGTGAGCGCGCCGTCCATGGTGGAGGTCGAGGACATGTAGAGCATGTCTTCGACCCCGACGATCGCCTGCTCGAGCGGCGCCGCTACCGTATCGGCGATCACCTTGGGGTTCGCGCCGGGATAGGACGCGTGCACCACGACCTGCGGCGGTACCACTTCCGGGTACTCGCTGATCGGCAGCTTGAAGAGCGCCAGCAACCCCGCGATGGTGATGAACGCCGAGATAACCCCGGCGAAGATCGGACGCTCGATGAAAAACCTGGAAATGTTCACGGATGGGCCTCGTTGTCAGTCGAGCCTGAGGCATTACGAGCCAGCAGCGCCGCGTCCTCGCCAGGCCGGCGCTCGCCCATGGCGACGCGCTGCGGCTGGACCTGTGCGCCGGGGCGCACGCGCTGCAGGCCGTTCACTACTATGGTCTCTCCGGCGGAGAGTCCCGCCTGCACGACGCGCAGGCCGTCGATGACGGGACCGAGCTGCACCGGCCGGTACTCGACCTTGTTGCTCTTGTCCACGACCAGCACGTAGCGCACGGTCTGGTCCGTGCCGATGGCGCTGTCGTTCACCAGCACCGCGTCATGTTGGGCACTGCCCATCAGCTTGATGCGCGCGAACAGACCGGGCGTGAACTGCCGGTCATGATTATCGAGCAGTGCGCGGCTGCGAATGGTCCCCGTCGTCGGGTCGAGCGCGTTGTCGACGAACACTATGGCGCCCAGGTGCGGGAAGTCGCTCTCGTTGGCAAGCCCCACCTGCACCGGGCTGCGCGCTTCGTGCGCCTTGCCCGCGGCGGCCTCGCGAACCGTCCTCAGGTACTTCAGATACTCCTGCTCATCACCGTCGAAGCTCACATAGATGGGATCGAGCGAGACCAGGGTGGTGAGCGGGGTCTGCCCGTTGGTGACGAAATTGCCGCTGGTCACGAGCGCCCGGCTGATGCGGCCTGAGATCGGAGCCGTGACGCGGGTGAACTCGAGATTCAGGGCGGCGGAATCGAGTGCAGCTTTGGCGGCCTCGACGTTGGCCTGCGCCTGCTCATCGCCTGCGGTGCGCGTGTCGAACTCCTCCTGCGAGATGGCGTGCTGGGCGAGGAGCTTCGTGCCCCGCTGGTGCTCGGACTTGGCGAGCACGAGCTGCGAGCGCGCCTGGGCGAGGCCTGCCGCTGCCTTGTCGCGCTCCGCCTGATAGGGTCGCGGGTCGATGACGAACAGCACGTCGCCCTTCCTGACCTCGCTGCCCTCGGCGAAGTTGACCGAGGAGATGTAGCCGGAGACGCGCGGTCTGACTTCGACACGCTCCACGGCCTCGAAGCGTCCGGTGAACTCGTCGGACTCAGTGATCTTGCGCGCGATCGCCACTGCGACCGTCACCTGCGGCGTCGGCGCAGCGGCCTGCCGCTCGGCAGCCTCGTTGCGAGCGCAAGCGCTCAGGGTTACGGCAATTACGATTGCGGCGAGTACTAAAAGAGGGTGGCGACGCACGGGGTCCTCCCATCTGGCCATCTGGCGTGTGTTAAAGCGTGATCCCGGCGGCCGTTCGTCCGGACGGTTGAGCGCCGTGGCGCCATTCTTCAGTGTTAACGCCCGGCCAGACATGCGTCAGGCGGATAGTGCGGGCGCTGCCATGCGGCAGGGGCGCGTCTATCCCGTATGAGTGTGCCGGGGGTTGACGCGCCCGGCCGTGGCCAGGCACTTGGACATCCTGAACGAGGCGAACGCCGGCTGGAGGAAACGCGTGGGCCGCGTCTGCGACTGCTCTGCCTTCGAGGCTCTTCACGGGACTCTCCTGAGTCAATATGCAGTAGTGCAGTATTATTGAACTATTGAATAAAAGACCAAGATGCCTTTAGAATGAGCACATGACTCGTTTCGTGCACCCCGCGAAGGAAGACATCACCCTGGAGGGAGTGCTGGGCGCGCTCAGCGATCCGATGCGCCTCAAGATCTTCAGGAAGTTGCTCGTACGCCGCGAGGGCTCCCTGTCGTGCTCGGGCGCCGCGCCGTGTGAGGAGATGGCTAAATCGACGCTGTCACATCATTTCCGCGTTTTGCGTGATGCCGGGTTGGTCCGAACGACAAAGCAGGGTGTTGAGAATCTCAATAGCGCGCGCTGGGATGACGTGAATGGACGATTTCCGGGGTTGCTCAAGGCCATCATGAAGTTTCAGCCGTGATGGTCAGGGGTAAGAGCCGGCTGATCTGACCGCTTTCGGGAAATCGAAGCTTGAAACCTCGATGTCCGCTCCTGAAGCGGTCTTTCCGCCTCTCAAGAGGCGCCGCTGAGCAGGCACAAAGCGACGATCCTGGCATCACATTGCCTTGGCTACCCCCTCAAGGCATGGCGTCACGAGCGCACCGTCCCAAAAATGTCCGAGCGGAAAGGCTCTTTGCTTCCAACCTTCGGTCGCGACGCGGCATCCAATCGTCAATTGGCGATCGTTACGCCAACGGCGAGGGGCGGCGATGGCAGGAATCCTGACGCAGATAGCACGATCTACTTTCGCGTCTATGCTCATGGCGATAGCAGGCATTGGACAACCGGGAATCGGACTCGCTCACGATGTCACGGGTACCTGGTCCGGGCTTTTTGCTCTGAAGAGTCCGGATGGAACTGTCAGCCACAACCAAGTAGTCGTGAGGCTCGAGACGCACGGTGCCAGCTTGAATGGGAGCATCAGGAGGGGGCTCTGAACATCTAGATGCCACTGCCCAGTTCGTTCAAATCTGGACGAAGAAGGCCGGCCAATGGCAACTACTCAGGGTAGTGACCTTCGACCATCATTGAGAGGGCAGCGATCCCTGAGATTTCCCACGTACTAGTCTTGCTGGCGCTTCTGCATGGTGGGCGGTACTGGGCTCGAACCAGTGACCTCTGCCGTGTGAAACGGAAGTAGGGTGCTTACAAATCAACGATATGCGAGCGGCGCACATTTGCAATAAGGACTTGTTGTCATTTGATATCACTTGGTATCACGCAACCGGACTGTCCCAAAACTGTCCCAGCTCGCGACTCCGGCCCTCTTAGCTCCCCGCGATCTCCCTCATAGCCTCCCGCGGCACTCTGTCCGCAACACCACGACGCTTCACAGCGACCGCTGGTCCTGCTTTCAATGAAGGGCGCTAGATTTTTTTGGTGTGTCCGCCCATCGGTGCAGGTTCTCCATCGGGAGCAGAAATTCCGGCGGCGCGCTCCGCATGCACGGCACTGGACTTTGCGGTTGGTTTCGCCGAGGCGCGACGCCGCACTCAGACGTGAGATTGCTCCGCGAGGAGAGTAGAGTCCTGGCGGGACTGAAGCGGGTCAGATGGCAGCCCCCGCTCCGTATCCACTTGTTCTAACGCCTGGGATCAGTCTCTTGCCGGCAAGCAACATTACTACCGTGCGGACAATGACGTCATCGCGCTTCATGGAAGTACTTACGACGCCGTGGGTGGACAAGACAATCGCGGTTGTCGCGATCGCGCCGAATGTCTTTGAGTTGTACCACCGTTATACCGATGTGAACCTCGGTTTTGTACGTGCAGTAGCGGGCATCCAAACGATCATTCTCGTGATTACGATGGTATTCCGCCGCACCCCGGTCCGCGTGACGCCCAATCCCTGGTACTGGCTTCTGGCGTTTGTTGCCACGTACGGCATCATAGTGTTTGTTGCCTTTGCGCCGCGCGGGACGCCGATCGTGCCCGCCATCCTACCGAATGCGCTGGTGCTGATCTCGGTCGCGCTCATGATCTATGCACGTGTGAGCCTCGGCCGCAGCATCGGCTATGTACCTGCCGATCGCGGCATCGTCACCAGTGGCCCCTACAGGTTTGTACGTCACCCGATCTACTCCGGGCTGTTCGTGACGCTGTTTGCTTTCGTATTGCGTTTTTATTCACCTCTCAATCTGCTGCTCTTTGTTGTCATCGTTAGTCTCTTCATGCTCAAAAGCGTGATCGAAGAATGGTTCTTGCGGGACAACCCCGAGTACGCCGCTTACATGAAGCAGGTGCGTTATCGCTGGATTCCCGGCGTCGCATGACCGCTATCGGGCGGGTATTCTGATTGTCGGGATGTCAGCTTCTGGTCCGCAAGCCGACAGACATCCTGGGGTGCCGCAGTTGGAAACCTTTCCGGCCGCTGCCCTGGGTGAGCAGGGAACGCGATCTGGGCGCCGTGGCAACAGCTATCACGATTGAGAGAGGTCGTCGCGCGTCACGACGCCCTGACGCGGAAAAAATGAGCAGACTGATGCTGTCGGGGTTTATGGGCGGTATTTTCGCCGGCCGTTGCGGCGCCCGTCCCCTGTGAAGGCGATCCGGACTGGGCGTTTGCAGCGCGGGGGTAAGGGAGACCCGGGACTGCACCGGCCCTAGATTCGCGGCAGCGCGGCCAAGGCAGGCTGACGCAGCTGCTGCTCGGTCAGCGCCTGGTAGAGCTTTAAGACCTTTGGAACGTATTCGAGCGTTTCGAGGAAAGGCGGAATCTGTCCCGAATTTCGATCTACCGCGTCTTCGCCGGCGTTGAAGGCGGCGAGCGCGAGACGCACGTTCTGGCGAAACCGATTGATCAGAAAGCCGAGGTAGAGGGCGCCGCCGTGCACGTTCTGCCGCGGATCGTAGCGATTGGACACGCCAAACCGCGTGGCGGTCGCGGGCATGAGTTGCATGAGGCCGACTGCGCCGCGCTTCGAGACAGCACGGGAATTGAAACCCGATTCGACGACGATCACCGCTCTGAGTAGATTGGCCTCAACGCCTGCGGACTTCGCCTCCGCCTCGATGATGGCGTCATATTGCGCGGCCCGCGCCAAGAGCCTGGGGTCGTAATTATCGCCGCTGTGGGTCAATCCCTTAAGATCGAACAACTCGTAGCGTCTCGAGTCGGGCTTATCGGTGAAATGCGCCACGCCGTCGGCATCGACGTACTTATAGATGGGGGGCGATGCGCTGCAGATCGTGGCCGTACATACGGCCATGGCAGCCACGGCGTATTTGACTAACATAGTGAACGGCTTCCTCAGCGGAAAGCCTACCCAGACGGCTCGGGGGTCGCTGGGATTGGGGTCACGGCTCGTAACCGGCTCTGCCCCTCTCCTGGTATCTGGGTCACAAAACGCTGCGGAAGTGCGCCAGCAATCCTCTGACGTCCTGCGTTAGAGCTTGTGCGACTGCTACCAGCCGACAGAGCCTGAGGCGCCGTGACGCCATTAGAAGTCTGGGTTTTTGTTTGGTTGGTAGGCGGTACTGGGCTCGAACCAGCGACCTCTGCCGTGTGAAACGGAAGTAGGGTGCTTACGAATCAACGATATGCGAGCCTGGTTTCCAATTGCAACAAGGACTTGTTGTCATTTGATATCACTTGGTGTCACGCAATATCACGAGCGCACTGTCCCAAAATTGTCCCAGCGCGCGCTATCGTCACGGGGCAGCGGCAAAAAAGAGCAGGGTCTCGGGTTCGAGTCTCCCGCCGGGGGTTGAAACTATCTCAGAGCTTGGGCGTCTTTCCCTCTGTCGAGGGATTCTCGCCCATCCAGCTATGGATACCGTTCCCTACTGGATGGTCCATGTCTTGCACGCAGGAGCTAAGCAGGCTGTCGGTAGGGACTCGGTAGGAATTTTATGGACAAGGAATGGGTATGAGTTCAAATTCTGAGTTTAAGGGGGAGGTGGACATGACGTTCAAGGTCGGGGATCTCGTGGGGGTGTCTTGTGCAATTCAGGCCGGACCTTTCCCCGACGAAAAACTGGTAACCCTGGAAACGTCAGAGGGCCAGATTTCTGGCTTCGTCAAAGAGTCCGGTCTTCAGCTTGACGCCAGCGATCCAGAACACGGACGCGTGAAGGGGACCGTCGTTGCGGCAACTGAAGAATCAATCGTCGTGAAGCTATTCGGGTCATTCTTCACTACTGCCCAAGGAGTCGCGTCGGTCAGGCGTAATAACCTGACGCGAATAGCCGCGTGATCTTGTCCCAGCGCGAACTGCGAAAAGAGGTCGCGGCTGGGCGCATCAAGTTCGATCCTCCTTTAGAGGACAATCAGTGGGGCGAGGCGTCAATCGACCTTCGTCTCGGTACCCATTTTACGAAGCTGCAAGAAATGCCCGGCGTGAAGCTGTCGCTTCACCAAGGGATCCCGCAGGTGAAGGGGCTTTGGAAGACCATGGACAAGCCCCTACAAGATGAATTTCAGAAGGCGTTTTCGTACTGTCTAGAGCCAGAGGAATTTATTCTCGCGCTAACGCACGAGAGCATTACGGTGCCGCCGCATCTCATCGCGCGAGTCGAAGGAAGAAGTACGTACGCGCGTCTGGGGATAAGCATGCATCAGACGGCACCGTGGATTCAGCCCGGTTGGGAAGGCCGGATTGTTCTCGAGATTAAGAACAGTGGGACCGTGAAAGTCGAACTATCGCCGCTCTTAGATCGGCCTTGCCAAATCACCTTCTTCAAGCTCACCAGCGCAGTGCCCAAGAAGCTTGTCTACGGCAGCAAGTCAACCGATAGGTATGTCCGTCAGGCTCATCCTCTCGATCAGAGTAAGCAACGATCTGGTGGTAAAGATGCCGTGTCAGGAGTAGCAGCAGAGGCACGGCTGCCGAAAAAGAAGAAGGCGAAGCGTGCAAGACCAAAGTGATTGCGAATCGCGGTAGCTTACCGCCTTAGTGAAAGACGCGTCTTGCCTCGAAGATCCTGACCGCGAAGGACTGCGGGCTACGCGACGTCCGACCGCCCTGCCGCCTGTGAGCAGGGATCCGCTGTAAGCCGGTAACCTCGATTATCACGGCGCCGCGCGTCGAGGCTGAGCGAGGCGCCTGAACGCCTACTGCTTCCGATCGATCCGTGAGAAAAGCGACTCCCTGGTAGGTTTCAAGCGACTCATTTGCTACGCACTGACCCCTACCGTCTATGAGCAGGGGACAGTAAGCGATTCCCGCCGTGTGAAACGGCGGGTGGGGGCCATCTAAGTGGCCCAGAAATGTCCCAGGCCCGCGGCCGCCTAGCCAAGGAACTAGGGTTAAGCTTTTGCCGCGCCGCAAGATCGGTGCGGGCTTAGTGCAGATGTGAGATTCCTAGCCGGCTTACAACAGTTCATTGATAGACCGGCCATGATCCCGATGCTCGGTGCGCGAGGTCGCAAGGCGGGCCTGCGTATTCCGCGAAGCTCCGACCCGGAGCAATATGCTTACATCATCGGGAGGGTCTCGCGGATGTTCAAACGGCTGATCTGTGCCCTCGGTCTAGTCACATTCCCACTTACCTCCGAGGCTCAATTTCACCATAGACTTGCGTTGGAACTGCACTCGGTATGCGTCGATCCTCGAGAGAAGGATTGGAAAAAGACTTTACAGCTGGACGAACTATCTACCGGGGCGGCAACACTTAACGCTCGCGGCGTGGGACTGTTATATCTGCAGGCTGGTGAAAAGGAAAAGCTATTTAGAGTGCTTTCAGCTCGGAGCCAAGGGAAGATAGGAGAGGACGAGTGCGCCCGAGTTTCGTTCGATCTGTTGGAAACGAGCGTTGGTCTTGCTCAAGGCGGTGGAGGTGGTTGGTCACAAGAAGGCGCAGCCGGTGCTGGAGGGGGCCGGCCCGGTGGTTGTCCTGAAGGACCACCGTGCGCCGGCGGCGCGAATCGGAACCCGACATACGCCGTTGTCAGGGTCTTCTACGCCACGGATCGATCTCCCACGGGCACCCCGACTCCGGCGGCGTTCTACGGTGCCGATCGCGGATCCCTTGCGTACGGCAAATGCGACGTAAGCATTCCGCGCGACCATCGCATGGGCGCACTGGAAGCGCCCTCGGTCTGGCGCTTCGAGTTCCGTCAGGACCCGGAAAAGCATGTCGTGCTGCTGGCCGTCCACGCCATTGGAGCTAAGGGTGACTACTACCGGGACTTGAAAGCCAGCGTGTCAAAATCCACTGACGACAGCGCTTTTTTGTTCATCCACGGCTACAACGTGACGTTCGAGGATGCGGCGCGTCGCACAGCGCAGATGGCATATGATCTCGGATTTTCTGGCGCTCCCATTTTCTTTAGCTGGCCAGCCAAAGGCGAGACGAGCGCTTACGAAAGAGACGAAACGAACCTAGAGTGGGCAACGCCACACCTTGCTCAGTTTCTTCAAGAGCTTCTGGGTCAGGCCCGCATCAAGAATCTCTATTTGATAGCCCATAGCATGGGGAATCGCGCGCTTGCTTCCGCCTTTGAGACTCTCGTAGCCGCTCAGCCGGGGCAACGCTCAAGCATCCGAGAGGTAATTCTTGCGGCCCCAGACATCGACGCGGACGTTTTCAGGAATCAGGTTATACCTGCTCTCGTCGGTACACCGTCATCAAAAACCTATGTGACTCTCTACGCGTCCTCCAGGGATCGGGCGTTGGAGCTGTCAAAGAACTTTCACGGGTATGCGCGCGCTGGCGACAGCGCCAACATGATATTAGCGGCGGGTCTAGAGAGCATCGATGCTTCAGCCGTGGACACCAGTCTAGTCGGGCATTCTTACTACGCGGACAATCGTTCCGTTCTGTCGGATATCTTCTATCTGGTGCGCGATCACGTGCGCGCATGCAACCGCTTCGGCTTAGTGCCACAACCAGGCACAGTCGGGACGTACTGCATCGTGCGGCCATAGAAACCCTTTGCGAGATTGTCACTCGCGGCTCATCCGTCCGGCAGCGCGCACGCACCGCTGTAGAAGGCAATCTGAGCGACTGCACCGCTCGACGATTCCGGTATCGCAATGAAGTACTGCCGTCTGTGAGCAGGGAAGCTCACTGTCCCAAACGCGAGCCTGAGAGAAACGCCGGAAGAGTTTGTTCTGGATGGTGGGCGGTACTGGGCTCGAACGATATGCGAGGGGAGGGGTAATCGCAACAGTCACTTAGCATCATGTGGTGTCATTTGATGTCACGCCGTGTCACGAGCGCACTGTCACGTCCCCCCGCTTTTGAGTAGCAGAAGGGTTTAGAGTCTAACCCCGACTGACGCTGCCCCATTTCCTGGACGGTTCGGCGCTAGAGATTCGCTGCTTCTGACGTCCGTTGCTCCTGACGCTTTCTCGCGAACTCGATCGGTGTCAGGTTGCCGAGCGAGCTGTGGGGTCGATGCGCATTGTAATCGATCCGCCATGCTTCGATCTTCGCGCACGCATCCTCGATCGACAGGAACTGCGTGACGTTCAAACACTCATCGCGCAGCCGCCCGTTGAACGATTCTATGTGCCCGTTCTCAGTCGGCTTTCCTGGATGAATGAAGTCGAGCTTCACCCCGCGCTGGTACGCCCACTCCTCGAGCGCCTTGGAGGTGAACTCCGTGCCGTGATCCACCGTGATCGACACCGGGGTGCCCGCTCGTTCAATGGCTCGATCCAGGGCCGCGACCACGTCGCGGCCGGAGAACGAAAACTTCGGCTCAAGCAACGGAGTCTGACGGCTAAATTGATCGACCAGGGTGAGCACCCGAAATGGCCTGCCACCGAATAACTGGTCATGGACAAAATCCATGCTCCAGCGCTCGTGCGTGCGCTGCGCCTGAGGGACCGGGCCTCGATGCAGGCACATGTGCTTGCGACGACGCACGCGCATGCGTATTTGCAGGCCTTCCAGCCGATACCAACGATGGACACGCTTTTTGTTCACCAGCCAGCCCTCACGACGGAGCATCACGTGGATACGCAGGTACCCGAAGCGCGGCCTGGCGTGCGCGATCTCCCGGATCCGCAAGCGCAGCGCCGACTGATCTCGGGCCTTGCTCTTGCAATACCAACCTCCGTGCGAGAACTGCGCGAGCCGAAACGCCTTGCGCACACTCGACCTGAAACCCGAGTTTAGTCCGGAACGGTAGTAGA
>Ga0210394_10001602_pt1 | contig 35198 bp, 25 predicted proteins | sample IncBWC12MmetaG_FD_160121 | JGI IMG/M metagenome (GOLD analysis project Ga0210394, IMG submission 160121) | Forest soil microbial communities from Barre Woods Harvard Forest LTER site, Petersham, Massachusetts, United States - Inc-BW-C-12-M | ecosystem: Environmental > Terrestrial > Soil >... | reverse complement strand
TTGGTGCGCCCGTGAGATCCAGCCTTCAAATGTAATCTGTGATTTCTCGCTCTGTGTCATCCCGACCGAAGGCCACGTCGACCTTCCAAGTTAACTCGGTCCAAGCGGCCGAAGCGGAGGGATCGTGGCAGGATCCACGCCAAAAACAAATCATTCCGACGACCACTTCTCTCCGCTCCGACTACTCCGTCCTCTTCAACGCCCGCTCCACCAGCGTCAAACACCGCTCCGCCTGCTCCTTCAACTGATCCTTATACCGCCCGCCATCATTCCGCAAACTCTTCAATTCATCGGCAATCGCCAACGCCGCCAGCACCGCAATCTTCTGCGTATCCACCATCGACGTCTGTTCCGCAACCGTGCGCATCTTGCCATCCACATACAGCGCCAACTCGCGCATGTACTCGGCGGGCAGTTCGCCACCGATAGTGTAGGCCTGCCCGTAAATCTCCACCTTCACGTTTTGGCTCATCGCCACTCCTCGTTCGCCGCGGCCATTTCGTTCATCCTCACTCACTGCGACCAGCTCGTAGGATTGCGATCCCAGCGGTGTCCGCGCAATTTCTTATACAACTCCGCCGGCAACGCGCCTGCCAGTCCCGCGCCAATGTTCGCTTCCACATTCTTCAGCTTGCGCATGCCTGGAATAATCGTGCTCACATCGCGATTATTCAAGATAAACCGTAGCGCCATTTCCGCCATGTTGCTCCCGACGGGAATCAACGGCCGCAGCGCCTCCGCATGCGCTACGCTCGACCGTAAATTCTCCGGTACGAAATACGTGCTTCTCCAATCGTCCGCAGGCCACTTCGAATCCACCGTCAACGTCCCCGTTAACGTGCCTTCATCGAACGGCACCCGCGCGATCACCGCTGCATCTTTCTGCTTGCAAATCGGACACAAGGCATCCTCCGGATTCTGGTCGAAAATGTTGTAGATCACCTGCACCGCTTCTACGTGCCCTTCCAGCACCGCGCGAATCCCGTTCCACGGTTCCCAGCGGTTCACGCTGACTCCCACCGCGCGCACCTTGCCGCTTTTCTTCATCTCTTCAATGGCCCGTGGCATCCGTTCGTCGTTCAGCCAGCGGTCTTCCCAGGTGTGAAACTGCATCACATCGATCGCTTCGGTGCCGAGGTTCTTCAGGCTTTTCTCCACATATTCGGTGATGTACTCCGGCGGGTACGATTCATCCACGGTAAATTCTCTGCCGCTCGGCCATCTCCGGTTTTTCGGCGGAATTTTTGTGGCCACATACAAATGTTTATCCGGTCCTCCAGCCGCGCGATCATTCTTGTGCTCGCGCAGCGCCTTGCCCAAAATCTGCTCGCTCTTCCCATCGCCATACGCCCACGCGGTATCAAAAAAATTGCACCCCAATTCGATCGACCGCTTCAGCGAAGCCAGGCTTTCCTGATCGTCCGACCCCGTCCATCCCGCAAGCCCCCACATCCCGTAACCAATCTCGCTCACCTGCCAGCCCGTCCTGCCAAAACGCCGATAGTTCATTTCCATGTCTCCCGTGGAGTTCTTGCGTGGCTCGAAACCATAACTTCTACAGTAGCCGCACATTCTACCTCCTTCTTACGCCGTCATCCCGACCGGAGTGTCGCGTATTTTGCGGCACGCAGCGGAGGGATCGTGGCAGGGACTTGGCCGGACGCAATCTATGAATTGAACTTGCCCAAATCCTAATACCGCCCCGAATATTGGGTTTTACGTCGCAACCATCCAGACTATTCACGCGTCTAAGCGGGCAGGATGGGTGTAAGCTAATTTCCATGCCTTCTTTGTGGCAAGTCGGTAGCCTTCGCCGCCGGGCCCTCGCCTGGGTGGCTCTGGCTGCCATCGTGTTCCTCGCCAGCGGCGGAACCCTCATCCACAAGCACAACGCCGGCCCGGAAAATCCCTGCCATTTCTGTCAACTGGCCCACGCGCCGGCCCTGGCTCCTTCTGTCCCCACGCTTCTCGACGAGCCGCAAACTCTGGCGCGTTTTTCCGCTGCGCCACAGCTCAACTCCGCCAGCGAAGCTTTTGAATTTCCCCGTGCTTCTCGCGCTCCTCCTCTCTCCTAATCCTTAGTTCCATTTCTATCGGTAATTCCGCGCGTGGCCCAGGACCTGGCCGCGCCGCCGTCATCTTTTACAGGACGGCCTCTACCCACTCCACTACAAATCCCTCGCAGGGATGGAGGAAAAATGTTTTGCAATATATTTCTATCGGCTTTGCCGTTTGCAGAAAAACTCTCTCTCTTTAGGAGGCTGGGGCTTCAGCCCCAGCGTACGTCGGGCACTCGCGATCGGGCTTTAGTCCCTGAAGAAAGTCCTGGAGCTTTCTTCGGAGCCTGTTTCGCACTTATCTTTTTCGTTTTATTGTTGAACACTTCACCCATCTCGGCGCAAATCGGTAATTCCGGCTCTATCGAAGGAACCGTAAAGGATCCCTCCGGCGCGGCCGTACCTAATGCCACGGTTCAAATCGTGAATCCCGTCAGCGGCTTGGATCGCACCACAGTCACCGGCGCGGATGGCTCCTTTCGCTTCACCAACGTGCCGTTCAACCCGTATCATCTGGCGGTGACTGCGGCCGGGTTTGCATCCTACACGCAAGACTTGGATGTGCGTTCGACGGTTCCTACGCCGGTACAGGTTGGCCTGAAGGTCGGCACGGCAGTGACCAGCGTAACCGTGGAGGCCAAGGGGGCCGACCTAGTGGAGAACGATCCGACTTTTCATACGGACGTTGACCAAGCGATCACCGACCGCTTGCCCCTTCAGAGCGTGAGTTCGGGAGTTAGTTCGCTGGTCACTTTGGTAACTCCTGGAATCGCCGCGGACTCGAATGGGCTTTTCCACGGGATGGGGGACCACGCGCAAAATTCGTTTTCTGTGGACAATCAGCCGATCTCGGATCAACAGAGCAAGATTTTTTCCAACCAGATTCCCACGGATTCGATTCAGTCGCTGGAGGTGATCTCCGGTGCGCCGCCAGCGGAGTTCGGCGATAAAACAAGCATCGTCATCAAGGTAACCACGCGCTCCGGCTTGGGAGTGACCGCGCCGACGGGAAGGGTGTACGCCAGCTACGGCAGTTTTGGAACCGCCAACATTGGCGTCAATCTTGCCTACGGGGGGGAGAAGTGGGGCAACTTCATAGCTCTAAACGGCTTGAACAGCGGCCGCTTCCTTGATGGGCCGGAAGTCGCGGTGCTTCACGATAAGGGGAATCAAGAGAACGTGTTTGACCGTGTGGACTTTCAGCTTGCGAAGGCAGACACGATCCATGTGAATCTTGGTTATACGCGTTCCTGGTTTCAAAATCCCAACACCTGGGATCAGCAATTGCACACGTGCAGTGCAGGCTTCCTATGCAATACGGCTGGTGTCGCCGTTAACCCGGTGAACGGCGCTCCATTGGGCCCCACCGATCAGCGTTCGCAGATCAAGACCTATAATATCGCGCCGACGTGGACACATTTGATCGGCGCGAAGGCCATATTGACGTTTGGCGGGTTCGTGCGCAAAGACCAGTTTAACTTCTACCCGAGCGCGGACCCGTTTGCGGATTTCTCTCCAGCGTTGCAGGCCCAGACGATCGGGCAAGACCGGAAACTTACCAATGCAGGCGTGCGGTCAGACATTTCCTACATAAAGGGTATTCACAACATAAAAGCGGGAATCACGTATCAGCACTGGTTTCTAACGGAGAATGACACCCTCGCCACCGTCGATCCGGGTTTTTCAGGGTTGTTTAATCAACTGGATGCGAATGGCAACCCCATTCCGAATCCTGCCGGCGGCAACTTCAACTGCGGGAACCCTCTGCAACCCAACGAAGTTGGTCCTTGCCAGACATTGAGTTCCGTGGACCTGACACAAGCGGGCGGAAAGCCATTCTTGTTTCACGGTCACACCGACGTGAAAGAAACATCGCTCTACGTCCAAGACTCCATCACCAAGGGAAACTGGTCCTTCAACCTTGGAATTCGCGGAGATCTCTACAATGGATTTGTCAGCGACAGCCAAGCGCAGCCACGGCTCGGAGTCGCCTACAACTTCAAACCTACCAGCACGGTACTTCGCTTGTCCTACGCGCGAACCATGGAAACCCCGTTCAACGAGAATCTGGCGATTGCCAATACTGGATGCAGCATTCCCGTGATCGCTGTCCTGGTGCCGCCACCGAATACGTCTTGTGTCTCGGGGTTGCTTCGTCCAGGCTGGCGCAATGAATTCCACGCTGGCATTGAACAAGCCTTCGGAAAGTATCTTGTGGTCGACGCCGAGTACCTTTGGAAGTACACCCATAATGGCTTCGACTTCGGTGTCGTTGCGGCCTCGCCCCTTGCGTTCCCGCTCGTCTGGCACAACTCCAAGATTCCCGGGTACGCCGTCCGCGTGAGCGTGCCGGATGTGCACGGTTTCACAGCGCTCGTAGTTATGTCGGGGGTTGCCGCGCGCTATTTCCCCCCACAAGTCGGCGGCATACCGTTTTTGCCTGCGCCTGGTGTCTTCCGCATCGATCACGACGAGAAATTTAACCAAACGACCCACCTGCAATATCAGCCCTGGAAGCGCGGGCCGTGGGTGGCATTTAACTGGAGATATGACAACGGGCTTGTGGCTGGCGCGGTACCTTGCTCAGCGCCGACAGCAACGTGCTTCGCTTCGACGTCTCCCTTTGATGGTGGAGGCGCGATGATTCCGGGGCCGACCCCAGGGACGAGCGTGCCGCTTCCACAAGGCCAAGTGCTCCTGGTGAATAACCTTACGACGTTACCTCTGACTGCCGATCAAGAGTTTCAGGCGGGACTCACATGCGATGGCAAGCTGGCTGCCCCCAGCCCGACCGGGCCCGCACTGGCAACATGCGATGCCGCAGGGCTGGGATCGATCTACATTAAGATCCCTGCGCCAGGTAAGGAAAATGACGACCACAATCCGCAGCGCATCGCGCCGCGCAACCTGTTTGACGTCAGCGTGGGCCACGACAATCTCTTCCACGGCGACCGCTACAAGTGGAGCTTGCGCTTCACAGTCATCAACCTGACCAACAAAACTGCACTCTACAACTTTTTCTCCACCTTCAGCGGCACTCACTACGTCACGCCGCGCGCCGAAACCGTGGAACTCGGCTTTCACTTCTAACCAGTAGCGCTGGCCTCCGGCCGGCATATTTGGTTTTTCCACATCGGGTACGTCGATGAAAGCACGTTGATGTGCTGTTGCATTGGGCGGACCACCCTAGAGGGCGGTCCCTACAAAAGAAAGAGAAAACGCGAGAAGAAGAGTCATCCCGACCGAAGCAGCGGCGCTGTTTGCCGCTGCGAAGTGGAGGGATCGTGGCAACACGTCAACGCCTGCAAACTCGACGTGACAATTCTCCTCCCGCTCCCTACTTCCTCGCCAACACCGTCTTCGCTTCCGCCAACTCCGGCCGGTCCGCGCCGGCTCCGCAATTCTCCACCAACTTCGCAAAATACGTCTGCGCCCCGCTCGCATCTCCATTCGCCTGCGCCGCCCGCGCAGCACCCAACAATCCATCAAAACGATTCGGCGCAGTCTTCAATTCCAACGCATACTCCTCCTGCGCTTCCTTCGGGCGTTTCATTTCCATCAGCAAATCCGCCAGCATTTCCCGCGCGGGAATATTCACCGACTCGCCGCCTTCCTTGTCCTGGTGATCCGCCGCGGCCCGCATCTCCGTTAACGCCTCATCGCTCTTGCCCTGCGCAAATGCCAGCCATGCTTCCGCCTCCCGCAAATCCGTGGCCTTTTCATTCGAAACCGCGTATCCGTTTTTCTTCATGTGCTTCTCGCGCTCGTCGACGATCTCGCGCAGTTCCGTTACCGCCACCTGCGCACCCTTCACATCCCCGCTGCGTGCCGCGCCGATAGCTCTGGCCCACACCGCCGTGTTCAGCCAATAGTCGCGCTTGGCAGGCCGAGGCAATTCCGCCGCTTCCTTCCACCGATGTAGCTCCAGCGCCGTGCGTGCCGAAAGATAAGCATGGTGGGCCGCTTTGTCTTCGTCGCCTGCACCGACAACATGGGCCGAATGCTCAATCGCCGCTCGCGCCTTAGCCTCCTGCCCGCTCTGCAGATACGAATAGCTCAGAAAATCCATCGCATGCGTCTGGTAGTGAAATTCCTGCGTGTGATTCTCAGCCGCGCGCATCCCGGATTCGTTCGCCGCGATATTCGATTTGATCGAGTCTTGCCATAGTCCCAGCCGCACAAAAATATGCGACGGCATGTGCAGCGCGTGCGCCGAATCCGGCGCAATGGCCGCGTACCGCCGCGCCGCTTCCAATCCTTCCGGTGCCAGTTCCGGCTTATCCGCCGCGTGAATCAAATAATGCGCTACTCCCGGATGATTCGGATATTTCTCCAGCAACGGTTGCAGGATGCTAATCGCTTTGCTCCGATTCTCCGCGTCGTCCACAGCTACTTCCGAGAGTGAAATCAGCGACAACGCGTAAAAAGCACTGAGCTCCACATCCTCAGGGGCCTGTTCGTGTGCTTTCCCGAGTGCCGTCGAGTAGGCCCGTACCCGTTCGGCATGACTCATCTTCTTCTTCTGAAAAAATGCCGCTCCAGAATTCACCAGTGCCTGCTCCCGCGCTCCCGCCGGACGCAACTTCTCCGCGCGTTCCAAATCCTTGCGCCCTTCCTTCAGCGTCTTATCGTTGGGAAATTCCCACAGTTGGTAGTAGCGCGCCATCGCTTGGCCCCAATATCCGATCGCGCACTTCGCGTCACGCTTCACTGCCTCCGTAAAATTCGCCTCGGACTCCTTGTATTGAAAGGAATGCAGCAACGCCAAGCCCTTCTCCAACTCCGGCTGCGCCTCTTTCGAACAACTCGTGGGAAAATCAATCTTCCCCAATTGCCCCGGCGTTGCCCCGCGCACTGGCCCAGCCAGCACCCCCGCACACACTAAACTAGCTGCCACCACCAGCATCTGTCCAAACGCCATGGTTCGCCCTCGCATCGCTTCACCCCTTCAAGTCGCCTCGATTCTACTCCCGTTCGCACCTCTCACGCATTTGCGCACATCTCCCTTTTCAGGTATGCCTCCGGCCCCGATAACCGAGTTAAGATGTTGACTCCTAATCGGAACGCCATGAACAAACAACAGGTTGTAGTTTCCCTCCCCAACGACAACGCGTACCAGCATGAACAGGCGCAGGTTGCGCACGCAGCCGGAAAACTCCTAGGACTCGACTTGCAAGTCATCCACGCCAATGATGACGCCATCACGCAAAGCCAGCAGTTACTCCAGATAATCCAATCCAAAACGCAGGCCCGGCCCAACGCTTTGCTGGTTGAACCGGTGACCGCAACAGGATTGCGGCGCGTCGCCGAAGCCGCGGTAGCGGAAGGAATTGCATGGGTAGTCAGCAACAGCAACGTCGACTATGTGAAGGATCTCCGCAAGAATCCAAAAATACCGGTTTTTACTGTGACTCAGGGGCAAACTGAAATCGGCCGTCTTCAAGGCAAGCAACTCGCCGCACTTTTGCCCAACGGAGGCTCTGCTTTATATATCCAGGGCCCAAGTACCAGCTCCGTCGCGGCCCAACGCAACGAAGGCGTGGAGAGCGCCAGGGCACGCAACGTACAGTTCACGAGCATTCGGAGCAAATGGAGCGAAGCGAGCGCTTACCAAAGCGTGACCGCCTGGCTGCGACTGGCGACTTCTCGCGCGGAAAAGTTTGCCGCAGTTGTGGGTCATACCCATGAACTCGCACTAGGCGCAAGAAAGGCATTCGAGGAGATCGAGAATCCGGATCAAAGGAAAAAATGGCTGGAATTGCCGTTTATCGGTATCGGTATCGCGAGCCAGGTGAAACCCCTGGTTGATGCTAGATCCCTCGCCGCCGCGGTGGTTACATCCGTCACCGTGGACCTTGCTCTGAAGTTGTTGGTACGCTCACTGGACTCGCAAGTTCAGCCGCCGGAATGCACTTTCGTGGAAGCGTGGTCCTACCCCGACCTGCAGAAGCTAGCGGCTCGCCGATAATCGGACATCGCTCTTCGCTTCGGCTCCCTCGCCTACACCACACTCGCGCAGCTTCCGCCCACTCAGTGCTCCTCCTTCCCCTCCTTGAATAGTTGGAAACTCGATCCATTCCTTTCTCGGCTGAGTTGGACGCCGCTTCCCACTCAGGCGATAATAAGTTGTGGAGCGGTACTTCGAAGCAGGTGAGGAAGCGAAAGCCGTTTGAACCGTAATGAATCTCTGGGGTGCTGCGGATAGTCAGCTTGTGTGCACGGCCTGTCCCCTTGGCGAGTCTTCCAGGAGACCCGCGAACGGGGCAGGAAAGCCTAATGGTTGACTCGTGGTGCCCACCTAATTCGGAGGTTCACGGCCTAGCATCCCACGGCCCAGCAGTCCGCTCCATTTTAGTTGAAAGTCATAAATTTTCAGTACGAAGTAAAATTAAAAACTGACAACTAAGGACTAATAGCTTTCGTTCTCGCGCGGCGGATGCTAAGCAACATCCGGACTAAAAACTTACAACTTAGGACTTCTAACTCTTTCATGCGCACTCTCTTCATCGGCGACATCGTAGGATCCCCCGGCCGGCGTATCGTCGAGGAGCGCCTCGCCGACCTCGTGCAGCAGCGCCAGATCGATCTGGTCATCGCCAACGGGGAAAACTCCGCTTCCGGCTTCGGCATCACCCCACGTATCGCCCAGGAGCTTCTTGGGCTCGGCATCGACGTCATCAGCGGTGGCAATCACAGCTGGGACCGCAAGGAAATCCTCGAATTCATCCCCCACGAGCCGCGCCTTTTGCGCCCGGCCAATTTCAATGTATCCAATCCCGGCTTAGGTCTATACGTCGGCAAATCGAAAAATGGAGAAAAATTCGCGGTGCTCAACCTTCAGGGCCGCGTGTTCATGACCTCCAACGACGACCCCTTCAAGAAAGCCGACGAGGAGCTGGCAAAAATCCCCGAAGATGTTGTCTTCGTTCTGGTGGACGTGCACGCGGAAACCACCAGCGAGAAAATCGCCCTGGGTTGGTACCTCGATGGCCGTGTCACCGCCGTTGTTGGCACCCACACCCACGTCGCCACTGCGGACGAGCGTGTTCTCCCTAAAGGCACCGCCTACATTACCGATGTCGGCATGACCGGACCGCACGACGGTGTAATCGGCATGGATCGCGGCGCCATCATCAAACGCTTTCTCGACGGCCTGCCCGCGCGCTTCGAAGTCGCCGGCGGCGACGTTCAGCTCAACGCAGTCCTAATCGAGACCAATGACCTCGCTCCAAGAAACGAGTCGGGCCGCTACCCAGCCCATTCCATCGAACGCCTTCGCCTCCGCTCCGACTAACTTGGAGTTCGGTTTGATATCCCGCGGGAACTTCCGTTCCGACACAGGGGACCAACTCCATCAGGGGGCAACCGCACGCTCTCCTGCATACTCTCAATGACCATGCGAAACCGGACCCAACTCCTGCTCATCGCTCTACTTATCTCCCTGCTCACATTCTGCCTCTCCGGCTCACGTAGGATCGCTGCAGCCTCTCAAACCGACGACGACCTGACTGCTCGGCGGCGCGTCTTCGCTCCTATCGGCCCCGGCCTGCGCGCCGTGAAACGCGGAGCCGACGGCAAATACTACCTGCTCGCTTCTCCGGGCGTCGGCGTGGCCATTTTCGACGCTCAGGGAAAGCAACTGAGCGTTATCGGCGCTCCACCTCCGGCTCCAGCCGCTGGCAAAGCCGTCCGTCCCGCAATCGCGTTCGGCGAAGATTGCGACGTCGACGCCCAGGGAAACATCTACGTCGCCGACCGCGGCTATAACCTCGTCAGTATTTTCGCTCCCGACGGTAAACTCCTTCGTTCCTTTTCAGCGAACAGCCCTATCTCGGTGGCTGCTCTTCCGCAAGGCGAGGTTGCGGTAACCTCGCTCCGCGGCTCCCGCTTGGTTTCTATCTTCGGTTCAACCGGAAGGATTGCTCGCGAATTTGGCGACTTCGAATCCCTTTCGCCGCGTGAGGACTTCAATCGCTACCTCAGCCTCGGCCGCGTCCTCTCCGATCCGCAAGGGCGCCTCTATTACGGCTACACGTACCTCCCGGAGCCGCTGGTCCGCCAATTCGATCGTTTCGGCTATGCCGGCCAGGATTTCCAATTCACCGGCCTGGACGCCTTCCCCGAAGCGCAGGCCGCACGGAAGGAAATCGACCGCCAGGAGAAAAAAGAGAACCTTCCCCCGTCCTTTCGTTCGATTCTCACCGCTTTCGGCGTCGATCCGGTCAGCGGCGAGATCTGGATGGCCCTGCATAACACCCTTCTGCACTTCGACAAGGACGGTAACCGACTCTCGGAATATCAAATTTACACAAAGGACGGTGCTCGCCTCGAAGCAGACATCATTCTTGTCGAGCCGGACCGCCTGTTGATCGGCAGCGACCCTCTTGGCGTCTACGATTTCGAGCGTCCGGACCGTAAACGATGAAATTTACTTGGCGATTTCCTCAGGCCCTTCTGCACACAATCAGGGCATCTGGCATTTTCCATTTCTAAAAAAATTGCAATTCTCTTTCATTTTGTGGAATTTCCCGTGCGGTTGCACAATTCCTGGGCTTGTGGAAAAGTTGTTAATGGAGTGTGAAGAGCGCTACTCTCCTACCTACACTTTTCGCTTGCTACACTACCGGCAGTGCGCGAGAATCTGTCCAGTTTTGAGCAGGTGGCACGTGGTCGAGCGAATCTGATCGGACCGCGCGGAACCACGGGGGCACTAAACTTTCGTTCCGGCGCGGACTAGAACTCCAACGCGGGTAGCATTCAACCAAAACTGCCTTTCCACAGTTTATTCACACCTGTGGAAATGGCGCGGGATTTGATTTTCTCAAACACGATGACGACTGCAATTCAACTTGGCCGTGAACGCGAAGTCCAGAACCTCTGGGATAAGTTCCTGGATCTGATCAAATCCAGAGTCAGCATCAATACCTACTCTACCTGGTTCCAGCCCACGCGCCTGAGCCGCGCCGAGGGTGACACCCTCTTTATCCAGATCCCCACGGCCGTCTTCCGTCAGGTTCTCTCGCGGACTTACGGCGAAATCGTCAAAGCCGTCTTTCATCAGATGGGCACGCCCAACATGAAAGTCCAGTACGTCTGCACCGAGGAAGAACCCATTGCCGCCGCTCCGTCGCTTTCCGGCGTCAAGCAGTCCAAGCTCGATTTCGAAAGCAGCGATCACCAACTGAATCTCCGCTACACCTTCGATAGCTTTGTCGTGGGCAAGTCCAACGAGTTCGCACATGCTGCTTCGCGTGCCGTCGCCGAGCAGCCCTCCAAATCTTATAACCCGCTGTTCCTTTACGGCGGGGTCGGCATGGGCAAGACCCATTTGATGCATGCTATTGGTCACACCATCAAGAAACGCAATCCGGCCATGCGCCTCAGCTACGTGAGCGCCGAAAAATTCACCATTGAAGTCATCAACTCCCTTCGCTTCGATCGTATGATCAGCTTCCGCGACCGCTTCCACACCGTGGACGTTCTGTTAGTGGATGATATCCAGTTCATCGCCGGCAAAGAGCGTACCCAGGAAGAGTTCTTCCACACGTTCAACGCCCTTTACGAACTCCAGAAGCAAATCGTCATCTCTTCCGATTGCCTTCCAAAGGACATTAACTCCATCGAGGAACGCCTGCGTTCCCGCTTTGAGTGGGGCCTCATTGCCGATATTCAGCCCCCGGATCTTGAAACCAAGATCGCCATTCTCCAGAAAAAAGCGGAGAACGACCGCTTCAATCTTCCCGATGAAGTCGCTGAGTACATCGCGCGCGCCATTAAGTCCAACGTTCGCGAACTGGAAGGCGCCCTCACGCGTCTGATGGCCTACGGTTCGTTGACCGGAACTCCTATTTCGCTCGCCACTGCGCAGCAGGTCCTTCGCAACATCATCGCTTCGCAGGAAAAGCGCGTTACCATCGACCTCATCCAGAAGCGTGTCAGCGAGCATTTCAATCTGCGTGAACAGGATTTGAAGATTCGCAGTAACACCCGCGCCATCGCTTTTCCGCGCCAGGTGGCCATGTACATCGTCAAGCAACTCACCACCGCGTCCTTGCCGGAAATCGGGCGCCAGTTTGGCGGTAAGCATCACACCACCGTGCTGCACTCCATCAACAAGATCGAAGAATTGCGCCGCTCGGACAAAGAACTCAATCGCACCATCACGCGCTTAATGGACGCTCTGCAGTAATACGCTTTGCCTGAGCTTTGTAGGGGTGGCTTCTTGCCCCGAGCGCCGTTGCTGAGGGTTGAGGCCGCCCTGTTTTCTTTTCTTATTCGGTCACTCTTCTCTGCGTCCTCGGTGGTCTCCCGCGTTAGCTTTTTGCTTTTCTTAACCTACCAAGGCCACGCAGTCCCGTCATAACTCAGGAATTTGCCCGTCATTTCCTTTGGATTTCCTTCCAGGACTTTGCGCATGCCTCCAACGCTCTGCTCTGGCGTCAAGGCCGCGTTTGCGCCTCCCATATCGGTCTGCACCCATCCTGGACTGAATATCACTACGCTGACTCCGCGCGGCTCCAAGTCCTTCGCCAGGATCGACATCGCCATGTTCAACGCCGTCTTGCTCGTCCGGTACTGATAAGCCGACCCGAATCCTATGGTCGATCCCAGCGCTTCAATCGAACCCATTCCCGTGCTGATTGCCGCGATTTGTTTCCCTTTGCTCGCCGTCACGTTCTCGATCAGCGCCTCCGCCACTCGGACTGCTCCCAGCACGTTTGTTTCGAAAGATTCGCGCCAACCCTCAAAATTAATCTCGCCAATCTTGTTTCCATTTCGCGTAAAAATAGCGGAATTCAGAATTAGCAAGTCGATTGGCTTGCCCGCAAGATCATTTGCGAGCCGTTCGACCGATTCCCATCTCGTCACATCTAGAGTCTGTAGAGAAACGCCACCCTTTTTCGCCAGTTGCTTCAACTCATCGCTTTTTTCTGGATCGCGAGCCGTGGCAACCACCTCCCATCCATCGGCCGCATATTGACGCGCGAACTCCAATCCCAGTCCGCGATTTGCTCCAGTGATCAAAATCCTCGACATGATTTTTTCTCCCCGGAGCCCGAAATATCTTGATGACAAATCGGTTCCTGTGGATATCCCTTTGAACGCCTGCCGGGTTCGATGCCTCTTATCCGTTTTCGTCACGCGGAAACACTGTTGGGAACATGTGAACAACGCGAGGGAAATCCGAGGATGCTTTGTGCAACGAATCCTTGCCACCGCTCCCTGCCACTCTTCTAGTCCATTCTCACGAACCTTTCCACTTGAATTCACTGAACACCTCCACGCAATACTCCAGCCAGAGCTTCACGCTCTCGGTTTTTCCACCAATCCACAGCGCTCATCACAACAACAGTCTTATGATTTACTTTATTAAGAAATTTTTGTGAAAGGTCTTATCCCTGTGTAAATCCACAATGCCACGTCTCAGTGATAGGCGCCTCTGTCATCCTTACAAAATCCTCAGCCTCGCGCATTTCCACAGTAGTTTCCCGCATCGCCCGCTTTATACTTTGCTCAAAAACGAGTACAGTACGTCAGCGGTAAAATTCGACGGGAGACCACCATGTCCTCTACGGGCACCGCGCGCGAGGAAAGTCAATCGATGGAATTCAGCGTAAGCAAATCGGCCCTACTTACCGAACTCAACACCACGCAAGGTGTCGTTGAGCGCAAGACCACCATCCCTATTCTCTCCAACCTGCTCGTCGAGGCCAAAGGCTCCCGCCTCACCATTACCGCTACGGACCTGGAGCTTAGCGTCAGGACCTCGTGTGAAGCCAAGATCAAGAAAGAAGGCGCCGGCACTATCCCCGCCAAGAAACTTCTGGAACTCGTCCGCCTTCTGCCGGAAGGCGAAATCAAGGTCAAGCTCCTCGAAAATCATTGGGTGGAAATTGTCAGCGAGAAAAAGAAATACAAACTGGTCGGTATGGCCAAGGAAAATTTCCCCGCTCTGCCCGTCATGCCGCACACCCTTGTCCAGATTCCCGCTGCGGCTCTCGAAAGCCTGATCGCTAAAACCAAATTTGCCATCTCCATGGAGGAATCCCGCTATACGTTGAATGGTGGCCTGCTCATCCTCAAACCGGACACACTGGCTATGGTCGCCACGGACGGTCACCGCCTTGCCTTGGCGGAGACTGATCAAAAACTAGCCGGCCTCAATGGTGAAGTCCGCGTTCTGATCCCCAAGAAGGCCATGGACGAAGTGGAAAAACTTGCCAGCGCATCGGGTTCCGACGCCCATCTCGAATTCGCCAAGGATGAGAGCCATCTCTTCTTCCAGGTTGGTCATCGCCTGCTGATCTCGCGCATTCTTACCGGACAATTCCCGAATTACGAAGCTGTACTACCTCGCGAGAACAACAAGACTGTCGTCATCGAGCGCTCTGAACTGAGTGACGCTGTCCGCCGCGTTTCGCAACTTGCGGATCAACGATCCCATGCGGTCAAACTTGCTGTCTCCAAGGAAGGCATCGAGATCTCCGCGTCCAGCCCCGAATATGGCGAAGCCAAGGAAAATATCGAAAAGGAATACAACGGCGATCCCATCTCCATCGGTTTCAATTCCGCGTACATGCTGGACTTTCTCGCTGCCGCCGCCGATGGTCCCATCAGCATCGAGCTGAAGGACGAACAGTCCGCCGGCCAGATGCGTCCCCTCGCCGACGAAACCTCCCGCTACCGCTACGTCATCATGCCCATGCGCATCTGACGAGCCATCTTCATCAAGTAAGCAAAACCTCGCCTTTATCGCTCTACACTTACGTGCACACTCATCCCTGCTTTGTATAAACCCACGATCCAGGATCGCTATGGCTCCCCGAAAAAATCCAGGATTGAGGTGCCGCTCCAAGCTATTTGGTTTCCGCCATCCCACTCGATCTTGAAATCACAGATTGTGACTTCAAGATTTTCGTATATAATTAAGCAATGAGTAACCACATCAGTAAACAAATCGTCCCGTGCGATCGAATCGAGCACAAAATTCACTTTCTGCGCACCCAGAAGGTGATGCTCAGTTTCGATCTCGCACCCCTCTACGCCGTCCCCGTGCGCGCTTTAGTACAAGCGGTTAAACGTAACGCGTCGCGTTTTCCCACGGACTTCATGTTTCAGCTCTCCTCCCAAGAGTTGAAAATCTTGAAGTCACAATCTGTGATTTCAACTTGGGGTGGCGCCCGTCGTTCCCGACCCTACGCATTCACTGAGCAAGGTGTTGCCATGCTCTCCAGTGTCCTGCGCGGCGAACGCGCCGTGCAAGTCAACATCGCCATCATGCGTGCCTTCGTCCACCTGCGAACCATGATGGCTACCCATGAGGATCTTCGCCGTAGGATCGAGCAGATGGAAAAACGCTATGACGCCAGATTTCAGGCGGTCTTCGCCACCCTCAAACAGATGCTGGAGGTTCCGGCTCCGCGTAAAAGAGAGATAGGCTTTCACCCTGGCCGACGCGGGTAGTTGCGTTCAAAATCCTGGCCCAACATCCATAACCGATTGAACAGAAAGGTCTTATTTATCCACAACGCTCCTCGCATCGCTTGTGGAAATGCCTTCGTTCCAGTAAAATTGTGGAGTTGTCGGTTCATGGTTTTTTCCTCCATATCGACACGTCCGCCAAGTGCATTTGACCCCGGAAACCCTGCGCCAGGGTTTGGTCAATTCGCCTGGAGAACATAAGTCTTCGCTACGTCCCGGATCGCGGGATGGGATGAAGCAGGAGCCCTACGAACGGCGAACGCGCCTTGCGCGTCGCTGCCAAAGGGTGAGGCGACGCAGGAGTTTTGCCTACATCACGCCTTTCCTGGCTTCAAGAATTTTGCGGTGAGCCGTTCGCGGCGAAATTTCGTCGCGCGCCGGTTTTGTTTCAACGCGTGCAAGCGCGTGCAATTTTTTGCGTGCCGGTCGGTCGGCTCGATGCAGCTTTTTGCGGCGCGTCCGTCTGGGCTGCGAGGGAGAATACATGGGCGATAAAGAAACCGTCACGGGAAAAGGCGGCCATCAGTACGACGCCAAATCGATTAAAGTACTCGGCGGCTTGGAAGCTGTTCGCCTTCGTCCTGCTATGTACATCGGCTCCACCGGCGAAATGGGTCTCCACCATCTTGTTTGGGAAGTTGTCGACAACTCTGTCGACGAAGCCATGGCCGGCTTTGCCGATGAAGTGAACGTCACCGTTCACGCCGACAATTCCGTCACCGTTATCGACAACGGCCGCGGCATTCCCGTGGATATGCACGCCACCGAAAAGCGGCCAGCCGCCGAAGTTGTCCTCACCGTGCTCCACGCCGGAGGTAAATTCGACAGCGACACTTACAAGGTTTCTGGCGGCCTGCACGGAGTGGGCGTCTCCGTCGTTAACGCACTGTCCGATGAACTCGAACTCGAAATTCAGCGCGATGGCGCGGTCTGGGAACAGAGCTACGAAAAAGGTAAGCCCACCACCAAGCTGAAGCAGACTGGCAAGACTCGCAAGACCGGCACCAAAGTCACCTTCCATCCCGATCCTTCGATTTTCGAAAAGGCCGTCTTCAGCTACGACACGCTGGCCACACGCCTCCGCGAATACGCCTTCCTCAACAAAGGCCTCAAGATCACTCTGACCGACGAACGTTCCGAAAAATCCGCGGAGTTTCGCTTCACTGGTGGAATCGCCGAATTCGTCAAACATCTCAATCGCGGCAAGAGCACCCTCCACGATTCGCCCATCTACATGGAGGGCAAAAAGGGCAACGTCGAAATCGAAATCGCTCTCCAGTACAACGATACCTACGGCGAAAATGTTTTTTCCTTCGCCAACACCATAAACACCGTCGATGGCGGCACGCATCTCTCTGGCTTCCGCTCCGCCCTTACCCGCACCATCAACAACTTCGCTTCCAACGCCGGCATGTTGAAGGAGCAGAAAGACGAAGTCAGTATCTCCGGTGACGATGTTCGCGAAGGTCTGGTCGCCGTCGTCAGCGTACGTCTTCCGCAACCCCAGTTCGAAGGCCAGACCAAGGGCAAGCTCAATAGCGACATCAAGGGCGACGTCGAGCAGCTCGTTAACGAAAAACTCGGCGAATGGTTTGACAAGCATTCCACTGTTGCCCGCCGCATCATTGGCAAGTGCATCGATGCCGCCCGCGCCCGTGAAGCCGCCCGCAAGGCCCGCGAACTCACCCGCCGCAAATCCGCCATGGATTCCAGCGGATTGCCCGGAAAGCTCGCTGATTGCCAGGAACGCGATCCTTCTCGCTGCGAAATCTTCGTCGTCGAGGGTGAATCCGCCGGCGGGTCCGCGAAAATGGGCCGCGATCGCAAATACCAGGCCATCCTTCCGCTCAAGGGAAAAATTCTCAACGTCGAAAAAGCCCGCTACGACAAAATGCTGGGCCACGAAGAAATTCGCGCCATCATCACCGCCCTCGGCACCGGCATTGGCAAAGACGATTTCGACGCCGGCAAACTCCGCTACCACAAAGTTATCCTGATGACCGACGCGGACGTCGACGGCTCGCACATCCGCACCCTGCTGCTAACTTTCTTCTTCCGCCACATGAAAGAACTCATCGAACGCGGCCACATTTACATCGCGCAGCCGCCACTGTATCGCGTAAAGCGCGGCAAGACCGAACGCTACATTCGCGATGATCGCGAGTTCGCCCACGAACTCATGAAGCGCGCCACCGAAGATCACACCGTCAAGGCCAAGGAAGGCGTCAGCCTTGATGGCGCTCGCCTAACCACTTTCCTGCTGAACGTTCAGGAATATGAAGCTGCTGCCGCCAAGCTTGGACGCCGTCTCCGTGAACCCGCGCTCGTCGATATGCTGGTCGACAGCGGGTTCGAAAAGAAATCCGACTTCGAGGAAAAAAAGCCGCTGGAGAAGCTGCTGAAGGAAATCGACAAAGCCAAGCTAAAGCTCGAAGGCAAACTGAACTTCGACGAAGAGCACAGCCTTTACGAAATCCAGTTTGGCCCGCCGCACAACCAGAAAATCAATTGGGCCGTAGCGTCCACCGCCGAATACAAACGTCTCCGCGGCCTCGCCAAGCAAATTGAAGAGTTCAACCATCCGCCATTCACGATCGCGCGCAACGGAACTAAGGTATCCAAAGAGAAGGCTACCGACGTCCTGAACTACATCATCGAAGACGCCAAAAAAGATTTCACCATTACTCGTTTCAAGGGCTTGGGCGAAATGAACGCCGCACAATTGTGGGAAACCACCATGAACGCGGACACTCGCACTCTTCTACAAGTAAAACTGGAAGACGCCGTAGCCGCCGAAGACATTTTCACCACACTCATGGGCGAAAACGTCGAAGCTCGCCGAAAATTCATCGAGGAAAACGCCCTCGAAGTTGTCAACCTGGATATTTAAGCGAATGTTACTCGACAGCAAGAAATACGAGCTCATCAGCCAGGTTCTAGCGCGGCTCGGACAGGATCGCTACGACCTTGAGCACGATGGAGAGGGAGAGATTGTAAAGGTCAAAGCCTATGGACCCACGTTTGACGAGATGGAGGAGTATTTTTCAAACGAGCTCGAATCTCTCGAAATTCTTCGGTCGGAAATCGAGGAAGAAGCATCGATACGCTCGGAGGCGGGATTTCCACTGGAAGACAACTGGTCATCATTTTGGACCCAAAGACTCTTGAAAGAACTGTTCGATCCTGAGTTTGCAAAAATTGTCGAATATAGACTTCAGGGGTTCACTTATGGACAGGTAATTGTCACTCTCTACGAGATTTGTACTGAAGGCTTGCGAAGACTGACGGGGGGCGCTGTTCGGGAGCGGGAATCCCTAAGTAGCGCCGAGATGGAACGCCTGGAGTCAATCCTGGAGGCTCTGCCTGCATCACACGCAGAAGACATTGTAGCAAATGAATACGCCTTACAGTTATCTGGAAGATTTCCAAAAATGGTCAAGCGCGCAAATAGTCTGCGCATATTGCCTGCAAAGCTCTCGGTACCTACAGAAGTACAGACATACCTTACGGAGGCAACAAGATGTTTCGTCTACGGGCAGTTTATCGCCTGCTTACTAGTCTGCCGTTCCGCCATCGAGTTTGCCGTAAGGGATCGTATTGAAAAAGCCGGATTACGAAACGAACTTCTTGCTCGAGAACACCAAGCCGGGCGGGGGTTAGAAAGTCTTCTCGAATTCGGAAAGGAAAGTTTGCCTTGGCAGTTGCATACGACCCTAGATACCGCTGGAATTGTCAAGAAGGAAGCGAATGCCGCCGTTCACCAGCGAACGCCTACGGCCGAAAGATGCAAGGAAATGTTTGATACGACGCGAGGAATTCTCAGGGAGTTGTTCGAGTAGCTAAACCGTGATCTATCAGTTGGGTTGGACAACATTGCCGGGATTGAAGGGTTTGAGCGTAAGTGAATTTCGCGCCACGCCAGCGACCACAGCGGACAACGAAAAAGGCGTCGCTGTCGCTTTGGCGACCGAAATCGAACGTGATGATTTCTTGAAGCACCTGGAAGAATATTTTGCGTCACGTCGTTTCACCAACGCGGCCGACGCGTTCGACACCGTAAAAGCATACGTGCTTGAACGCGCCGCAAAAGGAACTGAGTAGCACACTGTCATCCTGAGGCTATCCGACAAGGATAGCCGAAGGATCTCAGCGCAATGAGTACGCAAGCTGCACCGAAAGGCTTTTTCGCGAGTCACTAGTCACCAATCACTAGTCACTCTCCACGAGGGGACACATGGCAGACGAGAAAAACACATCCATTCTTCTCCCAATCGATATCGAAGCCGAAATGCGCAAGTCGTATCTCGACTACGCCATGAGCGTCATCATCGCTCGCGCGCTTCCCGACGTACGCGACGGTCTCAAGCCCGTACAGCGCCGAATCCTCGTGGCCATGAACGATCTCGGCCTCGCCTCCAATCGCGGCTACCGCAAATGCGCCAAAATCTGCGGCGACACCTCCGGCAACTATCACCCGCACGGTGAAGCCGTAATCTATCCCGCTCTCGTCCGCCTCGCGCAAGATTTCAACATGCGTTACCCGCTAATCGACGGCCAGGGAAACTTCGGCTCAGTGGATGGCGATCCCCCGGCGGCCATGCGGTATACCGAAGCGCGTCTTGCAAAAATTACCGAAGACATTCTCGCCGACCTCGAAAAAGAAACCGTCGACTTCGTTCCCAACTTCGATCAAACCCGTGAAGAGCCTTTCGTCCTCCCGTCGCGCATTCCCAATCTCCTGGTTAACGGCGCCAGCGGCATCGCGGTCGGCATGGCCACCAACATTCCGCCCCACAACCTCCGCGAAATCGTGGATGCGGCGATTCTCCTCATCGAAAAGCCGGACACATCGCTCAAAGAAATCATGAAGATTGTTCCCGGCCCGGATTTCCCCACCGGCGCCTACATTGCCGGCCGCGAGGGAATCGAAGCCGCCTACAAGACTGGCCGCGGCAGCTTCATCATGCGCGCCAAAGCCGCCATCGAAGACAACGGCAAGGACCGCGAAAATATCGTCATCACCGAAATCCCCTACCAGGTCAACAAATCGCGCCTGATCGAGCGCATCGCTGAACTGGTCCAGAACAAGAAAATCGAAGGCATTTCCGACGTTCGCGACGAATCCTCCCGCGAAGGCATGCGCATCGTCGTCGAACTGAAGCGCGGCGAAGAATCGCAGCTCATCCTCAACCATCTTTTCAAGCAGACCCAGATGCAGGAATCCTTCGGCATGATCCTGCTGTCCATCGTCGCCGGTCAGCCCCGCGAACTCGGCTTGATCCCGATGATCAAGCTGTTCATCGAGCATCGCGTCGAAGTCGTACGTCGCCGCACCATCTTCGAACTTCGCAAAGCCGAAGAGCGCGAACACATTCTGGTCGGCTACCAGATCGCACTCGATCATCTCGACAACGTCATCCGCGTCATTCGTGGCAGCGGTAGCCGCGCGGAAGCCAAGGAAAACCTGTTCAAGTATTTCAGCGAACAGGACGTCACCATCACCGAGAACGGCAAGTCCCGCAAGCTCGAAGGCGTAAAGCTCGATGGCCGCAAGTATCGTTTCGTTGGTGCCGCCGAAATCGAAGCTGCCGGCCGCGGCAATGCTCTTACACTCAGTTACGCGCAGATCGACGCCATCCTCGAACTGCAACTCCACCGCCTCACGCAACTCTCCATCGATGAAATCCTGAAGGAATTGAAGTCCATCCGCGATCTCATCGCCGAACTCCGCGAAATCCTCGCCAGCGACAAAAAGCTTAAAGCCGTCATCACCGCGGAGCTACGCGAAGTCCACAAGGCCTACGGCGACGACCGTCGCACGCAAATCGTCGACAAAGTCGACGAAATCAAGCTGGAAGATTTGATCGCCGACACCGATCAGCTCATTACCGTCAGCCACGCCGGCTACATCAAGCGCACTCCCGCGGAAATCTATCGCCACCAGTCTCGAGGCGGCAAAGGACGCATCGGCGCCAAAACCAAGGAAGAAGACTTCGTCGAGCATCTCTTCGTCGCCACCGCGCACAGCTACATCCTCATCTTTACTTCCAAGGGCCGCGTCTACTGGCTCAAAGTCTATGAACTCCCGGAAGCCGCCGCGGCTACACGCGGAAAAGCCATAGCCAGCCTGATCAAATTCCAGGAAGACGAAAAGCTCACCGCGCTCGTCGCCGCCACCAATCTCGAAGAAGAAGGCCGCTTCGTCTTCATGGCCACCAAAAACGGAACGGTGAAAAAGTGCGCCATCACCGAATTCTCAAACCCGCGTTCCACCGGCATCATCGCCATCAATCTCGACGGCGACGATGAACTGATCGGCGCGAAACTCACCGACAGCAAACAAATGATCTTCCTCGCCAGCCACGAAGGACAGGCCATCCTCTTCCGCGAAACGGAAGTGCGCGCCATGGGCCGCAACGCCGGCGGCGTCAACGGCATGGATCTCGACAAGGACGATTACGTCGTCAGCATGGATGCCGTCCAACCGGACTTCGTGATCATCGCCAAGGAACGCAACAAGAGCACCCAGAACCTCGAGGAACTCGAGAACGAAGACATCAAGGATTCCCTGACCACGCTCATGCTCACCGTCGCCGAAAAGGGCTACGGCAAACGCACCGCCCTCGCCGAATACCGCATCACCTCGCGCGGCGGCAAGGGTGTCGTCAACATGAAGACCACCGACCGCAACGGCTCCGTCGTTTCCACTCTTCAAGTCACCGAAGAATCCGATGTCATGATCATTACCGAACACGGCAAGGTCATCCGCGTCCACGCCAGCGAAATCCGCGAAGCTGGCCGTTCCACGCAGGGCGTCCGCCTTCTCCGCCTCGACGACGACGACTCCGTGGCCGCCGCCGCCGTCCTCCACGAAGAAGAAGAGGAAACAAAGAAGTAATCTCGCGCTACCTTTGTAGGGGCGGCTTTACGCCGCCCTTCTTGGGTTTCTCTTGTTTTTGTAGGGACCGCCTTCCGAGGCGGTCCGCAACGCTGCCCACACCACACCACAACAAAATAGCGCTCTTCCTACACAGCACTCCTGGCTGTGCCTTGGGTCATCTTTTCATTCTCGCCTTTTCTTACGTTGTCATCCCGACCGGAGTGCCGCGCACTTTGCGGCACGCAGCGGAGGGATCGTGGCAATATCTGTCCCCGTCGACCGCCGATGAAATCACCACAACCCGTCCAACGCACCTCCGTTTTCCTGTTAAACTTCTTCTCCATGAAAATCACTCATCGCATTCTCCTGTCCGCCGTACTCATCGCCTCTCTCGCGTCGGTTCCCGCTTCCCACGCGCAAAAAAATATCTCGTCTTCGCAAAAGTACCTGGTCTTCGCAGGCACCTACACCAACAAGACTCAGAGCAAGGGCATCTACGCATTTGAATTTGACGCTGCCACCGGCAAGCTCACCGCCAAGGGCGTCGCGGCCGAAACCCCCGATCCATCTTGGGTAATTGTCCATCCCAGCGGAAAATTCCTATACGCCGCGAACGAAACCGGAAAAGCCAGCACCGTTAGCGCTTTCGCTCTCGACGCTAAAACCGCCAAGCTCACGCCGCTGAATCAGATGGCTCCCCAGGGCGAAGACCCGTGCTATCTGTCCTTCGACAAAACTGGCAAGTACGTCTTTGCCGCCAATTACAGCTCCGGGACCGTCACCGCGTTTCCGATTTTGCCCGATGGCAAGCTCGGCAAACCCACCGCCACGCCAAAAAATCAGGGCACTCTCGGGCCTAACAAGGAGCGCCAGGAGGCTCCCCACGCCCATTGGATCGAGCCTTCCTCCGACAATCAGTTCGTCTATGTCGCCGACTTGGGGCTCGACCGCATCCTCATCTACAAATTTGACGCAGCCGTCGGCACCCTCGCGCAAGGCATGCCTGTCGATAAGTTCTCTGCAACTCCTTCTCCTGGTACGGGACCCCGTCACGCCGCCTTTGCTCCCAACGGGAAATTCATGTACTTGCTGGGCGAAATGTCCTCTGCCGTCACCGTTTTCGCGAATGATGGACACAACGCCTTCCGCAGCATCCAGCAAATCTCCGGGTTACCTGAGGGCTTCAAAGGCCGCAACGATGCCGCGGAAATCGCCATCCATCCCAGCGGAAAATTCCTGTACACCGCCAATCGCGGCCAGGACACCATCGCGGTCTTCTCCATCGATCCCTCGAAAGGCACTCTTACGCATCTCGAAAACGTTCCCACCCAGGGAAAAGAACCCAGAAACTTTGTCATCGATCCAACCGGTCGCTATCTCCTCGCCGAAAATCAAAACTCTGACACCATCGTCGAATTCAAGATCGACTCCACCACCGGCAAACTAACCCCAACCGGCGAAGTCGTTCACATCCCCGCCCCAGTCTGCCTGACCTTCCTCGCAAACTAACGACGAGCCATCGGGCATCTTCGATCCTTCTGCCTTTGTAGGGGCGGCTTTATGCCGCCCTCTTGGGGCTCTCTTGCTTTTGTACGGACCGCCTTCCGAGGCGGTCCGCTCACTGCTACCTCATCTCGACCTGGTTTTACTGTCATCCACAATGCTTCTTAGCTTTCCCCCAATGCGTTCGGCCTCTGTCTTGATGCGGCTCTCCGCCGGTCCCAACCCCGAAATCCCCTTGCGCTACCCCTCATTTGCGGTACAATCCCCGCCGTCATGCCCAAACGAAAAGCGAAGCGTTCCGCTCGCCGCCGCAAACCACATCGCGCAAAAACCGAGAAACTCCCCAAGGGCGCCGTCACGCTCATCGTTTTCTTGCGTGCCCGTGAAGGTCAGAACTTGCTCCTCGAAGCCGAACTCCGCGCTCTCATCAATCCCTCACGCAAGGAAGAAGGCTGCCTGCAGTACGATCTCCATCGCGGTGCCGATCAACCTGGCACCTATCTCTTTCACGAAATTTGGGAAACCCGCGACCACCACACCGCCCACACCAAAACGCCGCACTTCCTCCGCTGGAACGCCCGCAAGGACTCCCTCCTCGCCTCCCGCGAATCCGCCTTCTGGCAACAAATCGCCTAACCGTATCGAGTAGAGGTCGCCTTCTGCTTGCCCAAACGCAGGAAGGGGCGGGCGCTTTTTCTCAGACCCTCCGCCACCGCAGATGCGCGCACCACGCGCTCAACCTACTCCACCGTCTTCGCCATCCTAACTACCGTCAGCGAAAGCCCATTCGGCAGCGGCACCTCAAGCTTCTCTCCCACCATATACCCCCGCGCCGCATACATCGGAATCCCCGTCAGCGTCGCGCCCATTTCAAATCTTCGAAACCCCTGCGCGTAAGCCGCATCCTCGCACGTCTTCAAAATCAACGTTGCAATTCCCCGCCGCACCCATTCCGGATGCACGAAAAACGCTCGTATCTTCGCGGCATCGCGCGCCGGGTCCAACAACCCGCTATCGCGATACGGCCCATGATCGCTTCCGTACAACGTCTTGCGCGTGCTCCACCCACCGCACGCCGCAATCACCCTCTCGCCTGCACTACCAACCGCCTCCACGACGTAATACGTGCCATCCGCAATCAGTTGCGTATCCACGCCGTAAGCTGTCCCCAGCGCCGCATCCAGTTGCTCCGCGGAATAATCCGCCCGCTGCAAAACGCGCACCGACACATCAATCAATTCTCGCAGCGCGGGAATATCCGCACTGGTCGCAAGCCGCAGGCTGAACCGCTGTTCCGCCTCGCTCATCGGTCCTTCTCCCGGTAATTCCCCGCGTAAATTGTCTCGAATTGCCCTGCAGATTTCCCGCTAAAATTCCCAGCCGCCGCTCAAGCTTACTCGTCCGCCCCGGCAAGATAATACCCAGGCCGCGCCCGCACCTTCAGCTCCGGCCGGTCAATGGTCACCTGAATCTCGTGGTATCCGTTCACGTTGCTGTCGCTCGGTATATAGCTCAACGTGTATTGCGCGTGCAGCTCACCACCCATCTCATCGATCACTTTCTCAATCGTGCTGTCTTTCCACGCAGAAACGTGCATCCCGCCGGTGGCCGCTGCGGCAATTTCCAATTGATGCTTGGTCACCTGATCCTTCGCATGCATCACCGCCCAAACAGCCAGCGGCAGAAGACTAACTCCTTGCCCTTGCTGGTCCGTCGTCGGTGTGTACACCGTCCCCGGTGGTGGCGGCCCGCTCGGAATTCCTTCCGGAGTCGCTCGAATCGGTTTGTGCTCTTCTGGTTTCCTCAGCAAATCCGCTTTGGTGCTCGACAATCCCACCGCATAAATGGTGATGTTAGCCAGTTGCGCCCGCCGCAAAACCTCGCCAAGTTTGTCTTCGCTCCCCGCATCGTGGGCTTCCGACATCACCAGCATCACCCGCCTGCGCCCCAGATCGGACTCCGAAGCTTCCGGCCGGGAACTCAGCATCTCCACAGCCTTGGACATCGCATCAAACAACCGCGCCCCGGACTGGCCGTCCTTCAACCGCGACATCGTCTGCTCGATCGCGTCCGCGCTGTTCGTAAAATCCAGCAATTTCTCAATGCGATCGTCGAATACCACAATCGCCGCTTCGCCCGTTGGCCCCATTACCGTCTGCGAAATCAGGATTCCAGACTTACGAATCTGCGGCATCATCGGCGCGACTCGCGAGCTCGTTTCCACCACAACTACCAGCGACATCGGCTCTCCGCCCAGGTCGAAGTGCGTGATTTTCTGCGCCACCCCATTGTCGGTAATCTTGAATTCCGACGCTTCCAGGGTATGCACCATCGCGCCCTTGGCATCCCTCACCGTCACCGGCGTGTTCACCAAAACGCTGCGCGATTTAATCTTCGGCGGCCCTGGCTGAATTTTCACCTCCGGTGCCGGCGTCATCGGCCCGTCAGGCGCCTGCCCGCGCGCCCCGCCAGCGCTGCATATACCCAGCAAACCCGCGGTCATCCACTTGTAGGCTCGGAAGTTCATTTTGTTCCCGGCTAGCCGGATCCTTCGGCAGTGCAGGCCCTGCTTCATTCAACCGTGTACTTCATTCGACGCATCTCGACCCAAACTCGTTGCCGCCGTCCGTCGCGCTCCCTACAATCTAAGTTCGTCCATTTGGAGACAACAGCCCATGCCCGACGGTAAACACCTTAAGCCTCAACACGCCCCCAAAGCCCCTCACGAGAACCGCGAATTCATGTCCAGCACTCCTGCGCGCCCGATTCGCATCCTTGCGGAATACATTCACCCACTCGCACAACTCAAAAAGGAAGGCATTGGCGACACCATCGTCATGTTCGGCTCCGCGCGCATCCATTCCCACGAAAATTGCCTGGCGCGCTACACTCGCCTGAAAAACGAAAAAACCGGCCGCTTCAGCGCGGAACGCAAGAAAGAGCATCACGCCGCCTTGCGTGAAGCCAAAAGCGCCCTGGAAATGTCTCGCTACTACGAAGAGTGCCGCCAACTCTCCCACAAAATCACTACCTGGGCGCTATCGCTCGGCCCCAAGCCGCGCCGCTTCGTCGTTTGTTCCGGTGGAGGCCCCGGCATCATGGAGGCCGCCAATCGCGGCGCTTACGAAGCCGGCGGAAAATCCATCGGGCTCTCCATCGAACTTCCTCACGAACAATTTGCCAACGCCTACATCAGTCCCGAGCTAAGCTTCAATTTCCACTACTTCTTCATGCGCAAACTTTGGTTCGCGCAAATCGCCAAAGCCCTCATCGTTTTTCCCGGTGGCTTCGGCACCATGGACGAGCTCTGGGAAATGATGACCCTTTCGCAAACCGGCAAAATGCCCAAGCACACTCTTATTCTGATTTACGGCCGAAAGTATTGGCACGACGTGCTCAACCTGAAAGCCATGGTCCGCTGGGGCACCATCAACCAAAGTGAATACGACCTTCTTCAATTCGCGGACACCGTCGATGAAGCTTTCGAAGTCATTCGCTCCGGCCTCGAAAAATACCACATGCAAGTCGATCCCTTTCTCCAAGCCTACTGAAACGTTCCTTCGTAATCACTCTTGGGAGGGCACGACTTCAGTCGTGCCGAAACGGCGCACAGATTTCTGGGCTTTAGCCCCTGAAGTCTCAGGAATTTTGCGAGATCTTTCATACTCTCAACTGCTGCAAATTGATCCCCAAAATCCCTAATTAATTTCTCCTCGCAAACTCCGGTTTCTCCTGTATTTCCGTTAGCAAACCCTCTCCGTAGCATCTGGATGTTGTGCAAACTACCAAAATCACGCGGACCACTGGCAGCTTGTTGCCGCTTCCAGCTCATTCCCTTAAACAATTTCAAACACGGAGGCAAAAATGTCACTTCGCAGTCATTTGCATAGCAGTCTGATTTCACGAACCATCCTCACCGCCTTTTTCTTTGCTGCGGCAATTTGTGTCGCAGCTCCCAAGGCGTCTGCGGAAGATTGCCAGAAGCGCATCATCAAAGCCGATCATAACCTTCACCAGGCCGTGGAGCACCACGGCGCCGAAAGCCGCGAGGCAGAACACGCTCGCCACGAACTAGCCGAAGCCCGTTCCTATTGTTGGGACCACGATCACCGCTGGTGGGATGTCGATGCAAGCCGCTGGCACACCGAGCACGATTGGGACGATCACGACCACGATCATCTCTACGATCACCACTAAGTCCTAAACGTTAGCTGTACTCGGCTCTTTCCCCGTCGTCCACCCCTGGGGCCCGGCCAAAGCCGGGCCCTTTCTATTTGCAACGTCATTCTGCCGCTGTATATCTCTTTGGGTGCCCCACTCGCCGCCGTTGCGGGTGGGTCTTGATTTTCTCTTTCCCGTGTAGGGATCGCCTTCCGAGGCGGTCCGCTCACTACAACCGTACCTCGATGTGCTTTCGTCCCAAGTCATCCCGACCGGAGTGCCGCGGTGTTTGCGGCACGCAGCGGAGGGATCATGGCTCGCTCGCAACCTTTCTCAAATCATCTGATGGAAAGGACGTCCGGACTTCTACCATTCGCTCGCACCCAAAACAAAAAAGGGCGCTCCACCTGAACGGAGCGCCCTTTTTCCTTCTTCTCAAAATTAAATTATTTCGTCGCCACCAACGGTTCTTCCGAAAACATCGCTTCAAACCGTTTCACTTCTTCCTGGTCATGCAACTCCACGATCGGCACTATTCGCAAAGACTGCTTGCAAAGCTGGCATTGCACTCCTTCGCCCTGCACGTCCTGCATGAATCCATCCGTGAAATGATATTCCGTCCGCTCACGCCGCGCTTTCTTCTGGCTCTCCGCGCCGCAATGAGGACACGTGTATTCCACAACGTCCTGCTGCGGATCGCGGTCCAGAGCAGCCCAGCCCGTGCGGCGCACGCCGACAACTTCCGGTAAACGCCTTTCCATGGGTAGTCTCCTCCTGGGATCCTCGTCCTGTTACATAGATGCGTAACCCCTATCGAAAGATGTAACGTTTCCCACGCCCCTGTCTAAATTATTGAAAGAACGTATTTTACTGGCTGCGTGCTTTTTGTTTCCTTCGTTCATCAACCAAACATTCGTTTGGCAACCTTGGAGTGCGGTGGCTTGCCGCCGCTTTGCGGTGTAACGCATACCGCAGCAGAACAATTTCGGCAACAACCCTGAAGCTCCTCAATACGCTCGGAAATCCTCCTCAAAACCGGAACATCCTGTCTGTCCCCATCCCACCCTCCAACCTCCCCCTCACTTCGCCCGGGAACTTGTTCCCCTCCACGGTGTCAAAAACTCCAGAGGACGTGCACACCTCATATCCCTGCGAGCGCGGTGTTGGCCTTCTGATGGCAACCTCAGGAGGCCGGCGCCGCAAAAAACTCCCACGGCTCGCGGGAAAATTTCCGGTGGTGTGTGATGAATCTCGATCGTACTGGTGTCTCTAGAAGTGAACTCGGCTCACTGAAAAACTGTCTCGTCGAGGGCGATCCCGATCAAGAACGCCGCGCCAACCGCGGAAAGCGCCGCGCAGTCTTAGTTTCCGTCGTAGTACAACTTCTGGTTCTCACCGCACTAGTCGTCTTCCCGCTCTTCAGTAAAGGTGAGCACATCACGTTCGAGCGTACTCCCCTTCCACCATATCCTCGGTTCGGCTCGCACGACCCTCAAACTCGTGCGCAGATCGAGCCGCGTCGCCCCTCGGGTGGCCACTTTGTCGTGAACCCGACTCGCCCAACCATTTCGCTAAATCCAACCAGCGGTGCGCATCCGCAACCCATCGATGACGATCCGCAATTTTCCACGCTCGGCGTGCCAAATGGCAATCCTCAAGGCGTAGATTTTTCCGGTCCAAGCCGTGGGCCCAAACCTCCAGGCGGAGATGAGACAACAACTCCACACGAACGTCGTCGTATCTCTATCGGCCACATCGAACCCGCACTACTAGTCCAACGCGTCGAGCCGATCTACCCGCGCATCGCCATCACTCTCCGCCATGAAACGCGCGTCGAGCTTCACGCCATTATCTCCACTGACGGCTCCGTCGAATCGCTCGAAGTTATCTCCGGCGATCCGCTCTTCTACAATTCCGCTCTCGACGCCGTCCGCCAGTGGCACTACCATCCGACGAAACTCAACGGCCAGCCCGTCGAAGTCGACACCCACATCTCCGTAATCTACATCCTCAACCACTAGCGCTCGGTAGCGCTGGCCTCCGGCCGGCGAATGTTCTCCGTGCTTCTCTTTCTTTCGTAGGGATGGCCTTCTGAGGCCGTCCGCTCACTTCAACCACACCCCGACGTGCTTTCATTTTGACGGCGTTTTTCCTCTTCGGGTGCCGCACCCTTCGTTTTTAAGGGTACGGTTTTTCCCTTGGGTTTTTCTCTTGCTTCGTCCTACCGCGCCTGAATCCTCATCGGTATCCCATACCGCGGCCGCAACGTAATCAACGGTTCCACTTCGATCCGCGCATCCGCCGTCAACGTAAACCGGAATTTCTGCGCAATCGCCGCGATCGCCAACGCAATCTCCAACAACGCAAATCCTTGCCCGATACACCGCCGCGGCCCATCGCCAAACGGATAATAAGTCCCACCCGCCAGACGCTCTTCCAATCCGTCCAACCACCGCTCTGGCCGAAACGCCTCCGGCTCCTCAAAATAGCGCGCGTCGCGATGCGTCACCCATTGCGACGAAAGTATCGTCGTCCCCGCCGGAATCTCATACTCACCGATTGCCACCGGCGTCACGTTCGCGCGCGCCATCATATACGCCGGCGGATACAGCCGCAGCGATTCGCGCACCACCGCATGCAAATACGGCAGCCGCTCCAAATCCGCCACTGTCGCTGGATTCCCGTGCAACGTCGTGTCCAATTCCTGATGCAACTTCGCTTCCGCCTGTGGATTTTCGCCAAGCAGGTACCACGTCCATCCCAGCGCCAGGGCCGTCGTCTCATGCCCCGCCAGAAAAAGCGTCATGGTCTCATCGCGCAATTGCTTCGCGGTCATGCGGCTGCCATCTTCGTTCATCGCCGCCATCAGCATGGACAAAAGATCCTTGCGCGGTCGTGTCTCTTTTTTCCGCTCTTCGATAATCCGGTACACCAACGAATCGAGGTACTCCCGGTCGTGTTTCGCAATGCGGTTTGCGGGCGTCGGCCACGCTTCCGGAATTCGCCAAGGCGTACGCGCCCGTCGCAAATAATGCCGCATCAAAAACGTCATTGACCGCCCGATCTTCTCTGATTCACCAGCCAGCGATGTGCCGAACAACGTCTGCACCGCCACCTCCAGCGTCAACTGCATCATCTCCTCGGCCATGTTGCGCGTTTCCCCGTCGCGCCATCTCCGCGTCTGCGCCAGCGCGCATTCCACCATCGTCGGTTCGTAATCATTCACGCGCGATTTGTGAAACGCTGGTTGCGCCAACCGCCGCTGCTGCCGCCAGAAATCCCCTTCGCTGATCAGCAATCCATCCCCGAGCAATGGCTGCACCGCCATCTTCGTCAGCGCACTCTTGTGCAGCTTGCCATGCTGCAGCAGCAAAAGTTGCTGAATGTATTCCGGCCGGTTCAGCAACACGCGGTCTTTCCCGAGCACCGAAAATGTCACCGCATCGCCAAACTCCCGCGCCATGCGTTGCAATGTCCCCAGCGGGTCCTTGCGGATCTCAAACACCAGCCCCAGCAGCGGCAGCCCCTTCGGCCCAGGCGGCTTCTTCCCATTCCCCTTTGTCATTTCCCGGGCTCCTTTGCTCTCGCTCCGCGGCGTCGTCCCGGCGTTATACTCCACGCATGCCGGTATTTATTTCGTTTCTCCGCGGCGTCAATGTCGGCGGTCACAACATGATCAAGATGGACGCACTCCGCGCCCTGTACGAATCTCTTGGCTTCCGTAATCCGCAAACCTACGTGAACAGCGGCAACGTCGTCTTTCACACCAAAGAACGCAACGCCGCACTCCTTACCAAGAAGATACAAGACTCCATCGAAAAGAACTTCAGTTTCCGTCCAACCATCGCTCTTCGCACCGCTCCCGAGCTCCGCGCCATCATCGCCGCCAATCCCTTCGCAAAACGCAAAGACATCGAGCCCGGCAAATTCCTTGTCACATTTTTGTCGTCGTCACCGGCGGTAGAAGCCCTCGCAGCCGCCCTGAAAATAAAAACCGATCCGGAAGAACTCCGGATCGTCGGCAGCGAAGCCTTCATCTATTTTCCAAACGGCATGGGCCGCCCCAAAATGTCCTGGCCCGCCATCGAACGTGCCCTCAAGACCACCGGCACCGGCCGAAACTGGAACACCGTCAACAAACTCCTAGCCATCGCCGAATCCCTCGAATAGCAAGCTCGTGTAGCGGCCGCCTTCTGCCTGCCCCGATCCTGTCGGGGAGGCGGGCCTCTTGGGGTCCTCTGGTCTTGCGATACGCACTATTGCCGATTTCGCGTGGTCTTGTTTCACTGCGGCTGGGCTTCATGTGATGGCACCGGGGGTCGGAGCTTTAGCTCCGACATCAAAAGACAGGTAGGCGTGGGCTTTAGCCCCGGAGGAAATGTTTGCACCGCCTACAGCTTCGGCTCCCCGGAAAACTTCGCAATCTCTTCCCGCGCCAAATCCCGCAACCGCACGATCTCGTGCAAGTGATTCGGATCCCCGCTCTCTTCCACCCTCGAAGGATAAATCGGCGCCGAAAGCGTAATCGTCACGCTCGTTGGCCGCGGCAAAAATGTTCCATCCCTCAAAAATCTCCGCGTGCCAGCCAACGACACCGGCACAACCGGCGCTCCGGTCGCCACCGCCCCGCGAAACGCGCCAAGCTGAAATGGCCGCACACCATCCTGCGGCACAAACGTTCCCTCAGGAAACACAAACACCGAATCGCCTCGCTGCAAACATTCCTCAATCTCATCCACTTGCTTCAATCGCGAATTCGCGTCGTGCCTGTTAAACGACAAATGCCCCATCTGATTCAAAAACGTTCCGATGAACGGCATATCGTTCACTTCACCCTTGGCCACAAACCGATACGACACGCCCAATCCCATCATCACCGGCATCACATCGAAATAGCTCGCGTGGTTCGACGCATACACCTTCGCGCCAGGCGTATCCATATATTCTTTGCCGACCACCTTCACGCGAATGAATGTCAGCGCGAACAGCAGCTTCAACGCCGCGGAAGTAAAGCGTCCGGCCGCTTTCTCGTCGCGGTACAGGCTAACGATCCAGCACGACGGAATAATCCATAAAATAAACACTACACAAAAATACGCGCCGTAAATCATCTCCAGCCCGCGCCGTATCGTGCCCCAGACTTTCCTCGCCGCCTCTCTCAAAAAAGTCCCGGTTCCCAATCGCGCAATCTGCACCCACGCCGGAGCTTTCCCGGCCCCCAGCGTTCTGGCTAAATAAAGCTGCTTCGTCTCATCCCGACGCAATTTCCCGCTCGATGTTTTTGGAATGCTCCCCGGCGCAATCAGCTCCACACGATCCGGCGGAATTCCCAGCCCGCGCGTCACTTCGTCATTGATCGCCGCCGCAAGCGCCCGTTTCTTTGCGGGATCTTCCAACCGCGATTCCGCGACAACCACCAATTTCTCCGTCCCGCTTTCCGCATCCTTCAATCCAAACGCCACCACGCAGCCCTTCCGTGTCCCCTCCGCCCGCGACGCTAACTCCTCCACCTCATGCGGATACAAATTCCTTCCGCCTTTGATGATGATGTCCTTCACGCGCCCGGTAATGAAAATCTCTCCGTTCGCCTGGAACGCGCGATCCCCCGAATTCACCCACGCGTATTCGCCTTCGCGCTTTGCCGGCCCGCACGGCAACAGTTTCGCCGTCGCCTCCGGATTTTCGAAATATCCGCTCGTCGACGACGGCCCGCGGAACCACAAAAATCCCTCCGCCCGCTCCGCGACTTCATTTCCGTTCTCATCCACAATCATCACGTCATGCCCCGGGAACGATCCTCCCGAAGACACAAACGCAATCGCCGTCGCATCACCAGCCTTCGCGGCCACCGCCTTCCCCTGCGAAGTGAACGCCTCCCGTTCCACGCGCTCCACCAACGGCCCGCGATTCATCGGAGGAAACGTCACGCCCAGCGATGCCTCCGCCAATCCATACACCGGCATCATCGACTCGCGACGATACCCATATTTCGCAAACCGATTCGCGAAGCGCTCCAGCGTCTCTGGATTTACCGGCTCTGCACCATTCATCACGATCCGCATCGAGCTCAGGTCCACGCCTTCCATCGCTTTGTCCGAGATTTTTCGCACGCACAATTCATACGCAAAATTCGGAGCCGCCGTAACCGTGCCCTTGTGCTTGCTCATCGCCTGCAGCCATCGCTCCGGCCGCGTCAGAAACGCCAGCGGCGACATCACCACCAATGGCACGCCATGCAGCAGCAGCGTCAACCACGCGCCGATCAATCCCATGTCGTGGTACAACGGCAGCCAACTAATCCCCACGTCCTGCGGGCCCATCTCCAGTCCCTGCGCAATCACCCGCATGTTCGCCAGCAAATTCGCATGCGTCAGCATCACGCCTTTCGGATCCCCCGTCGACCCGCTGGTGTACTGCAACAATGCGAGATCGGTGCCTTTCCGTATCCGGCTCCCGCTCAAGTTCGCAGGCAGTGCACCGGGCGCAGGCGGTCGCGCATTTTCCGCCGCCTCCAATAATTTCTCTGCGTCCGCCACTTCCAGCAACGATTTCACCCGCGGCTTCAGCAGTTTGGCCACCGCTTCCGCGCGACGAAACGTCAGCAGCAAGCACACGCCTGCATTACTCAAAATCGTCGACTGTCGCCCCGCATACTCCTCAATCCGGTCCGCGCGAAACGGCGGATAAATCGGCACCGGCACAGCGCCCGCCAATAAAATCCCGGCAAAGCAAATAAAAAATTGCCGCGAAGTCGGCAGCATCAGCGACACCCGTCCGCCAGGCGGCACGCCGCGCCGCGCCAACTCCTCTGCGCACTTCTGTGCTGCCGCGTACAACTCCCCGAACGTCAATGTGTAGTGATGTTCGCCCTGCTCGTCATCCTCGGTAATCAACAGATGCGCGCGCTGTGCGTCGTGCGTTCCGCGATAGCGAATCGCTTCAATCAGCGTCTCCGCGCGCCCCACAATCGAATCCGCGGCTTCCACTCCCGCTGCTTCCGCCCGGCCCAGCGCAACACCAAATTCGCTGTCTTCCACCAACGGCATTCCCGGCGCTTTCATAATCGCCTGTATCAAATCTTCTGGCGTGTTCGCCTCCGCCGCCAGCGTGTCCGG
>Ga0210394_10001601_pt1 | contig 35216 bp, 38 predicted proteins | sample IncBWC12MmetaG_FD_160121 | JGI IMG/M metagenome (GOLD analysis project Ga0210394, IMG submission 160121) | Forest soil microbial communities from Barre Woods Harvard Forest LTER site, Petersham, Massachusetts, United States - Inc-BW-C-12-M | ecosystem: Environmental > Terrestrial > Soil >... | reverse complement strand
CGGTTGAAACGTAGCGGATGCGAGCAGCGTCAGCGAGATGGTGCCCGTGGATTCCGCTCACTCCCTGCCCATTGCTTCCGCCCACGTTCAGCATCACAACGTCTGTTTGCGGCGTGTTTTTCTCATCGTCCGTATAGCTGGTGCGAACCAGCAATTTATCGCCCGCAAAACGGCCGGGCCAGTGACATTCTTCGCAGGTTTGGCTGGCGGGACGGAGGTCCTTTACCGGCGAAGGGATGGGGCGCGGATACCTATGAGTGGCGACCATATAAACCTGCCGCAAGCCGTTCACTTTGGCTCGCACCATCCAGGGCAGCCCAGGGCCAATGTGGCAGTCCACACAAGCTACATGCGCGTGCGGGGAAACGTGGTAGGCCGTATTCTCGGGAAGCATAACGTGACAGGTGGTTCCGCAGAAATTCGTCGAATCCAGGTACTCCACGCCGCGGTAGGATGCAGTTCCAATGATGAGAAGATTGATCCCGGTGGCCACGACCACCCACTCCAAAGTGCGCCGCACCACGGGCAGCCGGACGTCAATGGCGGGAAAAACCGCCGGCAGTTGCCCACTTCCGCGCAGACTTCGACGCCTGAGCCAGATGCCGAGTGGAATCAGCAGCAGGCCCAGTACGAAAATGGCGGGCAGGGTGAGAAAGACCAGGATGCCGATGTAGGGATGCGGCGGCCCCGGTAGGAAGATCTCATAGAACCAGAAGGCGGTCGTGGTAAGCGCCGCGCTCGTCGTGATCACCGCACCGGTGAGCGAGATGGGATTCTGGCCCAGAAAATAGATGGGCTGCGACCAGCCTCGGAAGTGGTCTCGCAGATTCACTTTGAAAAGCGCGCCTCTCCTTACCGAGTTTCTATGCACTCTCAGCGTGCACACAGATTATGCCGCGCGGCGGATCGTATTCGCCTTGAACGAGGCTTCCCAATTGCCACTACTTTTTCAGGGTGCGGATATAAACCACCAGCCCTTTAATGTCATCCGCTTTCAAAGACTTTCCGTATGCGGGCATCTTGTTCTTGCCGTTCGTAATGATAGTGGAGAGTTCCGCATCGGACATTCCCTGCACGTCGGCCGTTGTGAAATCGTGGGCGCCCATTTTCTTTCCCGTCGCCGAACCGGTTCCGTCCGCGCCATGGCACGCAGCACATTTCGACTTGTAAAGCGCCTCCGACGCGTTCTGCGCGTGCGCCAACAACGAGAGAACAAACACGATGGCGATAGCCGTCACTGTGGCGAACACTTGCATCTTGATTGTTTTCATATTCAAACTCCAGTCGATTGGGTTCTCAATTTGCTAGGTCCAACAACTCTGAATCATGTTTCACGTTAAGGTTTCTGTGGTTGCCCCTGCACCCCCAGAAACCGAGAACATCAGAATGCGTAACGTAGGGACTCGGTCAGTGAGTTGGCGTGAAAATAGCGTGACGCTGTCTGGCCGACAAACGAACCTTCACCGTACTGATAATAATTCCAGCCCATGTTGAAGGCCAGCTTATGGCCAATATCCACGCTCAGGTTCGCCACCGGCTGTTGATACTTGTACTCTACTGTGCCGAGCGGCTGAAGAATGTTGAACTGCGGCACGCTTCCATCAACACTGGTGATGCTGTAGCCCACGTTAGCCATCACTCGCTTCGCCGCCTTGAACCTGACGGTAGCCATTCCGAAATTAGTGTGGTTGGTGTAGTACGAGTTGGCCATCAGGTTATTGGCCGGATCATTAGTGAGCCCTCCACAATTATTGGCATTTGCATTGTTCACGAAGGGTAGGACGACTCCGGTTGGCGGCGTGTCGTTGAAGCAGATGATGGCATTCTGGATCACGCTGTTGAAGTTGTACGCCAGATCCATTCCGAAACGTTCGCGCGGAACCAGCGATGCGGTCAGCCCGTAGTTTTGGTTGTGGCCCACGTACTGAGTCTGTGCGTCGGCGTTGGATTGTTGCAGGATGTTGACGGATCCGCCCAGGGTCGCCCACGAGCGCGGTGTGTAGGTCATCTGGAACCGGTATCGCGCTTCCTTGCGTGGCGACAGGCGGACGAATACGGCGTTGAAGTTCGTGTGTTCCAGATCGAAATTCAATCGCAAGGCATGGGTGGGCCGTGCCCAGAATCCGAGGAGAGCCGTTTTTTCCAGGCCCACGAAATGGTCCACGTCCCCGGGGAGATAATCAAGGAAGTGGTTGAACTCCCGGTCGCCATAGCGGTAACCGATGCGGGCGCCCGTTTTTTTCGAAAAATCCCAGGCCAGTTCGGTCTGATTTCTCGTCCAAGTCTGGTTGAAAGACGACTGTGATATGGTGGGCGTCCCTCCGGGGGTTGATGGCGTAGTGAGGGGCGTGCTCAGCAGCGTGCACGGGGGCAGTGCGCAGCTATAGTCGAGCTCGTTGAAATTGCCATTCTGCGGAATGCGGTAGGCCCAGAAATAGAATTTTTCGATCAGGCGCAGATGCTGGGTCAAGTGCATTGTGGCTTCGAGATCTACCACGTCGGAAATGCGGTTCGCAGCGGCTATCCCAGTGCCGGTGAAGGCGAGTGTGTCGGTGCGCGGGATCAAACCTGCGAAAGACTCGTCCAACGGCGTGCTTGAAGTGGCGGAACTATAGGAAAAAGAACCGAGCACCTCTAACTTCCGGAAGTAACTGCTGCGCAGGCTGATCCTCTCAGTGGGTGTGGAAGTACGAATACGCTGGTTGCGCAAGTAGCTGGTGTACGCGCTACAGGCAACATTGGTCAGGGTCCCATTGACAATAAGACTGGTTGCCGGTGGCACCACGGCGCAGGGTTCCTTGTTTGCCGTGTCGAAGGACAAGCCCAACGAAACGGAATTGACTGGCGTCGTGGGCAAGAGCGCCTCATTGAGAGGATTCAGCTGGTAGTCCGTGTCTCCCTTGTAGTAATCGAGGAATTGGTCGTAGCTGATGACAGTTCGCGGCGCGATTCTAAAGTCCACTCCCAGGCGGTACGAGTTCATGGTTGTGTTCCAGTCCTGCAGGAGCGAAGCTTCCGTACCCTCGTGGATGCTGCTGTACGAAGGCCCGGTCATGTTGTTATGCGAATATCCCAAACGGAAGCTCACGGAGGACTGCGGAAGCAGCGTGAGGTCAACGTCGCTCATGCGTCGTGTAGTAGCGAACGAGTGAGGCGAGTTCAGTATCGGAATCGACGGAGTAGAGCCCCCAGGAGCAGGCGGAGGCGGGGGATTCAGTGGATTGGCCCACAAGTCATAATTCGAGAAATACTGATCGCGACGAAAACTGCTTTGCAGGTTGTACCACTTGTTCTTGTCCGCGCGAAGGCGCATGTAGTTGTTGGGATCGCCTCCCCACCCCACGCTGTTGAGGTAGAGATTGTCGAACAGCAGGCCCTGGTGATCGACCGACTGCATTGTAAGCGTCTGGTCAAGAAATCGCGGGCCGGTCTGCAGATTCACCAGTGTGTCGTACATATCGCCGCTGCCGGTCACGTCGGTACTCCGGTAGCCCAGTTCGATGGACTGGTGAATCTGGTACCCGCCGCGAGTCATGCCATCGGGTTCGGCGGGCGGGGCTGGGGGCGCGGTAGGATTCGCGGTGGGAGTTTGGGCGAATAGTGTTTCTGGCGATGACACGATCATTGCACACAAAAGCGCCGCCAGGGCCATCGCTGTTCGACGTTTGCTGTGACCACAGAAGGCCGCTAAGCTGCGCTCGGCATGCACGCACGCGGACGCCGGTCTTTCGATTAGCAAAGACTGGTGCTGGAGTTTTCTTGGCGGCGCCATTCGGTGCTCCCTACTTGAAAAACACACTGCTGAAATTAGAACCATGAATCTGCGTGTGACACATGGTGCAGGCCTGATACTTCGCCGACTGATTGTGCGTTGGACCGCTGGGCCCGCCGGCCGTCAACTGGGTCGAGAAAGTGTGGCACTGCAGACAGAGCATGTTCACCGGCATCACCTTGAGTAGCCGTGGATTGCTAGAACCGTGGGGCGAATGGCAGCTGATGCAGCCTTCAGTCTTCACCGGCACGTGCTCATAGACGAAAGGACCCTGCTTTTCGACATGGCACTTGTAGCAAACGGCGTCGCCGCTCGGTAGGCTGCGTAGCTGCCGCACGGTCGCTGTCCCATGTGGGTTGTGGCAGTCAACGCATTGCACCAAGCCCTCGTTGACGCGGTGATGATAAGGCCTGGCAAAATCTGCTTTGGCCGAAGTATGGCATCCATAACACAACTGGGGCTGGTTCTGGACCAGCAGGTGCTCTTGTTCCTTGGCATGATGGGGAGAGTGGCAGTCGAGACATCCGACATCGCTACTCGAGTGGGCGGATTCGGCGAAATGCGATTGTTGGTGAGCTTCGCCGTGGCAGCTTAGACAGCGAGCGCTAGTCTCCTGCCGTGACTTTCCCTCGAACACGAATATCTTTGTTTTGTCGCCACCCCCCGCCACGTGGTCCGCTCCGGGACCATGACAACCTTCACAACCCTGCTTTGATGGACCGTCCTTTATGTTCAGTGTGGTCTTCCAGTGCGGCGTTTTCTCCCAGGCGTTATAAATTTCCTCGTGACAGGTTTTGCAGGTCTCCACTCCCACGTATTTGGAAGCTTCGGAAGAAGGCGCAGTAGCGATAGGTGCACTGGTAGATTGGGCGTTCTTACCAGCAGCCTGCTGGCTAGCTTGGCCCGCGGCAAAAGCGACCGCGACGAAAAGACATAGCGCCGAGAACAGAAGAACTCGGCAGGCTCCGTGGCAAAGCTCGTGGCTCACAAGTTTGGAGTCCCTTGGCTTCATCTTATCCACCAGTCCTATCTCATCAACGAGGGCCACCATTCGGCAGCGCAAAGATCCTTGGTAGTCACCAGTTTGATTTCCTGGAAATTGCAGAAATTCTAATTTGCCTTACAATTCCAAGACTGTTCACAATTGCTCAACTCTCAAGAATCAAACAGAGACACCTGTCTAGTGCGCATTTGGTCTCGGCCGTCGGTTGATCTGTAGGAGTGGCGCCTGTAGGCGGATTGTCTACCGGCAGACCGGCGCAGTTCTGTGATCCAGGTCACAAAACAATGTGTCTGGGATCACTCAGAGTGCCAAAAAAAGATAAGGGTTCAGACTTGGGGAGAAAGCTAGGCCAGGTTGCGGAAGAGTCTTCATCCAGCCATCCAGTTCGTTTCGCGTTGCGCCGATCTTGCCTTCTTGGTGGACCTGCCCGATTGCATCCTTGACGCGGTAGCTTATCTCTTCCTGTAAACATCCAGTCCGATGTAATACATAATGTCCGTTGAGGAGCCTCTGTGGTTGTGTTCTGAATCAACGTTCCCGTTGAGTTCAGCCTTTGTACGCCACGCACTCCTCACTGACTTAGCATTCAAACAACACGTCCGGAATCGTCTGCCGATAATGTGATGGATGTTTCATCTTTTTTATCAAGGAGCCTCAAGAATGCCTGCAGGCAACAAGGAACGACACCGCACAGGACGCATCGGCTGGCTACGCGCGGCCGTATTGGGCGCGAACGACGGCATACTTTCAACATCAAGTCTGGTGCTTGGTGTCGCAGCCGCACATGCGACTCACGGCAGCGTGCTAGTCGCGGGCGTCGCCGGCCTGGTCGCTGGGGCTATGTCGATGGCTGCCGGTGAGTACGTGTCTGTCCACTCACAGGCGGACACCGAAGAGGCCGAACTCAAGCTTGAGCGCACGGAACTAAAAGCAGATGACGTGGGAGAGCACAGAGAATTGATGGCAATCTACGTCGCCCGCGGGCTCGATCCTTCGCTCGCAAAACAGGTCGCCGAGCAACTGATGGCCCATGACGCAATAGGCGCGCATGCTCGCGACGAACTCGGCATCTCCGAGACCCTCCGTGCGCGTCCGATTCAGGCTTCCTTGGCGTCGGCTGGCTGCTTCGCTATTGGTGCAGCCATGCCTCTGTTGGTCACTACCATCGTTCCGGGGGCGGGGCTGATCCCCTTTGTCTCTGGAACTTCACTGGTGTTCCTCGCCCTTCTGGGCGGATTGGCGGCGCGTGCGGGCGGCGCAGGAGTAACGGTGGGAGCGATACGCGTCACGTTCTGGGGTGCACTGGCTATGGCGCTAACCTCAGGCGTGGGGTGGTTGTTCGGAACAGTTGCGTGAGCCGAGCCAATGGGAGGCCCGGCGCGCTATGTATCACTTACCACCGAATGCAGCCGAGAACGTAGTTCTTCTGGATGGATGGAAGGAAGCTATGGGCTACCGTGGATTGTGACTGGCGTCACAGGATTCAGAGGTCAAGCACGGCCGATATGGAAGAAGAGTCGACCACCAGTCGCACACGAAACCCAACTTTCTTGAAAATCCTTTGCACGGTAAAATTGTCCCGCAACATTTCACCGGATACCCGATGCAGCTTCTGGCCACGCGCGATCTGGATCAACCGGCGCAATAATTCGGTTCCCAGGCCTTGTTTTTGGTACTGATCGGACACCAGAATGGCAACTTCAGCCTCATCCTGTGCGTCGAGTCTGATCAGTCTGCCCACTCCCAGGATCTGCTGCTGCCCCGTCCTTTTGTTTGTGTAATCCACTACCAAAGCGACCTCGCGCTCATCGTCAACGTGACAAATGCGAATCAGGCGCTCATGCGCCACGCGCGATTTCAAGCTGAGCGAGTAGAAGTAGCGCATGTAGACACTGCGGCCAGAAAGCGTTTGATGGAATTGTGCCATCAGCGGTTCGTCATCGGGGCGGATCGGCCGAAGTGAGACCTCTGTTCCATCTTTCATGGTGAATTGTGAAACCAGCCCGGCAGCCGGCTCCGATTCATATTTCCCTGGCCTTTCCGCGGTGGTCTGCGTTATGTGAATCAGACTTTCTTGGATTTGGTTCATAAAACCCTCATGCCCAACCTGATGATCAGACGCGATCTCAGAATAACGAAACATTTAGACCTGCGAATGCCTCTTGATCTCGACTTGGATTTCAAAGTTCTGAGGCGTTGCCAGCGCGCGCGAGACCAGGCACAGCGCCTTCGCTTTATACAAGAAAATGATCGCTCGCTGCCGGTTCTCTTCACTGGCAATCGTCAAGTTGGGGCGGATGACAATCTCGTTGAAGCCATAGCCGGTGTCCGTCTTACTCACGGTTCCCTCCGCTTCCACCGCCAAGTCCGTGTATTCAAATTTCGAGTACGCAGCAATTGCGTGGAACGTCGTCGTAAAGCAACTCGCGAGCGCAGTCATCAACAGGTCTTCGGGTGTCCACCTGCCTTCGACCCCGCCGAACTGCAGCGGCGCCGTGAAATGAATTGCGTTTGGGGCCGAATCGGACTTGGCAATACCGGTCTGTCCCGAAGTCCACCAAGCTACAACGCGATACTTATGTTCATTTTCCATTCCGTACTCCCGAGAGCTTGATTGCGTTTCACGGCCATTGTTCCTGATGATTCTGTGCCAAAGGGCCAATCAAAGCGGTGGCCGAGGTCACCGCTCCTTGTGATGCCAGTCACATATCGGGTGCTACAATACGCTCAACTGGAGGGTGCTGATGCGCGCCCCTTACGGCTTAAATATCATCGACAACTGCCTCATCTGTCCTGTTCGGGAGGAGCATTTATTCTGCAATTTGCCTTTGCCTGCAGTTCAAAAACTGAATGAAATCAAATCCACTGCGGTGTATCCGAAATCGACCATGCTGTTTATCGAGGGCCAGCAGCCGCGTGGGGTGTTCGTACTCTGTGCGGGAAAGGCGAAACTCTTCACATCTTCGAGCGATGGCAAAACAATCATCACTAAGGTTTCGGAGGCTGGGGATGTCTTGGGTCTGAACGCGACCATCTCCAATCGGCCTTATGAGGTTACGGCCGAGATGATGGAACCGGGCCAGGCCAATTTCATTGCCCGCGACGCGCTCCTGCAATTCCTGCGCGAATACGGAGAAGTGGCATTGCGAGTTGCGGAGCAACTCAGCCGTAACTACTACACCGCATATGAGGAAATCCGTACTTTAGGTTTGACGAGTTCACCTTCAGAGAAGTTCGCAAAGCTACTACTCTCTTGGTCGCCCAACGCCGAGAACGCGACCGAGCCTGCGCATCTAAAATTGACGCTCACGCATGAAGAAATCGCGGAAATGATTGGCACCACGCGCGAGACGGTCAGCCGCCTGTTCTCTGATTTCAAGAAGAAGCAGTTGTTACAGTTGAAGGGATCCACCTTGATCATCCGCAATAAGCCCGCCCTGGAGAAAATCGTAAACTCCTGAGTGTGTCGTTTGCTGCACGCCACTCTACGCGAACCGACAGGCAACCTTTTTCCCTAGGCTTCTGCCAGCTTGGAGAATTCGACGCGTGCCTCCAACAACGGATTCATCAATTTCTCGAGCTGCTGTTCGATCCGGGTGATCTCGCCGCGCAACCAGCCGGTGAGGGCTTCCTCCATTTCCAACTGCGTGCCGCAGCGATAGAAATAATCAATGGTTTGCCCTTTTTCATTGAGTGGGATAAAGCGGCACGGCGATCTCTCGCTCCGCAGTTCACTGGGAACGAACTCTATCAATCGACATTCGTTGCACGGACGGGGCCGCGCCGGATCGCCCAGGTTCGGACAACTAGGGGAGTCTTCCAGGATGTAGGGAGGACGCCAAGGTGTGCGGGGAGAGCGCCCGTAGCCTCCATCTTCCACAAATTTCAGCTCAAACTTGAGGAGTTCCAGCATTTCGTGTCCATCTTGTGCCATATATCACCTGTCGCTATATGGGGTATGTTCGCAGAACTCCACTTGGGCTGCGATGATGCTGGTCACGTGATTCTGTGACCTGGATCACAAGCGTGGGTTGGAGACGCGAGTGTTTCCATCAGGTTACAGTCACCAAACCGGCGCGAGCCCTCACGGCGCTTCCGCCGTGGTCCAGTTACTATTCCGCCCATGCGGTACACATCTGCGCGCCAAACATCATGCCGGGTTGCCAGTGAGCACCCTTCGCGCGGGGAAATTCGCGTATCCGGCTTCTGGATCTTGTTCTGAAACTGCTCAATTGTGACCAGTCATACCCGTCCGTAGAGGCATAAGATCGCGGTTGGAAGGCGTTACCACAGCAGAAACCACAGCAGGGTCGATTCATGCGTTTATCCGAGAGGCCTCGGTGTGACTGCCGTCACAGTTGACAGTGATCAACGGAACAACAGAAGGAGTTGCAATGCGGGTCGGTTCTCTGAGAAGTGAGTCGATAGGTCTCAACGGCTCGCAGTCTTGGGATCCCCAACTGGGTTACGCCACACGGACCGCGTGACGTGCAGCCAACCGAGCCGGTGCTGGCCTTGGAGGGTAAGGCGCTCACAAACAGTCACTCTCCCTCCGCCGAACCACGCCTCGCTGCGACTCACGTCACAACCAAAGCACATCCTGTGATCCTGATCACATAGGCCGGTGATGACGGCCACGGCATCCCAGAGCCCTTTCTGCGACCCTAGCTCTTGTAAGGGTGAGGTGGCATATGGCACAAGACGAGCGTGACTTGCTGGATGTCCTTAAATTTGAGCTGAAATTTCTGGAAGACGGAGGCTATGGACGCTCTCCACACACCCCGTGGCGGCGCCAAACGGTGTTTGAGGATTCGCCTACCTGTCCTAACTTCGGCGATCCTACCAGGCCACATCCGTGCACCCAGTGTCTGCTGATGAGGTTTGTTCCCCGCGAGCTTAGGGACCAGGTCTCACCGTGCCGGCATATTCCACTCACTGACAAGGGTGAGACCATCAACTATTTCAACCGCCGTGGCACACAGCTGGAATTGCTGAAATTGGAAGAGGCCCTCGCCGGCTGGTTGCGTAAGCAAATCAGCCGGATCGAAGAACAACGCGAGGCTGAGCATTCGAAGAACAACTCGAACGGGCTAGAGCGACTTCGTCAGCAACAATGGCTGGCGTTAGCGGAAAATTTGTGCTCCCTCGCCAACCTCCATCGCGAGAGCTACAACTACGTGGTGGCGCATGCGCTGTACGGTCGCGCACTCGCAGCAGCAGAGAGGGTCGTAGCACTCGGGGATGATGGGCGCTCTCTTGTCGACCGAATCCGGACAAACCAGCAGGCTGTGTCTGAAACACTGCAGGCTGGGCAATTCTCCCCGGCGTCGATCTCTAGTGCAATCGGATGATTCACATCGGAGTTTTTCAATGCTGCTCAACAGCACACAGATTGTCCCCATTCCTCAAAGTGACGAAGAATCTGCCTCGTTGCGATGCAAGATCGAAGAACTGAACAAGAATACTGTCCGGTTGATCACTCAGGCTGAGAAATTAGTCGATGAATCGAAACAGCTATCGGAACGAATTAAGTCTTTTGAAAACCATCGGTCCAAGCCAAAACACATCTCACCAACACGTTTCTAGGCATTTTACCCGCTCCGCCTGTTTCCAAGGCAATTTGTTTGATTGCTTGCTCTGACTGATGGAATGCGTCGCCCATCGCCGCGACCAAATGCTTGCTGACGAAGAAGTCAAGGTTGTCGCGGTACCGATCCGCAAGACATTCCAAAACGGGAATAGGCAGATGCTGCCCTAAGAATCGCTATCGATGGTTCGATTGCCGTTTGCACACGGTATCAACGCAGCCAAGAAGTCAGATATTCGCATTCCGGAATCGAGCAGTTGAATAAAATCAATAGGCGTAATGCCTTGGCGCTGCGCGATCTCCAATACTTCAACGATAGCGCATTCTACAAGCTCTCGGTTGAGCTCTGCCGACCGTTCAATATTATCCATCGCGTTCCTTCCAAGGACCGGCTCCACATTGTGTCGAAATGCTCTAACTCCGTCTGTTCAAAACTGCACACTTTTGCAATTAATTGCCGATGTGGCGGGGATCAGTTTCCAAGGGATACTCGGTTTGCTCACACCAATCTTGCGGATGAGCACTCTTGCTCAGAATAAAGCTGCCGTGAAGGGCTAAGGTCAAGGTGGACTAGAGAAGCGAGTCGTCAGGTGGATGGTCGGAGCTTGGCACTTGCGGGGCTGGGTATGGCGAAGCGAATTGCACCCTTCGGGGTCGTTTCGTGTGTGTTGTTGGCCGCGTTCGGGGCAGTATGCCAAAGCCTACACCAATCCCCTCCTGATGCTCCTTCGGTGCAGCGTGTAACTCCCGCACATAAATCTGACGTGTTTGTTGAGGAAGCACGCTCACCTTTAAAATTCGGCGCGATGGGCGGCAAAGCGGGCTTGATACGTCAAGGTGGCTTCGCCCCTCCCGAGAGGGCGGTATCCAGTCAAAAAGAGTCGAGCAACGTTTTTATGCAGTACTTGAATTCGTCAGTGCTGAAGCAGCAATCAGGTTATCACTCTTCGAGTAGCGATAGTTTGATGGGTAGGGCTACGTATGCAGGTTCGCGGATTTTTGTCGCGCGGGATGAATTCGGAAAGAGCAGGCTGAATACTTCATATCTGCTACGGGCCCTGACTTCGATGGCCGCGGCCAGTGCCTCGCGTCCCTATTGGAGGCGATCTCTCGGGGAGCCATTCGGCGATTTTGGTTCTACAGTTGGCAATGAAGCGGGCATGAACCTGTGGCATGAGTTTAGGCCCGGTATAGAAAAATTGATGAAAGACCATACCCTGAGTTTTGTGACTAAGCTCAAAGAGCACATCGACCACAAGTAGCTCGTGTCCCGAAGTCGCTGAAACGCGAACCACGGTAGGCCGCTCTAGACAACTTCGAACCCAGAGAGGAACCCTTCGAAATTTTGCCATTTGACGACGAGTCGAAACCACGAGACTCAATCGAGACTGCAACGCTAAAAACGCATTCGGGAGAGCGACATGAGTGCTATCGGGTTGGTCATGCTTGGACTGGCTTTTCTAGTCAGCATTCTTTTCAACTTGCTTCAACTGAAGTGGCGCAAACAGCAACGAGCGGCAGGTGCCAAGGCCAATGCTGAACAACAACGCCAAGGCGACGAGAGGGAAGCGGAACAACGACTGAAACAAGAGGCCGCCCCGCTGTTTTCCAATTTCGATGGAAGCTCCGGCCCCATTCTAGTCAACGCAAGTCAGCATTCGTCGCAAGGGCCGTTCATGTACGTTTGGGGACTAGTAACCGTCGTGAATCGCACTCAGATACATGTGAAGATCACCCCTCTCCGTCTCCTTATGGCTGGCGAGGAATGGCCGGCTCAAAGCATTTCGTTCCACCTGAAATCCAATACCACCGAAAGATCAGATCGAATTAGCTTGAGAGGGAATGACAAAGAAGACTACGAATTGCATTTTAGGTTTTCAGACGACAAATGCGCTACTGGCACTGGAGACCTTTGGTTTGCCAGCGACAACCGGCCGGAGGAGTTTTCCGTACCAGTTAAGTTTCAGCAATAAACCGTCCGGATTAAATGCGGCTGCCTGTGCAGCAAACACAACTCTTAGTTGACGCTCTGAAGAGTAACATTGGCTGCGCCATTCCCCTGGAGCGCATCCGCAGTTGGAGATTGCACGTGGATGATCTCGTTCCTCACTGCATAAAGCACTAACTTGGCGATGGAGTGAATATCAAGCTTTAACATAATGTTGCTGCGATGTGTTTCGGCCGTTTTCACCGCGATGTTCAGGATCACGGCTACATCTTTAGAGGTCCTGCCCTCAGCCAGAAGTTGCAATACCTCGCGTTCCCGCGGCGACAATAGGGGCGTTCTGGGCCCGGCTTGACCTGTAGGCCTTTGTTTCGACAGGCTGCCAACAAGCAGGTCGGATATTCGCAGGCTGTAGACGCAGTTGTTCTGCTGCATGGCCTGCACTGCTGCGGTCAGGTCACTGGGTGCGTCGGACTTAAGAACCCACCCTCGAACCCCCGCTTGCAGACAATCGCTGACCACCTTATCGGAGCCTACATCCGTGAGAACCAGTATTCTCTGGGCTGGATTGTCTTTCAGGATTTGTCGGGCCGCGTCGACGCCATTCAGTTTTGGCAAGCAGATGTCCAAAATAACAAGATCCGGTTTCAACTGCATGCATTTCTCAACCGCATCCCTCCCGTCACCGGCCTCACCACAGACCTCCCACCCCTCACGGGAACGGAGCAGAGAGCACAGACCTAAGCGGAAAATCGGATGATCATCAACTACCAAAATGCGAAATACATTCATACTTTCCCCATTGTTAAGAAAACTTATCAGGGCAAGTACGATGCGGTCTGTATAAAATTGCTCACAGACGATGCGTTCGGGCCGTGAAGCCCCGGCTCGCAAAACTTAAGGAAGGCAAGCAGCAAGTAAAATCGGGCAGTGTCCTAATAACGAGTCGGCGAGGGGCGCTTTGATTTGGAACTGCGGTTTTCGAAAGACTTGATGCGTTCCTATAGCTGTTTCGATTCTTCGACCAACTCCTCAACCTGAGTGATCAAACGGACGGTATTCCTGTTCAGTTCTGCGATCCCACATCGCAACGAGGCCGACTCTTCATCATTTCGCGAAGCGGGCATAGTCTGCGTGCTGTTGAGCAGCATTCGAATAAACTCCGATTTGTGAATCATCAGATCGTGCCGGGGGACGACGCCAAAACGATTAGCCGGCCGACGACAACGTGGTTCCCTAATGTTCCTGGTCGAGAAGGCGGATATCACTCCGCCCTCTCGAACCAAACGCGCATCAGAATATCTTTTAAGCTGCTACGAGAACATCGTGCTTTTGAAAGGTCGAGGTGACAACGTCAAAGGTGTGAACCTGGGGCGTACCCTCAATGAATCTTGCCAATATCTTCAACACTTGCGGATAGGTATTGGTGTTGTAAGTGTCGGCATCGTTCTTGTTATCCCACAGGCTGATAGCGGTCACATCGACTCGGCCGGAGCCGGCAAGTGTGATTTCGTCTTTAAAGCCATTCTGTTTACGAAGTAGCGGAAGGATCTCCTTCTCAAAACTCTTCGAATAATCGGACAGCATATTGGATTTAAGATGAATCGAGACATTGCGTGCATACATAGGCAACCTCCTAGGGTTGGGGTTGCTAAGAGAGACAACTTCAGATGGGCTGACTTAGTTCAGAGGACCTGAAATGATGGAGAAGGTGGTAACTACCTCAGTTACAACCCTAGCCTTAGTATAGGGGAACTGTCAAACATGTGGATTCAAGAGCTGCGATCTGCCTTGGCGCGCTGGCGCGCCGATCGGCTCCTCTTGCTCACGCGTCAGCTCTTCGTGACCGGTTCAGAAAGCTGGGCTTCATTCGCTACAACGGCGGGTTACAAGTGCGTAGTGTTCTAGCAACGTCGTTCTGCACGACTAATTCTTTCCGACGAAATTCTGGAAGAAACCACGGCGTGAAGTCATTGTCGTCGCGAATCGCTTTACGATTATTTTACGAGGAAATTCCAATGATACCCCACAGAGCGGCCCTTCTATCGCTATGATGGCGGATTAAACCCCAAACCTTACGGTTTGTTCCTAATTTAGATCGGGCGATGTTGTGCTCGGAAAGTTTCAATCATTCTTTGACGGTCTCGGATGTTCTTGGGACTAAGGGGTGTGGGATCACACATTCCAGACTTTGGGTAAGGTGAACCAGCACTTTTACAAAAGACGATCAATTCTGACCAGCTTTCCGAACCTCAATGTTTAATACTTGCGATTCACAGAGTTCTAACGGGTGAAGGAACTTGTGACCATATTGGTCGTGTGAACATTCTTGCTGCAGGGAGGTTTCGATGAATGAACATCTACTAGATCCGAAGTTTATTATTCTCGCCGGCGTGGTGATTCTGGTTATCGCGGTGCTGGCGTGGCTGTACGTGCAAAAACGCAGGAGTACGACAGCAGGCCTGCGACAAAAGTTTGGGCCCGAATACGAGCGAGCTGTGCAGAAGCATGGGTCAGAACGAAAAGCAGAAGCGAAATTAGCGGATCGCCAGGAGCGGGTTGAAAAGCTCAACATTCGCAACCTTGACCCGATGGAGCGCGAACGTTTTTCGAAACAGTGGGAGTCTGTACAGTCTCGTTTTGTCGATTCCCCTAGAGGGGCAGTCGCAGAAGCGGATGACTTGGTCTCCTCTCTGATGAAAACTCGTGGCTATCCGGTATCCGATTTCGATCAACGTGCGGCCGACATTTCTGTCGACCATCCCCGGGTCGTGGAAAACTACCGGTCTGCGCATGATATTGCTCTCCGAGTTGGAAAAAATGGGGCAAGTACAGAAGATCTGAGAACGGCGATGATTCACTATCGCTCCCTGTTTGAGGAACTGGTGCAGGTACCAACGATTGTGGAACGGAAAGAGGTGGCGTAATGGCTGAAGTGAAGAGAATCGATGAGGAGATGTCGACGGCCGAGTTGGCGAGCTACGGCATTCCGGCAAAGCAGCCCGAAGGACCTAAGCTGGTGAAAGGCCAAGAGCCGGAAACTCTGGATAGAGCGGCTACAATCTCAGCGCCCGTGCCCTTGTTTTCTGAATCGGAGATGGGAGACTTCCGAGCGCAGTGGAGCAAGCTACAGACTGGCTTCGTGGATGAGCCGCGCCGGACGGTCGAAGGCGCAGACAAGCTAGTCGCTGCAGTGATGCAGCGACTAGCGGAAGGTTTTGCCAACGAACGGTCCGGCTTGGAAAAGCAGTGGGATCGCGGTGATAACGTTTCCACTGAGGACCTGCGGGTTGCCCTACAGCGCTATCGTTCCTTTTTTGACAGACTGTTGAAACTGTAAGGAAGAACGCGCTTCGGTGCGGGAACGAACCTCTACATGAAGATCTGCGGAACTATGTTACTCAAACACAAGGAGAAAACAGATGAACACCAGTACGAAGGATGAGATTAAAGGCACTGTTCATGAAGTGAAAGGCAAAGTCAAAGAGATGGCCGGCAAAGTCACGAATGATCCTAACTTACAGGCCGAAGGCAACGCCGAGAAAAACACCGGCACAATTGAGAAAAAAGTCGGACAGATCGAAAAAGTGTTCGAGAAGTAAATTTGGCGGTGTCCAGCCTGCGCTCGGAGTTCTTTACTGTGCGGGCCGCGCTTGTCAGCCTCACGGACTGACCACTCGGTGCACGACCCGCTCCGCCAAGCCTGTGGACAATCAATGGCGCATCTGCGCGGGAAACGCATGTCTGATCAGGTTACGAATAAGAGCGCGGCTGCTGAACGAAGCCCGGTACGCGTGCTGGAGATGGCCTCGCCGTCTTCGATCTCATCATCCGATAAGCTGCTCAGCAGAATCGCGATTCTGCTCTTCATATTAGGAGGCCCGTGTTTTTCATGATATGGAAGGCGAGATGTGGATCGACGGCAAACAGGAGCGACTGGCTGGGTTTGATGGTCATCTTACACAGACGGTGAAATTTGGATTCGGTTTGCTGGGACGCTTGGACAAGGGGGGCCACTTTGAGGTCAGGCAGGCAGAAGTTGTCCCCGGCCATTGGGACATGACTACCCTGAGTTTGGAGATGACAGGCAAAGCGCTTCTGTTAGCGAGCATCGGTGTGCAGAAGAAGGAAAACCATCAGGATTTCCACCGAGTATCCGATGATCTGACTCTGACGCAGGCCGCGGACATACTCAACCGATCGATAGTTGTAGCGGACAATCGCTAGTTGATGCGGCCAAAGGTACAACAACAGGGTCGTTATCACTGTTCGAGCGATATCTGACGTCAAACCGAACTTATCGAGGAGAAGGAATGTTGTTAGCCGGCAAAGCCGCGTGCTCTGGGATTGTCTTCATATTGCTGACGATCGGGGTCTCGGGTCCACGTCCAACGCAACTCACTCTGGGCACCAACCTTCCCAAAGAAGTACCAGCGGTCAGGAATAGCAACGATGTGAGGAAGATGCAGCAAACTCTGCAAGACAAAGGACACTACCGCGGGGAGGTCGATGGCGTCTTCGGTCTCCGAACCCAGGAGAGCATTCGCGGATTTCAGAAGGCTGAGAATCTGCCGGTCACAGGGCAACTTGATACGCGGACGGCCAACAAACTCGGAGTCAAGCCGGAGGGTCGCGAGGAGATTGGCCACGAGACTACAAAAGCTAAACCTTCGGCAGGCATAAAGTCGGCTAAAGGATCGGGGCGAACTAGCAAGCCACAATGGAAGGCAGCCAAGACAGTTGCAGCCCCTGGAAGCGGCCGGCGGGCCCCCCAGAAGACACTTGAGGCTGAAAACGACAAACGCTCACAGTAGTTTGAGTTCTTTCCAGTGAAGCGACTAAACAGAACCATGTCGCATCAGCCTATCGAAAATTACGGGATCATCGATAACATGCCCACGAAGCGCTGGGAGAGTTCATGCCGGATCTAAGAGAAGGATGCGGGACAGGAAAGAGCGCGGAAGATACAGCGCCAGCCGATGCTCTGGTTCTATTCGGAGCCATGGGGGACTTAGCTCATAAGAAAATATTCCCTGCTCTTTATCATATGGTCCGGCATGGTCACTCCAATACTGAACCCTGCTGAAATTGAGTTACATCGCGCTATTAGTTTTGGTTACGGTTATGGTCACAAACGTTTTGCCTACATTGCCGCAGTTGTCCCACGACTGCACAACCGTGTTATAGGTTCCCGGCGATAAGGTAATGGAGGTGTTGAGGCGGGAGCTATCGACTGTGTATGCGTCCACACCGGGAGCAGTGTAGATGCGCATGGACGCAACTCCCTTCGCACAATTGGGACTTGCCGCGGAGGCCGTGAACTGGACGGGGGAAGTGATTTGCGCGCCGTTAACGGGCGCAGTCACGGTGACTGCCGGAGCCGGAGTAAAGTCATACACTTTATTATTGGCGGTGCCGGGAGGAATTTTGTGATAACCCGAGCCCCAGAAAAGGTTGCTACTCACAATTGACGGGCCGTCGATGACGGACCCGCCGGTTGCGTAACTCCATAGAATCTTGCCCGTGGAGCTGTTCAGCGCGTACACGTGTCCAGTAGCGTCAAACGATCCTGCGTAAACCACGCCGTTGGCAACGCTCAAAGCTCCCTCGTCCATGGTACCTTCCATCGGATCGGCGACTTGCCAAAGAATCTTGCCGGTTGAGGCCTGGACCGCACTCCAGAATCCCCATGTCACTTCTTCTCCGGAAATCAACTTGTAGGAAGTCTTGCTTGAATTCGCGCTTGCGATGTAGATGTTGGTGCCGTCGCTCGCCGTCCCCCATTGAATTCCTCCCAGCGGGCCCCCGGGTCCGACGCTCTCGCTCCATTCTGTGGCGCCGGTGCTGCCATTCAGCGCCCAGTACACTCCACTTTTCTGCGAGAATCCGACAATGTTGCCGACTATATTAGGGCCTGAGCCAGAGAGATCATAATCCGGTCCTTCGGGATCCGGACATCTGGACGGATCGTCCGAACCTGACTCACACGCGGCGTTCCAGGCGTCGTAGCCATAAAGGCTGCGGGACCATTTGATAGCACCTGTGCTCAGATTCAATGCAAGCGCGGAATCGAAGTAGTCATTCGCGGCGTCGCAGCTGTTATCGTTGGGATTGTTCAGCCTACAAGTCTCCACGCTGCTAGGCACCATGTAGTTGTTGCCTGTACCGACGTAGAGAAGGTTCAGGGAGCTGTCAATCGCGGGCGGCTGCCAAATCGGTCCTCCACTGTAATTTCCGGTAAGGCCCTCATTGTTTGGCACTGTGTATTGTTGCCAAAGGATTTTACCCGTAGCCGCATTAAGGGCAACCACGCTTCCGCGAAATGTGCAGCAAGCGTAGCTCTTGTCGAGAGCTAAAGCTTCTTCCATCGAAGAAACGCCCTGGTAAACAACACTTCCAACCACGACAGGCGAACCAGTAATAATCGCCGCAGGATGAGGGTCGACCTGAGTAATCCAGAGCAAGCTCCCGGTCTGCTGGTTCACGGCAATTACATTGGCACCGTTGTGGGGAGCGCCCGTGCTCTCACTGTCACCGATAATAATGGAGTTGTTATAGAGGGCAGGACTGGCGCGTGTGACCGCGCTGGCATAGCCGTCGTACTCCGAGATTTGATGAGACCAGAGCTGCGCTCCTGTTGCCAGATCTATGGCAAAAAGATTGCCGTCCCAATCGGGGACGAACACCGCAGTGGTGCCGACGGTCGGCGTCGCCGAAACGTCACCACTCGTGGTGAATATCCACTTGGGAATCAGCGAGGCGGCATTCGCTGTGCCGAGATACGTTTCAGCCGGCTGGCTTCGAAGATTGGTGGCTCCTTGGCCCGCAACCGGCCACTGAACCACTTGCGCAAACGTGAATGCGAGAGTACTGGATAAAATCGCGCAACTTGCAAAAAGAAGGCAGGAGTTCCTGATAGAAAGCATGGCCAGACCTCTGTCAGAAGAGTGGCTAAGGCGAATGCCGCCGTCAATAGGGCAGATACTCTAATGGAAGTGAGTTCGAAGCTGTGGTCCGCTCCACAAATCCCGCAAGCTTTGAGCAGATCGTGGACTGGGCATACAGCCCGGAGTTCACCGCGAATCCGCAGCAAGATGGCCGCGTTTGGAGTGAGCGTATGATTCGCCCACCCCGACAAAAGTCAAGGCCAGTGAGCATGAGAGTATTCGGCGACGGCAGGCTGTTATCGATCGGTTCCCGATGAAGCCTGCACTTCATCAGAAGTAACCTGGAAGGAGCTTAAACGGGCTCTCCCGAATGACGTGGTTATCGCGCAGTCGGTGGCGTCGCGCCCAGTCGCCATTAAAACTCTCCCGATGCGCCGAGCGTTGTGCCGGGCGTCGAACGTCCACCAGCGGCCGCCCAGATACACTTCAAACCAGGCGCTGAAATCCATTGGACAGGGGGTCACGGGTACTCCAATATCTCCCAAGTATCCGGTTGCGTAACGGGCGGGGATGTTAAGTGCCCGGCAAAACGTAATTGCAAGGTGCTGGAAGTCTCTGCAGACACCTACCCGCTCGGTATACGCGCCAAGAGCGGTGCGGACGGGATTTGAGAATTCGTATCCGAAAGTCACTTTGCTGTGAACCCAGCCGCAGACCGCCTGAACCCGGCCCCATCCTCTTGGCGCGTCCCAAAACAACTCTGCAGCCGTGGACGATAACAGATCCACCTCGCAGTACCGGCTGTTCAGAAGAAAGGGCAGAACCGCCGGCGGCAGTTGGTGCACGGGTATCTCGGGGGCATCCTGACACTCGAGGTCTGGCAGTCCAGAGTCTTCAATCAGCGTTGAATTCTGCAATCGAATCTTTCCCACCGGAGCCAGCAGGCGGCAGGCGTGATTTCCAAAAACATCCTGGTAATTTTCGATGCTGACCAGCGGATCGGTGCTTAATTCGTCGGCTTCTCGCAGGTCCTTCTCTCGGGAGGGATGCACATTGAGAAGGGTCACGATTGGGACTTCCCCGATCACATCGAAGGTAATGTCGTAGCCAAGACGAATCAGCATGTCTCTTAGAAATCTCCCGAGTCAGCGTGCGCGGAGGTGAGATGCAGAAATACCACGAAATACGTGGAATGTTTTACATTTTTCTTGCTGCTTTCTTGCTGCCCAGGATCACAAATTCGGGATAAGCAATCGGTGTATCATGCGGTAGGTTCAAACAGAGGGCCAATTGACATATTGTTTGGGAATCGCCGTGCGCGAAGGCTTGGTCCTAGCCTCGGATTCGCGAACCAACGCGGGTTTTGATCAAGTCAACGTCTGCCGCAAGATGTACCGGTTTGTTCAGCCCGGCGAGAGGGTTTTCGTCATTTTGACCAGCGGCAGCCTCTCCATCAGCCAATCCGTAATCACGTTGCTGGGAGACGACTTTGATTCCGGGCGCGGCCTTGCCCAGGCCAGTTCGCTTTATGACGCCGCCCGAATCGTAGGAGACTGCGTGCGCAGGGTCTCGGACATCGACCGCGCTTCGTTGGAGCGCGATTCTTTCAGCTTCAACGTTCACTTGCTGCTGGGCGGCCAAGTTCGCGGACAGGATCCTAATCTTTATCTTATCTATCCCCAGGGAAATCCTCTAGCAGCAACTGAGGATTCGTTGTACCTCCAACTGGGTGAGTGCAAGTATGGCCGACCGGTCCTCGACCGCGGCATCCAGCCCACAACTTCCCTGGAGGTCGCGGCAAAGTACGCCCTGCTGTCAATGGACGCAACTATGCGTTCCAATGTTACCGTTGGACCACCTTTCGATCTGTTGCTTTATAAGAAAGATAGTATGCAAATTACGCGATACCGCCGTGTCTCAGCTGGAGACAGGGACCTGAACCTGATCCATTCCAGCTGGGAGCAGTCACTCCGCAGGGCGGTTGAGCAGCTTCCCGACATAGAATTCCAATCGGAAAGCAACGAAAACCCCGCCGAAAGCGTCAGAGAAGTCGCCCGATCCGGAGCATAGGATCGACCCGGCGTTCTGCTCGGTTTCTTGAATGACGCCAATCGTAATTACCCATACCTGATTCGGCAGCCGCTGAGCTATGCTGGCGGGGATCGGCGGAATTCGTATGATTATAGAAACAGAGACGTCCGATCGCGGCGGGCCCGACACGCTGGACCGCTACGAGCTGAACGGCGCTTATGATGAGATGTTCAGCGCTGTAAACCATCCGCGAAAACAATATCGCCCATTGCATAACCTGCTCCTCAATTTGGGACGGGACGAATTGCAACGCAGCAAACATGAGGCGGACCAGTCCTTCTTCAATCAAGGCATCACGTTCACGGTTTACGGGAACGACAAGGGCACCGAGCGGATATTTCCTCACGATCTGCTTCCCAGGATCATAACTGCCGCGGAATGGGAAAAGATTGAGCGCGGCCTCACGCAGCGCATCACGGCGCTCAATTTATTTCTGAAAGACGTCTACAACGAAGGCAAGATCATCGAAGACGGAGTCGTCCCCGGCAGCATCGTCTACACCTGCAAGCATTACCGCCGGGAAATGCGCAATGTGAAAGTCCCACGCGATGTATATATCACGGTGGTCGGCACCGACCTGATTCGAAATCCTGACGGGAATTTCGTGGTTCTGGAAGATAATCTTCGCGTTCCCAGCGGCGTCTCTTACATGCTCACCAGCCGGCGCGTCATGAAGCAAATCTTCCCGGGGTTATTCCAGAAATGCGGAGTGCGCCCTATCGAGCAGTACAGTCAGGAACTGCTTTCGACGTTGCGATCCTTTGCTCCCGAAGGGCGTTCCGAACCGACCGTCGTTTTGCTTACGCCCGGTTCCTACAACTCCGCTTACTTTGAGCATACCTACCTCGCACGGCAGATGGGGATTGAACTGGTCGAGGGGCGCGATTTAGTGGTGCACGACAATATCGTCTACATGAGAACGACTTTCGGTTTGCAGCGCGTCGACGTGATCTACCGTCGAATCGACGACGATTATCTCGATCCTCTGGTTTTTGGAACCGGCTCAAGTCTGGGTGCGGTTGGTCTTTTCAATGCCTATCGCGCCGGAAACGTAGCCTTAGCCAACGCACTCGGGACGGGAGTCGCGGATGACAAGGCGATTTATGCCTTTGTCCCCAAAATCATTCGCTACTATCTGGATCAGGATCCGATTCTGGAGAACGTCGAAACTTTATTAATGTCTGATCGTGGTCAGAGGGACCACGTCTGCGAGAATTTGCAAGAGTACGTAGTCAAGGCCGTGGGCGAGTCCGGCGGTTACGGAATGTTGATCGGCCCGCATAGCAGCGAACAGCAGCGCTCGGAGTTTCGTCAAAAGATCTACGCCGAGCCGCGAAACTATATCGCGCAACCCACGATCAATCTTTCCACTGCGCCGTGTTTTGTCGATGGAATCATCGAGCCCCGCCACGTCGATCTTCGTCCGTATGTTCTTTACGGGGAAAAAATTTGCATTGTACCCGGTGGGCTGACGCGAGTGGCGTTGCGCAAGGGTTCGCTGGTCGTAAATTCTTCTCAGGGAGGCGGATCGAAAGACACCTGGGTTTTGCAGAACTGAGAGAGAGGAATATCTGCCACCAACCTTATGCTTTCCCGCGTAGCCGACAGCCTTTACTGGATGAGCCGATACTTCGAACGCGCTGATAATGCCTCGCGCGTGCTAAAGGCGACGTACGGCCTGATCTTGAATCCGGCGAAGTTTTCCACGGAAGAGCGCTGGTTTCACGCCGTTTCCTCGCTGGCTCCAGGCGTGGCTTCCAACAAGTTCGACCCGCAGCATGCGCTCTTCTTACTGGTTGCGGAGGAGGAAGGATCATTTTCCATTGTGAAGTGCATTAAGGGGGCACGTGAAAACGCGCGGCAGGTTCGCGAAGAAATCAGCTCCGAGATGTGGGAACACCTCAATCGGCTTTATCATGACGTCACCGGATCTGAACTCCAACCCGATGATGATGCTGGAGCAATGCAGGTGGTGAGCCTGGTTCGCGAAGGTTCCTACAGGTTTAACGGCATCGCCGCTGCAACTATGAATCACGACGAAGCCTGGCATTTTATCCAGTTGGGCAAATATATTGAGCGGGCCTGCAATCTCTGTGTGACGCTCGGGGCTTACTTCGACGTCGGCACGCACCCCGACGATCTCGATTGGGTGGGTTTGTTAAGCAGTTGCGCCGCATTTGAAGCTTATTGTAAGGCCTGCACTGCCGAACTCCGGCCGGATCGAATCGCGAATTTCCTGCTGTTGAAGGCCGAGTTCCCCTATTCCGTTCGCTACTCGATCGATCGCATGCATGAAGCCCTGACAGGAATCAGCAACCTTTCCTTGAGCCGCCGGACGGAGAACGTCGAAAGGTTGATCGGCCGCCTGCGATCGAAAGTCACGTACGCGCAGATCGATGAAATCATCGGCGGCCTGCACCAATATCTCGCCGCAATCGTTGACCAATGCCGCGAACTGCACGCAGCGGTTCACGAACTGTATATCGAATATCCGATCGAAGTTGCTTTTCAAAACTAAAATGTTCTATGCCATTCGCCACTTTACGCGCTATCGCTACAGCCGGTCTGTGTGGCAGAGCATGATGGAAGTCCGCATGCACCCCAGAAGCGAGGGCAACCAGCGCTGCTTTGTTTTTCAGTTGTCGGTAAACCCGCGCGCCCGCATTTTTGGTTACACCGATTCGTACGGAAACTTGGTTCACCACTTCGATCTACCTTCGCGCCACGGCCAGCTCACCATCATTTCCGATGCGCTCGTGAATATCGAAAACCAGCCGTTCATTCCCGAGGACATGGAGTACGAGGCCTGGCAGGAACTAGAAGATCTGGTGGAAAGAAAAGACTACTGGGATATGTTGATGCCCAGCTATTTTGCACGCACATCGCCGGAGCTCGAAAAATTGGCCGGAGAGATCGGAGCCGACGAGAGAAAAAGGCGGAGCCCGTTGGCATTCTTAAGAGATATCGCTTCCGGTGTTCATAGCAGTTTTAAATACGTGAAGAAGAGCACCCGAGTCAATTCACCAATTGAAGACGCCCTTCAGTCGAGGCAAGGCGTATGCCAGGATTTCGCCCACATCATGATCGCGCTGGTCAGAAATGCCAGAATTCCCTGCCGCTACGTGAGTGGATACCTCTACCACAGCAGAGAAACCGATTCGGTGGCCGAGGGTGCCACTCACGCTTGGGTCGAAGCGTTACTTCCAGAGCTGGGATGGGTGGGATTCGATCCGACTATGAATGCAATCGCGAGTGAAAAACACATTCGTACTGCAATCGGCCGCGACTATGCCGACGTTCCCCCCACTATGGGCATGATGAAGGGCAAAGCGGATACTCAGTTGCAGGTTCGAGTCCGCGTGACCCCATCGCAAGCGGTTCTCCCTCCCGACGAGGAATTCGCGGCGGACGAAGAGTGGTCCCAATTTCTTGACGAAACCCAATCGGAGTCCGACACGCAGCACCAGCAACAATAGTTTTTGCCATTCGTGTTTCATTCCTCCGCAAAGAACAATGGAGCAAGCCCCTTGATAGCCGACTCACTGTTCGCTAAGTGTACAGAAACGGCTTTCGAGACCATAAGCCTCCAATTGAGCGACCATTCTGATCGCGGCGTGCGAGGCCGCCAGTAATCGCGCATCGGAAGACATTGAAACGCCCCAAGGCAAGAACAATGCTTCGCCTAGTCGATTTAGAGCAGTCGAAGAATGCGGTTCTTCACTCGCTCGGTGCAGCGAGCTCGCAAGAATCATACGGGCATGCCATCGACGAATTATCGAGTGGTATTGCTCCAAACCGCGCCTTTCATTCAATCGAACAGTCCCTCCTTTGAAACCGGACCGCGCATGTGCCCTGCGGAGAAAAGCTGGGACAGTGACCCGTTCTCAGCAAGCAGTCCGTTCTCTGCAGTCCGGTTTGTCGAGGAAGAATCGCGAAATACGGGCATGTTCCGCGTATTTCGGAGGTAGAAGGGCCGACTTTCTGTGCAGTTGAGACTGAATGGCGGAGGGAGAGGGATTCGAACTCTCGGTACGGTTTTGGCAGGCTAAGCCTCGACATGTCCGTAAGTTGCAGATAGCAAAAACCTATCAGAGAATTTCACACGAAAACCGACATCAGGGCCTTGCAATCGGTCCGGTTTAGATTCGCCATCTATTCGCCCCTAAGCGGCGAACGCCAGGCGATTCTGTGGCAAAAATGGTCACGTTGCGAGCTACCTTGGCAGGTGATGGGATTTGCGGGTGACTGCGTGCTTACCGCGCAGTCCAAAAGCGAAAAATCTATCCGCAAGGAGTGCTCCCAAAAAGGCAAATAAACGGGAATTTTCTGAGATTCCTGCTCATGCCGGCTGACTCTGCCTCTAGGGCGGCAAGAATTTTTGGTTAAGAATTGAGACATCGCACGAATGCGGAGGATAAGTTGTGGAAAGATGCTCTGGCGCGTTTCAGTATTCGAGACGCCGGCGAAGTAATTAGGCGTCCTGCTCAGCAGGCTATAGTGTCATTAAATCAGACCAACAGTTGATGATAAAAGACCCTTCCATGAATCACTATTCCGTCTGACTCCAGCCTGCACACCAGACTATTGCAGCGCCGCGTACTCCGATCTGGCTTGTTTAACAATCGGGATAGCTGGGTCCGAATCGTTCCAAAGCGTCAGGAAATCTTTGTAGTTTTTGCGGGCCTCGGCAAGAGCACCGGGCTGTGGCCGAGGCCGCGCGATAACATTCTTGTCTTTGATTCCTTCCGAGCTTAGGATTCTGCCCGCTTCCATCGCGTACGCACGGCCTAGATCGAGCGGCGCCAACGCGCTGAGCGGGCAGTTGAGTACCAGGCCTGCGTGATCGGGAATTTTTTGAAATTCGGCAGCCGCTTCGGCTCCCTGCCCGTTTTCTAGATACGCTAACCCACGCACATAGGGGGGATACGGAACGAGGAATGTGGGATTGGGTTGTAAACCAATTTCGTAGGGGATCACCGGCTCGAGAAGTTTGATGGCCGCGGACGGGTTGTGATGATTGAGTTCTACCGCAGCACGGATCGTCGGGATCCAGTAGGTGTTCAATAGTGTGTCGGAAGGATATGTGCGATTCAGGTCCTCTACGATGGCGATCGCCGAGCCGGAGTCTCCGCCGCGGGCCAATGCTAGGGCGGCCAAAACATAAGGCTGCTCTCCGAGATGCTCAGTCAGCAGCGAGCGTAGTTCTTTAAGGGCCCGTCGGCGATTCCCGAATTCCACCTCCCGCAGTATGCCGGCTACCGCGTAACCGGAGGCGCGGTCATAGTCCTTGTTATACCGAGCCGTCCCCACCGCAGTTCTTGTTAGCTCACGCGCATGAGCTAAGTGCCCAAAATAAGCTTCGGTATCGGCCTGAAGCGCAAGAAAGAAACTCCCCAGCGAAGCATGATTCGCTACCGCTGCGACCGCACGTTGCATCTGTGCCTGGTCGCGCTTCAAGAATCCCAATTGATACCGAACCGACTCAAACCACGGGTTATAGATGTTGTGTTTCTCGGCTTGCTCAATAACCTCCTGGGCTTTGTCGAATTGGTTAAGGTTGATGTAGCTGAATGCCAGATCGGCATGGATAAAACCATTGTCGGGTTCAAGTTTGAGCGCACGAATAGATGCCTCCAGGCTCTTCGCATATTGGCCCTCAGTGGCATAATCGCTTGCCGCACCCAGGTAGGGCGATATATCGCGCGGATAGATCTGTTCCCACAGTTCGTCGACCTGAAGAGCTTTTAGATATTCGCCGCTGACGATGTAGTAGTAATGTGACTCAATGTAAAGTCTTTCAGGTTCGCTGACCTTCTCCCGTGATGCATAAGCCTTGCTCAGATCTTGTATGGATTTCGTATGCTGCCCGATGTTGTCACATGCGGATCCCAGGCGCGCCCAAGCCATGGCAAAATCGGGATCCAGTTCCGTGGCCCTCGCCAGAAAAGGTATAGCGGCTTCTTCGCCCTTCGTATACCAGGTTCTCACGCCCAGGCTATAGCTTTGCAATGCTTCGAGAGACGAGGTGGTAGCCTGCTCAATGCGTGCGCCGTATCTGTCGATACTGGCTGGCGACTCGCCCAGCTTTTTCCGGAGGCTAGTGGAAAGCTCCGCCAGACCGGGAAGCACTTCATTGCGGGTTGCGACTAAAGCCTGCTCGCTTGCGAGCGCGTTCCCGCCCGGGCACTGAGTGGCGTTGACACCCAACACATAGTGGCTATCCAGATGTGAAATCGAGCCCGTAAGCAGAACGTTCGCCCCACTTCTTGTGCACACTTCTTGCGCGACCGCACCGGTCAAAGGCTGATCTTCGGGCCGCCGCATGTATCTTAGCTGCTCGATCACCTGCTGGTCGGAGAACACGTGCAGGAATGGGGACTGCTCTAATTGCACGCGCAGCGCCTGCTTGAGAGCTTCGTTAAAAACCGGATCGCCCGTTGTGTTGGAAAAGTCGCCCAGAACGATCGTGTCGTTTTGGCTGGGCCTACGCGATTGCCTCGATCGGACATATCGGTAAGCGGTTATCGAAGCGACGACCAAAATCACTGCAGCAAGTGTGGACCAAGACTGGTGAAGCCTCGGTTCGTTCGACCTGCCGCGCGATTGTTTCAGGCGGATCAATGCATCACGCAGCTCTGCCGCAGATTGGTAGCGCGAATCGGGATCTTTGTCGAGGGTCTTGCTGATCACTTGCTGAAGTGCGCGCGGAATTTGTGGATTCGATATCGAAATCGAAGGGGCAGTCTCATGCAAGATGGCATGGAAGATTGCTTCGGAGTTTTCTCCGGAGAATGGCACTCTACCCGCCGCCATTTCGTAGAGCGTTACGCCCAGCGAGAAAAGATCACTTCGAGCATCAATCTCTTCGCACCTCACCTGCTCGGGAGACATGTAAGCAATGGTGCCTCGAAGGGCAGCAGTCTGCTCGAAACCCGCGTCGAAGAGTAAAACCTGCGTAGCCACAGAAGCCTGCGATTGCGAACTGGCCCCGCCCGAAGTGGACGGATCTGCCGCCATGCTGGCTAGCCCGAAGTCGAGAATTTTCGCTTCCGGACGTTCGGCCAAGATAAAAATGTTCCCCGGCTTAATGTCTCGATGGACTATCCCAGCGTTGTGGGCTGCGCTTAGCGCGCCGGCAACTTGAATACCGACTTGCAATATTTGTTCGAGAGAGCAAGGCTTGCCGTCAATCTCTTCATTCAGTGTCCGACCTTCCAGAAACTGCATAGAAATGAACGGTGCGCCCTCGTAATGACCCACTTCGTAGATGGTGCAAATGTTGGGATGATCGAGTGCCGAGGCGGCTCGCGCCTCTTGCAGAAACTGTCTCGAGTGCGAGTTCATCGAGGTATCGCTCTCAGAAAACACGTTTTCTGGCCACAGAGGTTCGACGTGGGGAAGAAACTTTAATGCAACGAATCTTCCGAGACGGGTATCTCTCGCTTTGTAAACCACTCCCATACCACCGGCCCCTAACTTCTCGAGGACTTGGTAGTGCGCCACGGTCGTGCCGACCAAATCGAGCGCTTCTCCCGATTCGCGGGCATGCCTTGCCAACGCGACACCGGCAACTTCCAGGGCTGGCGATTCGATGAAGGTTTGGGCTTCTTCCTGATGGGAAAGTAGCAGCTCGACTTGGCTACGCAGAACCTGATCGCCGGCGCAAGCGTCATTTAGAAAGCGGCTGCGTTCCGGTTCTTTCAACTCGTAGGCCGCATGAAACAGATTTTGCAGACGTTGCCAGTGTTCAGCTTCCATGGGCATTGCCGGTAAGTTCGCACAGCAGCCAATGCTTCGCAAACTTCCAATCTCGTTTAACCGTATCCTCCGAGACCCGAAGCGCCTCAGCCGTTTCCTCCACGCTCAGTCCTCCGAAAAAACGAAGCTCCACGACCCGGCTCTTTCTTTCGTCAATCGCCGCAAGATTTTCGAGCGCTTTGTCGAGCGCGACCAGATCAACTTCAGACTGCGGGCTAGCCACTAAGGCTTCATCGAGCGGCACGTGCTGAATTGTGCCGCCTCGTTTCTGGTAAAGCCGCGAACGCGCGAGGTCGGTTAAAGTGCGCCGCATCAACCGCGCGCTTAGCGCGAAAAAGTGAGCGCGATCCTGCCATTCGACACCCCGCAGTTTAACGAAACGCAAATAAAATTCGTTGACCAGGGCCGTGTTTTGCAAGACATGGCCGGGCTTTTCGCGAGCCATTTGCCTTTGCGCCATGCGGTACAGCTCCCGGTAGACCAGGGGTGTCAGTTGCTCCAAGGCTTCATCTTCGCCCTTGCTCCAGGCACGTAATAGAAGCGTGATTTCTGCCCCGGAAGGTGCATTCATGAAGTTGCGTCGTCAGAGTGGCGAGTAATAAGAGGAGGAGGTGTTCGAAACTGGTAAGACGCTATCACAGCGTTTCGCAGGCCGTCAATCACGGCTTCTGTCGGCCGACGACGGGGAGATGCAAGAAATTGCACTTCAAGAATCAATCTAAGTCGTCATGCGAAACGGCGGAACCAAAAATGAACATCGAGGCGTTTTACCCGCTCGTTCCGCAAAAACAAACCGACACTCATGCCACCGCGGCAGATAAAAACGCGCTCTTATTGACAGGGCCATCTGGCGTAGGGATACTGCTACGCGGTTCTATTGCCCTGGAGATCCCTATGAGCTTTCGAACGATTTGTGTCGCGCTTTTTCTTCCGTTTTTTGCGAGTTGTTTGTTATGGCCGGCTGTCTCTTTGGCACAGATTGTTGGTGCGGGACGGCACAATTCGTCGTCTATACTACCCGATACTGAGGCGCCTGCCCCCGAGATTCAGGCTGGACAGACTACTTGTTCGCCTGCACCCTGTGTTCTTCCCAACGTGCTGATCTCCGAAGACGAAGCGGACAGCACTGTGATTGCCGCAGGCCCGGAGCACCCGAACGATCTTCTGGCGGCGTCATACGCTTTTCCCAGTTGTGCCGGAGCCGGCATTTTTACATCGAGCAATGATGGTTCAGCCTGGCAGAATCCGGCTTGCGTGAACGGTTTGGGAGAAGAGGGCGATCCGTCTGTCGCTTACGGTATCAAGGCAGAATACGTTGTTGGCACCAGTGGCGACAGTTCCGGCAGTGCGACCTACTCGATGTCTTCCACCAACAATGGAGCGACATGGCGCCCGCAGGTGGAGGCGGTTGCGCCCATTTTTGATGGTGGCAATGGCGATACCAACGTCCCTTGGGTCCAGGTCGATAACAGCAGTAGTAGTCTTTTCGAAAATGCAGTCTACGTCTCGGTGACGCAATTCGACATCGAAGTTGTTGAGAGTGAGATCTCGGTGGCACATTCGACGGACGGCGGAAACACTTGGACAGCCACGACTGTTGACCCGGTGCAATACAAGCCGGAGGTCGATCAGTTTAGCCGCATGGCAGTGGGTCTGGATGGCACAGTCTACGTTGCCTGGCAGCGCTGCGCGATGACCGGACCTACCGTGAACTGCGCCGATACCGAGGCCGACATGTTAATTTCTAAATCCACCGACGGCGGCAACACCTGGTCGGCTCCGGCGCAGATCGCCGCGGTAAGACTTGTACCGGAGACGTGCTCGTGCGGCGCGTTCTTTGGAAATCTGCCGAACAGTAATGAGCCGGTCGCCAACATCCCCGTGCTCGCCATCGACAATAGCAAGGGCGCGCACGCCGGCAATCTCTATGCCGTCATGTACAACTGGACGGGCAAGCAGATGCGAGTTCAAGTGGTGACTTCGACGGATGGCGGCGATACCTGGGGCACGCCGGTTTTCGTGGCGCCTGCCGCAGAGACTCACGACCAGTTCTTTCCTTCCATTACCGCGAGTCCGAACGGGGCGGTGGGCGTGAGCTGGCTCGATCGGCGCAACGATCCGCTCAATGTAAGCTATCAACCTTTCGCGGCAACTTCTTCGAATGGCGGCAAGTCGTTCGGGACCAACTACGCGCTGGCCACGAATCTCTCCGACCCTTACCTTGACGGTGCCGGCGGAAATTACATGGGAGACTACATCGGCAACGCCTGGGCGGGTGCTCATCAGTTTCTCGTCACGTGGCCGGACACCCGCAACATGGAGTTCATGCAGGATTACTTCGGCGGATTGATGATTCCGTAGCGGCATCCCGCTGTTGCACCGCATCGGAACGCGAACCATTTGTGTGCTGCGAATCGAGGCGTCACTGTAACTCGGAAAAGGGATGCAAGAAGTTGCGCTTTTGAATTGCTATGAGGTGCACTATTTGTGGCGCGTTTCGCGCTATAAAATCTGGAGAATCTTGGATTGTACCGGGGCTCCTGAGGACATCACATGACGAAACTGAAAGTATGGGAAAAAGCTTTTGCAGCACTTCTATTTTTTGCGGCGACGGCCATCGCCTTGTCCGCGCAAGTCACCTTCACCAGCCTCGGAAGTTTTGACAACGCGAACGGTTACGACCCCTCGGGCCCCTTGGTTCAAGGCACCAACGGCAAGCTTTACGGAACCGTCATTTACGGGACCAGTGGCGACACAATATGCGATAACGGGTGCGGCGGAATCTTCACCCTCGCCCCGGGCGGCGGTATAACTGTGGATTACAGTTTCTGTAATGCTAACCCCAACTGCACCTTGGGAAATTTCCCTGCTTACGGGATGCTTCTGAGCGCGAACGGCGAACTCTATGGAACCACTGCATCCGGCGGAACAGAGCAAGTGGGCACGATCTACACATATTCGCCAAGCACTGGGGTGACTACAATCTACAACTTTTGCGCCAAGCAAGGCGGCGCCAACTGCGTGAACGGGTATGAGCCCGTTGGTGGATTAATGCAAGGCACCGACGGCAACTTCTACGGTACCACTCAGTACGGTGGAGCGGCTTCCACACCCGAGGGGACGCTGTTCAAAATAACGCCTCCCGGCGACCTGACCACGCTCTACAGTTTCTGCGCCGCCAATGCCTGCCCGGGAGGTGCCCATCCTACCGCGCCGCCGGTTCAAGCCCCCAACGGCAACTTCTACGGTACCGCGAACTTCGGCGGAGCCAACAGCAGTTCTGACTGCGTCTCCGCCGGCTGCGGAGCCATTTATCAAGCTACTCCAACCGGTAAAGTGACGACGCTCTACAATTTTTGCGGCAAGACCAACTGCACCGACGGCTCTACTCCCGTCGCCGGGTTGGTGCAGGGCAACGACGGCAACCTTTATGGAACAACCTTGTGGGGCGGCGCCGGTGGAACCCAGAATATATGCTACGGCGCTTGCGGCACCGTTTTCAAAATTACTCCTGCCGGTACGCTGACAACGCTGTATAACTTTTGCTCGCAACCCAGTTGCGCCGACGGCAGTTCGCCCTATTCGACTCTTACCCTGGGCTCTGATGGGAATTTCTACGGCACCACTTACAACGGCGGGACAGGCACCAACTGCACCACTCTCAACGGTTGTGGCACGATCTTCAAGATTACTCCCGCCGGCAAGCTGACGACGCTGCATAGTTTCGACATGACAGATGGCTTTAATCCAACCGCCTTGTTTCAAGCCACCGACGGAGATTTCTATGGCACGACCGCTGCGGGCGGGGAGTATTCAACCTGCGCTGATTTTGGTTGTGGAGCCACCTTCAAATTGTCAGTGGGCTTGTCTCCGTTCGTTCGAGCCATACCCAGTGCGGGCGGGAGCGGAAGCAACGTGATCATTCTCGGCAGCAAACTGACTGGAGCCACTGCGGTGAGCTTTAACGGAACCGCCGCGACCTTCACAGTTGTCTCCGGCACAGAAATCACGGCTACCGTCCCGGCCGGCGCAACCAGCGGCTTTGTGATGGTAACCACCCCCGGAGGAGTGCTTAAGAGCAACGTGAAATTCCGTGTCACCGAATAGGTCGGGCTGCTAATGACAGGCAGTACTGGGCCAGGTTGGAAGCCGGGTGACGCATCATTTGCGGGGACAGAGAATTACTCCTTGATCCCATTGACCCCACTTGCCAGAAACGGGGTTCGGGGAAATTGGCGGCGGGGAAAGATCTGCTGACGGGTGCACTGCGTCAAATTGCGAATGCGAATTGACCCGAATGCATAGGCGGGCGTGAAGAGGCAGCTCTTTGCGGCTGGGAGCGGTCAGACCAAAAAACGATGGCCGGAACCTCGACTCTGGTCTAGAGATCAAGCTCGATCCAGGTTGGGGCATGGTCGCTCGCGTTTTGCTGCCCGCGCGCCCATCGGTCTATACCGCCGTCCACCAGCCGGTCCGACAAATTCGGCGAAAGCAGAAAGTGATCGAGTCGCATGCCTTTGTCCTTCTGCCACCGTTCAAATTTGTAATCCCAGAATGTCCAGAGTGGCCCGTCCGGATGTAGCTTCCGCATGGCGTCCGTCCAGCCTTGAGCCAGCAAACGCGCAAAGGCCTGCCGGCTCTCGGGTTGGATTAACGCGTTGTTATCTAATGACCGAGTCGGATAGATGTCCTGCGGTGTCGGCACGACATTGTAGTCACCCGCCAACACCACGGGAGCGCCGCTCGCCATGAGTTCGGCGGCGTGGGCAATGAGGCGCTCAAACCAAGCCAGCTTGTAATTGAATTTCGGTCCAGGCTGCGGATTCCCATTGGGGAGGTAGATGGAAGTGATCAGGACTCCCTGGACCGCCGCTTCAATGTAGCGAGCTTGCCGATCTTCAGAATACTGATCTTCAGGATAACGATCTTCGAGATTACGATTTTCGGAAAAATGCCCTTCAGGATTTCCCGGCAAGCTGGTGCGAGTCAGGACGGGAACTTGGTTTCGCGCGAGAATGGCCACGCCGTTCCAGGAGCGCTCCCCTTGCCATACCGCTTCGTACCCGAGAGCCCGAAGGGCATTCACGGGAAAGGCTCCCTGCTCTGCCTTGAGCTCTTGGAGACTCACCACGTCCGGTTCAGCTTTCGCTAACCAATCCAGGAGGTTGTCGAGCCGCTTATTGATGTTATTAATGTTGAAGGTGGCGACTTTCAGCAAGTCCCTTTCTGGCGCTGTACTTTCTGGGTACCCATGACGAACAAACGAGTTCGTTTGTTCAAGTTCGCATTATCACCCGGCGCGTCGTCGCGCAAAAAGCTCGACCGCACTTGCTGACACCTCCCTGGAACGAGCACACAGCATGTGGCCCAGCCCCATAGAGCCTATGCTATCGGCAGCATCGTACCCGCCCTTGCACAAAACGCAAGGACGGGGCACCCGCTATATTGTTGATGTCTGCGCGATCAAAGCCCTTGGGCTGCCCCCTCTTTATCGCCCAAGAACTGCGGAGAATTTCCGCTCGCTCTGCGCCGAAATACACGAATAATGCCAGTATTTCGCGATTGTGGTGAAAACGGCCTTGTGGACAAAAGAGTAAAGCCCGGGACTTCGCCGCTTCATCGGTTTCTGATCGCATTGCATTCGCCTACAGCTCGTCTCGAAACCGGACTGCGCATGTGCCCTCCGGAGAAAAGCCACGGCAGTGGCCGCCTCGCTGCTGAGCAGTCCGTTCTCTCCGGTCCGCTTTGTCGAGGAATTATCGCGAAATACGGGCATGTTTCGCGTATTTTAGGGTAAGGGGTGGCGGACTTTGCCTGCAGTTCAGACTGCGTGGCGGAGGGCGCAGTCTGGCGCTAACCTTTCTCCGCGAGAATTCCCTGCTAACAGGGAAAATAACAGGGAATTTGCGAAATTTTGACCTCTAAAACCGCCTTCTTTCCCTCTAAGTTGCACATTTGGCAGGAGAAGTAGGGCCTGCAGGCGTAAATCGGAACAGGGAATTAACAGGGAGGTATCAGGGAAGTATCAGGGAATTGATTTCCATTATCAGGGATGGAGTGACCCCTTTGATTGAGACAGAAAGGAAATTCCCCGGTTGCCGTTCGCTGAGTTTTGCTCGACGAACGAGGTTGTTGGTTGGAGCATAAGCATAGCTGAGGAAGCGGAGGCGAGC
>Ga0210394_10001600_pt1 | contig 35261 bp, 34 predicted proteins | sample IncBWC12MmetaG_FD_160121 | JGI IMG/M metagenome (GOLD analysis project Ga0210394, IMG submission 160121) | Forest soil microbial communities from Barre Woods Harvard Forest LTER site, Petersham, Massachusetts, United States - Inc-BW-C-12-M | ecosystem: Environmental > Terrestrial > Soil >... | reverse complement strand
GCACGGTGGGATCTGTGAGGGGGGAGACGGCAGTGGTGCCACGGTGGACCTAAACGCGCACGAAGCTGGAAACGGCGGATAGAGCCAAGGAAAACCTAAAGCCCACTGCGTTCTCCTCTACTCGGAGGCGATTCGGGCAGATGTTTGCAGACCAGGGTACGCTTGCCGCGAGGACGAGTTCCTCTTCGATCTCGCGATAGCGTTGCTCTAACTGAGCGTTGGCTTCGCGTAGTCGCGCCTCAGTTTGCTTGAGAGCGCTTATGTCGGTTGCCGTGACAATTCCGAAAGCTTGGCCGTCCGAAGCGAAGACTTGACGAGACGTAACCGCAACGGGCAGGCGCGCACCATCCGCTTGTGGGATATAAAATTCGTACAGAGCGCGGCCCTGGGTTTCACGCCAGGCGATGAATTCAAGTAGCGGTGTGACGTCTTCAGGGGGATACAAATCGACGATCGACTGTCCCAGAAGATCGTCGGCGCTCATTTTGATCATTTCCAGGAACTTGGAGTTGGCGAAAACGATCTGTTTGCGCTCGTCATTGATGATGACGCCTTGGTTCAAAGTCTCAAGGACATTTCCCACCTGTTCGAGCCACAGCTGCTGAGCCGATTTCATAAGGTCCCCCCCTCAAGATTCCTGTTTAGCGCGGCCCGGGATTTCTGATCAGGCCTGTGTCGGTTTGGGTGGCAACGGATTCTTAGAAGCAGGAGTTCAACGTCCCGGCAAGACTGCAAACCGTCTTAAATGAATCATGCCCTGTCGCACTGCTGTTTCGACCGGCCGGCTGTCCCTTTTTATCTTGCCTAGCAGCATCGCGCCTTGAATCGTCGCGATGCAGAAATCAGCCAATTCTTCCTCATCGGCCTTCTTGACAAGGCGTCCCTTGGCTTTCTCTTTCATGAAGAACGCTGCGAGCTTGTTCTTGACGACTTCGAAGATGAAGCTAACGTCTTGTCGGATCAGTTCATCACTCTCGGTCACTTCATTTCCCATGGTCCCGAACGGACAGCCGCGAGTCATTTCGTAGTGCTTTTGCAACTCAACATGCGCAAGAAACCACTTCTCTAAGTCCTTCCAGGAATTGATTTCATAATTGACCGGGGATGCGCCGTTCTTAATCTCGACGAGATAGGTCTGAAGCACTTCGTGGACCAGACCTTCTTTGCTTTTGAAATAGTGATAGAACTGGCCCTTCCCAGTTCGGGAGGCCTCAATAACTTGATCTGGGCTCGTGGAACGAGCTCCCTGTTTGTGAAAAAGGTCGGCGGCTGCGCGAATGATCCGAAGTCGGGTTTCCGCACCCTTTACGAATTGGGCTTTCATAAGCTCTCCCTCCTGTTGTACGTGTTAGTACAAAGTGATGGCAGGCGGCATGCTGGACTGCCGGGACCGCTCTGTAGCACTTGTACTTGATTTCTGTTGCAGGCTCCATTAGTAAAGACAGTGCTTTATGGCGATATCGCATCCGGCTGTTTGGGTGCGCCAGTCGGTTTTTGCTCGAAAGCGCCGCCGAGATTGTACCGAGAAGTTTTGCGGAGCGGTAGGCACAATTCGCCGAGAAGCAACTGAACATCGTCAGATAAGCAGACCTCATGCGGAGTCAGGAGCTCACAATGGCAAAGCCGATGATCGCAGTGTTCGGTGGTACCGGGCAACAGGGTGGTGGCGTGATCGACGCACTGCTCGCGTCGGGCCAATTCTCGGTACGTACCGCTAGTCGCAACCCCGGGAGCGATGCGGGCAAGGCACTCGCTCGGCGGGGAGTCGATGTCGTTAAGGCCGACTTGCTCGACGCCGCCAGCCTGCACCCGCTCCTCGAGGGCGCATACGGCGTTTTCGTCGTGACGAACTTCTGGGATCCCGCGCAGATGCACCACGAGACAGAGATCGGCGCCGCGGCAGTGCGAGCGGCGCACTCGGCGGGGGTGAAGCATCTCGTCTGGTCGACGCTCCCCGACTGCGAGAAGATAACCGGCGGGCGTTTCAAGGTTGCGCACTACACGGACAAGGCGCGCGTCGATGCGGCAGTCGAGGCGGCCGGGTTTCCGCGCTACACCTTCGTGCATGCGCCCATGTACTTCCAGAACTTCCTCACGATGAACGCCCCGCAGCCGTTGCCGAACGGCGGTCGAGGCTGGGCGGTCCCGATGGACCCTGCGGCGCGTGTCATGCACACCGGCGATCCCACGGAGGTCGGCCGCGCGGTGGCCGCCGCGTTCACCGCGGGCGATAAGCTGCCAAACGGCAGCCACCTCGCCGTTTGCGGTGGCATCTACTCCTGGAACGACTTCGTTTCCACACTGAATACACAGGGGCACAAGCTGCAAGTGGTCCGAGTCGAGCCACCCGAGGTCTACGACAACTTCTTTCCGGGCGCGCCCGAGTTCCGCGAGATGTATCAATACATCTCGCAGTACACCTACTTCGGCCCGGAGTACGAGACGCGCGTGGCCGCGACCCGTGCCTTGGTACCCGGTGGCTTCACCGGGTTCGCCGACTGGGCGAAGGTCCACATGAAGCCGAACTGATTTCTCCCTCTCGCGTGTTGGAAGGTATCCGCCCGCTTCCAACTCGCCGTCGCGGACACGGCCCGGTCCAGAGTTTTCGAGGAGGATGCGGAGACCCAGAGGTGTATCTCCAGACTCTGGAAGAATGGCTAAGGAATGGGGGTGACACAAGCGCGTACGTCCCGTTCGTGCGCCGAAAGGCTAGCGGGGCAAGGATCTCAATGCGGGCCCACAAGTATTTACGGGCGAGCAATGACGATCTGAGTAGACGATCTGCAACATTCTTTTTGAAGTAGCGCGACACGACGAGAATCAGAAACACATTCGGAAAGTGAAAGGGAGACTACGATGCAAACAACGCAACTGCACGAAGACAAGTTCTTCAAGGTTCTTTGGGATGAGCACACTCGGATCATTGGGATCGACTGGAAGGAAGGCACCTCTTCCATGACTGATGAGGATTTCAAAGCCGCACTGACGTTATTCGCCGGCCACGTCGAGCAGAAGAAAGCACGGGGAATTCTTGTGGACGTCAGCGGTTTTCGCCACAAGCCGGGGCCGGACGTACTGCCCTGGCGGGTAAAAAACATCTCGAATCGTTATGCCACTGCAGGCGTTAAGCGTCAGGCGTTTCTTTTTCCGAAAGGTGCGCAGATGCCGCCGATGCGGTCATCGCCGGAGGAGAAGTTTCTGACAGAGACCTTCGATGACGTTCAAAAGGCCGAAGTCTGGTTGACGGCCGGTCCAAACCATGGGTGATGAAATTCGGCCGTTTAAGATTCATGTCAGCGAGGCGGATCTCGAAGATCTGAAAAAGCGCCTACGCGCCACCCGCTGGCCCGAGTCGCAGACCGTCCCTGATTGGTCGCAAGGCGTTCCTCTCGATTACTTGCAGAAAATCTGCGAATATTGGGCGCGCGATTACGATTGGCGCAAAATCGAAGCCCGGCTCAACGCTCTTCCCCAATTTCACACCGACCTGGATGGGCTCGGCATCTACTTCCTGCATATCCGTTCACCGCACTCTGACGCGGCACCCTTGATCCTGACGCATGGCTGGCCTGGATCGGTCATCGAATTCTTGAAAGTTATTCCAGCCTTGACCGATCCCCCCGGGCACGGCGGTCAATCGCAAGACGCTTTCCATGTGGTTTGCCCAGCGCCGCCCGGCTATGGTTTTTCGGATAAACCGAAGCAAAACGGCTGGTCGGTGGAAAAGACTGCGCGCGCTTGGAGCGAGTTGATGCTGCGCCTGGGCTACAAGCGATACTACGCGCAAGGCGGCGATTGGGGCGCCGTGGTAACAAGCGCCATCGCACTTCAGGACACCGAACACTGCCACGGAGTTCATCTGAATATGCCCATCGTTCGACCTGATCCCGCCACGATGAACAACCTCACGGATGAAGAAAAAGACGGCCTGGCCGGAATGCAGTACTTCCAAGATTGGGACTCTGGTTACGCGAAAGAGCAGAGCACCCGTCCGCAAACGATCGGCTACGGGCTGGCCGACTCCCCAGCCGGACAAGCCGGCTGGATTCTCGAAAAATTCTGGGCGTGGACCGATTGCCACGGAAATCCAGAGAACGCGCTGACTCGGGATGAGATGCTGGACGACATCATGCTGTACTGGCTTCCGAACGCAGCCGCCGCCTCGGCACGTCTATATTGGGAAAGCTTCAACAACTTCAACTATGAACCGGTTCGGATTCCGGTGGGCTGCAGCGTCTTCCCGAAAGACGTTCTGCGCGTGTCTCGCCGCTGGGCCGAGAAGCGCTATCCGAATCTGGTGTATTGGAACCGCTTGGATCGCGGCGGCCACTTCGCCGCGTTTGAACAACCCGATTTGTTTGTGAAAGAGCTTCGAGCCTGCTTCGGCAAGATGCGAGCGATGTAATGCATCGTTGTCCTTAGACGCTCGGCGCTGAGGGGAGATGTTTCGTACGCAAACGAAATGTATTTTGTTTTAACGACAACCGAAAATTGGAGGAGAAAACTATGCAAGCCATTCAACTGCACGAAGACAAGCTCCTAAAGATTTCCTGGGAAGAGAAGGCGCGTGTCATCGGCATCGATTGGAAGGAAGCCATCTCTTCAATGACTGACGAGGATTTCAAAGCCGCACTGACGTTATTCGCCGGGCACGTCGAGCAGAAGAAAGCACGGGGAATTCTTGTGGATGTCAGCGGTTTTCGCCATAAGCCCGTCCCAGAGGTACAGCCATGGCGGGTAAAAAATATCTCGAATCGTTACGCCACTGCAGGCGTTAAGCGTCAGGCGTTTCTTTTTCCGAAAGGTGCGCAGATGCCGCCGATGCGGTCATCGCCGGAGGAGAAGTTTCTGACAGAGACCTTCGATGATGTTCAAAAGGCCGAAGCCTGGTTGACGGCCGGTTAATGGTCTGCAGCAAGTTCGAAGGTCACGAATCGCGAACGCGCCAACATTAGCCCAAGAGCGACTCTCTTCATGACAGAGTGCCAGGGCCGTTGGGGGACCAAAAGTGAAGAGACTAATAATTCGATATAAAGTCAAAGCCGACAAGGCAGATGAGAATCAACGGGACATCATGAAAGTATTTGAGGAGCTTCACCGGAGCAGTCCTTCGGGATTGAGGTACGCGTCATTCAGGCTCAGCGATGGCGTGTCTTTCGTGCACATTGTTTCGGTTGAGACAGCCGACGGTCATAACCCCCTGATTGAGACGCCTGCGTTCAAGGCTTTTAACGCCGGGATCCAAGACCGATGCGAAGGACAACCTGTCTTGAGGGAAATGACCGAAGTTGGCTCGTATCGGTTCTTCGGGGGATAACCTGAGGTATGGTTGCCGCACTCCCGTGACCCAAAAGATCCCATGAGCCCCGTTGACTTGAGGGTATAGCGCGCTTCGCTACGAAGTGATGTCCCCTTGACGCCCCAGCGTCGCGTTGTGGGAAGCGTTGCAAAATCGAGCGACGACGGCGGGGTTAAGCTCCACATTAGTGTTCATGTTCGGAGGAGGTTCGATGAAACTGCCACACGCTGCCTTGTACTTTCTCATCTTTAGTGTGCTTGTAGGTGTGAACTGCGTTGGACAAACAAAGAAATCTGAAGAGAGCGCTGCGAGCGCAATCCCGAAGCTCGAACAAATGCCCGAATTGCTGGAAATCCGTTTCGCATTGAGCGCCGCGCCTCCACATCTGCGAAATAACGCAACGACTTACCTTCTGGGTCCGGCCAAAGGATATGCGCTGAAACACAAAGGAACAAACGGCGTCAGCTGCATCGTTGTTCGAAGCGACTGGCAGTTTCCCAGCGCCGCGTTTCGGGACGATATTTTTTGGGCGGTGTGCTACGACTCCGAAGGCTCGAAGACGCTTCTCCAGGATTACATGTATGCGGCTGAATTGAGGGCGCGAGGAATGGACGTAAACCAAGGCCATAACGAGGTTACGAGGAGACTCGGAAGTCCTGTTTACCCGAATCCATCCCGGACCGGAATTGGGTACATGACCGCTCCCATTATGCGTGGCCTGGTGCGCTCCGGAGTAGCAACCATGAATATGCCCCACTACATGTTCTATGCGCCCAACCTCACGGATGCTGATATTGGTGGGAATGGTTTTAGCAAACAGTATCCGTTCATATTGAGCATGAGCCCTGGCCGCGACGACTACATCATTTTGCTGGTCGGCGAGGCCGAAAAAGAAAAGATCATCTCGGATTCTAAGGATCTTCTTGCAGATCTCTGCTCTTACCGAGACTACTTGTGTACCACGGCTGAGACGCGCGCTCGTACGCCTTTCGATTGATACGGTGAGATTGTCGGTACTTCTCATGGATCCGATCCACTTCGTTGAACAACATGGAGTCGTGCTCGAAACGGGCCGAGGCCCCCGACCGAATCTCGCAGAGGCGGTAGCTGGCGAGCGTATCGATGGCAGCTGGTGGGCACACAAGAAAGGTCGGGCGATTTTCAAGGCCACTCGCGCTGCGCGAGATTCCGACCAGATTCTCGTGTGTCGCTTGATCTGCGGGAAAATCACGTACGTTCATCGCCGGCTCTGGCCGGCTATCGTTCGTTTAGCTGAGTCTCTGGAAAAGAAGACCATCAGTGCCCTGCGGGAGGAACACTCCAGTTCCGGGGCCCACAGAGTTCGCATGATCCCGTTTCCGCGTTGGGTTCCAAGAGAGATTCGCCGAGCGGCCAAAAACATCTCGGAGGAGGAGGCCCGGCGGCAATTAGGTGATTGGATCGAGCCGTATCTCCGTAAAAGACTTAGGAGCGCTCAAAGATCGGCTGATTAGGTCAATTTTGCTCATCATAGTGAGAGGAGATCCGATGAAAATGTCGCATGTGCATTGCCGCGTTCGTGACCTACAGGGTGCTGCGCACTGGTTTGAACAGGTGTGGCAGGTCACTCCTGTGTTTCACAACGAACGGATGGTCTGGCTGTCGTTTGGAGAGCTTGGTGTGATTCTGGACGCGGGGCCTGCTGATAGCACGGTTACACTCGGCTTCGATAGCGAGGATTGCGACGCAGACTATCGTAACGTCACGGGCCGCGGCGCGGAAACGATCGAGGCGCCGCAAGATCGGCCCTGGGGCGCCCGCGCCGCCTATCTTAAGGGACCGGGCGGGCTAACCGTCGAACTCGAACAGCTACTGAAACGCACTTAAACCCCTTCGTGACCACTCCCTCCACTGCGGCCAAAACGCGCCGCCTGTGGCGGCGCAGGCCTTCGTTGCGGGAGTGGCCAGCGGGACTCAAACCATGCTTTAATGACTCAACCGTCGGCGAGCGAATCAGCTCGAAAACCTATTCCACTTAACATATAGGTAAGACATGAAAGTTTCTCCTTTTTCTTGCCCCATTTTCCTAAGGCACCCAAAAGCGAGAGGCCGCTGCTCCCAAGGCGAGCGGGTGCTTTATGGGAGGGACCTGTGCCGTTCGGGAGGAACCGGGAAAGCAGAAGCCGCGAAGCTGCCGGGCGCAGGAATTGGCCCGAAGCAGTGCCCAGGAAAATGCGCGGCGGAAAAAGGGTACTTACCGAAATCAGTGAGTATCGGCGTCAGAAGCAGACTTGAGCTAAGCCGGACAGCGCGGATTATTCGTACCGCAAGGCGACCATCGGATCGACTCGCGACGCCCGCCGTGATGGGAGAAACGCAGCAAGTAGCGCAATTGCAACTAACGAGATGGTCGCTCCCATAAATAGCGAAATGTCTGTGGGCTTGATGCCATAGAGCATTCCATTGATCGCCGAAGACAACAAGCGGACTACAGCAAGTGAACCGCCGATGCCTATTCCAACGCCGCAGAGGACTACTGCGAGCGTTTGGCGCAGCACAAGCGTTCGGATATCGCCTCGCTGAGCGCCCAGAGCCATGCGAATGCCAAACTCGTTCGTTCGGCGCGAGACGCCATAGGTAACAACTCCATAGAGTCCGATCGCTGCAATTAGGCAAGCCAACAGCCCGAAGGCTAACGATAACAACGCGGTCAAACGCTCCTGGGAAATCATGTCGTTTACGACTGTCTCCAAAGGCTGGAGTTCCTCGACTTGCAGAACTTTGTCACTTGCCGCTACGTCTGCCCGTATGGCGCCGCTCAGCAACTGCGTATTGAGAGTCGAGCGAACGAAAAAGCTGTCACCTTTCCGAGCCGGCAAATACACCATGCGCCATACCCTCTCGCGCACGCCATAGTGCTTCGCGTCACGAACCACACCGACAATTTCGCGAATGATTTGCGGTTCAAGTTTGATGCGCTGGCCAATCGCGGAATTGGAACCAAAGTAGTGGCGAGCGAAGCTCTCGTTGACCACAGCTACAGGAGGGTTCTCGGCTTGATCTTGGGAGCTTAGATAGCGGCCCTGCAAAAGTCCCAAGCCGATGGCTTCAAAGAAGCCGGGTCCAGCCGATATCAACCCCACGTCATTATCTTTTCCGGGCGATGGATTCCCAATTACATCAACACTCCCCGACCAGCTTCCGTCCCCGTACACGCTTGACCCGTAACTTGCAACTACCACACCCCGATGCGATTCCAAACGCTGTTTTATTTCTGCACATGCTTGATGAAGGCGGTCGTCGGAAGTTCCTTTGGGGTAAGAGAGGTCAAACGTCATGACGTGTTCGGCGTTGAAGCCAAGGTCGCTGCTTTTGAGATTATGCAGGGTTTCAACAAACAGCCCTGCACCGACCAACAAAGGTAAGGAGAGTGCGAGCTGACCAGCGAGGAGAAGCCTTCCGCTCCAGGCCGACCCAATTACGCGCTGCCCGGCGTGCAAGCTCATCTCAAGCTTTTCTCTAGAAGCGCGTAGTGCCGGGCCAAGTCCGAACAGTATCGCGGTCGCGACGGCAACGCCGGTTGAAAAGCCAAATACGACAAAATCCGGCTGGAGATTAAACGCCATTGGCAGCGGCGACGAAGGAAGCAGGGAGACTAGTACGCGCGTGCCCCAAACCGACAGAAGTAAGCCAACAAAGGCGCCTGAGAGCGACAGGGTCAAATTCTCGGTGAACAGTTGCCACGCAACCCGCGCACGGCTGGCGCCGAGAGCTAGACGAACGACGATCTCATGGTGACGGGCGGCGTTGCGCGCCAATATTAAATTGGCGATGTTCGCGCAGGAAATCAGAAGTACGACGGCGACCACGGCAAACAAAACAAGGAGTGGTTTTTCATATTTGCGCCCTGTGGTCGCGAGGCCCGAGGCGGCAGGACGAACCGTAACATGCTGGGCTTCGAGCATCTCTTTGAAGCGCGGCGAAGCACTGGGTAAGAGCACGTCACCAACGTGCGTGCGGAATGCAGTCTCGAACATGGCCTGAGCCCGCCCTGGGTCAACTCCATCACGCAGCCGGACAAGGAGGCGCAGCCAATTGAAGTTCGGGTTCGCGCATGGGGTGGCCGGCACCCATACGTCTACTGAGACCTCTGGTTCGATTCCGGTGAATCCGGGCCGGGCGATGCCAACGACCGTATAGGGCGTCTCTTCATAAAGAATTCTCCGACCGAGAACCGATGCATCGGATTGGAAACGGCGTTTCCAGAAGGCATAACTCAAGACTGCAACGTGATTTCCTCCAAGTACGTTATCGTCTTGCGGTTCGAGGACTCGCCCCACAATTGGGCCCACGTTTAGAACAGAAAAGAAATTACCCGAGACGGCCTCTCCCGCCACGCGCTCATCAGAAACTCCCTTGAGTCCAAATTTTCGTGGTCCGACAACCTCAGTTGCGAAGACCTCGCCCCAGGGAGAGGCTGTTTTGCTGAATTGCTGAAAGATCGGATAGGAATAGCTAAATTCGCCGGCAAAGTCGCCTTGCGAAGAGGCGCGCATTACGTGAAAGATTTCCTTAGGATCGCTGACCGCCAGCGGCCTCCACAGAGACGCGTGGAGGAGCGTAAATATCGCAGTGTTGGCTCCGATGCCGAGCGCGAGAGTCAGGACGGCAACGGCGGTAAAGCCGGGAGACTTGCGCAACATCCGGGCGGCGAAGCGAAGATCCTGCCACCACGTCTCCACAAACGATTCCCAGACGCCAGAGCGAACGATTTCCTTGGTAACTTCGAGACTGCCGCGCTCTAGTCGCACCTCGCGAAGCGCATCCTCACGACTTACGCCTAGCCTCATCTTTTCCGCAGCTTCCATCTCCAAGTAGGCGCCTAGTTCTTCATCCAACTCTCGGTCGACCTGATCCTTTCGAAAAAGGCAACGGAGCCCAGTTGCAATATTCCTGAGCAGAGACATAACTCACCCCTAGGAGGCCTCCAAAATTCTGCCAATTGCCGCCACTTGCCTGTCCCATTCTCGTGTTTCGGTGTCGAGCCTCTTTCGTCCCTTTGCCGTCAGAGTGTAGTACCTTGCCCGCCTGTTGTTTTCACTGGGTTTCCATTCGCCATCGATTAGCCCGTCCCTCTCTAGTCGTTGAATGGCGAGAAATAACGAGCCCGCATTCAGGCGGAAAACGCCCTTGCTCATCTGTTCGATTCGGACAGAAATCCCGTATCCATGCGTAGGCTCCAGCGCCAACGTTTTTAGGATGAGCATATCTAGAGTTCCCTGGACGAGATCACTCGGCTTGTCTGGCATAAACCTTCTTCCCCTTGGCTACCAGGAGGAATATACCCTTCTTCTACTGGTTGTCAAGAGGAGAAGACCCCAAAATACATGAGGAAAAGACCGGAGAATTCATGGCGGCAGGCGAACAGTCGGGGGATTTGGCGCAAAGAGGAACCGAGAAAGCAGAACCCACGAAGGTGCAGGGCTCAGGAATTGGCCCGAAGCAGTGCCCGAGAAAATGAGTGGCAGAAAGAGGGCGGCCTACTGAACTGGGACGAGCAGTGCGGTATTGGCCGAGCTATGTGAGCAGGCAAAGCGGAACAGAAGAGATCAGTCGTGTCAAGTAAGGGGCATGTGAAACGCCAGCTGATTTCCGGGCTAAGAAAAGTGGAGATATCGATACATGGCGCTTTATCGCTCGGCAAAGCCAGATAGTATAGGGTCATGCGCTGCATCTATTGCATCGGATTTGTCATTCTGACCGTCACTGCGTCTTGCGGCAACGGCACTCCATATTGGGTGCGCATAATCGACGCGGAGACCGACCGGGGTGTTCCGATGGTCGAGCTCCGCACGCCGAACGCTGTGGCATTCTGGACCGATAGCAACGGCGTGGCAGTGATCGACGATCCAGCATTCCAAGATCATGACGTAGCATTTGTGATCCACAGTGACGGCTACGAATTTCCAGGCAAGCTGATGATAGGAGAAGATTCGGGCAGGATCCTGCAAGTTCGACCTGGCTTCCATGATGAGTTTAAGATTCGCCGGCTCAACATCGCCGAGCGATTGTACAGAATAACCGGGGCGGACATTTACCGAGATAGTGTGCTCGCCGGGCTTAAAGCGCCGATCGCGCAACCAATCCTAGACGGAGGCGTCGTCGGCCAAGATACGAATGTTGCAATTCCATACCAGGGGAAAATATTTTGGTGCTGGGGAGATACAGTAGGGCTCGCGGGCTGGAACTTTGCCGTGTCCTGCGCGACCTCGGAGCCGCCAGGCGCCGGCGGACTCGACCCCTCCATAGGTGTAAATCTAACTTACTTTGTGGACGTGCACGGCTTCAGCAAGGAAATGGTCCCACTCGATCGGCCAGGGCCTCCCGAGCTCGTATGGATCGAAGGTCTCTTGACGGTGCGGGATGACAAAGGAGTAGAGCGGCTGATCGCCACTTACACTCGCCAGCCGGGATTGGCTCCGCCGAGTGAACGCGGCGTTGCCGTTTTCGACGACGCGGCGAAACAGTTTCGCGTGCTCGCGCAACTGCCGCTCATGGGCGGCCATTTTTCTTCTCATGCATTTCAGGTGACCTTACACGGAAAGCGCTACTGGTATCTGAGGCCACAACTGCGCATGCCCGACGAATGGAAAGCCGTCGCTGACCCAATGAGTTACGAATCGTACACATGTCTCGAAACCGGCGCCCGATTCGAAGAAGCGAAACCGCGGCTGGAAAGGCGACCCTCCGGGGAACTTGTTTGCGGGTGGAAGCGAAATACGGACTGGATTGGCTCGGATCAGGAAAGGCAATTAATTGCACGCGGACTGATGAAAAAAGGAGAAGCACTTTTTCCCCTCCTGGATCCGGATTCCAGTGCCGAGACGGGTGCTTCGCCCAGCTCTATTGCTTGGAACCCTTACCGGAAGAAATGGATCATGTTGGCAGAAAAAACTGGGACTGTTTTCTATTCAGAGTCGGATGAACCTATTGGCCCATGGCGTTGGGCGAAAAAGATTCTGAGCCACCAAGCCTACAACTTCTACAACGTAGTTCAACACCCGTTCTTCGACCAAGAGGGCGGGCGCATCATCTACTTCGAAGGCACATATACGTCGTCATTCAGCGATGCGAAGCAGGACACACCGCGTTACAACTACAACCAGATTATGTACCGTCTTCGGTTGGACGATCCTCGCTTGGAGGCGTTGAAAGTTCATCCGTAATCTTCAGTGCCCAGGAAAAGGCGCGGCGGAAAAAAGGGCGACCTACTGACCTGGGAAGATCGATGCGGTATGGGCCGAGCTATGTGAGCAAGTAAAGCGGAACACAAAAAGATCAGCTGTCGTGCACCATCGCTCCGGGTTCGACGATGGGGCTCGATTCGGGTGGCTCCTGCGGCGGTTACTTCCGGGTGCCGACAATCCGCGAATTGATCGGATTGATCAACACTACGGCTTTACAAACGGCTTATATTATAGTGGAGCACGGCGGGGAACTGGAGCACGAACCAGGTGCCAGGCCCGACGAGCGACGTCTGCATCCTGGCGGCACCAAGCACTCCATCCTGCGCCCCGGCTGGGTGCGTTGACGCAATGGGAGTGCCGTCGAGCTCTGTCAATTCGATTCTGGTAGATCAGGGTTCGTGGCTCGAGTTCGGATCGGGAACGGTGTCGATTGCGGACTCACTGACCGTCCAGGGCCAGGAAGCCGGGGGCGGGGCCTATTCGGGCGTTCTTCTGTCTGGGACCAACCTGAACGCCCCCTCAGTTCAAGTGGGGGATTCTTCCTACCGTGGAACGTTAGAAGGATACGGGACCGTCGAGGGTTCGATCACGAACAATGGCTTCATCAGGGCCGATTTTAGCTCGAAGGTGACGGGCAACTACACCCAGGCGAGCGGCGCTGAGCTGTTCGAGGAGTGGCCCCAGGGAACGATAGCCCCGGGAGAGCTCGCCCAGGGACTGCTAAACGTCAATGGGAACGCCACACTGTCAGGCTACTTGGTCGTGGGCACAGACGCGCCCAAGCATCCCCCGAAGTCGGGCTCGACCTACACCGTCATGACGTTCGGCTCGCTCAGCGGAAAGTTTACGAGTGTCAGCACTGGGATCTCGGCGAAATACAACCAAAACAGCGTCGTGGCGAAATACCAGTAAGCGGTTCGGGCCGCAACAGAGTTCTGCAACGAAACATCGAGCTGACGCTGGTTCGCGCCCAAGAAATGCAGTACTCGGAAGGAATCGAATCACTTCTGGTTATCCCGAGAATCTGCCCGGGCGATGAGGCGTGTGCGAACCAGCATGCTGGCTTCCTCGAAGCGAGTGTTTTTACAAAGTTTTTACAGGGTGGTTGACCTCTCGCAAGCCAACGCTGGGAATTTACGAAGTATAGTCTGCACCCGGCGGGAAACCGCGCACCTGCCTGATTCCGATTCCCGAAAATTCGTGCAAGGATGACGTTATGAAAAGGGACAACGCGCGAACAGGTTCTTGAGTGCAGCGCTGCTGCTGGGAGCCGCTGTCAAAGAATGAACTCGCTTACGTTCGAAAGGAAATTCGATGAGAAAAACAAATCTCAGTGAATGGCTGTTCTCAGTCGCATTGTCTCTCGGTCAGTCCCATGGTCGGATTGGTAGCTCCAAAAGGAAATGGCGCGTGAATCCGATTAGCGCGTCTATGGTTCTTGCCGCGTTCTTGGTCACCGCCGCCTCCGCCGGTGCTACAGATACCCTCACCGTGATCCATGAGTTCGCTGGTGGGAATGGCGGCAACTCGCCGAACTGGCTGATCCAGGCATCCGACGGTAATTTCTACGGCACCACCTACCTGGGCGTCGGCACTGTTTTCCAGGTCACGCCCGCTGGGCGGTTCACGACTATATTCTTTTTACCTCCGCAGAACCCCAACCGCTTTTTCTACGGCGACTACTTCACCAGCGTGGTCGAAGGGTCCGACGGCTTTCTGTACGTCACAGTCCGTGGGAGCAACAGCAACCCGAACCCAATGCTCTTCAAGATCAGTAAGTCGGGCAGCGACTACCAAGTGGTGCTGCAGGAGGCCCCAGCTGCTCTGTCGGCGGCCTCCGATGGCAACTTCTATGGGTCAGACAGCAACGGGATATTCCGGCTGAGCACCAGCGGCGTTTACACTTTGTTGACTTCACAGAGCAGCAGCGGGTTCACTGTGTCGAGCCTTAGCAAGCTGGCAGCGGATGGCAATTTCTACGGGAATTGCTACAGCACATGGTACCACGTGTGCCGAGTGTCGACCTCCGGCCAGGTGACCTCGATCTTCGAGTACCCCACAGGCACAAATGGGCGAATTCCCGCGAACGGGTTTCTGACCCAAGGATCGGATGGCTTCCTGTACGGTGTCGCGGTCGGCGGCCCGAGCGATACCACCCTTCAGGTGATTTTTCAGCTCAGCACGTCGGGCAGCTACCGGGAGCTTTTTCAAACCAGCGGCTGCACTCCGAAGACCGGGTGCAGCATGGCTCTGCCGGCATCGGACGGCAATGTGTGGGTCGCCAATCCGACTGGCGATTCCGTCTATTCGATCTCCACGGCTGGCGTGCTGCTGCAAACGGTCTCGTTCTCGTCGCAGCCGAATGCGGACGCTCATCCTAACCTCCTGGTTCAGGACAGTTCCAACGGTATCCTATTTGGAACGACGGGCGAACCCAATCCCGCGTACAACGACCGCGGGTCGGTTTTTTCGATCAACGCGGGCCTGCCGCCGAAGTAAGGGTTCGCTACGCTCGCCGTCGCCGAGGTCGCTGCCCAGACGGCTCAGTGGGACCTTTGCTTATACGAGCAGCCTGACGGACCTGCGTCTGAACAGCCAGGGAATTAACCCGCTGAACAACGGCCCTGTTCCAGTGAATGACGGCAATTGGTGGAGGGACGTACTTCGGTATTCACCAGGAGGACCTGTACTCTCCTTTGCTCTGTAACCGCGAAGCGGCGGAGAACGCGACCGAGAGGAAGACCGAACTCGTCCCAAAGACTGCTCGCCATTATTGAAGAATCCCTCTCTCGGAAGGCGGAGCAGGAAGTCACCGGGCCGCCATTGGTGATGTATTACGGGCAGATCGCAGTAACGCAAAAGGCGGGACGGCGGTCGTGAGCATGTCGCTGGGACGAGAGTCACCTAAAACTCCGTCATACCATGCTCTAATGATTCAAGCGTCGGCGAGCGAATCAGCTCGAAAATCTATTCCACTTAATATATACAAACTTCGTAAATTCTCCTTTGATGCCCTGAGTCTCTCAAGGCACATCACCCGGAGGGCGCGAGCGGGAGGCAGCTATTCATGCGCGCAGTGGAGCAGAAGACCGTCGTGCTCCGTGCAGCGGGGGGCAGCCTCTCTGTCGCTCGCGGTGCTTGAGAGCGAGAGGAGGAAAGGGGAAGTAGCGACGGACAGCGTGGCCGAGTGGATTGGAACGTGCGAGAAAACTGCGGAAGTGAGTCGTTGTTACGAAGGTACAACCCAGCAACGGTTGGGTGTGGATAAGAGGCTTGCGGCAAATTCGCTACAATACCATCAAGAGAGTGGTCGGGAATGTCGACGCGGCAACGGTCGTGTCAAGAGAAGAAGGTACTAAACGGCGGCAAAAATACTGGAAATAGCAATAAACGAAGGAGCGAAGGAGAGAGCAAGTTGAAGGAATTGCCCCAACTTGCTGAATCCGTTCGATTAGCCAGGGATTTCTGAACCTGTGGCGGTATTCCTACCGCTGCAAGGTCACGAGAGATATTCCTTGCCACAAGACCGCAAGGTCGCTGCGCGCGCGGTTCTCGGTGGCCTCCATCGTGACGTGTCTCTGGCGAATTGATACGTGGCCAGACATCGTCGGGTCCCCGGTTATGTTCAATGTCTTTGCGAATGCTTGCAGTTCGTCCATCGTCCGACTACGGGCCTTGATGATCGAAGCGTAGTCGCAGACTTTCGGACTATGTCGCCACGGGCGGCGATGGTGCTTCAAGAAGTCGATGACGAGACTTAACAAACCAGGGTCGCCCTGAAGCTGTTCAGGAATGGGGAGCACTTGCCGGCCCGACGCCGCAAATTCCAAAAATCCACGATGTCTTCAAAGTTCTCCGATGGGTCGTTTCGCGAAAGGTTGAAACCGCCATGCGCGCTTCCGTCTGGGGAGCCGGGGGCAACCCCGCGGGATGAGGTCGGGCGGCGCCGTCACACGCCGAGGATAATGCGCAAACGAGATAGGCCTCGCATGCGAAGAGGAGCAAATGCTGCCGTACGTTTTTCACGTGTCCCTGCGCCCCCAGGCAGAGCCCAATTCAGTCCTCCAGCGTCGGAAGGACCCTTAAGACTTCGCTAGCCCGCGGCCTGCCAACCACCGGATCGTCTTTCCGAATTTTCCCGTCGCGGAACACCAGCACACGCTTGGCGAACTGCGCGATGTCTTGTTCGTGGGTCACCAGAACAATCGTCAAGCCCTTGTCATTCAAGTTCTGAAATATCTCCATGATTTCGACCGACGTCCGGCTATCCAGATTGCCCGTGGGCTCGTCGGCCAGCAGAATCGACGGACGGTTCACCAATGCCCGGGCAATCGCGACACGTTGTTGCTGGCCCCCGGACATTTGCGACGGAAAGTGCTGCGCCCGGTCGGCCAAACCGACCATCGTCAGGGCGTCCGCCGCCCGCTTACCCCGCTCCGCCTTGTCGATCTTGGTATACAGCGTCGGTAGTTCGATATTTTCGAGCGCCGTCGTCCGGGCCAGCAGGTTGAATCCCTGAAAAACAAATCCAATCTTCTGGTTGCGGATCAGTGCCAGGGCCTTCTTGTCGTGCTGCGAAACGTCGATTGCTTCGAGCAGATAGTGGCCAGAACTCGGGCGGTCCAGACACCCCAGCATGTTCATGAATGTCGATTTGCCACTCCCGCTGGGTCCCATGATGGCCACGAATTCACCGCGCCGAATCTCGACGCTTACACCCCGCAAGGCGTGCACTCGCGTTTCCCCGAGGTCGTAGTATTTGTGCACGTCTTCGACGGCGATGACGGCGCTTCCTTCCGGGAGACTCGCTGCAACTTCGATTTGGTTGAGTACCACCATAGAGTCCATGGAATTGCTTGCGATTTGCCTGTCTTTAACGACGGATGCCGGCTAGCGTCTGACCTTTCGCCACCACCGACCGAATGATGAGATCCTCCCCTTCCTTCAGTTCCCCCTTGAGTACGGCCGTGACTTCCGTAAAGGCATGGTCGGTGATGCCGAGCGAAATCTTCACCGGTTCCATCGTGTTGTCCGGGTGGAGTTTCCACACGACAGCCGCATCGGCCTTCGGTGCCCGCGGTGGCGCTGCGGTCACCGAACGGGATGATTCGGAAGTTGCCGCGGCAGCGACTTCGCCACCTGGTCGGCGTTCGTCGCTCTCGATCCCATACTGTTTGTACGTCGCGAGAATCTCTTCGCTCGCCATCGGCGGCTTGTACCGCAGCGCGGTGTTCGGCACCTTCAGTACATTCTCAACGGTCTCCACGGGAATGGTCACATAGGCCGTCATGCCAGGGAACAGTTTTTCATCCGGGTTCGCGAATTCGATGATGGTGTCGTAGGTCACCACGCTCTGCACGGTGGTCGCGTTCATCCGTACCTGGCTAACCAGCCCGTGAAACGTGTCTTTCGGAAAAGCGTCCACCTTGAAGCTGACGGGCTTCCCCACTTTGATATTCCCCACGTCGGATTCGTCCGTCTTCGCGTACACCCACATCTTTTTCAGATCCTGCGCGATGGTAAAGATGATGGGCGCCTGCAGCGAAGCCGCCACCGTCTGACCCACATCGACATTCCGGGCCACAACGGTCCCATCAATCGGAGACCGAATCACCGTGTAGTCCAGATTGGTTTGTGCCACGGCCACCGCGGCGTCCTTCTGACTGATCTGCGCTTCCGCTTGCGTCACATTCGCGGCGGCGCCGTTCACGCCGGCGTTTGCGGCATCATAGTTCGCTTTCGCCAAGTCCAGTTGTTGCTGGCTCTGGACACCGCTCTTCGCCAAGGCAACGGCACGGTCGTAGTCCGCTTTGGTCTGCACCAACCCAGCCTTTGCCTTTTCGAGATTTGCTTTCGCCGCAACGAGGTTGGCCTTGGAATTTTCCAGATCCGCTGTTGCTTGCAGTAAGGCACCCTTGAACAACGCAGGATCAATTAGTGCTACCACATCGCCCTTGTGCACTCTGGAATTGAAATCGACGTTCAACTTCGAAATCGACCCCGAGACCTGCGATCCCACTTGCACCGTGATGACCGCGTTGATCGTCCCGGTCGCTTCGACTACATCGTGGATCGGGCCGCGCTCCAGCTTCGCGGTGAAATGCTGCGCCGGCGTGCTGCGGTTCAGGCCCCATACAATCACGAGTCCCGTCACGACCAACACGGACACGACGATGAGCCAACGCCCTCTGATCTTCATTTCCTCTTCCTAAAAACGATACCTGCCTTGCGTCACTCGTACCGCAACGCTTCGATGGGGTCCAGCCGGGACGCTTTTCGTGCCGGGTAATATCCAAAGAAAACACCGACCGCGATCGAAAACACCGCCGCGACCACGACCGCTTGCAGGGACATCTCGATGGGCCACTGCAGCGTTCGCCCAACCAGATAGGAACCGAAGACACCGAAGAGCACCCCCGCCGCTCCGCCGACCAAGCTGAGCATGATGGATTCCCCGAGAAATTGAAGTTGGATGGCCCCTTCCGTCGCTCCCACCGCCACACGCACCCCGATCTCCCGTGTGCGCTCGGTTACCGACACTAGCATCACGTTCATGATTCCAATGCCTCCCACAATCAGGGAAACCGATGCAATCGCAATCAAAAGGATGGTGAGCGTCTTACTAGCGTCGAGCTGCGCCTGAATGATGTCCTCGGGATTCCGGATGTTGAAATCATCCTCTTCTTCGGGACGCAGATGGTGCCTATCGCGCAGTACCGCCGTCGCTTCCTGTCCTGCAATCTTCACGGCATCCGCAGACACAGCCGAGCACAGGATGTCGTCCAGCCAGGTGATTCCTTTGATTTTTTTCTGAGCTGTCGTGTACGGCAGGATGATCGTGTCGTCCTGGTCCTGACCGGAGAGCGACAACCCCTTGGGGTGAAGTGTCGCCACAACCTTACAGGGAAGGCCATTGACGCGAATCACTCTGCCGACAGGATCTTCCACACCAAACAGTTGATCGCGAACCGTGCGGCCGATCACGCAGACGTCCGCTGCACGCTCCGTATCGTCTTGCGAGAAGATGGCCCCTTGGTCCACATACCAGCGCTTGATATCGAAATATTCCGGCGACACCCCACGATACGAGGTGTGCCAATTCTGATTCCCGTACACGACCTGCACCGGATCATCCACATTGGGCGAGACGCTCTTGATGAGTGAGATCTGATTCTTGATAGCAATCGCATCCGCCATGACCAGTGTCTTTGTATCGTGCGTGCCCGTACGCACACCGTTCACCGCGCGGCCCCCGGCCTCAATCCAGACAAAGTTATCCCCAAGGTTGTTCAGCTGCTGCTCGACACGGGCCTGTCCAGCTTTCCCGATGGCCACAACGCAAATGACCGCCGCGATGCCGATGGTGATTCCCAGGACCGTCAAAATGCTGCGCATCTTGTTTCGGAGGAGTGCAACAAGAGCGGATTGTAGAAGAGCGGAGTAATTCACACCTTCTCCCTAGAAAAAACATACCGAGCGTGAGCGAATCTCACTGCACCCCTTCGAGGGTCTACGTCTGACTATGCGCGCTATCATCCGCGCTGCGAGATAAACCGGACATAAATGATGTCCCCGCCGCCTGCGCCAGCCGTCCCCTCCTGGAGGCGGAAACACAATTCGATTGGATCGGTCGCAGGCCACGGCGGCTTTCACGACCGTTCCTCGATGGGTGGAATGCCTACAAATTCCTTGTAGAGCAGAAGATCGTAAAGAATCTTCAGCGCACCCGCGAGAAAGAAGGGTACGTTGATCCAGGAGGACCGCGCAAACATGAACCCGACAAATAGAGGGCTGAGGGCGGCTCCAGTGGTGCGCGCGACTCCCGTAAATCCACCCGCAGCCGAGCGCTCTTCCGCCGGAACAACGGCCATCGTATAGGACTGTCTGGTAGGGACATCCATCTGACTGATGCTGAACCTGAGAAGAAGCACCACCACTGCCCATGAGAGATTAGGCATCAGTGGCACGAGGATGAGCAGAACGTTTGACGGTAGATGGGTGACCACCATGGTGCGGATCAAACCGATGCGCGCCGCGAGCCGCGTAGCAAAGAGAGCCGAGATTCCTGCGAAGACATTCGCCCAAAAGAAAATCGCGCCGAGCGCGGCAGGTCGCACATCGAAGCGCAGATAAAACCAATAGGCGGCAAAACTTTGCACGACGAATCCGCCTGCGAACGAATCAAGGGCAAAGAGACCCGATAGTTTCAGAACAACATTTCGCGAGCGGGCGATTCCGAGAATACTTGCGACGCCTGATGAAACGACCGGCCCGTTTGCAATGCGGTTGACTTCCACCGACGTTGAGAGACGCAGGAACAGAAGTGCCTGCGCAAGTCCCAATGCGGCGTACAAGAACACTACTGCGCGATAACTCTGAACATGGGACATCGACGTGTGCTGCAACGCCTGCGTCAAGCCCCCTCCAAAGAGCGCCCCCAAAGCGGTCGCCAGCGAACCGGCGAGCGTGTACCACGCAAAGACTTCGGTGCGAGCCGCGGATGGGACAATATGGGAAAGCGCAGCTTGTTCGATCGACAGAAACGGTCCAACTTCATTGCCGCTTGGACTGATGACGCCGATGGTACCAGCGATAACAAGAAAGAGCAGATTGCTGGTGCACGCGAAAACCAAGCCCGCGGCGGCCATGAGAATCGATCCGACGATCAACATGCGCCGCCGCCCGATACGATCCGCTCTTGTTGTCAGGTACAGCGAGACGACAACGTCGCCGACGAGGGTCAGCGTAAGAACCAGCCCCGCTTGCCCGTCCGTGAGCCCGAGACCAATCAAATAGAAAACCAGAATGATGGAGAGTGAACCGTACGCGAACAAACGTGCAAACCGCGTGACGAAGAGAAGCCATCCGTCACCCGACAGAGTCCGAAGCACACGCGGAATGAAATTGGTCGTCGCCATTCGGTCTGAGATTGCTTAACTTCCTATCAATTCGTTACGGCCTCGTACACCACCATTCGCGCGACAGGCTTGCCGTCCTCTTCCTGTTCGGGTGTATAGAGACGATGGGTTTTTAGATCGACGGCCACCGTGTGCACGGCATGCTGGACGCGAAAGTCTTCGAGCTTGCGATAGTTGTCCGGGTCGTCTTGATGGAAAACGGCAATAGCTCCGCTGTAACACGCAACATAGATGCGGCCCAAACCGGGATCAAACTTGATCACGTCAGGTCCGCCGGGCATTTTGAGAAACGCGATCGCCGCGTGCTTGTCGAGATCGAAAACGGTCATCAATTCGTTTCCCTCGCACGAGAGAAAGGCCCGATGGTGTTCCGGATCCAGTGCCATGCCGTGGTTTCCTTCGCATTTGCCAACCGGATAGCGTCCAATCACCTGATCGGTCGCCGGATCGATGATCGCGAAAATGTTCTGGTCCTGCAGGTTGACGTAAAGCTTCCGCGCCACGGGGTCGTACTGCGGCATTCCGGTTTCGCTGTCGAAATGCAGCGTCTTGATGATTTCGTCCTTGTTCACATCCACAATCGCTTCCGATTTGCCTCGCTCGTCCGAGACGTAGAGCTTATGAAACGGAGCGGCGTACGCGCTGCCATCCGGCTTGGCCTCGGTCTTCAGCTTCTTGACGACCTTCATCTGCTTGAGATCGACGACGCCAATGGTGTTGTCGTGCGCGTTGGACGTATAGAACTTCTTGAGTTCAGCGACGTACTCGACGCCCTCGACCCCCGGCGTGTCGGTGATCGTCACGACAACCTTGTTTGTGGCAAGGTCAATGACGTAGGTCTGGTCCGCTGCGAGATGCGCGGATATCAGGAAATGGTCGTCCGCGTCGATCGTGAGATAGTCGAAGCGCTTGCCCGGTGGTCCCGGAAGGTCAAACTCCGTGACCTTCTTCAGCGTAGGTCCGTTTGCCGGGGAGAGCTTCGAAGCTCCCGCCATCGTCACGAGCGCGCACAGGAACAACAGCCACGTTCTCATTATCGACCTCCTCGCAACACCCTTACTTCACCGCGACACGGCTCAAGGCCGCCTTGATGCCGCCACCCACCGTTTCCGGGCTTCCCACGGACCAGAAGTGCATGAAGAACAGACGCGGTTGTTCGGTAAGCATGTGACTGTGCAGCGCCGTCACCGAAATCTGGTGTCCCTGCAGTTCGGAAATGACGGGATTGACCTCTTCGGCGGTGAGCACGAAATCGCCGGTGGTTGCGACGTTGCCCGAATCCGCAGCCTGAAAATTGATGCCTTCCGCCACACCGGCCGCTGGGGGAATAGTCATTCCACCCACCGTGATGGCGTCGCTGCGCGCCACGCCGTACGACAACACACCGCCCTTGAACGTACCTTTACGTCCCACGGCGTCTTCCACGGCTTTGACCCATGCTGGCGCGGCTTCCTCAGCGGCCGCCGCGGGTCTCTCGAGAGGGGTTTTCGAGAGTGCCAGAGCCGCGCTTAACGAAACGGCCAATTGTGTGGCTGGGCCGTGTCCCATGTAGTGCGCGTAGAGAACTCGGGGGGATTCTTCCATGAGATGGTTGTGCACCGCGGATATGTCAAAACCCGCCGATCGCAATTTCGCGATGACGGGATTTAGCTCGCTCTCGAGCAGGACCAAATCGCCCATCACCATCGCATTGTCGTCGGTTCCGAGAAACGCCGCCCACGAGCCAAGCGCGTGGCCCGGCTTAATCGCAAGTCCGTGCACGGAAACGTGCAAATCGCTTCTCGGAAAACTAACCTTATATACGTCGCCCGTCTTTTGCCCCGAGCGCCCCAAGACTTCATCGATCGGCCCCGTGGTAACTCTTTGCGCGCGGACGAGCGTTGGTAGCAACAAGACACACAACACCATCAAACAGCGCAGTCTGGTTCTCATCATCAGTCTCCTTATGAACACGCAAATTAGCAATCTGCTGGGCAATTCATTTCGGTGTTCCTGGCCCGTCCTGGGCCACCGGCTTCGTATTGACGCGCGTGCCGGGCCGCAGCTCGTCCGTTCCGCGCGCGGCAACTGTATCGCCGGCGTGCACGTCTCCGAAAATCTCGATCAGCTTTCCATCGACTTCACCGGTTTTGATATTCACCCACTCCGCGGCTCCGTCATGAAATGTGAACCACGAACGTCGCTTCCGTCGTCTTGGCGACCAAGAGCACCGGAACGAAGAGCGTGGCTTCAGAACGACGCCTCGGCCAAAGTACTTCGCAGAACATGCCCGAAGCCAAACGACCCTTCGGATTCGTGACATCGAGTTCAACGGGCATCGTTCGTGTTTTTACGTCCACCGAGCGAGCTATCCGCGCTACCGTTCCCGAAAAGGTTTGGTTCGGGAATGCGGACAAACTGAATTCGACTTTGGCGCCCTCCGTCATGCCCGACGCATATTTCTCGGGAACGGGGATCACCAGCGACTCGCTCATGCGAGCGAGTGATACAGACCCTCCATCAGTTGCATACCGCGCTCGAGAAGTGCCTGGTCCGACAGTCCTTGACGGGCCCAGCCCTTGAGAACTTCGTCGATGCCATAACCTTCTTTGCGGCCGAATTTGCCATCCGCCAGATCCACGTCGTGAATGATTTCGGAAATCGCCCTCACTCTTCTGTCGCGAATCTTGAATTGTTTTTGCAGGGTCTCGAACGTACAGTCGTCGCCGCGATGGCCGAAGCCTCTCTCGTGGAACATGTCGAACGGCACGGCTTCGTGTGTCACCTGATCTTCGGGCGCGAAAGCAAAGTGGGCGTTGGCGTCGATGAAGCGCCGAATGAGCCACGCCGAGGCCGAACGGTCGACGCCCGGCCGAGGTCGCGTTACCCACACCCGTCCCTTGTAGTCTCGCGGACGAATCACAGCAAATACCGGAGCCCGCGTCGCCACACGCGCAGCGTCGGCGCGTGCCAACAGTTCCCTCACGCGCTTCTGCAGCGAGCTGCCAAAAAAATCAACCTCGACGATCTCCTGGAAACGGCTCCGTAACCGGCTCAGGCGGCCCACCGCCTGCTTCTGCAGCGCCAGGGAAGAGAACTCCTGCAGCTGGCGAATTAATTCCTGGTACTCGCGTGTGCGCGCTTCCGCAAAGCGTGCCACCAACTGCGGGGTGGAAATGTTGTCGATCGATTGCACGTGGACGATAGACGCGTCGCCTTTGTATTTCCGAATGGCCGTAGCCAGCCACTGGAACCGTTCTTCGTTCACCGGATTACTTGGCAGAAAGTACCCGGAGTTGCCGAGCGGAACGCTTCCGTATCGTTGCAGCTTTCGCCAGATCTCGACACGCTGACTCGCCTGTTTCGTCGGCAGCGTGAACGTCAACAGAAGCCACGCGACCTTTGGCTGTGTCCGTACATTCATTTCTATTAGATGTTATAGCTCTAACAAGCCATAGTCAAATCGGAAGAGGAAACTTTACTTTCGTTGGCGGGCCCGGGAGATTATCGATCTTATTTTAGTGTATACATTTTTTGACTCAGAACTTTGCCTCGACAACGCGCCGCCAGACGCAACAGGCTATCGAAATACCCGCATTGGACCTGCGTTTTCTGTGTTGCGAGGTCGGCGGGCCCGGTTAATGGATTAGATCACTGCAGAAATTGTCGGTGCTATTTCGTAAACTGAGGATAGTAGTGGAGAGTAGCGAGGTTGATTTCCACTCTCCTGGCTACTTCCCGGGTTCGCAGACCTTTGACCGGCACGCGCGACGAGGTCCGATCTTTGCGTGAAGCAAAGAGCCCGCAGCCCTAATCTGTGCATGGAGGCCTCGTGGCACCCAACAGCGAGATCAAGCACGTCGTCGTCCTGATGATGGAAAAACTGCTCGTTCGATCACCTCGGTTTCTTGAAGCGCGCGAACGCTGACATTCGCGGCATCATGGGCGGCGAGTATTCGAATCCCAACACCGCTGGCACGGCGACGATCGCGGTGACCGACGGGGCGGCCTACCAGTAGGAGATAAATTCGCAACCGCACTGGCCCACCACCCTCATGATAGTATTCCGTGATGCGCCGCGGCCATCCTTTAGCACAACCTTGTCGATGCGGTCATGGAACCGCGATCCACCACGTCAAGCGAACTCCCAAAGGCATAATAATCCACCCGTGCAATCATCCCGGATGCTCGTGCCGCAATTATAGACGGGCAAAGAAGTAGCCACGCCCCGGCCCAGGCTATTTTTGCGCCTGTCCCTGGCGAATTGATACGGGTGGCAAGTTTCGACGCTTATGTACAATGTTACATCGCAATCACCTGCCCCGGCAGGCCTCAGCCTCATGTTCCTGAATGTCGTTGATTTGAATGGCGTTCGTGCCGGATAAGATTTTCCTTAGGGACAGTTACAGAATAAATTTCTATACCTATGCTGCCCTTCCGGATGGAACGCAGATCTCTCCGAACTATTACTTCTACGTGCGCTTGTCCTGCACGAGAAATACGTTCGGATATCAGTTTGTTAATGATGTACCGGGGGATAATCAGATAGGATCTGGGACTACTCCCTTAACCTGGAATCTGCAATGAGAGGTGCAATAGTGAGAGTAATCAAAGTGGCTGGCATTTCGATGGCACTGTTCATCGTCTTCACGTGGCGCGCCTCCGGCCAAGATAGATTCGATAATGTATGCCCCAGCTTGCAGAACGCAAGCCCGCCTGATCTGCTCCAATTCCTCAATGGGGTCACTCCGGATGAAAAAAACGCGTGGTGCGTAACGTGGGCGATTCACAAACTAGGCTTAGAGCCGTGGGCTACTCAAAAACTAAGCACAGAGCATTACGAAACAGCGATCGCTGTTCTGGTGAAACTGTTGGACTTCCGCCGCCCGCTAACGCCCGACGAAAAGATGGGGTATTACTTGCGGCCGATGGGAATTGACGAGTTATATCCCGCCGCGGAGGCGCTTGAGGTGATCGGCGAGAAAGCTCTGCCCGAAGTTCTGCGCGCGATTGAGGCTGACTCCACCTCCCCAACGGGGCGGGACAACGCCGTCGCAGTTTGGATGGAAGGATACAAATATGAACGACCCAAGGGAGTCGCTCTTCTAAAACAGGAAGAGACCAAGACCAATAACGACACAATCAAAAAGAAACTTAGGTGGGCGGGGCAGAAAGCCCTAACATATTGCGGTCCGCCACAGGAAAAGGAGGGGGCCGCTTGCCGACAAGCCGCGGCAACCGCGATTCCGTGAGAGGCAAGACTGATAGATGACGGCGTCGGCTTCTTCGACCGAGTAGAGTTGGTTGCTGATGAATCGGCTACGTGGGCTGCTCCTCCCCGAAAGCCCTGCCGTCCAAGGACAGGTCCAGTCATCGGTCCGTCCCCGTTCACCTGCCGTATAGAGTCACCTTGCCGTCAACCACGTTCGCCACGTAGCGGCCCTCGCTCAGGAACTTGTGGCTGGCGAATTGGCGAATCGTTAATTCGCGCATGATTCCTCGGGATTCCCCGCTCTGTTACACCATTCTTGTATTGCGGCTGAAGCGCGCCAGCGAAGTAGAGAAAGAGGGTTCCCAAGTCGACTGTGGTACGCAAAAATTCCGTATGACTTCAAACTCGGACCGATACGAGAGGCAAACCATCCGCTTATCCTTTATATATACATTGTTGTCTGACAGGATCCGACCGTAATCGTTGGACTTGAACCAGTGGTAGAGACGATCTTGGGATCTTGGGACGGATGTGAACCAACGAGTTCCTTCCCCAACTCCCCTCTTCTCGATTCCTTCAGACCATCCACTGACACACGATAAATTGAACGGATTCTGCTCTCCGAAGTCTACGAAGAGAGTCGGTCGCGGCGCTTGGTGCTGCGCGCCACCGCGTGCGCAAGGGCGACCATTACCGGAAGGGGCACCAGCGCTGCACTCATCTGTCATTCGGTCATTCGAGAGAAGGCAGTATCAAGGTGATGCGCCTTCTGAGCAGTCCGTCCTTCACGCGGCCATCCTTTTCCACCCGTATTCGTGATGGAGGCCGCCGAGAACAGCGCGAGCCACGATCTTGCAGTCTTGGGCGAAAGAATGCCTGTCACAGCCTTGCAGCGGTAGGAATACCGCGGGAGCTTCAGGAATCCCCGGTCCGAGGCTCAAATCGGGGCGCCCTTGGTTGTAATGCGTAACCCACTCCGACAGGATTCTGCGCAGGTGTTTCTCGCCCAGCGGAATCATGAAATCCAAACATTCCCGGCGTATAGTTCCCACTAATCTTTCACAATAGGCGTTCGCCTTTGGCGCTCGCTCGGGCGTGTGCAGCACCCGTAATCCAAAAGCCTTGAGCTGTTGGTCCACCTCTGCCGAGAAGATCGAATCACGGTCATGGATCAGGAAACGGTAGGAATGATCGCTGGGGGATCGCTTCGCGAAGCTGCTGCAAGGTCCAGGGTGCCGTTGGATGCGCGGTGACGTTGCAATGCACGACGCGGCGTGTCCCGACCTCCATCAGGAGGAACACATAGAGAGTTCGAAACCGAGTGGTCACCACGACCAGGAAATCACAGGCGACGATTGACTGGGCGTGATTGCGGACAAACGTCCTCCAGTTCTGCGAAGAGGTCCTCCGGTGGCCCCGTCGCTCCGGCTCGGGAGGCCAATAGGCGCGTACTGTACATGGAGAAACATAGATACCCAGCTTCACCGACAGTTCCGCTGACACGCGCGCTTGTCCCCAAGTCGGATTCTGTTGTGCCATTTGCACGATGAGCTTGCGGATGTTCTCAGGAATTCGTGGCCGACCAGCTTGCGACTTCCCTTTTCAAAACAACTGGAAACTCTTGCGCTGCCAGCCGATCAGCGTCTCGGGTTTGACGATGACCAAGGCCTCTTTCCAATTGCATAGGCGAGACCAGAGGATTAGGGAGAAACGGGCGGAGTCGTTCAATCGTCTTGGATGGACCTGTCTCTCCTGATAGAAGGCCAGCTGCTTTCGCAGAAACAGGACCTCCGCGCCGAGGGCCGTGCGCGAGCGGAACGGGAGACGGAAGAAAAGAAGCCCGTCCGTGACCAGATCGGTGATCAAGATAAGCAGAGAATCCAGTGAGCGCTTAGCGTTCGGAAAGAATCGTAGCATGGGCTTTCAGGATGGCACAGGGTCAGTCAGGCTGAGGGGTATTTTCTGCCAGCCGAGTTGGCTTCCCGGGTTTTCCAAGTCCCGTAAGCCGAACAAATAAGCGCCAACATCTCTGTCAGATGGGAGCCGGATGGAATTCTTGCGTACCACAGGACGCAAAAAACCTTTTCACAGATTGTACCGCACTCGTCGCCAACACAATGCCGGACAGCCAGGTTACCAAACTCGGCAGCATTTCTGAGGGTACATGGGCTGGCCTTTGGCACATTTAAACGCTTCGCCGAACTCTTCGAAGTTCTGCACCGTGCCGTTGACGCGCCAGCGTGCAGGCGAGTGTGGGTCGACTGAGCCTGATCGACGGGCCGAACGAAAGTTTTGATTCTGGCACCAAAGTTGAGCGAAAGACAGAAAGAAGCGCTGGCTCTCAGTGTAGCCATCGATCTTGTAGTCAGCCGTCTTCCCTTGCGCAGCCAAGGCGTCAACCAGGGCCCGAAAAGCGATGCGCAGACCGCCACTGTCTGCGATATTTTCGGCCAAAGTGAGCTTGCCGTTCACCTTGAGTGTCGGCAGATCGTTCGGATCGGGCATCACGCCGAATTGGCTGTATTCCGCTATCTGACAGCTAGCCTTCGCCGCAAAGTCCTTGCGATCGTCAGGCGTTTGCCATTCGTGGACATTGCCCCTTTCGTCGAATTTCGATCCCAGGTCGTCGAAGCCATGGGTGAGCTCGTGCCCGACAACAACGCCAATGCCGCCAAAATTCACTCCCGGGTCAGCGACGCCGTCAAAGAACGGAGGCTGAATGATGCCGGCTGGAATTGAAAGGCTATTCATCGATGGAGTATAATGAGCATCCGCCGTTGGAGTCGTGATATCCCATTCGTCCGCGCCTACTGGCTTGCCCACTTTGCTCAGCAAGGAATCGCGCTGAAAGACGGCATTGCGATGCAAGTTTCCAAGGAAGTCATTGTGATCCACTCTCAGATCTGAGTAATCGCGCCATCTCTCGGGATATCCGATTCTGTTCCGGATCGTGGCCAGCTTTCTTTCTGCAATCTTCTTCGTCTCATCGCTCATCCAGGGCAGGGTCCGAATCTCGTCGGCGAGGGCTTTTTCGAGTGCGGCGACCAGCCCTTCCATGCTGGCTTTGGCCCCGGGCGGAAAGTTCTGCTTCACCCAGTCCTGCGCGAGGGCATCGTCGAATGCGTGATCGGTGATTGCAGTGCATTGCTTCCAGCGCGGTGCCGGCTTCTCTTGTCGCGTAAAATAACCGCCCCAAAAGGCAAAGTCTTCATCGCGAAACGCCTGAGGTAGAGCATCGGCTTGTTCGCTCAAGATATGCCAGCGGAAGTAGGACCTCCACGCATCAACAGGCGCGACGGTGAGCAAGCGATTAACAGTCTTCACAAAATCCGGGTTGGCTACATTGACTGTGCCGATCGGCTGTGCCGTCACATGCTTGAAGTAGATCCCGAAGTCAAACTCGGGCGCGAGTTTCTGGAGATCGGCGAGGGTGTAGATGTGATAGCGCTTCTCGGGATCGCTCAAATCCTCGCCATCAGCAGAAGCCTGCGCCAGTTTAGTCTCGATCCCGAAAACAGCCGTTGCTTCCGTCTGGGCTCGCTCCATCGTATCGCCGGCAAGCATGAACATGCGTATTAGATGGCTTGTATATCGCCTGCGAGCATACCCCAAGGGACCTACATAAAGTTGGCGGCCCGGCAACGTCATGCCGCTCTCGGAGATGGTCAAGATATGCTTTGACGACTCCTTCTGGTCCGGTTCCACATCCAAGCGGAATGGCGGTGCGGGATCTCCGGCAGCCGCAAGATCGCCGATCAGCGTTGCAATGTCTTTGGAGTCGCTCAGCGCGGAGACGCGTTTCAGCGCGGGCTCAAATGACTGAAGGCCCTTGTTCTGCCGCTCCTCGACATTCATGCATGCTGCAAAGAAGTCGCCATACTTCTTTTCGAGGGGGTCTGCAGGGCTCTTGGCGGCTTTGTCCAGCTGCTGCCAAAGTTCATAAAGGTTTCGCTCCTGGAGGACCGAGAACGAGCGCACCCAGCGCGATTGGTCACCAGGAATTGGATTGTCCTTGATCCACGTGCCGCATGCATATTGGTAGAAGTCGGTGCACGGATCGACGCTCTTGTCGATAGCCGCGAAGTCGAGATTCTTTACGATCGGCGGCGCAATGGGCGCCTCAGCATTGCTCTGGGAGGGCGCCGGTGTCTGGGCCAAGGCTGTGCCTGCCCAAACCACGAAAAGGAAAGCCGTGCGAATATCGATCATCCTTTACTCCAATTTACCCACCCAATATACCACCTATCCCATAGGGCGATCTCCCGGGGTGCCGCTTCCGCGTCTCGTTCATCGGGCGGTCCTACCAACGCTGAGGACGCCTCCTGCCGAGCGACCCGTGGCTACCCTTCGGGGCGGCCGCAGCCGGTTCATAGGACCGACCCACGACCACCTCCGCCAAAAGGTCTCACGGCTGGGTACCGTTCCTCTGATCGAAAATCGGACATGAATTGACCTCACTGGGGACCCGTTTCACATGCTGATCCTCCCCAAGCATTGCGGCAGTATGATGCCCCCCACGGCCCACCGCCGACCGCTGAGGTTCCTAGTCCTACTCATCGCCAATCTCAGACTGTTCATCTACAATTCGGCTTATAAACTTTGCTCCCGGTGCTCCAGGAGGTCCTCCTGATGAGCCGGGCTCAAACGTAGCAAACAACCGGTCGCAGGCGGAATCGACTTTGATGAATTCCGCCTGTGCCCTATGTGTATTCGTTTGATCAAATGAAGAGGCGGTAAGCTGAAAACAGCCATGTCGGAAGTATTTTGTTAGCGGTGATGAGGTACTTCCAGTCGAATGTTACTGCGATTCCTCGCGGCTGCAAGTCGGCTGGCTGAATTCTTCTGCCGACTTTCAGTGTAAGTGAGTCGATGACGCTAATTCATCTGGTATACAACTGGCTCCAGCAACTGTACGATCCGTCTTTTCATGCTTATGTCCTCACTCATGAAAAGCAGAGCGCGAGGGGAGGAATACGCATTTACAATCGCCGACCATGCGTCCAACAACTGCAAGAATGCTCTCGCTTCACCTGCCAATCCACGACTTTTAATCGTCGTCACCGAGAATTTTCTCCCCACTTGTGCAACGGACTGGCTGTCAACCCCGACATAGGCGTCGATACCCTGCGTCATGTCCCTGTGTTCGTCGGTCGTGGATGTCATCCTCTTGGCGAGAGCTTTACCAGTCCTCTCGTCGACGTGACTCTGGTCTGCGATCCACATTCCAAGCTTGATCATTTCTTGGGCCATTTCTTGACCCTGCTTTCCTGCCTGATCTCTCAGGTTCTCAAATTTCTCGATTGACTCGAACAAGCCGCTCGCTTGTTCATCCATCAAGTCGTTTGATGTCTGGGCATCATTGTCAAGCGAAGTAGCAGTAGCTACCCTTTCCAGAATCGGCTGATATGCGTTCATGTCCTGCTGTGTCTGCATGGCCTGCTTGTAGAGTTCGCTGTAGGTCTCCGCTAGAGCTTCCACACCGTTAGAAACTTCATCGGACACCGCCGCCGCTGCGGGGTTCATCCGGACCATACCCCGCAAACTCTTCCACGCGGACGCGTCCATTAACCGCACGGGCTCCCATCTCTCGATTTGATCCGCCTTCAACTGCACTGGCTGAAGTTGAGTACTGACATACTTGGCGGGAATAGCCCATGCTATCGAACCGCCCTGCACGTAACTACCCGAGAGAATGCCAATAACCCGATTCCTGTAGATCACAGGTCCTCCGCTCATTCCAGAGAATACGATTGCTCCGAGCGGAATGACTTGTACGTTCCAGGCGAAGAGTTTCTCTCCCAGTATATTGTTGTAGTCGCTTGTCTGAACAAAGCCGGGCTGAGTGGCGCTCGCACGAATCAGTTGATAGGGGGCGCCAACTGGATATCCCTGGACTTGGAGATCATCTCGGTTGCTGGCGGCATAATCTTCCAGGTTGGCGAATGGGGTCACGCCGCTATTGAGCACCTGCAAAACCGCTAAATCGTAGTCAGGAGAGATGGAGTCGACCCGGATGTTGGTGAAGGTGCCCAGCTTTTCACTTCTCACTTCGATGGCGTTGGCACCCTGTATAACATGGTATGCCGTGATAATCTTGCCGTCATTGGACGTAAAGAAGCCACTTCCTTGGCTGCGTCCGTTGCTCAGAGTCACGTAAATTCTTACAAGTGCTTCCTGAGCTTGCGCGAAAGGGCAGATAATGATGGTTAGAACTACGCAGAACAGGCGCATCAGTTTCATTGCGTGCCTCCTCTCTTAAATAACTGATCGAGTTGTTCATCAGCTTGTTCGGCACTTAGCTCATTTGCTCGGAACTTTTCGTCCATGACAGTGGCCTCTTTGCCTTCGTGTGCCTACGCTTACGGCAGCCCGAGGCTTCCGTATGACCTTGGATAAGTAACGATTCCCCACGGTAGTTTCAAGCCTTCGATAGTCGCAATCTGCTTGTATGAATTTGGGTCCACTACCACGATGTTGTTGGACCGCCCACACGCCAGCAGAATCTTCGAGTCGTCGGGAGTAAAGGTGAAGTGCCAGCAGCGTTTTCCAACCGGCACTTCGGCCAGGAGATTGAGGGAGTCCGCGTCGAAGACTTGAAGTTTGCCCGCCAACGCCGCTGCCACGAAGATGCGTTTTCCCGTACGGTCAAAAGACTCACCGTAAGGCTTTGCAGCTGTCGGGACCGATTTGAGTACGTTGAAATTCATGTCCATTTTGAGGAGGGTCCCGGAAGCCTCCATTGTGACCGAATATTCGTTGCGCAATGGCGAGACCTTGATAGCACGCGGACGGATTCCGTAGGGCTTTAGGTCCACATTGCGAATTAGAACTCCGGTGTCCGCAGCGAAAATCCCAATGTTGTCTTGCGCTTCGTTAGCCACCAGCAGGTATTTGCCATCGGGCGAGAACTCCAAGCCCTCGGTTTCGCTCCCTGCCGTAGCGACAGGCCCGGGGGACCAATCGCCTATGCGAAACGACGCGATCTGTGAGGGAGGGTCGTTCTGTTCATCGGCGTCCTTTGCTCCCGGTGCTCCTGGAGCTCCTCCCGATGAGCCGGGCTCAAACGTAGCAAACAACCGGCTGTCGGTGGAATCGACTTTGATGAATTCCGGGCTGTGCCCAATGTGTATTCGTTTGACCAGGCGGAGACGCGGTGTGGTGAATACGGCTATGTCGGACGTATTCTTGTCGGCCGTGACGATGTACTTTCCATCCAGTGTTACCGCGATTCCTCGCGGTTGTACGTCGGATGGCTGAATTCTTCTCGTGACTCGCAGTGTTTCCAAGTCGATGACGCTAATTCCACCCTCTTCCTCAGTCACATAAGCGATGTTCTTCGGAATGCGCACGTAGCGAGCCCACACGAATGCAGCCGTACTGAACGCGAACGCGACACCTAGGAACCAAAGGCTATTTTTCCATCTGCTCATTTGCCCCATCCTTTCTCCGCGCAACAGCTTTTGGCGACGGGCGAGGAACGACGCCTCGTCTTTTGAGTCGGGCTTGCGCCGCCCTAGAAGTTCGTTGTCAGTCGTAAGGCCACACCGCGTGAGAGGCCGATGGCGTTCTCCGAGAAGAGGCCGCCAAAATCGATCACGTCCACGACATTGGTAAGGTTTTGCCCGTCGATCTGAAAACGTACCTTCAAACGGTCTGCCTTGTATACGTCCGCCCCTGCCGATGCACTCAACTCGAAGGTAGGATAGATGCGACCTCGTGCGAAGTTGATGCGGTCGACAACCTCCTGGCCGTATATCTGGACCTGTCCTTGGAAGCACTGGTCAGTGGTAAGGCTGGAATCGCAATTGAACTGGAATGGCAGGCCGCTATCGAATTGTATGCCGCCGCCAACCCAGAAATGCGGTGCGACCTGACACCGGAGACGTCCGCGCACGGTGTTGCGCTGATCCTGTGGAGCGGGGAAATGACCGGTGGTCGGTACGGAAGTGACGCCGAGAAAGAGTCCACCCGTGACGGCATTCCAAGCATTTCCCAACGGATGCGGTTCACGACCGCCTGCCGTAAGTTTCGGTTGGCCCCACATTTTCCGTCTGTCCCAGCATTTTCCGATACTTACTGGGCCTTTGAGTTCTTAATCAGTTCCAGATCGAGAGAAATTGCAACTTCATCGGCGACGGCGATGCCACCCGATTCCATGACTTCATTCCAGGTAATGCCGAATTCCTTGCGGCTAATCCTGGTGCTCGCACTCAGACCGATTTTCTCATTGCCGCGCGGATCGCGAATGGACAGACTCGGGCCATCGACATCAAGCACAATTGGCTTGGTAATCGAATTGATAGTCAGTACGCCTGTGATCTTAAGCTTGCCCGCACCGGCCACTTCCACCCGTACGGATTTGAACTTCATTTGCGGATAGCGGGCGACATCAAAGAAATCGGGGCCTTTGAGCTGGGCATCGCGCTTGGCAACCCCGGTATTCACCGTGGTGCAATCGATGGTCACCTCGACAGAATCGTGCGCGGGGTCTTTCGGGTCGTAGATGACCGTACCGGCGATACCGGTAAACTCGCCGCGGACGGTGGAGATCATCATGTGGCGCACGCTGAAGTCAGCCGCGCTATGGTTGGAATCGATGCGCCAACTGGCCTGCTGCGCGTGAAGCG